>Ga0307513_10003598_pt1 | contig 20961 bp, 16 predicted proteins | sample 15_EM_MG_FD_202174 | JGI IMG/M metagenome (GOLD analysis project Ga0307513, IMG submission 202174) | Populus trichocarpa ectomycorrhiza microbial communities from riparian zone in the Pacific Northwest, United States - 15_EM | ecosystem: Host-associated > Plants > Roots > Unclassified | place...
TACAATCGCTACGACGTAGCCAACAAAAACTTCACCGAAGGCTTCAACCAGTTGTCGCTCGGTTTCCGCCCGACCTCTTTCCAGAACAAGGCGTTCCCGGTTATCGGCTTCCCCGGTTACGGCGACCCTGCCGACCCGTTCAACCCGAACGTGCGCGCCTATCAGGGTATCGGCTCCACCTTTTTCAGCGATCAACTGCGTGACAACGCCATGCAGTTTACAGACTTCATCTCCTACGTCAGCGGCAGGCACACGATGAAGTTCGGGGCGGACGTGCGCAACAGCCAGTTCAACGTCCACCAACTGCTCGACCCCGGTGGCGAGATTAATTTCCGCGCCAACCAGACGGCCAACAACTGCTGTGACCGTTCCGATCAGGGCTTCCCGATTGCCAGTCTCTTAACCGGCGCGACGGAGTTTTCATTCAACAGCGTGCAGAATCTCGATCCGGGCTGGCGTCAGTTCTCTCACTCCTATTTCTTTCAGGACGACATCAAGGTCACGCAACGTCTGACGGTGAACGCGGGCATTCGCTACGACCTGCCCGGCCTGCGCTACGAATCGCGCAACCGCTTCCGCGGCTTCGACCCGACCGTTCCCAACCCGGACGCGGGCGGGCGTCTCGGCGCGATCATCGACGCGGAGGGAGGGCTGAACGCTTTGCAGTCTGATCATCGCACCCTGACCAGACCGGACTACTCGAACATCGGCCCGCGTCTGGGCTTCGCCTACGGGCTGAACGACAGCACGGTCATCCGCGGCGGCATCGGCCTCTATTACGCGCCGATTCTCTACGGCTTCGCCGGTAACAACACGCTGACCGAAGGGACGGTCGGTTACAATTCGCCGCGCCCCGCCAACATCAACGGCGGAGCCGACGCCAACCCCGACCTCTTCCTGCGCAACTACCGCGACGTTCCCGGCACTGACCCCAGAGGCCAGTTCATCGGTCAGGAGATCGACTACTTCGAGCAAAATTTCAGAACCGGACGCACGCTGCAATACGGCCTCGACATACAGCGCGAACTGCCCTACAAGTTCGTCCTTCAACTCAGCTACACAGGCCACCGTGCAGACCGTCTGAGGTCTGACCTCCAGCGCATCAACGCGATCCCGCTCAACGCTCTGAGGCTCGGTTTCGAGTTGCTGAACAAGCCGCTCAGTGCCGTCACCACCGCGGAGCGCAATTACGCCGCGAGCGTCGGCTCACCCCTCCCGGCCAGCCCCGACGCGGTTTTCACGGGCTTCAACGGCAGCGTCGGGCAAGCCCTGAAGCCTTTCCCGCAATACGGGCGCATCAGGAATCAACTCGAAAGTTTGGGCAAGAGTTGGTACAACGCGGGGACGGCCAAATTCGAGCGTCGCTTCTCGCAGGGCATCCAGTTCGGCGCGTCCTACACCTTCTCGAAACTGATCACGGACGCCTCCGAAGACCTCTTCGGCGGCTCTCCCATCGGGAGCGTGATCCAGAATCCCTACGACCGCAATTCGCTCCGTTCCGTTTCGCCCAACAGCATCCCGCACGTCTTCGTCGTCAACTACCTGATCGAACTCCCGTTCGGGCGCGGCAAGCGTTGGCTCAGTCAGGGGCGTGTGGCGGACTTCTTCGCGGGCGGCTGGCAGATCAGCGGCGTGCAGCGTTACCAGTCGGGGTTGCCGCTCGTCATCCGTCGCACCGGGCAGGACGCTTTCAGTTGCAGCGGGCCGACGGGCTTCTGCACGGACATTCGACCGAACCTGACGGGGCAGCCGATTCTTACGAACAATCAAGGGCTGGTTAACGGGCGCGCACAAATCTTCAACCCGAGCGCGTTCTCGACGCCGCCGAGCTTCAATCAGGGCGCGCCGCCGGAGTTGCTCCCCAACGGCACGATCAACCCGGATTATGCCGCCTACTATGCTTCGCCGCTCCGGTTCTTCGGCAACGCCCCGGCGGTGATAGATCAGGCGCGCGATCTGCCCTTCCTGAGCGAGAACATCAGTCTCCTCAAGAAGACGCGGCTCACCGAAACTCTGACGATGGAGTTGGGCGCGGAGTTCTTCAACATCTTCAACCGCCACCGGCTCGTACAGCCGGGAAGCGACCTGCAAGAAGGTGTCGGCTTCAGCTTCTCGGGCATCGACGCGGGCTATCTCCCGCGCATCATTCAACTCCGCGTGCGGTTCACTTACTAATCGGCTCGGGTTTGCAGACGGGCGGCGCGGGAGAGGTGGAGTTTAACTCTTCTCGCGCCGCCCGTTTTTACAGCGTAGACGCATGACAACACACAGTTCTATGGTGTGCTCGAAACGCTTCATCCTCCGCCTCTCTTTAGCGCTGGCCGCACTGGCTTCGGCGGGCACGCACGGTCTGTTGAGCGAGGCGCGGGCGTCTTCGCCCCCGGCGCAATCTACTACCAGACAGCAGAGAGCCGCCGCGCTCGTCGCCGAAGGCATCGCCGCCCTCGAACGCGGCGACCAGACTGCGGCGAAAGCGTCGTTTGAACGCGCGCTTGAGTTCGACCGCCGCAACGTCGATGCGCACACTTATCTGGGCGTGCTGGCCGACCGCGCCGGGCAACTCGCGGAAGCCGAGCGACACTTCGCCGCCGCCGCCATAGACGCCCCGCTCTCCGCTCCCGCACGCAACAACCACGGCGCGATTCTCCTGCGCATGGGGCGCACCGAGCAGGCCGCAGCCCAATTTGAAGTCTCTCTGAAACTCGCCCCCGACCAGCCGAGCGCGCTCGTCAATCTCGCGCAGATAAACTTCGCCGCAGGCACGCCGGAACAACTCGCACGCGCCCGCGAACTCTTCGCGCGCGCCCAGAAGATCGCGCCCGACGCGGCCATCGCCCGCTCGCTCGTCGTCGTCGCGCTGCGCCTCAACGACGCGGCGGCGGCCAAAAGCTATTACCGCGATTACAAATCTCTCGCCGCTTCCGCCGACCCTTCGCTCGCCGGGTCTGACGACGCGGGTGTGGCCTCGTTTCACGCCGCACTCGGCGGGGCGTTACTCGCCGCCGGGCTGGCCGATGAAGCGACCGCCGAACTGGATGCCGCGCTCGCACGCGCGCCGGCAGATACGGATGTCGTCGTCCAACTGGCGCGCGCGCAACTCGCACGCGGGGATATTCCGGCAGCCGGGCGCACGCTCGAAGGGGCGGTGGCGCGCGGTCTGGACACCGCGCCCGTCCTCTCCGCGCTCGCCGAAGTTTATGTGAAGAGTAATCACATCGAGAACGCCATCCCCGCGATGCGTCTCGCCATCGAGCGCGACGGCGGAAAGGAAGAGTATTACTTTCGTTACGCGATGATGCTGACGGAGACGGGTGCGCCCGCCGCCGCCATCATCCGTCTCAACGAGGCGCTGGAAAAATTCCCGCGCTCGCCGCGCCTCCGGTTTGCGCTGGGGCTGGCGCACTTCAAGTCGAATAAGAACGACGAGGCGGCCACCGCCTTAGCGCACGTCGTCTCGCTCGACCCGAAGTTCGCGCCCGCGCTCGCCTATCTCGGCATGACCTACGTCGAACTCGGACGCTACGACGAGGCCGTCAAGTTTTACGAACAGGCTCTCGCCGTTGACCCCGGCCTCGGCATCGTCAACTACCTCGCCGCCGAAGCCCTGCTCAAACAGAATGCCGCCGACATGCCGCGCATCGAAGGGCATCTGGTGCGCGCCGTGAAGTCGGACGACAGTTTCGCCCCGGCGCGGCTCGCGCTCGCGAAAGTCTACCTGCGCGACAATCGTTTGACGGAGGCGGTGGCGGAACTCGAACGCGCCGTCGCGCGCGACCCGAATCTGGCCGAAGCGCACTACCAACTCGGACGCGTCTACGGCAGGCTCAAGCGCACCGCCGAGGCGCAGGCCGCGCTCGCGAATTTCAAACGCCTCAACGACGCGCAGAAGGAGCAGGCGCAAAAGGAGCGTCAGGAGATCGCGCGCAGGCTGGCGAACGTCCGGTTCTAACGTCCGGTTCTAAAATAACGGAGATTTGATATGTTTAGTCTGTCGCGTTTAATTCTCGCTGCCCTCGTCGCCTGTGCGACCGCATCGCACGCGCGCGCGCAGCAGTCGTTCGTGGCACAGCAACAAGGTCAGGCAGCGCAACCGCAGGCGGCTTTCGATCAATGGGGCGACGAGTTCGACGGCGGCGCGCTCGATGAGACTAAATGGGAGCGTTTCAGTTTTGAAGGCGGCAGCGGCGGGAAACTCGAATTGAAAGAGGGCCAGCTTCGCCTGCGCAGCATGAACCGCACGCGCGCCGGGGTGAGGAGCAGGCAAAGTTTCAGCGGCGAACGTTTCAGCGTCGAGGCAAGGGTCGCCAAAGTCGGGCCGCAACTGCCCACGCCGGAAGATAAGTCTTCGACCCTCGGCTTTGCCGGACTCACAATTCTCTTCGACGGCGCGGGGCGCAATCGCATCGAGTGGATTCTGACGAGCGAGGGCACGTTCGAGGCTTGGTCGGTGGTGGACGGTCAGGGCGAAAGGCTCGATGATCGCAAACTCGGCACGAAGTTGAAGAATCCCGTGCTGGCCGTCATCCGGCGCGGCGACGAGTTTCTCTTCGTCCTCAACGGCCCTGACAGCCCCCCGCAGGACGCGCAGGTCGGTTTGACGAAGACCATCAAGAACCTCCCGCGCAGCTTTCGCGTCATGCTCTACGGCTTCGGCAGTTCCGAGAACAACTGGGACTCCGTGCGCGTCGTGGTTGCCAAATAGAGGGCGAATTGTCCACCGGCTTCAAACCCGGTTTGTTGCGATGAAGATGCCGAACGATTTGAGACGAATATCGAAAGAGACGCTGACGCCCGGCGGCGGCCTTCGCCTGCTCGCCCTCGCGCTCTTTTTCGTCTCGTGCCTGAGCGCGACCGGCGGCAACGCGCAGACGCGCCGCAACCCTCCGCGGCCAGCCGCGACGATGCGCGCCGCAGCGACTTATACGAATCCCATCTTTGACGAAGACTTCCCCGACCCGACCGTTATCCGCGCCTCTGATGGCTTCTTCTACGCCTACGCCACGCAGGCAATGGTTGCGGGCAAGACCCTCAACATTCAGGTCGCACGCTCGCGCGACCTCACGCGTTGGGAACGGCTCGGCGACGCGCTCCCCGCCAAACCCGTCTGGGCAAACCAGACGCAGAAGTTCTGGGCTCCGCACGTCAGCCAGCACGGCGACACCTTTTACCTCTACTACTCCGCCGACCCGAACACGCTCACGGGTCTGTGTCTCGCCGTCGCCACGGCGAAAAGTCCGCAAGGTCCGTTCACGGATATTGGCAAGCCTTTGCAGTGCGGCAAGTCGTTCGTCAACATCGACCCGATGGCCTACGACGACCCGCGCACCGGCAAGCGTCTGCTCTACTGGGGTTCGGGCTTCGAGCCGCTGCGCGTGCAGGAGTTGGCCGCCGACCGCGTGAGCTTCAAGCGTGGCAGCCGCGCCCGCGAAGTCGTGTTCCCCGTCAAGACCGAAGACCCCGCCAACTACCAACGCCTCATCGAGGGCGCGTGGCTGACGGAGCGCGAAGGCTTTTACTATCTCTTCTTCTCCGGCGACAACTGCTGCGGCGACAAGGCGCACTACGCCGTGATGGTCGCGCGCTCGCGTTCAGCCGAAGGGCCGTTCGAGACACTGGCTGCGGCGACGGGCGAGCCGCAAAGCGTCATCCTCGAACTCAACCCGCGCTTCATCGCGCCCGGTCATAACTCCGTCGTCCGCGACGCGGCGGGCGACGACTGGATCATCTATCACGCGATTGACGTGGCGCAGCGCAACACCGAAGCCAGCATCGCGGGCGACCGCGACGTGCGCCGCATCATGCTCATGGATCGGCTCGTCTACCGCAAAGGTTGGCCGCGCGTCGAATGGGGCAGCCCTTCAACGCTGGCGAAACCCGCGCCCGTCGTCGCCGCCGGAACGCGTGCGGCGCGCTAGAGAGGCCGCGCGAGTCGAAACCGGAAATGCAATAGTTCGCACGGTCGGTTAGAATCCGTGCTTTAATTCGTGCTTCACTCACAGGCTGAGTTCAGGAGCGACATGCAACGCAGGCAGATCACTCTCGAAGACGGGCGCTATCTCATCTTCTACACCTTCGAAGAGGACGCGGCGGCAACGGCGTCTCCGGCTTCCGAAGAAGCGGCGGACGATGAAAAAGCTTCCACGCACGATGCAGAACCGGACGCCGAATCGCAGGCGACGGAGGAACAACAGCGTGTCTGAACTTCGCTGGAATCCTTTGATGGGCGAGTGGGTGGCGACGGCCACTCACCGGCAGACGCGCACCTTCCTGCCGCCCGCGGACTTCTGCCCGCTGTGCCCCACGAAGCCCGGCGGCTTCCCCACGGAAATCCCCGAACCCACTTACGACATCGTCGCCTTCGAGAATCGTTTTCCGAGTCTGCAACCCGAACCCCCGACGCCCGCCGTCGAAGCGTCGGAACTCTACCCGGTGCGTCCGGGGATAGGCGTCTGCGAGGTGCTCGTCTACACGCCGCACCACGATTCGACGCTCGCCGCAGAACCCGTCGAACAAATTCATCAACTCGTGCAGGTCTGGACGGATCGCTTCCGCGAACTATCGGCGCACGAGTTTGTCGAGTACGTCTTCATCTTCGAGAACAAGGGCGAGGCCATCGGCGTCACGCTCCACCACCCGCACGGGCAGATTTACGCCTACCCGTTCATCCCGCCGCGCGTAGAGCGCGAACTCGAACAGTCGCGCGCGCACAAGGCCGCGACAGGTCGTTGCCTGCTCTGCGACATTCTGGCAAGTGAGACAACGGATGGCCGTCGCGTCGTCGCGGAGAACGCGTCTTTCGCGGCCTACGTCCCTTTCTTCGCGCGCTACCCCTACGAAATCCACATCAGCAGCACGCGCCACCTGCAAGCCCTGACCGACATGGGCGACGCGGAGCAACGCGACCTCGCCGCCATACTCAAGACCGTCCTCGTCGCTTACGACAAACTGTTCAACCTCTCGTTCCCCTACATGATGGTCTTACACCAGCGACCTTCGGACGGCGGCGACTACGACTACTATCACTTCCACATCGAGTTCTACCCGCCGCTGCGCACGGCGACCAAGTTGAAATATCTCGCGGGCAGTGAATCGGGCGCAGGCATGTTCATCAACGACACGCTCGCCGAAGACAAGGCCGCCGAACTACGCGCACACGTCGTGCCGGTCGTCTGGCAGACGACGCGCGCGGGCAAGACGCCCGCCGCGACGACCGGCGGGAAGCCGGGAGAGGAGGGGGGCGTTGATTGACGCAGCCGCGCTCCGGCGCACCTTCCGAGATTTGTACGCCGCCAGCCCGCGCCTGTTTCGCGCGCCCGGTCGCGTCAATTTGATCGGCGAGCACACGGACTACAACGACGGCTTCGTGCTCCCGATGGCGATTGACCGCGAGACGTGCGTCGCCGCCGCCCCGCGCCCGGACCGGCTCGTTCGCGTCTTCTCTTTGAACCTCGACGAGCACGCCGAATTCGACCTCGACCGACCGGGCGCGCGCGAGCGCGGCATCTGGCTCGATTACATTGAAGGCGTCGCGCGCGCGCTGGAACGGCGCGGCGTGCGTCTCGCCGGGACTGACCTCGCCATCACTTCGGACGTGCCGGTCGGCGCGGGGCTGTCGTCCTCCGCCGCGCTCGAAGTCTCCGCCGGACTCGCGCTCGCCTCGGTCGCTGGCGTCGAAGTAGACCGCGTCGAACTCGCGCTCGCGGGGCAGGAGGCGGAGCACACGTATGTCGGCGCGAAGGTCGGCATCATGGATCAATTCATCGCCGCGCTCGGACGCGCCGGTCACGCGCTCCTGATCGATTGCCGCACGCTTGAGACGCAGGCGATTCCCGTCGACACGACGAACACGCTCGTCGCCATCTGCGACACGCGCGTGAAGCACGAGTTGTCTGCCTCGGAGTACAACACGCGGCGCGCGGAGTGTGAGCAGGGCGTGGAGTTGCTGCGGCGCGCAGGAATGAATGACATACGCGCGTTGCGCGACGTGAGCGAAGCTGATTTGGAGCATTACGGCCACTCGCTGCCCGACGTGGTCGGGCGACGCTGCCGCCACGTCGTCACGGAGAACGCGCGCACGCTCGACGCCGCCGCCGCGCTCAAGGACGGGCGGCTGGAAGAGATGGGCAGGCTGATGCTCGCGAGTCACGAATCACTCAGGCACGACTACGAAGTGAGTTGCCGCGAACTCGACGTGCTCGTCGAGATCGCCACGTCGCTCACGGGCGCGACGCTCGGCGCGCGCATGACGGGCGGCGGTTTCGGCGGCTGCACCGTCAATCTCGTCCGCCGCGACGCCCTCGAAAATTTTCGTGAGACGATCACGCGCGAATATCAACGCGCCACCGGCCAGATGCCCAACATCTACGTATCCGAAGCGGGCGAAGGAGCGAAGGAAATAAACGATGAAGTATGAACGATGAACGATAAACTGAAAGCAAGTTGTCTTTCATTCATCGTTCATCGTTCATACTTCGTCGTTCAGCCAACATGCGTATCAAAGACGTGGCGCGGGAGGCGGGCGTTTCGACAGCGACCGTCTCGCACGTCATCAACAAGACGAGGTTTGTGTCGGATGAGACGCGCGCGCGGGTGCTGCGCGCCATCGAGCAGTGCGGCTATTACCCGAACGCGCACGCGCGCAGCCTCGCCTCCGGGCGCAGCAACACGCTCGGCCTGATCATCTCCGACATCTCGAACCCGTTTTTTCCCGAACTCGTCAAATCAATCGAGCGGGCGGCCTTCGAGCGCGGCTACGACCTGATCCTGTCGAACACGAACTACGAGGCCGAGCGCACGTCGAGCTACGTGCAACGTCTCATCGAGCGACAGGTGGCGGGCGTCGCGCTGATGACTTCGGAACTCGACACCGCGCTCGTCGGCGAACTGGCGCGGCGGCGCGTCTGCGTCGTCTTCCTCGATCTGGGGAGCGCGGGGCAGTGCATGAACAACATCGTCGTGGACTACGACACGGGGATCGAGCAGGCCATCGCGCACCTCGTCGCGCTTGGGCATCGCGAGATCGCTTTTGTCGGCGGACCGCGCCACCTGCGCTCGGCCATGAAGCGGCTCGACGCTTTCCGCGCCTCGCTCGCGCGCCACCTGCCCGACGCCTCGCCGCAGGTGTACGACGGAGATTTCAAACTCGACGGCGGGCGGCGCGCGGCGCGTGCGTTGATGGAACGCGGCGAAGAGATGCCGACCGCCGTCGTCGCCGCTAACGACATGATGGCGCTCGGAGTGATGCAGGAGTTTCGCGAGTGCGGCGTCGAAGTGCCGCGCGACGTGTCGGTCGTCGGCTTTGACGACATCGCGTTCGCCCGGCTTGCCGCGCCGCCGCTGACGACCGTCAGCTTGCCACGCGAAGAACTCGGACGCCGCGCCGTCGAAGCGCTCATCGCCAGCGTCGAGCACTCGGAGCAGCAGGGCACGGACATCCACATCGCGACGCAACTCATCACGCGCGCCTCGACCGGACGCGCCCCCGCGCGCGTCGCCGAAGGCAGCCGGATCGACGCCGACACAAACACGCGGCGGGGCGCAACGCGCGTGGGAGATCGTTAAAGCGGTTACGCATCGGATGGGATACAGCATTCACCACCGCAGACACAGAGAGCACAGAGGAGGCACAGAGAAGGACAATTTCAAACTCAAATTTGAAATCTCAAATTGTCTTGTCTTTCCTCAGTAAATTTGAAACCTCAAATTGCGTTACCTCTGTGCCCGCTTCGTGTGCTCTGTGTCTGCGGTGGTGAATCTTGATCGATTAATCCGCAAAGCTCATTTTTGTCTGGAACGAGGGGCAATCTAAAGATGCAAAGAACAGAACTGAAATCTTCGCCGCCAGTGCGTGCCGTGAGAGCCGTGGTGCGGCGTGCGGGCTTCGTGGTCGCGCTCGCGTGCGCGTGTGCCGTGGGCGCGGCGGCGCAGTCGCGCGCCGTTTACACGAACCCCGCGCTTGCGGGCGACTATCCGGACCCGTCCGTGATTCGCGTGGGTCAGGACTACTGGGCGACGGCTACGTCTTCCGAGTGGGCGCCGGAGTTTCCCATCCTGCACTCGCGCGATCTCGTCAACTGGCGCGTCGTGGGCGCGGTCTTTCAGAAGCGTCCCGCGTGGTCGGTCGGCAACTACTGGGCTCCGGAAATCTCAGAGGATCGCGGTCGCTTTTACATCTACTACACGGCGAAGAAGAAAGACGGTCCGCTCTGTGTCGCCGTCGCCACGGCGCGCAGGCCGCAGGGGCCGTACACGGATCACGGTCCGCTCGTCTGTCAGGAGGTCGGCTCGATTGACGGCTTCCCCATCCGCGACGAGAACGGGCAGCGTTACCTTTTGTGGAAAGAGGACGGCAACAGTCGCAGCGTGCCGACGCCTATCTGGGCACAGCGGCTCTCGCCGGACGGCACGCGCTTAATCGGTGAGAAGCAGGAGTTGATTCGCAACGATCAGGCGTGGGAGAAACACGCGTCGCTGCCTTACGGCGATCTGGTCGAAGGCCCTGCGGTCGTCAGGCGCGGCGAGTGGTTCTACATGTTCTATTCGGGCAACTTCTGCTGCGCGCGCGAGTGCAACTACATGATCGGCGTCGCGCGCTCGCGCAAACTTCTGGGGCCGTGGGAGAAGAACCCCGCGAACCCGATCATGCGCGGCAACGATGCGTGGAAGTGCCCCGGCCACGGCACGATTGTCAGCGACGCGCACGGGCGCGACTTCCTGATGTATCACGCGATGGACGCGAAGGATTCAGTCTACGTCGGAAGGCAGGCGTTGTTGGACGAGGTGCGCTGGGGCGCGGACGGCTGGCCGACGATCAATAACGGCAGAGGGCCTTCGGCGCGCGCCGCTTCGCCGCACGGTTTCAACGAGCGCAACGCCGAGCATTATTTCTTCGACGACTTCACCACGCTGCGTCTACAGTCCGGCTGGCAGTGGCCGCAGGCGAACGAACCCGTCATGCGCACGGAGAGCGCGCGCGGCGGTCGCCTCGTCCTCTCGCCGACCGCAGAGCAGGCGGCGAACCCCATCGGCGCGGTCGTCGCACGCCTGACGACCGTCGGCGACTACGACGCCACGGTGCTCATCGACGCGCGCGGAATGCGGCAAGGCGCGGTCGCGGGACTCGCCGCCTACGGCGACGGCGAGAACGCGCTCGGCGCGGCGACCGACGGGCGGAACATCGTCTTGTGGCGGCGCGAGAAGAACGAGCAGAAGGTCGTGTCGAGCATGGCCGACGCAGTGAAGACGCCGCTCGTCTACCTGCGCATGACGGCGGACGACGGGCGCAGGTATCGTTTCGCAGTGAGCGAGGACGGCAACCGCTGGCGCAACGTGGGCGGCGAGATGGACGGCGAATACTTGCCGCCGTGGGACAGGGGCGTGCGCGTCGCGCTCACGTCGGGTGGCGCGGCGGGCGCGTCCGCGAAGTTTGAATGGTTGCGGATCGCGCCGTCGCGCAAAACGAGAGCGGCGCGAGAATAATCGCCGGGGGCGACGGGCTTGCCCGCTGCCCGTTCAATTCGGTTTTGGCTCAGGCACAAAAGAAAAGCACGGGCAGCGGATTGGTCCGCAGCCTCTACAAAAATTTTGAGGTGAAAAATGAGATCAACAGTCGGTGGGCGAAAGTCTTTGACGTTTCTGGCGGCGGTGTTGTTCGTGGTCGCGCTCGCGTCGGGTGGTTGTCGCAAAGAGAGCAGCAGCGGCGGCGGCACGCCGGGCGGTGGCGGCGGGCAAAACGGCGGCAAGAAAGTGATCGGCTTCTCGCAGATGGAGATGGACGGGCCGTGGCGCATCGCCGAAACCGAGAGCATCAAGTCTGAGGCGGCGAAGAAGCCCGACAAGTACGACCTGCGCGTGACGGTCGCACAGGGCGACACGGCCAAGCAGGCCGCGAACGTCGAAGACCTTGTCGCGCAGCGCGTTGACGCCATCTTCCTCGCGCCGCGTGAGACGGTCGGCTTCGAGCAGGCGCTCGCGACCGCTAAGAGCGCGAACATCCCAGTCATCCTCGTCGACCGCGAGGCTTCGGGCACGGCGGGCGAGGATTTCGTCACCGTGCTCAAGTCCGACTTCGTCAAGCAGGGGCAACGCGCCGCCGATTGGCTCGCCAAAGCGTCGAACGGCAAAGCCAACATCGTGGAACTGAGCGGCACGAGCGGCGCATCCGTGACGGCGGATCGAGGCAAGGGCTTCCGCGACGAGATCGCGAAGTACCCGGAGATGAAGATCATCCAATCGCAGACCGGCGACTTCAATCGCGCTAAGGCGCGCGACGTGATGCAGAACATCATTCAGGCGCGCGGCAAAGAGATCACAGCCGTCTACGCGCACAACGACGAGATGGCGCTCGGCGCGATTCAAGCCCTCGAAGCCGCGAACATGAAACCGGGCACGGACGTTTTGATCATCTCCGTCGATGGGCAGAAGAGTGCGCTGCAAGCCATCCTCGACGGCAAGATGAACGTGACCATCGAGTCGAACCCGCGCTTCGGCCCGCTCGCCTTCGCCACGCTCGAAAAATTCTGGGCGGGCGAAAAACTCCCGCCCATCGTCGGCATCGAAGACCGCCTCTTCGATAAGACGAACGCGGCGCAGTTTTTGAACGAAGCCTATTAGAAGTTTCAAGTTTCAGGTTTCAGGTTTCAAGTTAAAGCAGAAGATGTTCGGTCCTGAAACTTGAAACCTGAAACCTGAAACCTTGCGGTCCTGAAACCTGAAACTTATGACGAACGAGCCGGTCCTCCGTATGGAGGGAATCACAAAAATCTTTTCGGGCGTGACGGCGTTGTCGAACGTCTCGCTTGAGTTGGAGCGCGGCGAGGTACACGCGCTCGTGGGCGAGAACGGTGCGGGCAAGTCTACGCTGATCAAGATCATGACGGGCGCGTACACGCGCGACGGCGGGCAGATGTTTTTGGAAGACCGTGAGGTTGATTTTCGCACGCCGGAAGACGCACAGGACGAGGGAGTCGTCGCCGTCTATCAGGAGGTCAACCTGCTGACGTATCGCACGGTGGCGGAGAACATCTATCTGGGGCGCGAGCCGCGTCGCTTCGGCCTCATCGACTGGAAGCGTATGAACGCGGAGGCCGCCGCGCTGCTCAAACGCCTCGGCCTCGACATAGACCCGCGCGCGCCGCTCGGTTCGCTCAACATCGCGCTCAGGCAGATGGTGGCGATTGCGCGCGGCGTCTCGTTCAATGCGAAGGTCGTGGTGCTCGACGAGCCGACGAGTTCGCTGACGGAACACGAGGTGCAGATTCTCTACGACGTGATCCGGCGTCTGAAGTCGGAGGGCACGGCGGTCGTCTACATCAGCCATCGCTTCGACGAGTTGTACACGGTCTGCGACCGCGTGACGATCTTGCGCGACGGGAAGTTTGTCGCCACGCGCCCGCTCGCGGGGTTGGAGAAGATTGATCTCGTCTGTCTCATGCTCGGCAAGCAGCGCGAGGAACTGCGGCAGGGCACGACCGCTTTCAAATACGCGGGCGCGGCGGCGGGCGAGACTCCGCTCATGAGCGCGGAGAATTTGAAGCGCGGGCGGAAACTGAATGACGTGACGGTGGAAGTGGCGCGCGGCGAGATCGTCGGGATGGCGGGCTTGCTCGGTTCGGGTCGGACGGAGACGGCGCGTGCGATCTTCGGCGCGGACAACGTCGAAGCGGGCGAGGTGCGTCTGGAAGGGAAGACGATCAAGCGCGGCTCTGTGAACGAGGCGATTGATTCCGGCATCGCGTTTCTCACGGAAGACCGCAAGGCCGAAGGGATCATCCCGGAGTTGAGCGTGCGCGAAAACCTGACGCTCGCCGCGCTGCCCGCGCTCTCGACGCTCGGCGTCGTCTCGCGCGCGCGCCAGCAGGAGATCGTGGACAAGTTTATGAAGCGGCTCGGCATCAAGGCTGCCAACGCCGACCAGAAAATCCGCGAGTTGTCGGGCGGCAACCAGCAGAAAGTTCTGCTCGCGCGCTGGCTCTGCAAGAACCCGAAATTTCTCATCCTCGACGAGCCGACGCGCGGTATAGACATCGGCGCGAAGGGCGAGATTCAGTCGCTGGTGGGCGAACTCGCCGAGAGCGGCCTCGGCGTGTTGATGATCTCTTCGGAGTTGGAAGAGTTGGTCGAAGGGAGTTCGCGCGTCGTGGTGATGCGCGACGGGCAGCGCGTGGGCGAACTGCGCGGCGACGAAATCTCGCAGGACAACATCATCCGCGCGATGGCCGAAGGCACGACGGGCGAGGCGACCGCCGCTTCGACCGCCACCGCGCACGTTACGGATACCACGCCGCCCGCCGCCGAGCCGCCCTCAAAAGGAGCTTAGCAGATGCAGAACGCCACCCCCGTCAACAGCGCGGGCGCGGGCACGCGCCGCACGCTCCTCGCCGACTACGGACCGACTTACGGCGCGCTCGCCGCGCTCGTCCTGCTCGTCTTAGCCAACGCCCTGCTCACGCCGAACTTCGCCGACGTGAACAACCTGCGCAACATCCTCCTGCAAGTCGCGCCGACGGTGCTCGTCGCCGTCGGCATGACGCTCGTCATCGCGACGGGCGGCATAGACCTCTCCGTCGGTTCGGTGATGGCGATTGCCGCCGCGCTCGCCGCGACGAATCTCGAACGCGGCCTTCTGCCCGCGGTGCTCTTAGGACTCGTCGCCGCGCTCGCCGTCGGCTTCATCAACGGCGCGCTCATCTCAGGCTTTCGCATCCAGCCGATCATCGTGACGCTCGCGCTCCTGATCACCGGGCGCGGCGTGGCGCAGGTGATCAGTCGCGGCGGGCAGATCATCTTGATCGACAACCGGAATTTCATGTCGCTCGGCAAAGGCTTCGTCGGGCCTGTGCCGATGTCGGTCTTGGTGATGCTGTTGGTCGTCGCCGTCGCGATCTTCGTGATGCGCGCGACGAGTTTTGGCCGTTACGTCGTCGCCGTCGGAGGAAACGAAGCGGCGGCGCGGCTCGCGGGCGTCAAAGTCCACCGGACGAAGATCATGGTCTACGCCCTGAGCGGGCTGCTCGCCGGACTCGCCGGACTGATCGAAGCGGCGAAGGCCGAAGCGAGCGACGCGACGAAGGTTGGCCTCTACATCGAACTCGACGCCATCGCTGCCGTCGTCGTCGGCGGCACGCCTCTCACGGGCGGGCGCGTCACGGTCGTCGGCACGCTCATCGGCGCGCTCATCATGCAAGTCATCACGACGAGTTTCAACATGCTCGGCATCGGCTTCGCGTGGTCGCTCGTCCTGAAAGCGGCGATCATCCTCGTCGCCGTCTACATTCAACGCCCTAGAGTGGCCTGACTTCTTGCGAATGAAAAAACAACCCGGTGCATCCGTCGTAATAGTCGTGCTCGTCATGCTCGCGCTCGTCGTGCCTGCCGTTCATGCTCAAACAACAAAGCAGCCGGTCGAGAGCGGCAGGCGTTACCCGCGTCTGGTGATCCGCAATGCGACGGTGATTGACGGGAATGGGACGCCCGCCTCCGGACCATTCGACATCGTGGTCGAGAACGACACGATTGCGGAGTTGGTCGCGCTCGACCCGGTGACGGTCAAGAGCGGGACGGCGCGGCGTCCGGCGGGCGACGTGGAGATCGATGCGACGGGCAAGTATGTGATGCCCGGTTTGATCAACGCGCACGGGCACGTGCAGGAGGAACGCGGGGGCGTCGCGCAACCGCTCGACTACGAGTTGAAGCTGTGGCTCGCGTGCGGCATCACGACGGTGCGCGACCTGGGCAGCAACACGGCGAAGACGCTCGCGCTGCGGCGTGCGAGTGCGGCGGGCGAGGTGGCCGCGCCGCGCCTTTTCGTCTACGCGATCTATGCGGCGGGCGGCGCGCCGGAGACGGTCGAAGCGGCACGCCAGCGCGTGAGGGATTTGAAGGCGCAGGGCGTGGACGGCCTCAAGATGTTTGCGATGGATCGCGATCTGATGGCGGCGGCGTGGGACGAGGCGCGTAAAAACGGTCTGCGCATCGCGCACCACGCGGCCATCGCCGAGACGAACGCATGGGACGACATCCGTTTCGGCACGACATCAATCGAGCACTGGTACGGCATCCCGGACGCGGCGATTGAAGGGGGCGTGCAGAATTTTCCGCCCGCTTACAATTACAACAACGAAGTGGATCGTTTTCGTTACGCGGGGCGTCTGTGGCGCGAGGCGAACTGGGACAGGTTGATGAAGGTGCTCGACGGGATGGTCGAGGCGCGCGTGGCGTGGGACACAACGCTCGTTATTTACGAGGCGAGCCGCGACCTGCAACGCGCGCAGACGCAGCCGTGGTTCGCGGAGTATCTACACCCGACGCTCGAAGATTACTTCCGCCCCGACCCGGCGAATCACGGTTCGTATTTCATCGGCTGGACCTCGACGGACGAGGCTTTCTGGAAAGAGAACTATCGCATCTGGATGGCTGCGCTGCGCGAGTTTGAGCGGCGCGGCGGCCTCGTCGGCGTGGGCGAGGATGCGGGGTTCATCTATCAGATGTATGGCTTCGGGTTGCTCAGGGAGTTGGAGTTGCATCAGGAGGCGGGCTTCCACACGCTCAAAGTCATCCAGCACGCGACGGGCAACAACGCGAAGATTCTCGGACAGGAAGCACGTCTGGGACGCGTGCGCGCAGGCTACGCGGCGGACCTGCTGGTGGTGAACGGCAACCCGCTCGAAAATCTGAAGGTGCTCTATCCCGTGGGCGTAGAGACGATCCGGGACGGGCGCGCCGTCCGCACGGGCGGCATCGAGTGGACGATCAAGGACGGCATCCCGTATCACGCGCCGACGCTTTTTGCCGGAGTCAAAGAGATCGTCTCGAAGGCGCGTGCGGAGCGGCGGAAGAAGTAAGGCGCTTAATCCATCGAAGGGGCTAAGAAGATCATGAGCCAGTCAGCGACGACGATTGACGAAGGCGGTTCGGCGGGAGGGCGACTGGCGCGGGCGCGGTTCGCCTCGTTCGTGCAGCGGCAGGGCGCGCTCGTCGCGCTGGTGGCGGTCTGCGTGTTCGCCGCGATTCGCTACGAGCGTTTCCTGACGGAAGAGAATCTGGTGAACGTGCTGCGGCAAAACAGCATGCTCGGACTCGTCGCGCTGGGGATGACGTTCGTGATATTGACGGGCGGCATAGACCTCTCGGTCGGGTCGCTCATGGCGGTGGCGGGCGTGGCGGCGGCGACGTTGGCCGGGCGGGGCGCGCTCGTTGCGGTCGTCGCGGCGGTCGCGATCACGACGGTGCTCGGCCTCGTCAACGGCGTGGTCATTGCGAAGGCGCGCATTCAGCCGTTTATCGTGACGCTGGCGATGATGATCGCGGCGCGCGGACTGGTGCTGGCATACACGGGGGAGAAGTCTATCGGCATCGGCAAGTCGTCCGAGACGCTCACCTCTCTGGGGCGCGATTTCATTGGGCCTGTGCCCGTGCCCGTCGTGTTCCTGATCGTCCTGTTCGCGCTCGGCTGGCTCGTCCTGAATCACACGCGCTTCGGTCGCCACGTCTACGCGCTCGGCGACAACGACGAGGCGGCGCGCTTGATGGGCTTGAACACGGGGCGCGTGACCATCGGCGTCTACGCTTTGAGCGGCGCGCTGGCCGGTCTGGCGGGCGTGCTCGACGCGGCGCGACTCGGCGCGGGGCGACCCGTCGCGGGGCAGGGCGACGAGTTGAACGCGATTGCGGCGGTGGTTGTCGGCGGGACACTGTTGACGGGCGGGCAGGGCAGCGTCATGTCAACGCTCGTCGGCGTGATTCTGCTCGGCCTCATCTTCAACGTCTTCAACTTCGAGGGCTGGATCAGTCCGTGGTGGCAGGCGGTCTTGCGCGGGCTGTTCCTGCTCCTAGTCGTCATCGTGCAGAATCGCCTGAGTAGCCGGAAGTGAAGCAAACGATGAACGCGGAATGATGAACGCGGAATGATGAATCAGAGAACAGCCTTCCGCCTGAATCATTCAGTTCCGCGTTCCGCGTTCCGCGTTCAACGTTTCTACCTGCTTTCCCCCACACGCCGCATCGGTTAAAATTCGGAGTGTTCTTCCCGTTTCGTCGAAAGGATAATTGACACAATGAAAGTCCGAACCCCCGCCCGATTTCTTCTCTCCCTCATCGCGCTCATGTTGCTTGCCGCCCCCGCCGCCGTGCGTGCGCAGGACGCGCGGAGCGCACTCACGAATTTTCCGGAATCGCAGGCCGTCTTGTACGTCAACGCGCGCCGCCTGATCAACGAGGCCGCGCCGAGCGTCGTGCCGCCGGAAGTTCTTAACAAAGGGCTTGCCGAAGCGAAACAGTTCATAGACCTCAACGGGCTTGAATACATGATCGCGGGCGCGCGCCTGAAGGGCGACCTGTCGGCGAAACAGATGCCGGAGTTTCTGTTCATCGTGCGCGGCAACTTCAGCGCGGAGGCTTTGCTGTCCGGCGCGCGCATGCTCGGGCAAGAGATGTACACGCAGGAGACTGTCGGCACGAAGACCATTAGCCTGTTCACCCTGAACAAGCCCGCGTCCGCCGACGGGACACAGAACTCGAAGAAGTTTCCCGTCGATCAGATCGCGGCGGTCGCGCTCGACGCCAACACCATCGCCGTCGGCATCCCGGCTTACCTGCGAGATGCGATTGAGACGAGCGGCGGAGGCGACCGTGCCCGACTCAAGCCCGAGCTGGTTGATCTGGCGCTACGCGACCCGAACACGCTCGTCAGTCTGGTCGCGGACATCCCGCCCGGTATCTCGCAACACATACGCGCGATGGGCGCGCCCTCGAACGCCGAGATGGAGCGTATGGTCGATGCGGTGCGACAGGTGCAGGTAGCCGTCAACATGCAGCCCTCGACCTTCGGCGTCCAGTCGATCATCCGCATGGACGACTCCGAAAAGGCGATGGCTTTGAGCGGTCTGATCAACATGGGCGTCGGCTTTCTCAAGGGCGAACTCCAGAAAGATTTGCAGAAGATTAGCAACAGTTCGAAAGCCGACGCGACCGCCGCGCTCCGTGTCTTGGAGACGCTGACGAACGCCTCGCGCGGCAACGAGGTGGAGTTGAACGTCACGTTCCAGCAGGCCGGGTTGGCCGACGTGATCAAGCGGCAGTTTGAAGCCAAGAAGCAGGCAGCGGCCACCGCCTCCGCGCCCGGCGCAAAGAAGACCGCGCCGGTGAAACGCCGACGGGCGCGCCCGCGTAGAAAGTAAGATGAGTTCGATGAACAAGGGGAGATATTCTGAGGCCGAGATCGACAGTTTCGCGGGCGACGTGTTGCGCGACGGCTTCTGCGTCCTGCCGGAACATTTTCCGACGGACACGCTTCGCGCGTGGCGCACGGCCTTCGCGCCGCTGCTCGCAAAGCATATCGAACGCGAAGGCAACTTGCGCAATCGTGGCTCGGCGCGCTACTACGTGACGCTCCCGTTCGACGCCCCGTTCGCAGACCCTTCGATCTACGAAGACCCGGACGTGCTCGCCGTCGTCGAACGCCTCGCCGGTGAAGATTTCACGATGGTGCAGTTGGCGACCGACACGCCGTTGCTCGGCTCCGAGTATCAGGAGGTGCATCGCGACACGCCGCCGCTCTTCCCCGAAACGGGGCGCGAGACGCCGCCTTATCAACTCGCCGTCAACTTCCCGCTCGTCGAAGTGACGCGCGAGAACGGTCCTTTCGAGGTGGCGCGCGGCACGCACATGCTGCCGAAGCAGGAAGCCCTGCATCTAATCGAGACGGGCGAGCGGAAGTTGGAGACGTTGACGATGCGGCTCGGCGACGTGATCGTGCGCGACGTGCGCGCTCTGCATCGCGGCACGCCGAACAAAACAGACGAGCCGCGCCCGATGGTCGTCATCGGCTACAGCCGTCGCTGGCTGTTTCGCCCCGAAGTGACGATCCACATCCCGCGCCGTGTGCATGAGACGCTCTCGGAGCGCGCTCGCCGCATGCTGCGCTTTAACCCGGTGGTCGAATCCCTCGACGACCTGCCCGCGACGGAGATTTATCAAGCCTTCGCGTATTGAGGCGAGAAGAAAGTAATTTAGAGAATAGGAATTTTGAGATTATGAAAGAACCTGAAGACTTCTTTGAAGAGATTATCGGCGAAGAAGAAGCATTTGACGACATGGACGAGTCGGACGATGAAGATGATACGGACGACGGAGAGCCTTTCGAGGTGCGCACCGCCGTCATGCAGAAGAACGACCTGCTGGCGATCCTGAGTTTGAAGATTTCCGCGGAGGGCGGTCGCATCGTGCGCGTCGATCCGCGCCAGCGCGTCCCTTCCGCGCAAACCTACGAAGACGCAGAGGCCGCCACACACTGGTTCAACCGCAGCCTCGCCACCAGCCGCCGCAACGGTTGGAACGTCGTCTACGACGGCGAGCCTTCGTTCGGATAAAAGTAACAACGGGCGACCGGGCAACACCACCGTCGTTAGAGTCGGAACAAACTGAAAGGCCGGGATACTTAAAAATATCCCGGCCTTCTCTTTTTCCAAGCATGGAGGCGGGCGGCATCCCCGGCGGGGCGAAAAAGATTGCAACCAAAAGGCGCGCGCGGCTGTCTAACCCGCAAGCCCGATTTTTTTGTCTGAAACAAACTCACCTGCGGGTCGTTTATAAAGAGCGAGCCGGGTTGCGAGTCTCACGAAGTTACGCACGGCCATTCTTTTCGAGTTGGAAGCCTTACGGAGGCCACCACGGTTGAACACCATCAGGACGCTCATCGTTGACGACGAACCGCTGGCGCGCGAACGCATCAAGCGTTTCCTCGCGGGCGAACGCGACCTCGAACTCGTCGGCGAATGCGCCGAGGGGCGCGAGGCCGTCGCCGCGATTCAGACGCTCAAGCCCGACCTCGTTTTCCTCGACATACAGATTCCCGAACTCGATGGCTTCGGCGTCGTCAAGACCGTCGGTATCGCCGAGATGCCCGCCGTCATCTTCGTCACGGCTTACGACCGCTACGCCTTGCAGGCGTTCGACGTGAACGCG
>Ga0307513_10003599_pt1 | contig 20959 bp, 20 predicted proteins | sample 15_EM_MG_FD_202174 | JGI IMG/M metagenome (GOLD analysis project Ga0307513, IMG submission 202174) | Populus trichocarpa ectomycorrhiza microbial communities from riparian zone in the Pacific Northwest, United States - 15_EM | ecosystem: Host-associated > Plants > Roots > Unclassified | place...
GCGCCGGCAGCGTCGAGGCCCAGGTCGCGATAGGCACCGCCTTCTACCTCGGCCGCGGCGCGCGCAAGGACTACGCTGAAGCCGCCCGCTGGTACCGCGAAGCCGCCAAGGGCGGCGATGTCGGCGCCCAATACCTGCTGGCGTCGATGTACGAACAGGGCGACGGCGTCGAGCGCGACCTGCGGCTGGCCCGCTACTGGTACGACATCGCGGCGAAGAACGGCGACGAAGCGGCGCCGGGCAAGCTGAAGGAAATCGACGCGAAGCTGGCCGAGCGGCCGAGCTAAGCTAGGCTTCCGGGCGCTCTACGGAATGGCCAGCACCATGTTGCCGACCAGCCGGCCCTGCTCGACCCGTTCATGCGCTTGCGCGATCTGCGCGAGCGGCAGGCGTTCGGCGATGTTGTGGACCAGCGCGCCGCGTTCGAGAAAACCGGCCAGCGTGGCCAGCGCGCGAGCGCGATCCGGCTCGGCGAGGTTGTAGACGATGAAGAAGCGCAGCCCGACGTTCTTGGCGATCAGCGGGAAGAAAGGCACTTCGAACTTCGGTGCGCCGCTGCCGTAGACGACGCATTCGCCGCCGGCGCGGACGATCTCGACATCGAGCGCGGCGTTGGCCGCGATGTCGAGCTCGACGATGCGATCGACGCCTTGGCCCCCGCTGGCATCGAGCAGCTGCCGCGCCGCGCCTTCGCTGCGGTAGTCGAGCACCACGTCGGCGCCGGCGGCTTCGGCCAGCGCCGCCTTCTGCGGGTTGCTGGCCGTTGCCAGGACCTGGCGCGCGCCCAGCAAGCGGGCGAATTGCACCGCGTAGTGGCCGACCGCGCCGGCAGCACCGGCGACCAGCACGCGCCGGCCCTGCACGCCGTCGCCGAGCAGCATCGCGTGCAGCGCGGTCAGCGCCGGGATGCCGAGGCAGGCGCCGGCCTCGTCGCTGACACCCGCCGGCAGGACAACCGCCTGCGCCTGCGGCACGGCGACGTATTGCGCCGCGGTGCCGAAGGCACGGCCCCAGGCGGCATTCCAGAGCCAGACGCGTTCGCCGATGCGCTCGGTCGCCACGCCGGCGCCGACGGCGTCGATGACGCCCATGCCGTCGCTGTGCGGAACGATGCGCGGAAACGGCAACACCTTGCTGCGCAAGCCCAGACGCGACTTCACGTCCGACGGGTTGACGCCCGACCAGCGCAGGCGCACGCGGACTTCGTCGGGGCCGGGCGTCGGATCGGGTAGTTCCGACAGTTCGAGCACGTCGCGCGCCGGGCCGGTGCGCTCGTAGAAGGCTGCTTGCATCGCGTTCCCCTCGTCGCCGGAGACGATGCTACCCGCGCTACAGAACCACTTTCACCAGCGGGTGTGTGCTGAGCGTGCGGTACAGCTCGTCGAGCTGTTCGCGGCTGGTGGCGGTGACGGTGAGCGTCAACCCCAGGTAGGTGCCGCCCTTGCTTGGGCGGCGTTCGATGCTGGAGGCATCGAAATCGGGGTCGAACCGAAGGGCGACGGCGACGACCTCGGCTTCGAAGCCTTCGACCTGCACGCCCATCACCTTGATCGGAAAGGCGCTCGGGTAGTCGATCAGGCTCGGGTCCTGGCGCCCGTCCATCAGATCGACATCGTTCGCTTGGCCTGCTGGTAGGCCTCGTACAGCTTCGCGTAGACGGGGCCGGGCTTGCCGCGCAGGGCGCCGTGGCCGACCGCTTCGCCGTCGATCCGCGTCACCGGCAGCACTTCCTTGGTGGCCGAGCTGAGCAGCACTTCGTCGGCGGCCAGAACGTCGGCCTCGGCGATCGGGCGCAGGTTGTAGGCGATGCCGCACTCTTCGCACAGCTCGCGCAGCAGTTCGACGCGGATGCCTTCGAGCACGTGTTCGCTCTTCGGCGGCCCGAGCAGCGCACCTTCGTGGACGATCCAGACGTTGCTCGCCGCCGCCTCGGTGAGGAAGCCATCGCGGAACATGATGGTTTCCAGCGCGCCGTGGTCGGCCGACATCTGGCGCGCCAGCACGTTGGCCAGCAGGCTGGTGCTCTTGACGTCGCCGCGCTCCCAGCGGAAGTCGCGTGCCGTCACGCAGGCCACGCCCTGGTGGCGCTGCTCGGCGGTGGCCGGCTTCATCGGGCTGGCCATCATGAAGACGGTCGGCGCCACGCCGTCGGGCATCACGTGGTCGCGCGCGGCGACGCCGCGGGTGAGCTGGATGTAGACGAGCTGTTCGTCGGCGCCCTTCTGCGCCGCCAGTTCGGCGACCAGATGGCGGCAGCGCGCCAGCCACTCTTCGCGGCTGTGCGGGTTGGCGATGCGGACCTTGGACGAGCTGCGCTCGAGCCGCGCCATGTGTTCGTCGAAGCGGAACAGGCGCCGCTCGTAGACCGGCACCACTTCGTAGACGCCATCGCCGAAGATGAAGCCGCGGTCGAGCACCGAGACCTTGGCCTCGGCGACCGGCGCGTACTCGCCGTTCAAGTAACAGAGGAAGTCGGGGAGTGCCATGGCCGCGAGATTACTTGATCCAGAGCCGGATCGCGTCCCAGGCGCGACCGAAGATGCCCGCCAGCTCGACCGGCTCCAGCACCACCAGCGGCACGTTGGCCACCGGGCTGCCGCCGGCCGTGACGACCTTCAGCGTGCCGACGCGCTGTCCTTTGGTCAACGGTGCGACCAAGGGGTCGGTGCGCTCGATGCTGGTCTTCATCTTGTCGCCTTCGCCCTTCGGCACCGTGACGACGACCGCCTCGGCCGCGCCGAGCCGCGCCTCCGGCTGGGTGCCTTTCCAGACCGGCACCGTGGCGAGCGCCTTGCCGGCGTCGAACAGGCGGATCGGGTCCCAGGCCATCCAGCCCCAGTTGAGCAGCTTCTGGCTTTCCGAGGCCCGCGCGTCGCGCGACGACGTGCCCATCACCACGCTGAGCAGGCGGCGCTTGCCGTTCGGCAGCTCGCGCACGGCGCTGGCCACCAGGCAGTAGCCGGCGGCTTCGGTGTAGCCGGTCTTCATGCCGTCGACGGTCGGGTCGCGGCCGAGCAGCATGTTGCGGTTGTCCTGCTTGATGTTGTTGTAGGTGTACTGGCGGATCGAGTAGTACGGATAGAAGTTCGGGTGGTCGACGATGATCTTCGACGCGATGATCGCCATGTCGCGCGCCGACGACTGGTGGCCGGCCTCGGTCAGGCCGGCGACGTTCTTGAAGCGCGTCGTCTTCAGCCCCCAGGCCGCGGCCTGCTTGTTCATCATCTCGACGAAGGTCTCGACGCTGCCGGCCACGCCCTCGGCGAGCGCCACCGATGCGTCGTTGCCGCTTTGCACGATCATCCCGCGCAGCAGTTCGTCGACCTTCGGCGTCATCGTCGTGTCGATGAACATCAGCGAGCCGCCGAACTTGCGTTCGCCCCAGGCGCGCTTGGAAATCGGCAGCGTCTGTTCGAGCGAGAGCTTCTTGTCGCGGATCGCGTTGAACACCAGGTAGGCCGTCATCAGCTTGGTCAGCGAAGCCGGGTCGGCCGGGGCGTCGGCCTCTCGTTCGGCAAGCACCTGGTTGCTCGTCACGTCGAGCAGGATGTACTGGCGGGCGGCTATCTCGGGTGGCTGCGGCGCCTGGGCGGAAGCGGCGCCGATGAAGGCGGCCAGGAGGAAAACAAGCAAGGATTTCATCGACAAGGTCAGCGGTGCAAACCGCCGACGATCAGAGTCTTGAGCAGCGCGAGCTGCCCGTGGAAAAAATGGCCGGCGCCGGGGATCACCGTCACCGGCAGCGGCTGCGGACGCGCCCAGTCGAAGACGGCGGCGAGCGGGACGACATCATCCACCTCGCCGTGGATGACCACGCTGCTCTGAGGTACCGGCGCCATCGAAAAGTTCGTTACCGCTGGTGCGATCAGGACCAGCCGTTCGACATCCGCCAGCCGCGCCGCGGCCTGCGAGGCGACATAGCCGCCGAACGAAAAGCCGCCGATGGCCAGCGGCAGGCCGGCCTCGCGATAGGCGCCGATCGCGGCGAGCGCATCGTCGATCTCGCCGTGGCCTTCGTCCCAGCCGCCCTGCGAAGCGCCGATGCCGCGGAAGTTGAAGCGCACCGCGCGGTAGCCGAACTGGACGAAGGCACGCGCCATCGTCTGCACGACCTTGTTGTCCATCGTGCCGCCGTGCTGCGGGTGCGGGTGGCACAGGACCGCCACGCCGCGCACATCGGGCGGTGCATCGATCGCGCATTCGATGAGACCGGCCGGGCCCGCTACGCTGGCCCGCTGGGTTGCCGAATTCATCTGCCGACATTCGGTGCCAGCAGCAGCCGTTCGACGACCCGGCCGTCGCGCAGGTGCGATTCGACGATTTCGTCGACATCGTGGCGGTCGACGTAGGTGTACCAGGTCTCGTCGGGGTAGACCACCGCGACCGGGCCACCGGCGCAGCGGTCCAGGCAGCCGGCCTTGTTGACGCGCACGCCGCCCGGGCCGGCCAGCCCCGCTGCTTTCACGCGCGACTTGCAGTGGTCGAACGCGCCCTGGGCGTCGTGCTGCGAGCAGCTCGCCTCGCCGTTCTTGCGCTCGTTGAGGCAGAAGAAGATGTGATGCTGGTAGTAGCTCATCGCCGGCAATTGTAGGCAGCTGCTGCGTCCCTCACGCCCGCGCGCCCAGCCGCGACAGCAGCCAGCCCATCGCCGCATACGGCCACAGCCAGCCGATCCATTGCGCCAGGCCGTGGAAGCGGATGAAGCGGCCCTGCTCCCAGGCCTGCAGGCTCTCGGCGAAGTACGGGTCCGACGGCGCCTGCGCGACCAGCGTCACCAGCCCGGTCAGCACCACCAGGCCGAGCCCAGCCGCCAGCCGGCGGCCGATCGGCGCCAGCAGCCCGGCCACCGCCGTCGCCGTCAGCAGCGCCGGCACGGTGACCGGCGTCATCCAGGCGAGCGCGTGTTCGGGGCCGAAGTTGAGCAGGGTCGACAAGGTCATCGCCAGCCCGGCGAGCAGCAGCGCGCCGATCGCCAGCACGACCCGCCGCCAGCCCGGCGCGACCACCGCGAAGGCGACCAGGCACGGCGCCAGCAGGCCGAAGGCCGACACCATCGCTTCGGCCAGCGGCGACAGCGCGATGCTGTCCGACGGCGGGGTCGCCAGCAGCTGGTAGGCGGCGTCGGCCCAGGGCACGTTGTTGAGCCCCATGACCAGCCACTCGCGCAGCCGCTCGCCGATCTGGCCCAGGCCCAGCGGCGCCGGCGCCGGGAAGAGCAGCCCGAGCGGCCACAGCGCCAGCAACGCCAGCGCGCCGGCGCTCTGGCGGACGAACCAGCGCTCGCGCAGCGCGTGCCAGCGGTCGATCACGCCCAGCGCATGCAATCCGCCGCCGATCAGCACGCCGCCGGCGGCCCCGAGCGAATTCATCGCCCAGTCCTTCAGCGACGGGTGCCGGCCCGGCAGAAAGGTCTGCGTGACCTCGGTCGCGTACGACAGCACCGACGGCAGCAGCAAGCCTGCTGCCAAGGCCACCCACGGTGCCCGCCCGCTGCGCCGGGCGGCGATCAGCAGCAGCGCGCCGAGCGGCAGGTAGCCGACGAGGTTGGCCCACTGGTCGAAGACGTCGACCCACGGCGGCCAGGGCAGCACCAGCAACGCGCTCAGCTGCTGCCCCGGCGGCCAGCGCCAGCCGCTGAACGGGAACAGGCTCGCATAGAGCACCAGCGCGCCCCAGGCCAGCGCGAGCAGGCTGGCCGAACTTCGATCGCGCGGGACGGCCAACCGCAGCCCTCAGAACGGCTTGACGACGACCAGCACGACGATGGCCGTGAACAGCAGCACCGACGCTTCGTTGAACAGCCGGTACCACTTCTCGCTGCGCCGATTGGCCAGGCGCTCGAAGCCGCGCAACAGCGAGCGGCAGGCGTGGTGGTAGCCGATCGTGCCGAGCACCAGCAGCAGCTTCAGGTGCAGCCAGCCGCTACCCGGCCCGCGGCCGATGCCGTGGTAGAGCCACAGCACGAGGCCGAGCCCGATGGCCGGAACCATCAACAGGCTGGCGAAGCGGTACAGCTTGCGGGCCATCAGCAGCAGCCGTTCGCGCTCGGCATGGCTGTCGGCCGGCACCGTGGCGAGATTCACGAACAGCCGCGGCAGGTAGAACAGCGCGGCGAACCAGCTGGCCACGAAGACGAGGTGGAAAGCCTTGACCCAGAGGTATGACGAACCCATCGGGCCATTATCGCGGCCGGTCCGGCAATAAAAGAGGCCCCGGCATGAAGCCGGGGCCAGCAAGCCTTATCGCTGTCATCACGGTAAGGCACCTGCTCAGGGAGGAAAAGCAGGGAATGACCACCTTGCGGCTATCATTCATCTGTAACTTTAGCAGAGCCGCACGGCGAGCGCCAGCCCGGTTTGCCCGGGGGTTCCACGCCAGCCGCTCGCAAAACAGCGTGCAAATCCCACCCGCCTACCCGAACAGCCGCCCGCGCCGGCTGCGCCGCGATGCCTTCACCCGCGCGCTGGTGCGCGAAAACCGGCTGGCGCCGGAAGACCTGATCCTGCCGGTCTTCCTGCTCGACGGCAGCCGCCAGCGGCAGGACGTGGCGAGCATGCCGGGCGTCCAGCGGATGAGCCTGGACGGCCTCTTCGGCGTCGCCGAGCGCTGCATCGCGCTCGGGGTGCCGGTGATGGCGCTGTTCCCGGTCATCGAACCGTCGTTGAAGACGCCCGACGGCGCCGAAGCGGGCAACCCCGACGGGCTGGTGCCGCGGGCGGTGCGCGAGCTGAAGAAGCGCTTTCCGCAGCTCGGCCTGCTGACCGACGTCGCGCTCGACCCCTTCACCAGCCATGGCCAGGACGGGCTGCTCGACGACAGCGGCTACATCCTCAACGATCAGACCGTGGCCGTGCTGACGAAGCAGGCGCTGGTGCAGGCCGAGGCCGGCGTCGACATCGTCGCCCCCAGCGACATGATGGACGGCAGGATCGGCGCCATTCGCGGCGCGCTCGAAGGTGCCGGCCTCATCCACACCCGGATCATGGCCTACAGCGCCAAGTACGCGAGCGCCTTCTACGGCCCGTTCCGCGAAGCGCTCGGCAGCAAGGCCAACCTCGGCCAGAGCGACAAGAAGGTCTACCAGATGGACCCCGGCAACAGCGACGAAGCGCTGCGCGAGGTGGCGCTGGACATCGCCGAAGGCGCCGACATGGTGATGGTCAAGCCCGGCATGCCCTACCTCGACATCGTGCGCCGGGTGAAGGACCAGTTCCGCATGCCGACCTTCGTCTACCAGGTCAGCGGCGAGTACGCGATGCTGAAGGCCGCCGCCGCGAACGGCTGGCTCGAACACGACGCGGTGATGATGGAATCCTTGCTCGCCTTCAAGCGCGCCGGCGCCGACGGCGTGCTGAGCTACTTCGCGCTGGAGGCGGCCGCTCAGCTGCAGCAACGCTGATGCGCGAATGACAGCCAGCCGCCGCCAGCTCGGGCTGCTGGTCGTCCTGACGCTGGTTTGGGGGCTGAACTGGCCGGTGATGAAGCTCGGCGTCAGCGGCTCGCCGGCCCATCCGGCCGCCTATCCGCCGCTGACCTTTCGTGCGCTGTCGATGCTGCTCGGCTTGCCGGTGCTCGCCGGCGTGATGCTCGTCCTGCGGGTGCCGCTGGCGCTGCCGCGCGAGTTCTGGCCGGCGCTGCTGCGGCTGGCGGTGCCGAACATGATGGTCTGGCATTCGATCGCGATCGTCGCGGTGCAGGCGCTGAGTTCGGGGCGGGCGGCGATCCTCGGCTATTCGATGCCGATCTTCAGCGCGCTGTGGGGCCGGCTGCTGTTCGGCGAAAGACTGGGCGCGCGCCAGGCCTGGGGCGTGGCGGCGGCCACGCTCGGCGTCGTGCTGCTGCTGGCGAACGAATTCGGCCGGCTCGCCGGCGCGCCGCTGGCCGCGCTGGCGATGCTCTTCGCCGCTGGCGTCTGGGCCTACGGCACGCACCAGCTCCGGCGGGCGGCGCTGCCGGCGCCGCTGCTGACCATCGTCTTCTGGATGACCGCGCTGACCACCGTGCTGATCTGCGCGCTGGCCTTCGTCTTCGAGCGCGACCGCTGGCAGGTGCCGCCGGCGCACGTGGCCTGGACGATCGCCTACAACGCGGTCGGCGTGTTCGCCTTCGCCCACGCCGCCTGGTTCTACCTGGCGCGCAGCCTGCCGCCGGTGGCCAGCACGGTCAGCGTGATGCTGATCCCCGTGCTCGGCACCTTCAGCGGCGCGCTGGCGCTGAACGAAGCGCTGCACTGGCAGGACTTCGCGGCGATGCTGCTGATGGTGTTCGCGATCGCCGCGGTGCTGCTCAAGCCGGCCGGTACGGATCGCTGAAGCCGAGCGCCAGCAGGATCTCGCTCTCGCGCGCTTCCATCGCCTCGGCCTCGGCTGCGTCTTCGTGGTCGAAGCCCTGCGCGTGCAGCGTGCCGTGGACCAGCAGGTGCGCGTAGTGGGCTTCGAGCGGAATGCCTTGTTCGACCGCTTCGCGGGCGACCACCGGCGCGCACAGGATCAGGTCGGCGACGACCACCGGCGCCTGCTCGTAATCGAAGGTCAGCACATTGGTCGCGTAGTCCTTGCCGCGGTAGTCGCGGTTCAGCGCGCGGCCTTCGTCGTTGCCGACGATCCGCACCGTGATCTGCCCCGGCGCCGCCAGCGCCGCGCGAACCCAGCGCGCGACGCGGTGCCGCGGCAGCTGTTCGCGATGCGCCGCATCGGCGAACTGCAGCGACAGGCTCAAGGGCTCGGCGCGCGGCATCGCCTACTCAAGCCGACCCGCGCGCCGCCTCGTAGGCTTCGACGATGCGCGCGACCAGCGGGTGGCGCACGACATCGGCGGCGGTGAAGTCGGTGAAGGCGATGCCTTCGACGCGGTCGAGCACCTGGCGTGCATCGACCAGCCCGCTGGCCATGCCTTTGGGCAGGTCGATCTGGCTCACGTCGCCGGTCACGACGCACTTGCTGCCGTAGCCGATGCGGGTCAGGAACATCTTCATCTGCTCGCGGGTGGTGTTCTGCGCTTCGTCGAGGATCACGAAGGCATGGTTCAGCGTTCGCCCGCGCATGAAGGCCAGCGGCGCGATCTCGATCAGGCCCTTCTCGAACGCCTTCGTCACGCGCTCCAGCCCCATCAGGTCGTAGAGCGCGTCGTACAGCGGGCGCAGGTAGGGGTCGACCTTCTGCGCCAGGTCGCCGGGCAGGAAGCCGAGCCGTTCGCCGGCTTCGACCGCCGGCCGCGTGAGCACGATGCGCTGCACGCCGTGGCGTTCAAGCGCATCGACCGCACAGGCCACCGCGAGAAAGGTCTTGCCGGTGCCGGCCGGGCCGACGCCGAAGGTGATGTCGTGGCCGAGCATCTGGCGCAGGTACTGGACCTGGTTCGGCGTGCGCCCGCTGAGGTCGGCATGGCGGGTATGGAGGACGATGGCGCCGTCGGCCGCGGACGCCGCCGATGCGGTCTCGGCCGGCGGCGTCTCGGCGCTGGCGCCGGCCAGCGCCTGCTCCAGGACCCGTTCGTCGATCGGCGCGTCGGCCAGCGCGTACAGGCTTTCGAGCAGCGCCGCCGCCCGTTCGACGCCGGCCCGCGCGCCTTCGATGCGGAAGGTGTCGTCGCGCCGGGCCAAGGTCACGGCCAGCGCGGCTTCGATGCGGCGCAGATGGCCGTCGAGCGGCCCGCACAGGTTTGCCAGGCGGCGGTTGTCGGCCGGAAACAGCGTATGGCGGCGAATCAAGCGGGCGGCGTGCAAGGGTCCACGGGGTGGCGATTGTCGCAGCGCAGCCCGCCGCCGGTGATGGCCGGCGATGCCGCAGAATCGCCGGGCCATGACACGCCTGCCGAACTGCCTGCTTCGAATCCTGCTGTGGGCGCTGCTTGCCGGGCCGCTGCTGCCGGCGTCGGCGCAGACCCTGCGAATCAATTCGGCGCTGACCGGCGAAGGCACCTCCGGGTTCTTTCCGGCCACCGCCCCCGCCAACCGAACCGCGCTGCCCGACGACTGGTCGCGCAGCCGGCCCGGCAGCGACGGGCCGGTCTGGTACCGGGTCGGCTTTCATGCCTTCGCGCTGCGCGACAGCGGCGACCTGGCGGCGCTGTACATCGAGCGCGCCTGCACCAACCTCGAGGTCTACCTGAACGGGCAGCTCGTCCACAGCGGCGGCCGGATGGAAGAGCCGCTGACCAACAACTGCAACCACCCGCAGTTGGTGCCGTTGCCGGCCGCGCTGATCGCGCCCGAGCAGAACACGATCGACATCAAGGTCGCCGGCCATCCGCTGGCCGAGGTCGGCGCGCGCAACCGCGGCGGCGGTTTGTCGGCGCTGGAGATCGGGCCGCAGTCGCTGCTGGCCTCGGTGCATGCGCGGCAGACGACGATCAACGTCGCACTGCCGCAGGCGGTCAGCGCGACACTGCTGCTGATGGGCAGCTTCATGTTCGTGCTCGGCTTCATCAACCGCCGCGAAAGCCACCTGGCCTATTTCGGCGCGCTGTCTGTCGGCTGGGCAATCATCGATTCACGGCTCTGGCTGCGCACGCTGCCGCTGGACAACTCGGTCGCCGAATTCCTGCTGAGCTCGATGCTCGGCTTCATCACGATGGCCGGCGTGCAGTTCCTGCTGCGCTACGCGCGCTGGCGGCACCGGCTGGTCGACCGCCTGCTGCCGCTGCAATGCGCGCTGATGCCGTTGTCGCTGGTCTTCGCCGGCCCCGGCCGGCTGCACGACTGGTGCAGCGGCTGGACCGCGGTGCTCGCGATCGAGGTCATCGCGGCGGCCGTCTTCTACCTGCGCAGCCAGTGGCGGGCGCGCTCGCCTTCTTTCTGGCTTATGGCGATGACCTTGTCGGTGCTGGCGCTGGCCGGGCTGATCGAATTCGTCGCCCAGGGCAGCGGCGTGCGGCCGCTGGTTGCGCACGTGGCGCAGCTCGCGACGCCGGTGATGTTCGTCATCGTCGGGCTGCGCCTCGTGCAGCAGCACGGCCGCGCGCTGCAGGAGGCCGAACTCGGCAAGGCGCACCTGGAAACGCGGGTCCGCGAGGCCACCGCCGAGATCGAACGCAACTTCCGCCAGCTCGCCGAGCTGCGCGTCGAGCAGGTCACCGAACGCGAGCGCAAGCGGATCGCCGCCGATCTGCACGACGACCTCGGCGCCAAATTGCTGACGATCGTGCACACCAGCGATTCGGAGCGCATCTCCACGCTGGCGCGCGAGGCGCTCGAAGAGATGCGGCTGTCGGTGCGCGGCCTGACCGGCAAGCCGGTGCGACTGGCCGACGCCTTGGGCGACTGGCGCGCCGAGGTCGTCAGCCGCCTCGCGCAGGCCGGCATCGAAGCCGAGTGGTCGGCGCCCGAGGACCTGCCGCAAATGCTGTCGGCACGGGCCTACGTGCAGACCACGCGCATCCTGCGCGAGGCCACCAGCAACATCATCAAGCACAGCTCGGCGCCGAACTGTTCGGTGGCCTGCCGCGTCGCCGAGGGCGACTTCCAGCTCGTCGTGCACGACAACGGCGAAGGCATCCCGCTCGAACTCGACGGCCGCCTCGACCGCGGCCACGGCATGGCCAGCATGAAGCACCGCGCCAAGCAGTTGCAGGGGCAGTGCCTGGTCGAGTCGAGCCCCGGCTATGGAACCGTGATACGTCTCACGGTACCGCTCGATCGCGCGATCGAGATACAAGCTTGAAAGAGCCAGCGGCTGCTAGCATAAGATTTCAGCGAATTCAAGTGCCCTCATGAAAAACATCCTGCTGCTCGAAGACCTGCCCGAGATCCGGGCCTGGCTGCGCAAGCTGGTGCTGCAGGTGTTCCCGGCGTCGCAGATCTCCGAGAGCGCACGGGTGCACGACGCGATCTCGCTCGTCTCGGCGGTCAAGTTCGACCTCGCGCTGATCGACCTCGGCCTGCCCGACGGCAGCGGCGTCGATGTCGTCACCAAGCTGCGCGACGTGCAGCCCGAAGCACAGTCGGTGGTGGTCACGATCCACGACGACGACGAGCACCTGTTCCCGGCCCTGCAGGCCGGCGCCTTCGGCTACATCCTGAAAGAGCAGCCGCGCGAGCTGATCACCGAACAGCTGCAGCGCATCAGCCAGGGCGAGCCGCCGCTGTCGCCGTCGATCGCCCGCCGGGTGATGGCGCACTTCAGCGCCAAGGCCAAGCCGCAGACCAATGCGATGCCGCATGTCTCGCTGACCGACCGCGAGAGCGAGGTCCTGCTGCGCGTCGCGAAGGGCTATACGCTGCCCGAGATCGGCGTCCAGCTGGGCTTGAGCAGGCACACGATCGCCGACTACGTGAAGCAGATCTACCGCAAGCTGAACGTCAGCTCGCGCGCCGAAGCGGCGCTCGAAGCGCAACGGCTGGGGCTGTTCCGATAGCAGAGACAATGCGTCGATGATCGGACGCATCACCGGCCTGCTCGCGGAAAAGTCGCCGCCGCTGGTTCTCATCGATGTTCAAGGCGTCGGCTACGAAGTCGACGTGCCGATGAGCACCTTCTACAACCTGCCTGCGCTCGGCGAGCGCGTCGTTTTGCTGACGCACTTCGTCGTCCGCGAAGACGCGCAACAGCTGTTCGGCTTTCTCACCGCGCCCGAGCGCAGCACCTTCCGCATGCTGGTCAAGATCAGCGGTGTCGGCCCGCGCACGGCGCTCGGCATCCTCTCCGGGCTGTCGGTCGCCGAGCTGTCGCAGGCGGTCGCACAGCAGGACAGCGCCCGGCTGGTCAAAGTACCCGGCATCGGCAAGAAGACCGCCGAGCGGCTGCTGCTCGAATTGAAGGACAAGCTCGCGCCCGACCTGTCGCTGCCGATCAGCGCGGCCAGCGCCAGCCAGACCGACATCGTGCAGGCGCTGATGGCGCTGGGCTACAACGAACGCGAGGCGCAGGCCGCGTTGAAGCCGCTGCCGGCCGACGTCGGCGTCAGCGATGGCATCAAGCTGGCGCTGAAAGCGCTCAACCGGTAGGCCGGGGCGGGCGATGCAGCGTTTCACGATCTCGCTCGACGACCGCCTGGCCGAAGAGTTCGACCGCCTGATCGCCGAGCGCGGCTACGGCAACCGCAGCGAGGCGGTGCGCGACCTGCTGCGCGGCCACCTCGACCGGCAGCTGGAGACCGCCGCCCCGAAGACCAGCTGCGTGGCTTGCCTGTCCTACGTCTACAACCACCACGAGCGTGAACTCGCCGAGCGGCTGCTGGCGCTGCAGCACGAACACCACGACCTGACGGTCTCGACGATGCACGCCCATCTCGACCACGAACACTGCATCGAGACGCTGATCCTGCGCGGCCCGGCGGCCGCCGTGCGCCGCTTCGCCGACACGCTGATCGCCGAACGCGGCGTTCACCACGGCGCGCTGAACCTCGTCGTGACCGACACGGTGCAGGAGCACCGGCATGCCGACGGGCGCCTGCACAAGCACCTGAAGCCGCGCCACTGAGCGGCGGGCTCGTTCGGCGCCGTCATCGCTCCGACGTATGAAGACTGGTAGAGTCGTCATACACGATCGACGATGCCGATGCCCGCACTTCCGACCGACACCGCCGCGCTCGCCGCCCTCGTCTTCCTGCTCGGCATGCGACACGGCCTCGATGCCGACCATCTGGCAGCGATCGACGGCCTGACACGGCTGAACGTCGAACGCCGCTTCGCTCGCTGGTGCGGCGCCTGCTTCGCGCTCGGCCACGGCGCCGTCGTGCTGCTGTTCGCCGCCGCCATCGCGGCGCTGCCGCCGGCGCTCGCTGCGCCGGCCTGGCTGGATGCACTCGGCGCCTGGATCTCGATCGCCTTCCTCGCCGCAATCGGCGTCGCCAACCTGAGCGCGTTGCTGATGACGCCGGGCCATCAATCGGTGGCGCTGGTCGGCGTCAGGAGCCGCTGGTTCGGCCGCTCGCCGTGGGCCACGCGGCCGGCCGGCGTCGCGCTGGTCGGCGGCTTGTTCGCGCTGTCGATCGACACCGTCGGCCAGGCGGCGCTGTTCGGCGCGGCGGCAGGCGGCGTGGCCGCGGCGCTTGCGCTCGGTGGGCTGTTCCTGCTCGGCATGCTGCTCGTCGACGGCCTGCAGGGCTGGTGGGTCGACCGCTTGCTCGCGCGTGGCGCGGCGCAGGGCCTGCTGTCGCGCTTGTTCAGCGCCGCGATCGCCGCCTTCGCGCTGCTGCTGGCGGCATGGGGCGCGGCGCGGCGCTGGGGGCTCGACCCCTGGAACGGCGCTGCAGCCGGCCTGCTCGCCGCGCTGCTGCTGTGGCTGGCGTTCGCCGTCATCCGAGCGCCCGCCCGCCGCGTAGAAGAAGCCTGACAACAACGACAACAAGCCCTCTTTCGCGCCTGCGTATGACAAATCCCTGCATTCATATGACGACACTGGCAGTCGCGATGTCGGCCGCTTTCGGTGCCGCCGCGCAAAACACGGTCGAGATCACCGGCCACTACGACAACGCGGTCGGCAGCAGCGACGCCGCCTCTCAAGGCGTGATCAATGCCGCGCTGCTGAAGAGCCGGCCGGCGCTGCGGCCGGGCGAGGTGCTCGAGTTCGTTCCCGGCCTCATCGTGACCCAGCACTCGGGCGACGGCAAGGCCAACCAGTACTTCCTGCGCGGCTTCAACCTCGACCACGGCACCGACTTCGCCACGTCGCTGAACGGCATCCCGGTCAACATGCCCAGCCACGGCCACGGCCAGGGCTACACCGATCTGAATTTCCTGATTCCCGAGCTCGTGCAGCGAATCGAATACCGCAAGGGCCCGTACTTCGCGAGCAGCGGCGACTTCGCTTCGGCCGGCGCGGCCGACATCGTCTACCGCCAGCAGCTCGATGCACCGTTCGGCCAGGTCACGCTGGGCAGCCATGGGTACCAGCGTGGCGTCTATATGTTCGGCGGCGGCGGCGCCTCGGCCGGCGTGCGGCTGCTCGGCGCGATCGAGCTCGCCCGCAACGACGGCCCGTGGACCGTGCCCGAGCGGCTGCACAAGAGCAACGGCGCATTCAGCGTCGGCGCCGGCACCGCGGCCAGCGGCTGGAGCGCCTCGCTGATGGGCTACGGCGCCCACTGGACCTCGACCGACCAGGTGCCGCAGCGCCTGCTCGACGACGGCAGCCTCGGCCGTTTCGATTCGCTCGATGCCAGCGACGGCGGCAGCACGTCGCGCAGCAGCCTGTCGGGCGAATGGCACGCCAACGGCGGCAGCAGCTCCAGCAAGGTCTCGGCCTTCGCGATGCGCTACCGGCTCGAGCTGTTCTCGAACTTCACCTATGCGCTGGAGCGGCCGCAGACCGGCGACCAGTTCTCGCAGCAGGACGAGCGCAGCGTCTACGGCCTCAAAGCGAGCCACGCGTTCAGCCACGCGCTGATGGGCTTGAACGCGCGCAGCGAGTTCGGCCTGCAGTTGCGCCACGACCGCATCCGCGTCGGCCTCTTCGACACCCAGGCGCGCCAGATCACCGGCACCACGCGCGACGACAAGCTGCTTGAGACGCTGGCCGGCGTCTACGGCCAGACGGCGCTCGAATTCACGCCGGTGCTGCGCGGCGTGTTCGGGCTGCGGGCCGATTCGCTGCGGGCTTCAGTCGACAGCCTGACCCTGGCCGCGAATTCAGGGCGGGCCAGCGCCTCGCAACTCTCACCCAAGCTCGCATTGGTGGCCGGGCCGTTCGCGAAGACGGAAGTCTTCTTCAACGCCGGCCGCGGCTTCCACAGCAACGACGCGCGCGGCACGACGACGACCCTCGACCCGAAGACCGGCGATGCGGTCGACCGCGTGCCGCCGCTGGTGGCTTCCACCGGCTACGAGCTCGGCGCGCGCACCGAAGCGCTGCCCGGCCTGCAGAGCTCGCTGGCACTGTGGAAGCTCGACTTCGATTCCGAGCTGGTTTATGTCGGCGATGCCGGCGCCACCGAAGCCAGCGTTGGCAGCCGCCGGCGCGGTGTCGAGTGGAACAACCGCTACGTGCCGCTGCCGTGGCTGCTGCTCGACGCCGACCTGGCCTGGACCCACGCGCGCTTCGCCAACGGCGACCGGATCCCGAACGCCGTCGACAAGGTGGCCTCGCTCGCCGCCACCGTGCGCGAACACGGCCCGTGGTCGGCCAGCCTGCAATGGCGCTACCTCGGCAGCGGCGCGCTGGTCGAAGACAACAGCATTCGCTCGCATGCCTCGCTGACGAGCAACCTGCGCCTGAGCCGCAGGTTCGGCGACAAGATCGAAGCCACGCTGGACGTCTTCAATCTCTTCGATCGCAAGGTCGACGACATCCAGTACTTCTACGAGTCGCGGCTGCCCAGCGAAAGCAGCCCGGTGGCCGACCGCCACGTGCACCCGGCCGAGCCGCGCACGCTGCGCGTCACGCTGCGGGCGGCCATTTAGGGTCAGTTCGCGATCCTGGCCTCCAGCAGGATCTGGTCCATCGCCGCCTTGAGCTTGGGCATGACCTCCAGCATATACGACTGTGTGGCCGACATGAGCTTCTGGTTGACCATCGGCATCTTGTCGACGAGGCTGCGACCCACCGGGCTCGAGTAGAACGCGATCAGGCCATCCACCTCGGCTTGGTCGAAGGTCTCGCGGTAGACGGCCATCTGCATCGGCTGGATCCTCTGCCAACTGAGCTCGGTTCGAATGACTTCACTGATCCGCCGCGGGGCCTGCTTGACGACCACTTCCTGTTCCTCGGTCAGCGGCTTGCCCGCGGTGGCCTGCGACAGTGCCTGGCGCATGGCGGGCTCCAGAGACGCGTAGATGCTTTCGACCAGCGACTCGGCCTTCATGGCCTTGAACAAGGACAAGAGCGACTCGTCCGTCGGCGGCGCCGCCGCGCACAGCGCAGGCGGCAGCAGCAGGACGAGGCAGGCAACGATCTTCCACATGGTGGGTTTGCGGCCGCTGGCAGCCAGCGTCGAAGCCACGGCTCCGGGGGTGAAAGAGTCGCACAACGCGACCGTCACGCCAAGCGCGGCCTGAGGGGCTACCCCTAGTTCGCAGGCTGGCGCGGCTCGATGGCGGGCGCGGCGGTACGCCGCCGAGCTTGAGGCACCGAAGCCCGAGCAGGTAGACTGAAACGCACGCGTTGCTTGCGATGAGATCGCGCCATTGGCATCGCGGTTGCTGCGTTCAACCCGAGGGTGGCTGACGGCATGCGTGATCCCGAGGATTTCTGGGACGAATTGCTGGCCCAGATGGAGGCCCGTCAGGTCGTTCCAGTGGTCGGCTCCGAGCTTCTGACGGTGCGCGTCGATGGCGGGGGGGAGCAGCCGCTGTACCGCGTGCTCGCGCAGAACCTGCTCATCAAGTACGGCGTGCAACCTGCCGACCCGGGTGTCGAGCTGCGGCCCTTCCACGAGCTGAACGACGCCATCAGCATCCTGGTGCGCAGCGGGCGCCGCATCCAGGATCTCTACCGCCCGGTGAACGACCAGTTGCGCAGCCTGCTCGCTGCGCACGCCGGCAGCCTGCCGCAGGGCCTGCTCGACCTGGCGTCGATCGACGCCTTCCGCCTCTTCCTGTCGACCACGCCCGACGGCCTGCTGGCGCAGGCCATCGACCAGGGCCGCTATGGTGGACAAGCGCGCACCGAGACGCTCGTCTTCGCGCCCAAGCTCGCGAGCGCCGAGCAGCTCGACTTGCCCGAGCGCCGCACGGCTGGCCAGTCGTTCGTGTGCCACCTCTTCGGCAAGGCCTCTGCGTCGCCTTTCGTCTTCGCCATCCACGACGAGGACACCCTGGAGTTCATGCACCACCTTCAGCTGAGTGCCACCGACACCATGAGGCGCCTGTTCTCGGAGTTGCGCACTCAGAACCTGCTGCTCGTCGGCTGCAACTTCGCCGACTGGCTGAGCCGCTTGTTCATTCGTCTGGCGAACGTGCAGCGCCTGGCCGACAACCGCGGGAAGCACGAGTTCCTGGTCGAATCCAACGTGTCGGCCAGCAGTGGCCTGACCGTATTCCTGGAGCGCTTCAGCCCCGACACCTGGGTCTTCCCGGGAACGGCGGCCGAGTTCGCCGCGGCGCTCGCGGCGCGCTGGCGCGACCGGCAACCCGCCTCGGCGGCCGCGGCATCGCAGGCCGCGCCGGCTGCAGCGCGGCCTGCGCTCGACGACACGATCTTCCTCAGCTACTCGCGTACCACCGACCTGGCGAATGCACGCCAGCTCTTCGCGGATCTGCAAGACATCGGCGCCGACGTGGCCTGGTTCGACAAGACCGACCTCCATTCCGGCGACGATTGGGAGCAGAGCATCCGCAACGCGATCGGCCGATGCTGGCTCTTCCTGCCGCTGGTCTCCGCCGGCACCGAAGAACGCGAGGAAGGCTTCTTCCGCGAAGAGTGGACCCAGGCCGGCGAGCGGGCGCGCCGCATACTGGGCCGCAAGTTCATCATCCCGGTGGTCGTCGACGACACCTACGACGGCAATGCAGGCACCTACCGTCTGGTGCCCGAAAGCTTCCCGCGCAAACACTTCGGCCACGCGCCGCAGGGCCGCATGGGCGATGAGCTTCGTGCCGAGCTGACGCGCCTGATTCGCGAGCGCCGGAGCCCCAGGAAAGCATGAGCGCGCAGGGCCGCTCTGAAGCGCTCACTCCGCAGCGCGCACCGCGGAGGGTGCTTTCGTGACCGCCGAAACCGTCGCCGCCAGCGGCCCGTCGATCGATGCCCAGAACCCCTGGCCCGGGCTGAGCGCCTTCGACGAGGCGTCGGCTCGCTTCTTCGGAGGGCGCGACGACGAGGCGGCCGAGCTGGTGCGCCTGGTCGGGCAGGCGCACGTCGGCCTGGTGTTCGGCAAGTCGGGGCTCGGCAAGACCTCGCTGCTGCAAGCCGGGCTCTTCCCACGCTTGCGGCGCGTCGACATCTTTCCCGTCTACTTGCGCCTGAACGTGCGCGAGCGAGCCGGTCCGCTGGTGGAACAACTGACGGACGCCATGCACAAGGCCTTTGCGCTGCACGGCGTCGAGTCGTTCGAAGCCGATCCGGGCGACCGCTTGTGGGAGCAGCTGCACGACGTGCGGGCGACGTGGTGGAGCGCGCGCAACCGCCCGCTCTTGCCGCTGCTGGTGCTCGACCAGTTCGAGGAGGTCTTCACGCTCGGCGCCGAGAACAGCGCGGCCATCGAGCAGCTTCGCCTGGACCTTGCTGACCTGATCGAGAACCGGATCCCGGCACGCCTGGCGGCGCGAAGCGAGTCCGGCGCGGCGCTCGATCGCCTGGACCTGCGCGCTCAGCGCTACAAGCTGCTGCTGTGCTTTCGCGAGGACTTCCTGCCCGACATCGAGGCCTGGCGGCGCGACATCCCTTCGCTGATGCGCAACCGCCTGCGCCTGCTGCCGATGAGCGCCGAGCAAGCGAGGCGCGTCGTCTGCGGCGAAACCGCCGGTGGCCGCAGCCACGAGTTGGTGGACGACGAAACGGCGCGCGAGATCGTGCGTTTCGTCGCCGCGGCGCAACCGCGCGAGGGCGACCCAGGCCGCGCGGCGCGGCGCGGCGCCGAGCCCGGCTGGGACCGGCTCGAGATCGAGCCGGCTCTGCTCAGCCTGGTGGCTTCGGGCCTGAACGAGAGGCGCAGGGCACTCGGGCAGAACACCATCGACGCCGGTCTCCTGCGCAAGACCGGCGCGGCCATCGTCGGTGACTTCTACGAGCGTTGCGTGGCCGACATGGCGCCCGCGACGCGCCGCTTCATCGAAGACGAGCTGATCACCGAGGGCGGCTTTCGCAACAGCTATCCGCTGGACGATGCGCTCGAGCAGCGGCTGATCGGCGCCGACGAGGTGCGCCGGCTGGTCGACCGCCGGTTGCTGCGGATCGAGCACCAGTTGGGAGTCGACCGCCTCGAGCTCATCCACGACCGCCTCACCGAGGTCGTGCGCGAGCACCGCGACCGCGAGCGCGAGCGCCTGCGCGCGCAGCGTGCGCGCAGGCGCTGGTGGCTGGCGGGTTCGATCGGCGGGGCCGTGCTGGTCGGACTGGGCCTGGTGGTGGCGCTGTTCTACGGCTTGTGGCGCGATGCCGAAGATGCGAACGCGAAGACGCGGGTCGCGCTGAACGACGCGGAAAGGGCAAATGACCGGACGAAGGACGCGTTGCTTCAGGCCGAGCAGGCGGCTTCGGAAGCGCAACGCCAACGGGGCGTCGCCGAGTCCGCCACCCAGGACGCCGTGGACTCACTCGAACGAGCGAAGCGGGCCGGGCAGCGCGAAGCCATCGCCGCAGGCAAGGAGCGCCAGGCTGCCGAAGAGGCCCGAAGCGCGCTGCGCACCGCCGTGGCGGGAAAGCTGGTGTTGCAGAGCCGCGCCATCGTCGACGGCCAGCGCGCAGGGTCGCTGGAAGAAGCCTCGCAGCTCGCGGCAGCGGCCTACCGGCTGCATGCCGGCTTCGAGACGCTCGATGCCCTCAACGGGGTGCTCTCGGCAGCGCCGCACCTGGAGCGGTTGGTCGCGTTCCCCGAGCAGATGCAGGCCGTCGGACCGGAAGGCCGTGTCGTCGTGACCGGCACTCACAGTGCCACGTTCAGCAGCCTCCTCGGCGGTGACGCGGAAGCGACGCTGCAACTGTGGGACGCCGCTTCGGGCCGCCGGCTCGGCGAGCCGATGAAGGGATTCAAGGGAGTGCCTTCGCTGGCCTTCGCCCGCGATGGACGGATGCTGGCCACGGCCGAAGCCGATTGGGTCAGCCAAAGCGTGAGGATGTGGAGCGTGCCTGGCGGCTCGCCGCAGGCGCAGCCATTGACCTTGGGCGCGCCCGTGCAACCGCTGCTCAGCACGGTGAGCATCGCTCCGGCCATCGCCATCAGTCCCGACGGGCGGCAGCTCGCGGTCACGCGGGTCGATCGAACGGTTCGAATCGTCGATGTGACGGCCTGGCGCGAAGACCCGCGGCCTCTGATCGGCCACCGCGAGCAGGTCAGGCACGTCGCCTACGCACCCGACGGCCATGGGCTGCTTACCGGCAGCGATGACGGCTCCCTGCGCTGGTGGGATCCAGCCGCCGAGGAT
>Ga0307513_10003600_pt1 | contig 20957 bp, 19 predicted proteins | sample 15_EM_MG_FD_202174 | JGI IMG/M metagenome (GOLD analysis project Ga0307513, IMG submission 202174) | Populus trichocarpa ectomycorrhiza microbial communities from riparian zone in the Pacific Northwest, United States - 15_EM | ecosystem: Host-associated > Plants > Roots > Unclassified | place...
AAGTCGCCAGAGTTTGTGCCATGGCACAACCTTTCAGATCGATGTGCCGGGCACGGCACAATGTAGTGCCCAGGCAATACATGTACAAATAAAATGACTTTTTAAGAAGAAAAAAACAAAGAAACCATCTACAAGCCCAATTAATATTGAATATCCCCCATTTCCAATCCTCCTGAGTTCTCACTGTGCTGAAGAACATGAATATTTGCTTCCTCAATAACAGAAACTAGCCTTCAATAATGGAATTGTGCCAGGTTGTGCCATCAGCTAATCTCACTACACTCTGGCACATCGTTGTGCCGTGCCGGGCACATTGGCATGGCACAAGGCACTTCAAGTGCCAACAACGCTAGGTACAGTACTTAGGCTGGGAGTACCCGTATGTAAATTATTAAGAGTCCGGCTCCAGCTCGGCCGCCTAGTGAGTCGTTGGATTGAAGTCGCATTTTTCGGTGGCGACGCAGCAGAAGTGGCGGGGCTTCAACCCGACAGCATCAGTACGGTAGTGGGCAGTTTTTCACCATGATTTGTTACGGCATATCACTGGCGTGTGCCCCACCCACCGCATTGACTAATTTCAATCGCAAGCAGGCGACTGCTGCCCACCCGGTCTAGAGACGAGACAGGTACGGTAGCTGGGGACACTACTGTAGATGTCTGTGTGTCTGTTGTATCGGCTTGTTTTCGTTCTGAAATTCTCTCTTCCTACCGTGGCCATCCTAGTGCCCCCCGAATGTTTACTGAGGGGTCGCCAGGGGGAATACAAAATAGTTACTCGAAGAAGCTATGATAAGGGTTAGGGTTGGGCTGCCAACCAATGAAAAAAGTCTTTGGTTCACGATCCTGGCACCGCCACTATTCTTTGCATGGAAGATTAGTGACTGGTCACAAAAACGGCATCGGCATCAACCAAACATCACTGTCTGTTTTTTCAATGTCTTTATTCAACCAGTCTGTTCCGAGGTTGGGGAGGGGGTTAGCACGTTTTGACAGCCTGATATGTCTGCTCGAGCAGAATCCCCTATGGTGCCTCTGATACGAGTGTATCTCCCAGTGCTGGGGGAGACAGTACCAGTACATTCCATCCTCTTTGAGATACCTTGGCAAGCTCAATGTTAAGTTGGGTTAGGATTAATACTAAAGTGTGCCATACCCCGCCACCAATGCCGAGCCCAAAACTCCTAGGATTGAGGAAGAGCCTTCTTATTTGGGGGGCACGGCAGCTGCTATATGCACCATATGGCCGAGAACTACGGCAGTCGAAAAGCTTCAAATATCTACCTGGAGTGGGACTTTTTCCCCCACTAAATTCCTACTCTTTCTACTCATTTTAAATATGGGCCGTTGCCCGCAGGATTGGATTGTGGGTTCCAAGGGGAGAATACAGGGCACATTTCTGCGTTGGTTCTTTTGTGTATTTTTCTCTCTCCCCTGGTAATAACTTCACATCCAATCCCGCGACACCGTTTCACTCTAAAACCAGAGTCATATATCTACAGGCCAAAAGCATAGACTCATGGAGAAAGCGCAAACCACGCGAAGCTTCACCGCAGAGGAGGTAGCGGAGAGGGATTCTTCGGCTAATCCCTCTAAAGCTTCAGCTTCAATGCACAGCAATGAGGGCGAGGAATACTCTCCGCCTCCAACCAGGATGGTGACTAATAAGTCACGTATTGTCCCACGGGATAAGAGGAGGGGCATGTTTGCGCAGCTAGCGCTGGTGCCTGAGATTGAAGATCCCAGGGATTATGGAAAGTTTATCAAGTACCTAATCACCAACCTTGTTGGAGCTGCTGGGTCGACGGCTCCGATGGCGGCTACCATATTGCTTCGTAGGTTTCTCGGTTGCGCCCGGATAGGATTTACTATATCCACAACTCCGTTCATCCGGGTTCAGACTGTGATGTAAGGGGACAATGTTGCTGACATCAATTGGCTTAGCTGCGCTATCGAACGTATCTGCGGAATTACATTCAACCCAAGTTGTAGCAAACCTATCAGTTGCCCTGAACATGCTATCAATGGCGGTATTCCCGCTCTGGTGGTCCTCTATATCCGAGCGAAAGGGCAGGCGGACCGTGTACATAATATCGTTTTCCCTCTTCACTATATTTGCGGTATGCTGTGCAGTCTCAACCAACATTAGCATGTTGGTTGTGTTCCGGGTGGCCTCTGGCGGTGCAGCCAGCAGTGTTCAGGCGATTGGCCCAGGGACTATTGCGGATATTTGGCAGGTCTGTGAGAGAGGGAAATCTATGGGCTGGTTTTACTTAGGTATGCTGTAAGTATTCGGCTCAATATCCAGGGGCAATATGCTGATAAGCAATCTAGCTGCGGGCCTCTCCTGGGGCCCATTCTGGGAGGAGCATTGACTCAAAGGTTCGGATGGAGGGGAACACAGTGGTTCTTGGCAATATTGGGGCTTGTTCTGTTCTTTGGAATGCTGTTTTGCCTCCCAGAAACGCTACGAACCCAGGATGAACCCCGAGATAAACGCATGGAGCGACCAGAGCTTAGTGATGACGAATTGCCTACAAGAGAAGATGGGGTTGGGGAGCCTCCAAGACTGAGGCTAACCATCTCTCAAGTTTCTAAAAGAACTTTAAAGAAGAGCAAACAGTGGATCGAGACTGCGGGGGCCGTCCTGGTCGATCCCCTGAAAAGCCTGCTCTACCTGCGCTTCCCCCCAGTGTTGCTAACTGTGATGTATACCGGTATGACTTTTGGAATCCTGGTATCATCTCACCCCCCTCTTGTCTAATTTCTTTGAATGTCGCTAACTAATGGGTGCAGTACGTATTGAACATCTCATTGCAAACGGTCTATTCTCGAGAGCCATACCACTACTCTCCGCACACTGTTGGACTGCTATTCATCCCTGGTGCGCTTGGTTACCTAACCGGATCGTTGACGGGTGGTCGCTGGTCCGACAGCGTAATGCGGCGGGCCGCAATAAAACGACGGGCAGCTACAGGCGGGGGTGAAAGCACTCCATTGGAGCACCGGCCGGAAGACCGCATGGGAGTCAACGCTTGGATAGCAGGGACTATGTTCCCATCTGCATTGATCTGTTATGGCTGGATTGCACAGCAGGGGTACCATTGGGCTGTCCTCTCGCTTTTTACCTACATCTTTGGATTTGGGAGCATGTTGGCGTTCGGAATGGCTGTCGCCATGTTGACTGGTATGTTCTGTATCTGGTGTTGTGAGGCACGGACTGACGGAACTGTAGAATTTGTCCCTGGGCGAGCCAGCTCCACTGTTGCTCTCAGCAACCGTGAACCCCCCCCTTCCCGGACATATGCAGCCTTGAGGATTATTAACATTTCGTTGTAGTTGCCAGAAACACCTTCGCCTGTATTGGGAGTATCTTCGCCGAACCCGCCATAAATGCGATTGGGAATGGCTGGCTATTCACAATCCTCGGTATACTTGCATTCGCAGCTCTTAGCGTAATATGGGCGATGCATAGAGTAAGAGCCCCCCATTCGACACACCCTATGTGATATCTGCTAATATGCGTCTAGTACGGACCCAAATGGAGAGCCGAAACTCATAAGTACAGTTTCATGTAATAAGCACATTCACCAATATGCCCTTGTTCATCTAGGATAGAGTATTCTCACTTCTCCTTCAGTCCATCGTATCTAAGATTTGTTTCTCTGCGCTCTTGTTTCATCTGTTTTCGTGGGTTCGAGGCCATCATTTATTCAGCCTCTTTCTGGGGTCATTTTGTGGCGCTTGGGTTTGTATATAGATTTACTTATTTATATTTTTTGGTCATGTTCGGGCTAGAGGGAGGAGTTATATAGAATATGTGGGGTGACAAACGATGAAATAGTAATAATATGATCTCCTATAAGCTTCTGCAAGGTTTCTGCATAGTAAAATCACTCGATTCCTGTGTTACAGTCAGACCCCAGTAGTTACCGCCGATGTTGTGCTCGAGTATTGGTAGGACCCGTTAACCGGAACAGGCAGGGATATCTTTGGCCGATTACCCTTGGATATGATACCTGTTCCATATCTTCTTGTCAGGTCTTGTATCGTACCAGTATCGTGGTCCCAGTCAAGTGGGCTGGTGTTGGCCTGCGCTCGCACTCATGCGGAACGCTAGGGGCCGTAATCTCAACCACAGTCCAGGATAATGAGTGACGGGCCCCAATTCCTTCAAAGGGGTATAGCCGTTTTCCAGATCTTCGAGCTTTCCCCTCCTAACACTAGCTAACTGACCTCCACACCCCCCTCGGCCGGCCGCCACGAAATATCGGTATCGCAATAGAAGAAGCTCAATAAAAGCAAATAAAGGGAAAGGTGTGCAATGGATATCTCAACCCTTTCCCTAAGAGGATAAGCCATCCTCGCCACCGGCGGGGCAAACCGGATCGGCCGAACAGTTTCCACTGGGTTTGTAGCGAACGATGGAAAATCTTGCATCTCCACTCGTGACGCAAAGTCCCGTGGATCCTCTGCAGCACTTTTCTTTTCGTAAACGAGTCTGGCGGGCGCCTGCCCAGGGCGGGTCACGCCGTCGCAGTAGACTTCTGCAAGCTCGCTGACGGTCAAATGTGGTCACGAGGGTTAGAAAGTGCAAGACTTGGTTCCTCTTGCTGGTGATGGATTGTTAACAGAAGGCTAGAGTATACTTCATCTATTAGTATGCAGATATGAAGGGTGACGGTTAGTAGTTAAAACTATCTTTGGGCCTAGGGAAAGGGTATCTGGAGCGGACGGGTTTCTCCTGAGATTAAATCCGATCAGTATCAAAAATCAAGTAAGATTTACAACCTTGATTTTTCCAAGACATTTATGTGCGACTATTTGCTTACTACCTTGTGGTCATTGGATATTTTAAGGAGTTTCATCTATGATTGTACTTGGAAGGGTTATTAAAAACTGGAAAGCATAACTCTTGTTTCTATACGCAATTCTCTTGGATCTGGAGAAGAGGTTTCGAGCTTTTAATAACCCCTCATATGTATTGTTGGTTCTTCTATTCTCACATTTTCTTCTTTTCTTCTTGATATTAGTCATTATACACCAATCTCCAAGCAGTCGACACTAAGGCTCACCAAGACATGAGATAGTAGTGCAACAGAGGGTCACTGGCACTGCAATGCACTCCAAATGATGTGCTAGACTAACTATGGGACTAACAACAGGGCTCGAGAGGGTTATTGACCTTGCCCAGCATCTAGATCACTCTTGGCTCATTTCCGTTGAAACCTTTCTCGCTGCTTCGAGGGGCGCCGTATAATAATAATATCATAGACTAATCGATGCGTCCGGCCGGGGGGGTGATAGTAATTAGCATCCAGCCCTCTCTGCGGTAAAAAAGGATCGAATCGAACTGTTAGTATCTATTACGGTGGGTGAACCGGGATCGGTGTCTTCACGGCAGTGGATCTGGAAGTAGGGCGGCAGCTTGTTGGCTCCTTCTCATCACATAGGCGATCAGCTCCAACACCTACACTACTGTCCAGCATGCTCGGTCCAGTAAAACGAACCTTATAGCCCAGTTTATACAGATAATATTCTGGATCCCCTAGTAGTTAATGATCTCTGCTCGGTGCTCTGTTGCAACGCTTTAATCCCTCCATCCAATGCCCTGGATGGGGCGAGGGGATAGTATTTATTTTTTTCTAGAAAAGACGCTAAAATTACCTTGCAGGTTAGGAAAGATCTGGTGCAGTGTTGTAGAGAAATATCCAGGGGGGTCCGTTCAAGTTCCGTAATTTGTTTTAATATTTCTTTGTTTAGACACTTTGGGTTTGAAGCGGAGTCCCAATAGTACTGTCTTTTTGTAACTAATGTTGCCACGGACTAGCTTGCTATGAAAATACAATACAAGTAGCTGATCTTCGGAGCGGTCGGGAGACTCATGTAATGGCCCGTAAAAGCATGTGCATAAAATAGACCACCAGTAGCCAAGTCGTTAATAGGTTGGTCTAGCCCTCCCTATGGATACAGTGCCTGCCTGGGGGTTTGAGGTTGGACACTTTGTATGGAGAGGGAGCCTTAGGCGTACAGATTCACTTCGGCCACATAAGTATAAACCGGGAGAACTCAGAGTGTGCTAGGACGGAATGCGGTGGGGCTGCGCAAGTAATGACACCCACAATATTCCTTTGTGCACCGCCGTCAACACAGCAGATGTTTTCACTGCACTCGTTGAATAGCTTAAATCATTTTCTTCCCTGAAAGCGACTTGACCTCTAATCTGCTTCAATTTAGTCTTCGTCCCCGGTTGGCGCACTAGGACCTTGGAGGCCGATATTATCGTTTTACAACATTCATTTCCAAGGCATTGTCCGGGGGAGAGCATGCCCCTTAGGCAAAATCCTTGCTGTGGAGTAACACTAACACAAGTAGGGCATGCTACAGGACTACCCAAGAACACGGGACTCGGAGAGGATCTGAGGTATCATACTGTATGTGCGATATGAATACCTATGCTGTAATCCATCCTTATCGCCAGGGTTAGGTTTTGTTTCTTCAATGGGAAAATAAAATTGAAACAAAAGAAATTAACAGGATTTGAACTTGTGCTCAGGAGCGAAACAGATTTCTTGTCTGTTGCATTAACCACTAGGCTACAGTGTCCCATTTATTGTTCTTTGGTGGCTCATTGAAAGCCGGATACCACTCAGATAACCCCGGACCAAGAACCCGCAAAAACCCGGAATGCAACTAGAGAGACCTAGTCCATAATTAATATGATGAAAAAGCGAAAACATAACCTATGGTAATAAGAAATGATTCTTTCTCGGGGAATCCGGCTCTGGAGTACTGTATGACCATGAGAGTACCTTGGCCACCACATGGCACAACAAGCATTGTTATAAGATGAGCTAGAATACACTCTCTTGCCAGACGCCGCGATCGCCCGATCGCATTGACCCTGATTCAGTACGGGTAGTTTCCGATTATTAATATACATAATATTATTATGATGGCATCAAATCTGATGAAGAACAGAAGGAGGTTTATGGTAATAAGCAAGGACATAGCGGCTTTGGCCAGGAGACGGTGGTGTAATCCATTGCGGTATGTCAGGTTAGGGTATACGGGCGGGACTGTCACCAGGCTTGGTGCTCAGAGAGGACTGGTTTTCCGGCATTGTGCGATAGTGGGTCAATTATGTGGGTTGGCCACCCCAGGCTGAATTTTTTTCTAGAGTTGCGTTCCTTCCTCTGTATATCAACACTTACATCAAACAACGAACACACTCATTGGTCCCCTACCACGCTCTTTAGTAAGAGCATCTCTCACGGCCCTCGCCTCATGTCAGCTTCATAGTGGTGCTGACGGGAGTTTTCCCTTGCAGAGTGATTTCCTGCCGGCGCAAGAAAGATCCTCGATCACGAGAGTCTCGGGGATTACAGTCGAAATCGTAATGGTGAAAGAAATAAGGGAGGAGGAAAAGGAGCGGTCCTGATTGGCAAAGGTGTAGGTGAGGAAGAGGTACTAGAGGGGAAGGACATAGATGAGTCTATCGTATTGTAGCTGGTGCGGGTGGCCAGGGTGGTGCAGTTGGAGATAGTTGAGGAAGGAGAGACCTTTCAAACTTGACAAGTTTTGTTTTAGGATATCAAGGGCACTCTTGGAGTAGGTATTAGATATGCTTCTTACTCTCTGGTGGGGAGAGATAATTCCATGACATCGCTTGTTACAGTTAGTCTTATGCCTATTGATTGGAACAGTTCCACGCAAACTTAAAATCAACCTACTTGTAACTCCTGCTTGGGTCGGTACTCCCAAAACCCCGTCACAAATCTCTTGAGAGCGATAAATTCAACACACCCACGGAAGATCCTACAAGTCGCAGCAGTCCAGTCACATGAGTCCGAAGCCGGTGCTATTCTTGGCTAGCCGAGGCCTGACTTGCTGAGTCTGGAACCATCCCTAATTCTATGATACTAGATTTCTACTCTATAGCATTTGTAATTTGCAGCTGCCCCTTTCCCCCAAATCAATGAAGGCAGAGCAACCCTTTTTTTTACTTAAAATAAATAAGAAAAGGGTTATTTCATACCTGCCAATCGCGGACCTCACCCCTAGGTCCCTTAGGGGTGAATGTCTAGAGTCGGATGCTATCGTACCACCTTCTGTCTCCCAGTCCCCGTAGGTTTCTACCCTACGTGATAGGTGAGAACTCCTCCCGAGGAGAATTGAACTCCTGGGCTCCTGCTAAATTGGGCAGGAGGTTAATTGCTTTTCAACATAATAACCACTGCGCTAGCTAGGTATTTTCACATTATATCGCTACAAGAACAAATACTTAACTCCTTATCTTTGATTTTATTCCCGCCTGAGGTTAAAAACAATAATCCTATGATAATGTTTATTAAACATTTAAGACAATGGAGAAATTGGCCCGTCCTTGAAGGAACGCTGGGAGGGGGGATTGTGCCCATTACCGCACCTTTAACACCAGTTGGCAATTTCCCACTGCTGGGACTCAATCCATCGTTTGGTGCTTCGGGAGTCTCGAGAGGATGTTTCAAACTGATGGTGGTCTAGATAAGGCAGAGGTACGTGTCCAGAATATCAGGCATCTAGAAGTAGGTGAGTAGAGGTTATGGAATATTTAGGTGAGGAAATAGTGTCTAGGAGTAGAAAGTGAGGGAGAGAAGTTTTCTAGACTCACACAACCATTGAGAATGATACACCTGGTAGATGGTTTCAACTAGGTAAGCGGACGAGCAAATGGCTTTGAGGGGGATCATAAGATGTCACTATTTTAGATGGCGAACCCCACCCTCTGGGCTGTGGCTGCACCCTTGTTCTCATTATTTTTTAGTGGATTTCGAGCTTTCCCAGTATGCAGTGTATGAACCCTTGCGATGGCCCGAACCTACTCGCAGCCATATTTCTACCGGTGTGCTTTGACTCCCACACCTCTAATTATTCAAGTTGGTTTATCTTTCTTTCTCGGAGCTTTCCATTTTGTGTGTTATCCAATCTCGTCCTTATGTGAAGGTGCTTGGCAGGAGCTAGTTGTCGAGATATGTCCCTTGGATGAGTTTCCAGCTCCCAATATTCGTCAGCTTCTCACAGAGCGAGATATTATTTCGTCCTCAATTGTAAATGGTACTGTATTGAAATTTTCAAGGGTCAAAATCCATTGGAGCTTGAGAAATATCCTCCCGCAATCAAATACCAACCATATTCTATTGGCTTTGACTGACCTCTTGAATCCTAAGCCCGCCCAATGCCCTATTTAACACCTCGTACAACTGCAGCCAGCACCTCACTCGATAGAACTCAACTACACCCACAGGCCAGAATGGAAAAGTGCGCAACTAACAAAACTCCTCTGCCCGCAGACACAGGGCAGGACTCTAGTGCTGCTAGGTTCTCTGAACCGGTTTCTCCGCCCGACATACCATCGACGCCCCAGGACGTTGTCGCCTCCAGGGCCAAATCCATCGCGCCCTCGGAGTGTTCGGTCGTTTCAATTCTCCCGTGCATGCTAGACAAGTGCAAAGTCAAGCTCAAAGAGGGCTGTGAGAAGGTCGAAAAGGCGTTGAAGGGGAAGGAGAAAGAGGGCGGTCCGATTGTTATTCTGCGGAACCGGAATTCCGATATTGACTTTTTTGGGGAGTTTCCTGAGAGGAGACGATCTTGGTTGGGGTGAAGTGTTCTACTGCAGTTGTTTGGGGGTAAGGGGTACAGGTCCATTGATGGATGGGGATGCGCTTGTTAGGCATGCACGATTCGGAGGAGTAATTAATAATGAATTTTTACTTGCTATCATACTTCATTATAAGATGAATTGTTGGGTCAAATTTTGAGAGTTAGTTATTGGGGTTTCTGTGAATGCATAAGGTCTCACTCGTTCAACCCGGTAATAGAGGTGGTTAACCAGACAGATGCCAAGGCACACCGAAAACAAAGGTTTCGCACCGTCATTACCCAGCCACCATGAATTGAAACAGCGTAAAAAATAATCAAATAATATTTTATTATAATGACACCTGCATAAAAAAGTGTGGGATTTTTCCCTTCCCCCCCTCAAAGAGTGAGGAGTGGGATGCCTTTTCCCTCAATGTACCTGCCAAGACCATGGTTTTTGTATTGAAAGGTACACTATAACCCACCCTAGGTTATCCAGTTCATATGCCTACAGCTCTGTATGAGCTCAAGACAAAAGCCTGAAATAAATATATATTATGCTTTAGACATGCTAAATTTTATTCAAAAATTTCCGAGACTAGGATCAAGATATCTATGGAAATACAATGGCTCAGAAACCTACAATTTTGGTGTGTTTTGGCCTCGACCAGGTTACTAAACAACCGCTATTTCGGGCAAACTGAGCTAGTATTAGTCCATTCTACATGATTAATTTTATCATGCTGTGGCAGTTTTCCTGACAAGTCTGCGCTGGCTAACCCGACGTTCCGTCCTCGTTATAAGAAACACCCAATCCATTCCAGCAAGCAGAGGGCCCGAGGACACAATTGAACCCCCCCAAAGCCATCGATGCAGGTTTCCAAGCTAGTGATAATGCAGATTTTCTTGCGTACTCAGGCACCAAAATACCTATATCATAATGTACTCGAGTACTATACATCATGCACCTCTCTGCAGATTTGACACCATTTCAACGCATAGATCTTCCTAGCTGTAACTAGGTGCAAGGCAAATACAAGCAATCTTCATGAACAATTATGCAAGGCCTAATAAACCAGGGGTGAGTTCCCCACTCCAGCTCTCATGTCGACCCCCCACCCTCTCGTTTCCACGGACTTTCTATCAGACCGACACATACAAGGCCTCGTGACTTCCCTCCCTCAGCTCTAACGAGAAAAACCCTCCCTCCCCCACGAAACTCGCACGGTGAAAACCGAAATCGAGAAGAAAGAAAAGAAAAAACAAACGAGGAGCTTTTTTTTATGATATGCATGTTTATTCCAACAACACCCATCACCTAGATTCCGGCAACAGCACGGTACTCGGCTCATATCAAGTTTCAGTTTGCGTAAATTAGGTGACTCAGCCCTTAGGATAGAGGTGCCGAAAACTCGGTAACGGATTAGGGGGCACGTGTTCACTAAAAATCATAATAATCGGCGGTAGTGATGGGAGATGTGGAGAAAAGTAATTAATGAATTCGGCGGCATACCGGTAGTGTATGGAGGAAATCGATTTCGTGGGAAGGGCCATCCTAGGTTTCTGGGTTTCTGGGCGGGATCAACTGACTGCCGTAAACAGCTTCCCAGTTTTGATTTTGCTTTTCCCGGGTTGATTGTACGAGTACTAGTAATAAGTTAATGCCAGTACTCGAGTACTGCTACTGCGCCACTTGATCAGTTCCGAGTTGCGATGGTGGTGATAGTTGTGGGATGGTCTCGGGCGCCGGGGGGTCAGACGAGAAACCTGTCAACTTGAAACCAATAGATAACTCGAAACACCTACTCGGCCCATGGTATTCGGGTGTCAGCAAAAATCAGAAAACTATCTCTGCTGACCCGTACAAATCTCTATGAAGGCAAGGGCCATGTTCTTCCGATTTTTGTGGTAACACCCGAGTAGAGCGCAGCAGGGTGGAAATGAAAGAACCGGCCCGGCCCGCGCAACATAGTCCCTGGTTAACACATATATAAACACGGTACATAACATACGCATACAGATGTTTCCCCACTCTAGTACGTATATTGGCGCACCGCCCAAGTAGCAAGTTCGAAACAGTCGCTCTTATCTCCCGCTGGGTCAATCTCTCGGTTCTCGGTAAAGTCACACACGTGATGCACATACCATTTGTTTTTGCAAAAGGGGCTGTCAGATATACCACGATAAGGTTAAGGCGTGACAACCCCCCCCCCCCCACCTCTGCCGGGCCCGCCGGCCAACCTATCATAGAGCCTATGTATAGTGCTGGAGCGTGATAAAAAAAACTAGGCCCACCATCCCACCCCGCAACACCACATCTTCCATGACATCAACAAAGCCACAACATCTCACTCGCCTGCGACCCCCACTCAAAAACAAGCACACTAGCCACCGAGCCATCACCTATGAGGAAACAAATCCCCCGGCTTGTTCCGCCAAGGTGCTTGTTCACGCCATACTTTGGGTGACACAGATAGATAAACGAGGATGCCGCCCCACACAACGTGCGAAAAATGGGATGCACGCTCAAGTATGATCCTGTGCCTTAAAAAAAAATGAGAAAGAAGCCGTCCCACACATGCATGCACTCCTCGTGCTCGGGTACTTGAGAAGTGAGCTACTCGAGCAGACGCTAGGATAAAAAAGAGAGAGAGAGAGAGAGCGGAATCCACCCGAGGGGACGGTATACCGAATACGTTAAAACCCAAAGAATGCATCAAGGAATACACCGCGCATGTGATATGAGACCCGTCACAATTGCGGCCCTCCATGTAGAAGTCCTGATTGAAATGAAAGTGAGAAAAGTGGAGCAAAGAAATGAGAGATATTGAAAGTGAAGAGATGAAATATGGTATGCCTGCCTCAATTACCAAAGACGGCTTTTGAGATGGGGGAAGAATGGGTGTTAGGTCAGGGGATTGAAAGAAAGGGGAAAATGAAGATGAAAAACAGGAAATTCTAACTCAAGTCTTGCGATGGAGAGGAGATGCGTCAAGATGAGCATCGTACCATACCGGCAGTAGGAAGGGATGAGAATGTATGACATGAGCTAGTTTCCCGGATCTCACTTTATCTCCCCCCCCCCAGAAAATATATGGTAAAAAGGCTTGATATCGAATTGGACTGGTATTTCAGCTGCGATTACCACGCTCTACTTTACTTCTCCTCTCGCCATTTGGGGTCCTCCCGAATACGAAACCCAGATCCCCACCATCGCTTCGCCTTATTATGGTATCCATAGGATCGACGGGGGATTTCATCCAGGGCCCAAACCCACGGGTAAAGCGCCTTGGCCGAGCGTGAAGGCCAGTACCATCAGAATCGCCACCCAAACGATAATAAATCAACCAGAGCGGGGGGGCACAATAGGAAAAGAAAAATGGAATTCTGATACCACACAGTAACTAAGTTTTTTTCTTATTCTTTCCCCTAATGTGTATGTTCTCTTGAGTTGGTGGATAATAACATTAATGCCGTACCGGCTATGTGCTTGACTTGCTTTTCAAGGATAATAGCGGACTATGTGGTCAGGATGGGCACTAGATAATACCAATCACTTCATCCCAGGAGTGTCATATGTTATTTTTTGGGAGGCTGGAGTTTGGACCCAGATTCTCTCAGTGGCCGACTCGTGACATGGATCTCAGCACTCCTGCTCAGACTTTCTTCTAGCTCAGCGCACTACTGATTAGCAGCAGCCGTTTGCGGTGTTTCTCAAGCTAAAGACTACTGAGGGTTGGCTCGAGCTGAGAAGACTCAGGATGCGCTAGGAAAGAATCAACCAGTCACTAGCGTGCGCCTACAGTTCTGAAAACGATTGAGAAAAATAAAAGAGTGATATTCTATGATTCCTTTCAGGGCAATTTTTTCTCGCCCACTGTAGCAGGTGAAAATATCCGCCGAGAGCCGGTACATTTTAATTAGTATGACCCAATAATGCGGTATACCGTAACTTTTTAATGTAGTGATTGGTAGTGTTTCGATCAAGCCGAGGATGCGAGAAGAAAGCCCAACAAAACCTTGTTTTCGGGAGGTACTTAATTCGGTATTAATTCGGATAGGCTAGCCTCATGAAGGACACACTCAAATGCACAAATATATCAGATTGCCAGTATCCAATTTGCTAACTTCACCTAAACTTCAGTAGCTTTGAAATATCAGCCATTAGGAACGCTGGGTTAAGCAAGGATTCCAGCTGTCCCCGCTTGAGCAAATCGGGGTCTAAGGGACTGCAAGCATGAGAGGAAAGCACGTAAATGAAAAAAGAAACCACACGCCAGCACATCTTGCTGCCGAAATACGGGTCCTATGTCCAGGGGAGTTGTGGTAATAAGAATATTAGTACTTGTCCCAGGCCATAAGTACCCGAAAACAGGGATTAAAGAAATATATGGCAAAACATCCGTGCGTGTCTGTGCCCCCATACAAATGATCCCCCTTCATTTTCGGGTACTTATGGCCTGGGACAAGTACATGAACGAAGCAAGGCACCCCCCGCCATGCACAGACCGGGGTTATGAAAGGGCCGCACATTACGGATGGACGGCAGGTGTCCGTCCGGTTCTTGTGTTCTCGGCGGTCGCACGCTGGCTAGTAGACATCTCTCCGGTCCTTTTTATTTCTAGACGCCATTCCCTCATCTCCTAGATGCCCTCCCTGCACTGTAGTTCCCCAGTTACCTGCTTCCCGCTACCCTATTCCATTGAAACGTAATTCCTCCTCATCTAGACTACCTCGGTCGGAAACATCCTTCCAAGATTCCGGAAGCGCTAGACGATGGCTTTGCTCCTAGTTCAAGGCTGCCAATTAGCGTTAATAGTCTGGTGATAGATCGAATTCTTCTTCCTCCGGCTCTCCTACCACCTCCGTATCGACCCATCTACATTCTTCCCCTCGGTGCCTTCTCCTCTACACCTTACCCAACCATGATCACTTCTTTTCCTCCTCCACCCCTCTTCCACTATTGCAAGTGCTACCGAGGCCCCCAATTGCACTACCCGAATCCGAACAATTCCCTCCTTGTTTATTACCTTCAACTTCCCTCTTTTTCTCATCAGCTTTGCATGTCGCTTTTTATCCTTTATTTTGACCTCCGGTAGTTCTGCACCCCTCCTGGCTTGTGTTGCTGCCACATAGCAATGAGGATTACGAATGGGGGTCGTGGCTCCCGCTCGCAACGGCACTCAGAGCGGGTATATGGTAAATTGTACGTAGGTTTCCAAGTTTCTAGAGTGCTAACCGAAGACGAAGACTGATTAGGAGCAGATTAGGAGCCAGGTCACTTTCAAGGAAACGGTTTAAACTGTTCAGTGAGCAAGGGAAACCCGGTCTGAGGTTGACAGTTGAACATAAAATAAGGTTGTATGAGCCTCACCACCAGTGCAGCCCCGCCATAGGCTATTATATCAATCACTCCATCCCAGCGTATCCCAGGCTTTCCTTACATACGGCACAACTACTAGAAGGAATTTTCCAAACGCTTTCATGTCCTTCCTAGCTGCTGAAAGGCCCTCAAGACTAAAGAGCTTGGATATTAGTGTTTGTCGAAAAGAATGCCTGGATCGCGGGCTACTTACGGTGGTGAGTGGCAACTAGAGGTAGGGTGTAGTCATGTATGCCAACAATCGAACGTCCTCCCTACCAAAACATCAAAGATCGCGTCTCTTTGCACATGAAATTAGTAGGGATTCGAGCACAGGATGCATTGTAGAGTGGCCAGTGCAGACTGCCAAGATCTGTCTTGTTCTGCTCTCTTTCCAGCGGAGACTTGAGCCTTTCGAGGTTAATATCTCCTCACGCCAGATGCAGATCCTGTTTACCAGAGACTTTCTGTATAATACCTCGGAGGAGCCATAGCAGTCTCTTGACTCTAGAATTCGCCTTAGCTCTGCGGCACAGTGTGTTTTTCGTTGAGACTCATGTTCAAGGTTTTCTGGGTGCTCAAAAACACCCCCGAGGAGCATAGCCATCGAAGCGTCCAGGCATACCTCTGAGAGCGAGCGGAGGCCGCACCGCCAAAGAGAGACTCCGTTTCCATTGCAATTCCGAATTGGTAACCACCCTGTGCTCCTGTGAGGGAACGTGTCTAGGATTACTTTAGATATGGAAGCTCTCACGAGCCAGTAGGTTCTCCCTCCCAGGGCTGAGCAGGACCAATCATACCATATTCTAGGGTGTCTATTCCAGGGATTCGAATATTGGTGTAGCTTCAAGTCGGCACTTCTTCTGTATCTCCGTCCATGTGCCAAATGGCACTTTCTCTCGTCAGCAGTACAGTACTGTACGCTAAATGATTCGGTTTTTGGGGAACATCTCAGCCTCGTAACCGATTATGATCCAGTATCTGCCTGGCTGTTATCATGAAATTACAAGACACACCCTACGAAAATCTCGTTAATAAATTGCTCTTCCACACCTCGGAACCGACCGGCCGCGCAGAAGAAAAGGCCTACTCAGGCTAGGGTTGTTGATAGGTCGTTCTAACTCCAACATCTTGCAACCAAGTGATCGAAATCCCCTTTGGGAATCTATCATGAGTTAGTTCGGATATCCAAGTTGAGGCGAGGGTTGGGCCATCTACGCACATCCACGCCTGCTATGATACTAGAATATTGGGCATCTATATCTTTTCCATTGCACTAATAGCCTGAAGGTATCGCCGACTAATTGCGAACTCATGATGATACGCCCTATGCCGTGTCTATTCCGCCATATTATCTGGGTTGAGAAAACTGGCAAGCCCGTGTGACTAACTTTTCGGCGATAAGAGCCCACACCATTCAGCAATATGCCATATAACTGGGGCGACTATCAAGCGTTCCAGCAGAACGCTATATACTCGAGTACACTCGTACCCCGGCTGCCTAGCCGTATACAAACCTGGTACACTGGCTGGTGATCACCGGCTGGGCGGGGTAATTGTAGACCTCTCCAGCGCTCAAGTGCTCGTTATCCACTATCCTCGTTCCACTTTTATTGAATTCTGCAACCACAACCTTGGCCCCGGAGCCAGAGATATTAAACTCAACATAACCATGATGAAACCCACCGGTTGGTAAACTAGTAGACTCTGCATCAGGAAACCCTAATGCTCCGCTCGTCGACAGCCGCCTCTAGCTAAGGCACCCTAAAAGTCTGTACTCGCGGCAATCTGTCCGGGGTAGAGGCTGGTGATCGTCGACCCCCCCTAATATATATATATCAACCGCACTAGAGCTTCCCTGCCGCGGGACCCCACTCTCAAATCCCGATATTAAGCACCAGACGTATCGTAATCTGTGCACTGCAGGCCCGATTGATGATAATGATCACCGTGACGCAATATATTCATCCAAGCTTTTCTGTAGCTGATTTATCATACCGCGAAACCGATTAATATCAACCTCCAACAATCTACCACCTCGATCATCTCCCGTTCTGCCATCCACGTGTTCAATAATAACAAGAGCCAGGCCAACCTCCGCTTCCCTTCACTTAAAAGTGAGAGAGATAAAGAACGAACACGGAAGAGGATTAAAAAAAAAGGAAGAAAAATAAAATACGAGATAAAATGATTCCCGACAGACAGACAAATAGACAAGCAAAACTTTGGATGATAGTCAAACGGCCCTAGCTGCAACAGCGGCACTTACGTGATACGATCCACGGGTCGTTGATGTTTTCCTCTTTCAGCCGCACGTGGGGCAAAGTGACCTCCAAAAACAAATTCTTTCGTGTCACATCACAACCCCGCCAAGGTTGATGCTGGCATTAGGCACGTCGAGTGAGCGGGCGTGACCGGCGTTTTTTTTTGCTTTGCGCGGGGGGGCGGGGGGGTTAGTTTGAAAGGAACCATGATTTTGAGCAATTCACTCAAAACATGGCGGGGAAGCTAAAATGTAATCTAGGGCTTCAAGGGCTGTTTTGCTCCGTCTTCCGGCACAAGTGAGTGCCCTTTATTCCACCTACCTTTCCGACCGATGGGAGGTTGGAGGGGGGGGAAGGGGAAAGTGGCGGGAATTTCATGGATTCACTGCCTTCGCAATGTCAGCCCATGCCAAACACAAGAGATCTCCACAACCGTTTGGAATCTCCGCATGAGTCGTAGGGAGGAAAGCCAGGCGAGTAAAAGTGTAGAGGGTTCGAAAAGCGGGCTGCGGGTAGAAATGCCTGGATCAAGCACCATCCCAAGGCAAGGGAGATTTTTTCAAGTTGTCGTTTGGCGTTGCGTCTTGGCCAAGAACGCCGCACACGGCCCCCGAGCTCTGTTAGTATTATAGTAAAAAACCCCAAAAGCCAAATATTTTCCCTAAAACCTATCATTAGATAAACCATTTTCTGCTCAGAAACAAAGATGTCCAAATACCACTATCAACTAATATCATCAGTATTGGAAGAGCTCATAACACCCCTTTCCATGACAAGCGCCGATTACACACACACTATATTTTTCTTTTTTTGGCACTTCAAGTTTCTTATCTCGAGGGCTCAAGCTATAAAAGTGTCATCGAGAGCCATCACGAGACCGACCCCGACTTTTTGCAATGATCCTCCCCCTCCCTCCCTATTTCGAAGGCTCTATGGTGGAAAAAAGCGTGTTCGTGGTCGACCTATCAAGAGCTGAAAGTTACTATTGGGGGCGCATCGTGTTGGAACCAGTGGTACAAGCACCGGTAGATGTTGGCTGCTGAGGGGCGTCGAGGAACTCATTTCTCGCTAGACATTATGCATGCACGTCAGGGATGTCCTTGAGAACCGGCATCCGATAGATCCTGGTGTTGGAGCCTTAGCTGGTCCATTTCTAGCAATTGTCCAGCTTCCCGCTACTGAAAACGTACGGCAAGGTATGCTTAGGCACTTGGAGGAGGAGCTCGTACGGAGCATTGGCAGCTCTTTTATTACGAGTTTCAAGTTTTTTTGTTTTTCTCCTTTTATTCTAGTGTTGATTCCGGGAGGGAGAACTCTCATTGGCGTGGCCTGAGGAAGGACCAAAAATATTTTCTTCCCCTCCCCCCCCTTCCGCCCGCCCTGTCCAGACGGAAAAGAGGAGCGGGAGAAGGTTTTTATGATCCCGCAGGGATTCGAGATGCCGTGTCATGTGTTCTGTACAAGTACACAGATCTGGACCGTCCGCCCATTGCGGAATACACCCAACCTAGCTGAGGTTAGCATCTGTGTGAAACCTTTGCGCAACGTTGTATACGAATATTCTGTCCAAGAAGATGCACATACAATGTTTCCCTACATAGCGAACACCCGGCACAACGAGCACTGGCTTACAATATTCTTTGAACCATGCCTTGAGACCGCTCAACCCAATAAAGGCCAGTCGATAAATGGTGAATGCTCGCTATGCCGGGGGCTCGCTATGTAGGGAAACATTGTGTATTTGCCAACTCTAAAGAACTCAACATGGGATCAGCATGGGAATTACCTTAATCACCGCAACGAGTTCGATGATTCTTATCGGCTTTCACCCCAAACAATCTAGCAGTACCGAAAGCATCGGGAGTCAGAAGCCCTCCCCCCGCACTGTTCGGGGGTTCCGGTCGAATGCTGGTGGTCAATAAAGTGAAAATATTATGAAGTATCAGAGGTACTTCCTGAGATTTGCTGTTACTCACCCTCTCGTCTCTCGTTTCACCTCTCATCTCGTATTGTATTGCACTCGGATGATTATTTGAAGAGGGTAAAAAAATTAAAAAAAAGTGTTGGGCTGTTATGACGAACCTTAAATAGCACAGGGCGATAACGCTTTTGCACTCGAGAATGTCTCAAGCTGTTTGGAAACAAAAAGGAATAGGATAATTAAAAAAATTACGAAGGAGATGTTTTCAACTTAGGAGGTAGAGGATTCTCTAAGGAGCCATGATGCAGTAAATAATACTAAAAAAGCCATTACCCCCCACTACTTAGTATCCCTTTTAAAACCTCCATCCCCGAGGGGATAGTTTCTCTTGAAGTGCGACTTGAGCTTTTCTTAGTCCTTCACGGCCTTTTGGTAAGACAGCCGTCTCCAGTTTTACTAGTAAACTACTCTATTGGCGGCCTACCGTTCAAAAGGAAAAAAAAAAAATTCCTGATATATGATATATCGGAAGTTGCCAGATGGGTTGGACAAGGAATCTCGAATACCCTTTACTTGAGTAACGTTGAGAGGCATGAGAGGTGTTTCTTGCGGTATAGGCTTTCCCCAACCGTTGACATGCTCTTAGGGCTTTCCTTGGTGAGACAATGTTTCAATGATCATCAACCATCCGGGCAAAACAATGGTTGGTTTGAGGCGTGCCGGAACACTTATCTCCTGGACCAGTGAGACCCTGAAAACTTGATGCCGCCCCTGTCAGTGCTTGAGACACGGATGACTAAGGGGGATCCGACCTCCAACCTCAATACTCCTTAGTAATACCGGTATCAGTCTAAGTGCGGTCATGTGGCCAATATTAGTTATATCCAAAAGCCCCCGGTACTTGGGGTGAGAAAGTATTAGTGAGACAAGCTAAGACTTTACCCCGATTTTGCAAAACAATCGTAGATCCCCCCCCCCCACGATTTGAGAAAGTAGTATCGGTCTATCAAGGCTGAGGCCAGATTCATTACTCCCACTCACCTATCCTCATTATTTGGTGTCCTTGGCTATTTTTTGTTTTTATCAAAACAAATTTGTTTATCCTGGTCTCCTGGTCGCACAGAACATTGTTTGCAAAATCGGGTTTGAGTCTTGGCTGGTCTCTCACCTCAATACCCAAGTGCACATCTGCAAAATTCTGCTTACCAAAAAGTGGCTTATTAACCGCTGTCTCAAATCCAGACGGCATCAAGCTATCAGTGTCTTGCCTAGGGAGACAGGTAAGAGTTTTGATTAGTTCTAAGAAAGTCTCGGCAAATTTTGATGATTTGTAAAAAGCAAAGAAGAGAAGAGCTAAAAATCCTTGGGCTCCGGTTGTCAGCTTCGCTTGTCTCCTCTCAGTTACAGGCGCCAGCCAAAAGCTTGGGAAAGAGCCTCAAATAAACGGCGGGGGGGGCTTTTCCTTATTTTTCGTATGATATTGTTTTTTTTCTTCTTCTTTCGTTTTTTAACTCTCCTGTCTCAAAGCCGCATGAGATATCAAGCATCAACCTTGGAATGCGGCGTCGAGCAATCAATACTGAAGTCTAAGGAAGGGATGAAATTAGCTTATCCCCTGGCCTGAGGAAGGATTTACGTCGCGCAGAGGATCGGGAGAGCCTCCTATCACAATCCTGTACTAGGGTATAGACGAAAAAATCGGAAAAAAGGATCAGCAAGATTATCTGGGGAGTGAAGCAACGAGGAAAGCACTTTGGAAAGAAATCGGGCTTGGCCGACATCAGAAAGCCGG
>Ga0307513_10003601_pt1 | contig 20953 bp, 12 predicted proteins | sample 15_EM_MG_FD_202174 | JGI IMG/M metagenome (GOLD analysis project Ga0307513, IMG submission 202174) | Populus trichocarpa ectomycorrhiza microbial communities from riparian zone in the Pacific Northwest, United States - 15_EM | ecosystem: Host-associated > Plants > Roots > Unclassified | place...
GGTTTAAATACAAAACCCAAGAGCGATAGCCTTCCTGCAATCACGATCATTACCAGTAGCTGCGCACATACCGGAATCCTGTAATCCTGCAAGACCAAAGAAAGAAACAAACAAACAAACAGTGCTCAGCCTTCGCCAGTGTTACATGACCATTCCATACCCGGAATCCTAAATATAAACTTCCAACAAAGCAAACTAAACATAACAATACGATAGCATAGCCTATCTGACTCAGAGACAGTGGCGGAGCTGAAATCAAATCAAATAAACCAAATATAAATCAACTAAACATAGGAGATCCTGCACGGCCCGCTCCTGTGTACCGTTACCGGAACATGTACACATGTTACAGTATGGTCATTTCCGATTGTATTTTTTTGCAAATTGTATCGGGTACACACAGGTAATTCGGTATTCGCTACTATTCTATCCTATGACAACTCCTCCGATCCTACATTCAATACTTCTCTCCTTTCTCTTCTTTGTTTTATTTCTCTTCTTCTCTATCCAAGCGGGTTGCCAGGGAAAGGATTTAGGCTTTATTGCTTGGACTCTGGGGGTCTGTACTTTGGAGGTCTGTACTTTGGAAGTCCGTACTTTGGAGGTCATAGTTTTGTTTCCGGAGGGTATGTTTTAGCCAAGGAGGGTATCGGAAAGGTATGCAATGCACCGGAGGGTATGGGAAAGGTTTTCTCGTTCAAAATGGCAACGCCAGGGGCCAAATCTATTCTTTGTGGACAATACTGCACACATGCAAAAGCGGTTGTGAGGCACGCTGGGTGAAAAGTATTAAGCAGATTTGGTAGGAGTTCTGGTCCTTAATTATTCTAAAACAGGTGGACGATAGCAACATATTTATACAAAGGTTTGTGCACATATGTATTAAACAAATATAGGAAAAACTGTGTAAGAAACATAACTTAAAGTGCAAACATTTTTGACCCTGAAAATCCTGCCAAGTGAAATAAATATTGGATGTGAAGCTATAAGGGTGTGGTATGAATATCATGACCAATAATGGTGCATAAAAGATGTCCAAAATCGTGAACACCGGATAGCAAAGCATATGTCAAGTCCGCAAATATTATCCTAAATAAACAAATAAAACACCATAATATATATCTGAGCTGTAGTAGTGCAAGCGGCATACATCCATAACCGAAACACAAAGTAAATAAAAGAATACACAATAGTGTTATGAAATGCACATAGGAAATATAACGGAATATCAACAGGGGGCACAGGGCTAGAGCAGAGTTCATACCAGGAGACTAGGAGTAGGAGTATGATAATCCTGACGGCTTCCAGAAGTTGCTGGCCAATTGAAAGCATCAGGACACTGGGATATGGAGCAGAGGGGGGACGTCAAGTCACGATGCATGTGATGGTTGCTGTTCAACTCAGGACGCAATGGTGGCGTGCAGGTGTTAGGGACAGACTCAGAACACACCAGAATCACATACCGACATTCCAACCCAACTTAGCATGCAGGTGACGCATGGGACCTAGCGACAACGTCGCCGGTGTCAGGGGGCAGGGCTGCTACATCAGATGCATGTGCTTGGTTTGCTGATGTGGCTAATGCCAAGGAACTACCTACATGCATACTTTGACCTCTGGGTAGTAGTATGGCTAGCTGTAAAGTGCTTGGAATTGACTGGGAAAGCTGAAAGGCTTGCAGGATAACCACACTAACACCAGTCCAAGGCTACCCTGCGAACTGTACTATTAGCATGGGTTATTAGTGGACTCTAGAGGGGTGAGTCTTGTCATGATTTAAGAGGGCCCTGGGTGGTTGGCTCTGCATAGCACCCATGCAGTCAAGCAACTGGAGACTTCTTATAGTAGGAGCAAGCAGTCCAGTTCACATGCTTAGTAGAGCCAAGTAGATTTGCCATTGGACTGTGCACCTTGTATTGATGAAATCATTACTGTGTTAGGGGGTGGCTTCAGTATGAGGGATTCTGATACCTAGAACCTAGATCGTATTATATCAGAGAACTGGTTAAGAAGACACCAGTAATCTAAGATAGATATAAAAGGCATACTTCGTCGTAGATAATCAAAGTATTGGTAACGATATTGTATGACACTTATTATATTGATAAGATCTCTTCTCCCTGCTGGTTAAGTCAAATAGCAGCCAAGATACTTGGATATTAATATCCCACGTCTGAGCAATCATGGTATACATGCTAGCTCCATACTAGCTAAGTACTTCACTAATAACTCTGCGAACTTCACCTGGGTGCGAACACCCATAGATCCTGGAAACTGTCTACGTATCTTTTCACTTCCCTGGTCAGCTGATCAGTCTGGCTTCTTTTCTTCCCGCAAGTGTGGAGACCACGTCAGGTGTCAGCTCATGTGTTTATCCGTTGTCTTTCGTATTTACGAATTATCTTACCCTCGTGTTACACATGGGTAGTTTAACTTGCTAGACCGAAGATGGTCAGTCTTCTTTTGTTGGTTCTATACAGAATTTGACTTGCAACTGCATGTCGTATTCTCATGCACTAGTATTATATGCCTTGTCCTCAGAAATAACCCTATAGCCTTTTTCCCTCTGACTTCATTCTATACCAAAGCGTTCTTTGTGGATTCTCCTGATCCACTTACTCTGTATAGTTTCCTTCTTCATACCCTATGCGTCGTGGTATGTAAGAGGGGCCTAACTTGCCTTCGAACATCCCGCTACCTTCGACGCATTCCAAAGATGGTATATCTTCTAGCATCTGTTACTTTATGCCCTTCTGTCCGATTCACCTGTTCCCACTTGCATATGGTACCCGAAGGTTTCCCCTCATATATGCTGCGAACAGGATCAGCTGAGAAGAACGGCCGCAAGGGACAGCCGCAACATATACAGTGTTATGAGATAGATTCCAATAATAGTGGTGATTAGTATTGGGACGCAACTACCCAGCCGTCTGGTGATGACCCACCATTCCAACGCCGGGGCCAGAGCAGGGTCTTATCTTTATTCTTCGAAGTTGGTGCGCGCGAAGGTAGAGTATCTTTGCTTCCTAAATTCTTACGCGGTGTCCGTGCACCTATCATACTGGGCCAGTGTGTTCTGATATATATTATCTCTAGTGTGGGCAAGTGGGTCGGCCTCTGACATTCTACCGATAGGAAGAAGCTTTCGCTCATGCCCATCTAGTTGGAGAGCCATCAGCGGGAGCACTTCCTCTGTGTGGCGAGACTTAATATCCAAGCAGTCTGAATATCTCCGGGTGGGAACCTACTTTGAACAAGTGAGTTGGACCACCCTGAGCTGATCCGGGTACTCACGAACGTTCAGAATTGACCGGTATCCTCTGGCTTTACATTATTTGACTTAACTAACCCACTAGACACCCTATTCTAATTACCAATCATCCTTCATTGAACTTTTTGTATGAAGCTTTCAGGCTTAACGATATTAAGTTTAACCACTTGATTCTACTTTGAATTATCTTTTCTCATTTTGATTTTTACTTCTACTTTTTAGTCTTCAGTGCGGTTGCAGTCCTCTAATCTGTCTTCCTACAGAGTGCTTTCATTACAATTGCAACAAGAATTAAGCAAATTCTTTTGTCTTAAACAGTTATGGTATACATGTAGCAGAAGTATCTGTCTAACTCGAGCTCATAACCAGAAAATATTTCTATCTAGTACACTTGTCTACCTGAACAGGTTGGCAGTACTGATCAGCAAGATATAGTTTAAGACTGTAGAAGTTTATTCCAAGCTTACACACTTCCTCAAACTCAAGGGAGACCCCTCATCCTTGTATAGACATTTCAGTTAACACTGTACTGACTAATACCCAAAGAAACTCCTAGAATCTACCAGAACATACATAATGTTTCTCGCCTAGAATAGGAAATCGTACATAATTAACACAACCATCGATGAAGCTTTTACACACCTTGGCATATAATTTCATCCCCCAAACTATGCAAAGAAATTGAAAACAATTACAGAAAACATAATTAATTTCTTTAACCCTCCTACCGTTTTTATGGGGATTCTTGGTATAAAAAACCACTCTGGATCTGCTGTACCACTTTCAAGAGGGTAGACCAACACACAGGAAGTTATTCTGATGGCAGAAAAATAAATATACAACCTTGACTGCATTTGGTAATCCTTTTTCATTATTTTATGGTGGCCGAAGAGAGTGACCTTTCCATGCAAAGGTTTCACTTTTTCGATCATAAATTTCTCGGTCGATGGTGTCCGAAAGCGTTGACCGCCAAGCGCATGGTATTCTAAAGGTTTTCTCAAGGTAAAACTCTAACCATCCGGGCACTAATATCGGTCGGCTCCTTGCTCCTAGGATAACTACTACAGCTACACCCTGACATCCTGAAACTTTCAACCTACTTCTCACATTGCGCTTGGGCCGATCGTGTCATAGGCCCGATATCCAACACTTGGACAGGTTTTCTTTTGACTTCTCGGCCATCGGCATAAAGTCCACCACACTCTGCCCCATGAACAACAGCCCTGAAGAGAACCTTAATGGGGGAGGGGAACGAGCGCCCAACTCAAAATTTAAGAAATTATGGCGATCTCTTATAAAACGCGCCCCCAAGTACCGCTCGCTGCGCCAGGACCCACATCCGCAAGTGTCCGGTATTCCAGAACTGCCTGGCGATCAGCAAATACCGGTATCTAGCCGCCGCCCACAATCACCGCAAGAGCTCGACCCAGGTCGGGCGTGCAGCCCGCCTCGAGTCGGCCGGCCCCGGGGGTCCGACCAGCAGTCAGCGTCTAGCCAGCACCGACCGCCTAGCCAGCACCGACCATCCAGCCAGCACCGACCATCCAGCCGGCGAGCGTCAAGAAGACAATCAGGGCATAACTTCCCCGTTTCTCAAGAGCAAGACTTCATAGACAGGCCGCCAGTACCTGCTATAGACACAACTGGATACAGTTCACAACCACCTCGAGAGCACGGCCCGCGCCGGGTGCGGAGCCAGCCTCAGGTCCTCCAGTCTCGAGAACCCGACCAACCCCAAGAACCCGACCAGCCCCGTATACCCGACCCACGGCGAGTGTCTAGAAGACTATCGGGGCATAACCACTCGGACAGTGGAATTGTCATAGCCGTAATGGGAATCACAGGTAAAATCCAAAGCCCATTCAAAACCTGCATTTATTGGCTAAGATAAGTGACAGGCGCAGGTAAAAGCTACTTCATCAGAGCGGTCACTGGCAACCCGGAGGTCAAAGTAAATTTTGGTCTTTACTCTTGTAAGGTAGCCCCCTACTATAGTTGGAATCAATGTTGACGGGACAAGGCACCAGCGAGGTCCAACCTTACACCTTTGACTATGCAGGTGCAAAAATCACACTAGTCGACACTCCTGGTTTCGATGATACGGAGAGAAGCGATACCGAGGTCCTGGAAGAGATCGCTAATTGGACCTCGGAAACCTACAGGAAGAAGCAACTCCTCTCCGGTATCATATACCTTCACCCGATCACCCATGCCCGCATAGAAGGCTCTGCCATGAGGAACCTTCGGATGTTCCAAAGTTTGTGCGGTCAGGAAATACTAGGGAACGTGCTTCTTACAACAACACAATGGTCGAACGTTGATCCGGCAGTGGGGCAGGCTCGCGAAGATAACCTCCGGGATGAGGGTTTTTGGGGCGGGCTTATTAGAAGGGGTGCGATTCTTCAGAGGTTCCACGGCACCAGGGAATCCGGATTGGAGCTTATCCGCGGGTTGATGTTCAACACACGGATGCCCCTCGATATCCAGGAACAGATGGTTGAGCAACAGATGACCCTACTTGAGACCAATGCAGGGAAATGCATCACGGAGGAATTGATTGCCCTAGAGATGAAATTTAAGGAGAAGGTGAAATCCCTCGAAGAACAATTTCGGAACACTATGGAGGCAATGGGTGAAGAAATGAGGGTTCTTATGGATGCGAAAGAAAAGACTCAGCAAGAGCTCGAAAGGGTCACAGATCAAATGAGATTATTAACAGAGTCGCATGCAGCGGAGGTAAAAAAGCGCAAGGCAAAGGAGAGGGAAGAGGAAGCGAGGAGGTACGATAAGGCTGTGATTGCTGTTGCTACTAGGGATATTGCAATTACCGCTCAAATCACAGGTGTGTTCACAAGCTATAAAACCAGGGGCCGCTTGATCCTTGACATCGAGAACCACGAGGAATTCGGGTCGGATACCATCGAGATCACTATCAATTACCAGCTCAACTTCCTTTCTGGCAATCGGGTTTATACAGGGAATTTTGGGGAGGCGTTTGGTGCGGGGATCGGTAGTACCAATTACATTGTCTTGGGCGGAGCACACTATCGGTGCAGATCTGGCACTCCTGTGAGAGTAGGCAGCCAGGAATTCGTGATCTTTAGGAAGGTTTAGTTTTGAATAGCTCGTGAGATATAAGTTTGATGCTACGCTATGGGTATTGGCCGAGTGTCACGCATCCGGGCTTCATGTAGGCAGGGAGTAGGAAGGGCATTGTGGTATTGGCCGGGGGTGCAGGGAAGGGAGGTTTACTGGGGAACAGAGGATTCCCTTTGCCAGAAATTGAGGAATCTCTGCCACAGGGAATTATTTTTACTTTCTAATTCCTTGCTATTTTCAATGTCGGTTAATATTAGGTAAATTAGATATGTGGACAAGTCTGGGAGAATGTTGGCGCCAAAATTGATGAGCAGTCTAAGGGCCCTTTACATAGACGGCCGTCTAGCAACCAGAGACAGTGCCGACCGTCACGGAAAGTCAGTTAGATAAGAGGGCTTTAAGCTATGTACTAGATAGTATACTAGCTAAACACGCAACTATTCTGTTTTCCTTACACACCTTCAACTCTCCCTCTATCCCGTAACCCCTACTCTCGTTCCCGAAGTTTCAGCGTCACGCTAAAGTAGAGATCATCGATCCCACGGATGAAAGAGGTGGCGACTAAGGGCCCGTTTACCTAACGGTCTAGTTCTGACATTTTGGTGGTGAAACTAGACGGCGGCGGCTCAACCGACATCCTGTTCCATTAGACGTAGCAAAACTGTTTACCTAATTTTCCACCGTTCTATTCTAGCTGCTAGACGGTCAAAACCTGACGCAGCTCAACGGTCCTTTTGCAACCACCGTCTATCAACACCACCCATACATCATAGACACAATCATATGAATAGCGACTGATTGGCTCTAAAAAATTTGCACCATCAGCAATCCGTTCTCTCATAACTAAGTTCAGAGACAAAATTCCTATCTTCCGTTTGTGAGGAGGCGTTCTTGGTCAGTCCAATATCTTGATTGCCGAGCACTGTTGAGGGTTGAAATTTTTCACACTAAACTATTAGATGGTACAAGGGACAGGCATAAAAAAGTGGTACGCTGCAGGGGTGGGGTGGGTTGATTTTGGACAAAATTCTGGTACGCTGCAACCAAACCACACTCAGCCAGAAAATATGTTGAGATGGTAAAGTACATCTTAAACCCCATCCTTTACCATACAGTTACCAACTCCAAGGGGTAAGTATTTTGAACAGACACTCCTGTGTGCAAGGAAATAAATGGGTAAGGATGACAGAGCAGAGCAGCCTCTATACATAGATCCAAAAAGAATATTGATTTCTTCAATAAGCCACTGGGCTTTAAAGCCCACTTATCATAAGGCCAGCATTAAACATGGTCCCAGTTTAGAGGTTCAGGTGCCCCCTCAGCAGACACCTCTTGGGGTTTGATTTAATAGTAAATGTGTTAGAGTAGAGGTCATCTTCATCACTCATACATAATTTCCTTTATCAGTTGCATAGCATGGGAAGAAACATGGATTCTCTTAAAGTTTCCCTTCTCAAGTGTACCACTGCTTCTGAGACATTAGTTATGCACCGTACCACTTTTTTATGCCTGTCCCTTGTATATTTAGGTGAACACACACCCATCCATTCACCCTACACACCTCCCACCATCACGGTCGGCACTGTCTCCGGTTGCTAGATGGCCGTCTATCCGTAAACCGGCCCTAAAGTTAAGATTCGGCACAGGACAAGTAACATAATTTACCGAGCAACGGCTCTTCACCGGGATGCGGCTCGTCATGGCAACCAAAACCATATCCAATGGATATTTTATTATCTGCCCAAATAATAGTGACAAACAACACCCTAGAAATTTGTTAGAAATTACATTAGAAATACAGAGAATCAGAATATGCAGGTTTTATTTCATGATACTAAATACTCCTCTCTCTATTCTGTCTTTATGACTGATTGTCCCAAATAACACATCTGTTCCACCTGAAGGGAGCGGAATTGAAAAATGCTTGGAAAATCTTCTTCTAAGTAATTAATACAATATTAGTGGTCTTGTGATTTATAGGTTAACTGATTTTCTATTAGTTGATAGTAATGTTTAGAGATATAAGAGCTTTATAAAAAAGTGCAAGCAAGGTATGCAAGATATTTGATTAAGCATACAATATCTACATGTTGCACAATTAAATAATTTTAATACTTTACAATATGCTTTATAAGAATCATATAAATAACTATATCACATTTGAAGCTATAATAACATATATTTCACATTTTAGTTATTGATTCTTAAAATAAATATAGGGAGAAAGCAGATGCTTCAACTTTATCCTCCCTCTGGTCTACACTAGTGCCTCTGGCGATTGAAATTTCAAGACCAGAAAAATATCACTACTTTTTACGACCACACCTCACTGTCATGGGTTTATGCCTAGGGGGTATTAGACTCTCTCTATCTCCTCTGTTCTCTTTGATCTACCCTCTGTGAAAGTTCTCTCCCTCTTGTGTTCTTTTGGTTGTTGGTATCACGGGGTGGGCTAACATTGTAGGATTCCGAGCTAACTAGGCCAAGGATATTCGAGACAACAGATTTATAGTCAGGAAGGCTCATTGGTAATCATTAAATTTTGGTAAAGGTAAAGTAATATAGTGGAGTCAAATATCAAAGAGTTAAAATATAACTCGCTAACTTGTTATATTGTTAAGGTCTCTTCTCCATTGCTTGATAATTCTTCAACCACCGGGGAGAGGCCTACTATTTATACTAATGCCCATACTACTTCAACTTCTTTAGTTAAGAAGTATCTTCTTAATAATTCAGTTCGTCAGAACACAGTGCGAACACTCTTCAACTCTGAAAACTTGCGCAGCTCAACCTAAAGAATCTCCCCAACTGCTATTTCATCTGCCCGTGCCCTCACTCCACCAGTAGACAGTCTTCGATCTCTTCATCTTGATAGACTATATATGAATATACAGTCCAAATGCCTACATACCAATAGTAATATGGAATATGGAGTGATCAGTTCCAATATCCAGTTATCAACGCATTATGCAGCTATGCATGTGCAACTAGAAAATGAGAGAAGAAGTGTTCACTAAACATCCTTCCAATCATCTAAACATATCTTGGAACGTGCTCTTTTTTGGTATTTCGAGTGGTCTTCCAGATGCCTCTGAGAAGTTCATAACTTCGGGAGCCTGGGTTCAGATATATGGTCATCCTATGAAGCCATATACCTCACTCTTGAATATTAGGTAGGCTATTCCCACAAGGGCAATATTGCGCAAGATATATGGCTAGAGTATCAGTCATATCTTGCAAGGCATAGGTTTGATTAGATAGCATGTCACATAAGTACCTCTGATAAAAAAATAAATTCCTATTTCAAAACTTGATACATAGGAAACAAAAAAAAACTGGAAAACTGTACCAATTCTAGCCAATATTAGAGTTTACAAATATCTTGCTTAAATGCCAATTTGCCTCCTAATCCAAGCATTCCTAACAATTCCTGCTGATAGAGCTATAAATACACAGGCCTTTGCTCTATCCTTACAAAGGGAAACAGCCATCACATTTCCACTATTGTAAGTTGATCAGAATAGGATTTTTCCAAGATTTTGATCGCACGCTCATGTTTTGATGGTATTCCATATTCCCGCTGGGGTACAGCTTCATTTGTTGCTTGACTCAGTACTGTAGCCAAAGATGTTTGCGTAATCTTTATTGCTCTGGGCATTTTCTAGGGGGTAGAGTCACTTCATGGTCGGAAGATGACACTGAAGGCGGATCAAGCGAATCAGAAAAGACCCTCTGACGACAAAGAGGACTTAATTCCTTCAAAGCTGGACCAGTCAAAATTACCCCTCTGTTTGATACCTCTTCCCCCAGTCCACTCTGGGAATCAATGTCAAAAACAATTGACAAATCATCTACAGAGTGTGATTGGGAAACTTCTAAAGCATCACTAAACTCCTCATTGTTTGCCTGACCCTCCTCTACCTGAGACCTTATAGCAGCTCTAGGAGCATACTGGCCTGAAGCACGTATCCCCAGAAATAGACTAGCCAAAAGGTCGTAGAAAGGAAAGCCCTTATGTCGATACTTTGAGGCTTCTTTATAACTCTCAGCTATTAACAGATTAGTATATATGTGATTAACGACAAATTCAATAACTCACATTGAGATAAACTCTCCATATCTCAGCTAAGGCAGTTGGCAAACCTCTATTATCGTCCCACCCAAAGCCTGAATTCTGACGGATGGCATGAACAATATCAAACTCCTTTTTCAACTCTATTGCTATTAGCTTTAAATTAATTTTTAAATAGCCATTTCAATATTCAAAGAATCAATGTTGGTTTGCTGAAAACTAACTATAACTTCCTTGCTTTTGGCTTGAGCAACCGTAAAAGGTTTTGTGCTCGCATCTTTATAGAAATTATTTACTTCGCCAATCATGCTTAGCTATACTGCCTTCTTAAATCCATTCTCACCACGATCACCATTATCGACATGTCTGAACAATACTTTGATAAGCAATCTTTCATTCACTGTCTTCAACCCAAACACTATTTCCCATCTTCTGACAATTCAAACACAAATTATGATTAGCTGGTCATCCATTTGCAAGAGTAATATTCTCACTAGTAATAAACCAAATCATCGTATGGAAAGACTTACTATGAAGAATAAACTTGGGCATAACAGCGAAATATAAAGAGGAATAGATAGAGGTAGTGGTAGATGATTGATTGTTTCAGAAAAGTGGTTATTGGTTGATCTATAAAGAAAAACCTTTCTTGATATTCCTCTTATATGTAATTTTTGTTTTATTTTTACCCTAATTTATGGTATAGGGCTACTTGAGTTTGTCTACAAAAATTATAAAATGGTTGCCAAACACCTATCATATATATTTTTTCATCCTTGAATATTTTTATTAATATATATGCCATTTTCAACTTTTATTGCGATATATTTTTATTGGTACATGCTGAGCAGGGCCTTAATCAATTTAACAAATGACTAACAATTTATGAGTCGTGTAATTCCTTACCCTTGCATAATTACTCTTTGCTACATCTCATTACACTTTACGGATAGAGTAAACTGTGAATGTGCACTGGCCAGTGATTCTTGAGTTGTCAATTCCCTCTTTAACCACCTTAGTGAAACTAGAGTTCGTTACGGGGCGGGGCGGGTTTTCACACACAAGGCCCCGCCCTTACAATGGGCTGGGGGGGTTATTTTGGGGGTGACCCCTGCCCCGCCCCTGTCCGGGGCGAGTCCCCGCTCATTCCCTGGACGGGGCCGTTTCTCCTCAACTGTTTTAACGGGGACCCGTCTGGGGAACCGGTGGGGCCGGGGGCAGGGGGCAGGCGCAGGGAACCCTAAAAAAAACATGCCCCGCCCCGGGCCGTTCAGCGGGGCGGGGCGGGGAGTTGGGCCGGGGGCCCGCGTTTTTTGGGGCCCCGGAGGCCCCGTAACGAACACTAAGTGAAACACCAAGTCTATACCAAATCAAGCCAAACACTCTTTACAATTTTTATAATCAAGGTTTTCTGCTTAGGCTATCCAGTAAGAAACAAGTGCTCTATCATTCCAATAGAACAAATCCAGCAGTTTGGCAGGAAGGGAGTCCAGAATGGATCACTCTCATTGAGAGTGTATCTACAGCTGGTATGACAATATCACCCTTTATCATTTATATAGGTGAAGCCCAATAAAGCTGGAAATTAAGTTAAATTTAGCTTTATTATAAAAGAGAAAATTCTCTGGTAAATGAGCTGAGGGGGTTGGGCTAGCATTGTGGACATGCTATCGTGAAAGACAATATATTCTCAATCACCAAAAATCGCCCAAATCATGATTGGCTACCCCCTTGCCCTAACCGACTACACTGTCTGTCAATCTGACCACTCCTCAAGTGAATCTGGAGACCAGGGCCCTGTTACCCAAGCCTTTCGAGATCCGCACTCTGGCTCCGGAGCCAAATCATCATACCTCCCTCCTCTGCCACCCTTACCTTCCTTTCACCTACCAAATTTCGCCTTTTTTTCTACTTTTTTCCTTTTAACTTTTCTTGTATTTATGATTGAAAAGCATTTTTTATATTTACTAGTCAGTCATTGTTAATTGAGTTTGAGTTGGCTTCATTGGATTCTATTTTGGTTACTTTCTTCAAATGGTTTCTGTTGATTCTTCTTGTTGTATCCTGGTCGTCGAACTCCCTTGGGTGGTCAATAACCCGGTCGGAAACGCTACTCAAAACTACTCGTACACAACACAGGAGGCTCAGCCATGGCCATGGCGGTGGCGGCCAGATCAAGCTGACCACTCATAAAAGCTCATTCTCAAGAGGCTCAGCTCCAAGTCACCTGAATCGCTTGCTACAATAGGCTCAAACCGCAACCCCAATGCATGAGCGAAACTTTTGCGAGCCCTCAGTACCGGTAACCCAAGGGTATATTGGAGATCATTTGAAAAGGTGCAGTGCATGTATTTCCTGCTATTGACGCAGTAGGTATAAGTGCGGGCTGGGTTCTCTTAGTTAAAATTTTTGGGGCAAGTCGATAGGACAGCCATGCGGCATTATCCACAGGTCACAAAATGCCCCGCTTTTCACCTGCCCATGGATTTCAGCGGTCAACCAACCCCACCATCGCACCCTCGATTATCCACAATCTCCTAACCTGCGAACAAGAGAACATGTCGCAGTCCTTCAGTCATAACGTCAATTCTTTGAATAACTACACGACTTTTAACGTGTTGAATAACTTTGCAGTTGGCGATGACAAATCTAATATCCTAGCCTGGTTGTCGCCATTAGATCCCAAGTCGCGCCATGAGGATATCCAGGGCCGCCGCATCGAAAATATAGGAGAATGGCTCTTACAAACCAAGGAATTTAGAAGCTGGCACACTGGTAATGGGGGAGGCGAATCCAACGATCCTGTTTTGTTTTGCTCTGGGGACCCGGGGGTCGGCAAAACATATATTAGGTAACCAGCCCAGTGGAATAGACGAAACAGAGCAAGCACTAACCAGCCTCGGGGTTAGCTCATTGGTGATAGATAGCCTATGTGATCAGGCCAGACACAATATCGCCGTTGCGTGCTTCTACTTTGACTTTGCCGCCCAAGAACAGTCATTAACGAGTATTCTGGGTGCCGTGCTCAAACAGCTTCTGGTCGGGCTAGGAGACATACCGCGGGAGATAGCGCAGGCCTATCAGGAGCAGAAGAATTTTATTGGCGGACGGAGACCGCGACATACCGATATTGTGAAGATGCTGCAGGTTGCCTCTTCTCAAAAGCCCACGTTCATCTGTATAGACGCTCTAGACGAATGTGTGCCAGAGGACCGAGCCAAGCTTCTCGATTCGTTGAACCAAGTTCTCCAGATGTCTCCAGGCACTAGAATATTCGTGACTGGAAGACCGCATATCCGACCTGAGATCGGAAGGCGCCTCGCCGGTACCGTGACAAGTCTATCCATAAGTACCAAGAGAAATGATATTATTAGATATCTGCGCACCAGGCTGGCAGAGGACCCAACTCCAGATGCGATGGACAGTAGCCTTGAGGCAGACATCCTTAAGAAAATTCCGGAAGATGTTTCTGAAATGTATGTAGAAACAGCGGCGCTAGGGAAACTACCTTCAGCATGCACAAACTGATACATGCTTAGATTTCTACTTGTCTCACTGAATATCGATGCCATCCTACAGGAAACAACTCTCTATCGCAGACGACAAAAGCTCAGCGCAATGATAAATGGGCTAGGGTTGGGGGATGCTTATGGCGCAACGATACGTCGGATAAAGGGACAGGGTGGGGAGAGAGCGAGGCTTGGCACGGCTGCTTTGATGTGGTTATCTCACGCGGAGCGGCCCCTAAGAGCCGATGAACTATGCCATGCTCTAGCTGTCGAAATAGAGTCGCCGAATCTCAGTACCGACAATATCCCATCAATAGGCACATTGCTAGCCTCTTGTCAAGGGCTTGTTGTAGTAGAAAAGGAGGTTTCTACAGTCCGGCTAATCCACTCTACTCTTCAAGAGTACCTCCGGACTTATTCCGGGCTTTTCGGCGCAGCCCACTCGACAATCGCGGAAACCTGCTTAACTTATCTAAATTCGCAACACGTGAAGGCCATTTCGGCCAGTCCCAAGCTCCAGGATGCACCCTTTCTCGAATATTCTTCTGTCTATTGGGGTGTACACGCAAAAAGGGACCTCTCGCATCGTGCGAAACGGCTCGCATTAATGCTATTTGACTGCTACTGTCACCACATATCCACTAAAATCCTCTTGGAAGCACAGGGGATGCATCGGTATGCTGTGGATTTTGATAAACCCTCCTTATTTAATGGTCTACATTGCGCATCCTTTTTCGGGATTGTTGAGATTGTATCTTGTTTGGTGGAGACGGCAAGTTGTGATATTAACCAAAAGGACTTCACGGGCAATACACCACTCCATTGGGCTGCCTGGAACGGGCACGAAGAAGTAGTGGAAACACTACTCAGACGGGGCGGCGTCGGTCCCGACACACCGGATAATTGTGGCCGAATTCCACTCCATCATGCTGCTGGGAGAGGCTACGAGGGAGTGGTGGCAATACTGCTCAAGCAGGACAGCGTCAACTTTGACAAACCTGATAACAACGGCCAAACACCACTCTGGTGGGCGGCTGCGAATGGGTGCGAGGGAGTGGTAACGATACTACTTGGATGCGACGACATCAAACCCGGCAAATCAGATAATGATGGCCGAACTCCACTCTGGTATGCTGCCGCGATTGGGTACGAAGGAGTGGTAAAAATACTACTTGGATGCGACGACATCAAACCCGACAAATCAGATAATGATGGCCGAACTCCACTTTGGGGTGCTGCTATGACTGGGCACGAGGGAATGGTGGAAACGCTACTCAGACGAGACGACGTCAACCCCGACAAGCCAGATAACGACGGCCGGACACCACTCTCGATTGCTGCTTCAATGGGGTGCCAGGGAGTTGTCAAAATTCTACTTGGACGAGACGACGTTAACCCCGACAGACCAGATAACCAAGGCCGGACACCACTCTGGGGCGCTGCTTGGAAAGGTCCTGAGGGAGTGGTGGAAATGCTTCTCGGACGAGATGGGGTCAACCCCGACAAATCAGATAACCAAGGCCGAACACCACTCTGGCTTGCTGCCTCCGAAGGGCGTGAGGGAGTGGTGGAAATGCTACTCGGACGAGACGGTGTTGACCCCGACAGACCAGATAGCCAAGGCCGAACACCGCTCTGGCTTGCTGCTTCCATGGGGCGCGAGGCAGTTGCAAAAATACTGCTCGGACGGAACGAAATCAATCCGGACTCACCAGACAACGAGGGCCAAACACCACTCTTCATTGCCGCTTGCTGTGGGCACGAGGGAGTGGTGAAAATGCTACTCAAAGGAGAGGACGTCAGTCCCAATAAACCAGACAACGACGGCCAAGTACCACTTGCGGGTGCTGCTTTGAATGGGCACGAGGGAGTGGTGAAAATGCTACTGGCCCGAGACGACGTCAAGCCCGATAGCCCAAATATCAATGGTCGGACGCCGCTCTGGTGGGCTGCTCGGGCTGGACACGAAGGGGTGGTGGAAATACTACTCGCACGGGAGGATGTCAGCCCGGACAAACCAGATAAAAACGGCCAAACTCCACTATTTCGGGCTGTTGAGAATGGGCATCAGGGAGTGATAGCGCTTCTCCAGCCCCCAGAATCTATAGCCCCCAATCCTCCATAAGAGCGAGGAGGCATTGCTCCCTCACCGCCTTCAAATATTAATAGCCTGTGTGCCATCCCTACATGGACGGCACAGCTCCACAACATGCCCATCACCCACATTGCCTCGCCCATCCCAGCCCCGCCTAGCCTCCTCCGATGGTTCAAGTCCCCACCTTGAGCTAAGCCCCGTTTCTCCCTCCCGCCTGGAATAAGCTTACGACAGAACCTCACCTTAAGTATTTATCTTTTTGTCAAAGGAGCTACCCGTCCAAACATCTCCAGATATTCTTATGTGCTCAAGTCAGGATTTATCGATTTCTGTTCAGTCTAGAGTTTGGAGGGGTTAGTGGAGGACATTTCTATTGTATTAAAATGTCAGCGTGTCCAAATCTCCACCTTATTAACTCTACCCTCCTTGTTTCCTAGTCGTGGATCCTCTTTGCAGATCGATTGCTTCTTTAACTTCCTCACAATCCCCTTCTCCACCCTTGCCGCCGCCCCATCTAAAGTATAGAAGTGGAGTTATTCAAATATAGTTAGAGGGAGAGATATAAAGTTCAGGCATATCTAACCACTCGTGAAAGGCTACGGAAAGTTAGGTGTTAATTATTGTATTATAATATGGTAGTGATTTGTTTCCGCCAGAGATATAGTTTAATGAAAGCTATATTTATGTACTACTATCCACGCCCTCCCCCGCTTGTCCGAAGTCGAACCCGGAAGACTTTTTTTTTACACATCCTACTCTCAATCACCTAGGAAAAACTAATTTTGCAGGAAGCCTTTTGATCCAGAAAGAAAAACCCCATCCCACGACTTACACATCATAGCCTTGCCAGAAGAACGCCCAATGGAAACCAACCAGATGAATGGCCTTATATATATATCACCCACATCACCTATTGTTCTGGAGAGTATTCCAGGGAGGAGAATCCAAATTAGATCCAGAAAAAGTGTTATCACCTACACAACCAGGAGTTAATTTGCACTCAAAAACTTAAATCACAGCTCCTCACCTCCTCACTCTCCACCCTATGCCTGTAAAAACACTCCCCGTCAACCCCCCTCTCATATCTCCGTCAGGATCCAAAGTTGTTTTCCACACGTGCTGGCATGCTAACTGCGTTACTGTATGTATCGTGCTACATCGTAACTTATTGTACACTATATAAACTCAAGGGCTGAATCCAGAGCTGTGACGAATCCCATCATATGACTTCCTCAAGCTTTGAGACATCTTGATACAGCACACACCATGATGTTGTGTCCACTCGCCACTACACCTCTCTTGATCCTTCTCCCTCCTGGCCCTCACTGAGGGCCCCACGTGAGGTGACTCCAGTAGGCTACCCCCAATTACCTTGTACATTTCTCTTGCAGAGTACTATGCGTCATTTTATTGTATGATGGAAGCTGGGCCACACGAAGGGAAAACTGTAGCCATAAAATCACGACTATGAAGCTGCCGTAAGGCGAGAAAGACCTGGAACAACAAGTGCCGCAGGAAACAAATAAATCTGTGTGTTCATTGTTTGATGCAAGTATAAATGCACAGAGAGAAGTATTATACTCAACTCTAGAACTAAACATACCCTGTAGCGGTCGACCAGCCTAGTTGACCAACAGTGCTGTGAGAAAGGTTTGGGAACAAACCCAAACTACACCAAATGCCCACTTATCAGCCAACCAGAATGGGACCGTTTAGGCTAGTTAGAGCTTATAATTTTACCAACACCACAGATTGTGTCTAGAGTATCTTGCAAAATATTTCCATATTTTTTCTGTACCTTTAGGAGGAATTACAATGTGTATTTTGCTTGTAGTTAGAAATGCACATCAAGACGACGACTCTATACCCTACAATTCAACAAGTGTTGGGACAGTTTTGGCACTAAAGTGTGCAAAGAGGTCCAATTACATATTCAATCTCTAAGTACAAAATATCAAGATATCCAACTCACGCTAGTTCAAAAAAGTAAATATGCTTGATCTAAGCCGGAATGCCAAAGGAGGCTGGAGAATATAGAACAAAAAAGACGGGAAAGTGAAGAAAAGCTATTTTAATTCCCGAAGAGGGTCACGTGAAGTCTATGGGAATTTGTGCTTGAAGTGAGTGCAATAACATTGGCCAGTCCCACTGATCAAGAGATCGGTGGGCTTAGTGTTGATACATGGTGATCATGTGATTCCGATTGTGGACCTAGGGTATACCTTTCTATCATTTTGATCATTGGTGCAGGTGGGGACACAAAGTCTGGCCTCGGGCCACGGAGGCGAACCACCGTAAAACCCCCCAGAATCTGTTATCTAATTAACAACCTGTTAGCAGTTAACAAAGTAAGAGAATTACGGACGCCAGTTAACGAGATCCAACATACGCAGCCAGCCAATCTTACACCCTTACACCCTTACACCCTATGAAGAAAATACCAGCCCTTCACCCGATCTCCAGACTCAGAATTTGGAGTCCTCAGGCTTAAGACCGGTCGAGAGTGGGCCACACGAGTTCTTAAAGTGATTCTCAAAATTGGGAGTCAGAATAGGTTTCTAGGAATGGCGCGGTAGCGGGTATGAAGCCCTGTCACAGGGTGTGGATTTTCACAGGATATATCAGATTGGTACCTCCCCTATTTTATTTTTTCTTTCCCCTAGGGGGCAAACTAGCCCAGGATTTAGGTATATGGAACAAGGACGACCACAACCTGCCCTACTATAGGTGGGCAGCCTGTGCCCGAGCACAAGTACCTAAGGTGCCCTTGCTCTAACTCTGGGATGATTGTATCGGTCGTTGTAAATTCAGTAAATCAACAAACATTCCGGGGATCATACCAAATCAGGCTAAAAACAGAGCGAGTCCACACTTAAGACACCACGGAATACCGGTATCTTTCTCGAACCCTACCCATATTATCAAGGATTTCTAAAGCTGTAACAACAGGGGCGGACAACCACTGGTATACAGAAAACCCGTCTATTCACAACAAGAGACCCCCATATATTCCGAATGTCAACCCTGACCCTGAAGTCCCTCCAACCCCAGAACTAGAATCTACCCGTAAGGCCCATCCTACCGCGCACTACACCTCTGCTAGTCCCACCTATCTTCCGAACCAACTTAGCTCCCTTGCGCACCCACATACCCCGAGCCCGACGTTCCACGATATCGGTTCATTTTCAACCTTTGTCTTACCCGCCGGCTCTAGGAAATGTGGAGCGCTGGAGGCTTCCCCTCGTATTTTCTACCAAGTCAAAACATCTGTTGATCCTGTCTTTCACCCCCCTCTTTGTTCCTTCCTCTCTGACCGGATGCTAGGGGCGGACGAAAAGCGATCTAGCTAGAGGGGATCGTTGGAGATCATGAGATGCCGCTCGACATGCCCTTATGATATTGTGCGTGGACAAAATTAACCGAACACAAGATGCATGGCAACCAAATACTCCCCAGCACCCTGCAACCCAACCCCACCTAGAGAAATTGCCCTAGCTCGACCAGAACCAAACCTCCAGGTCAGCCTCTTTTTGTTTAAGATACTAGGTCTCCTATTCTCTGTAGTTAGGCCAAGTAGTCTTTTTTATTTTTACTTTGGTTATTAGTATTCTAGGGTTGGTGGGGGAGTGGGATTGTCAAGACTGGATATTTTCCTCTCCGTCGACGCTCGGTTAATTTTGTCCACGCACAATAGTTCCTTTGCTGTTCGGATAGCTTGGGGAATACATTTTGGCTTTGGAAGTGTTTTAGCTCTCGGGAAAGCATTTTGGCTGCAGGAATGCGCCAGAGTTTTGGAACGATGCATCCACCGGAAGGAAAATCGGAACGCTGTGAGAGGGGCGTGAAAGAGTGGGAAGCACGAAGGCTATAAGTTATGCCCGGAGGCTATGGGAGTTTGTCTTTCCTTTGTTAGTATGGAAGTGAGCAAGGGGGAGAGGAAACATGCGGGGGCATGGATATGTGTGGCAGTCCACGGAAGGATAGGAGGACGTTGTGTTGTGGTTATATCTCCTCCAGTCTTTAAAGTGAGTTGTGCGATCGTTTTCTGTTGTGAGATCTCTTGGCGTTTCGTTTCGTTGTCGCCGCCGATCCACGTTGAGGAGGGGTTATCTATGAAACCAGATCGAACTTTCAGCCAAGTCTCATGGCGTGGAGCAAAGTGTTTAAAACATGGACCACCCCGTGGCGCCATGCAATGCATCTGTCTGCAGGGGCCAACGGTTATGGGAAGGGAAAATTGTCTATGAAGACCAGAGTTCGACGCCTGATTTTTATGTTTAATATTAAAGTTCAATAGATAATAGACATGCTGTAGGACCAATAATGCCTTATCGTTCTTCACCTCCATCAGTATTCGTTAGGCTAAAGTAATAGAGTGCAAAGGACAAGAAATGAAAAAACCCTCGGCCCTAGCAGGAATTCAACATTAGACTTTTAGAAGCAGCGTTGATTATTAAATTTTATCTCCTTGACTGGTGTAACAATGGGAAATGTTATGCCGATCCCCCCTGTCATCTCGGACAGATCTGACCTCAGTTTTTTTCAGTGATAATGTGCGTAGGCATCGTCACATATCTACTAGGGTATGGTAGAAAAGGGCGGAAAAACAGATCAGCAAAATCATGGGTTGCAGTGACCAGATAGGTTGTGCGAGCAGAAGTGGAAAAATTCTTGTCCTGGCGGACATCTGAAACCCTGATTGAATGGATGGGTACAAGTATCTTGCAAGTACCGTATTACCTGGTTTTATTCGTCTGCCGCTAGTACGTTGAAATAAAGTCTGAAGCAAAACATTCAACAGTCAGGAAGAGTCCAAAATGAGCCTAATTTTGACCATAAAAGGTTAAGTGAACGCGTTTTATTGCGAATTCGAGACAGATTACGAAGAAAACTCTTATTTCAACGTA
>Ga0307513_10003602_pt1 | contig 20953 bp, 13 predicted proteins | sample 15_EM_MG_FD_202174 | JGI IMG/M metagenome (GOLD analysis project Ga0307513, IMG submission 202174) | Populus trichocarpa ectomycorrhiza microbial communities from riparian zone in the Pacific Northwest, United States - 15_EM | ecosystem: Host-associated > Plants > Roots > Unclassified | place...
TTAAACGCGACCCGAGCGGGTTTGTGAAGCGCGGGGCGACCGTTTACGGCAAAGCCTCCTGGCGCGTGCTGTCGCAGCGCAACGTTGCGCTCGGCATCATGTCTGCGCTCGTCTTGATGATGACGGCGGGCGTGCTGATCATCTTGCTGCTCAACTTGCAGGACAAGCACGTGGCCGAACTCGACCGGGTGCGCGAAGACCTTGAGCTACAAGGACTCGTCACAGACATTCCCGAAGAACAGAAGAAGCCCGACGAAGGGACGGCTGGCAATGCGAAGGGCAAGGGCGGCGGCTCGAAACCGAAACAGGAGAAACCGGGCGGCGGCGGCGGCGGCGGACGACAGGAAGAGAAGCCCGCGTCGTTCGGCAAACTGCCCCCGGCTTCGTTAGACATTCCGCAGGTGCGCGCTCCCGACCCGCGACCGCCGACCATCACAAATCCGAGGTTGCCCGTCCCGGCCAGCATCGTCGCCGACCCGACGCTCTTTCCGCCGGACAACCGCCAGATCGCTTTCGGCGACCCGAAATCGCGTTCGACCGAGACGAGTTCCGGCTCCGGCACGGGTAACGGCATCGGCGATGGCAAGGGCGGCGGCGTCGGTTCGGGCGAGGGCAGCGGCGTCGGTCCCGGACGTGGCGGCAACACCGGCGGCGGCGACCGCAACGACGGCGGCGGAGGCCCCGGCGGCGGAGGTGGCGGCACAGACTACAGCCGCACGTTCGCGGCGAGGGAAGTGACGCGCAAGGCGCAGATTCTCAGCAAGCCCGAACCGCTCTACACCGAAGAGGCGCGCAAGAATCAAGTGACCGGAACTGTCCGCCTGCGTCTCGTCCTCGGAGCGTCCGGCTCGATCTCGGGTATCACGCCCGTCTCGCGCCTCCCCGACGGACTCACGGAGAAGGCGATTGAAGCGGCGCGCAGAATTTCTTTCACGCCCGCCGAGAAGGACGGGCGCAAAGTGTCGCAGTACGTCACCATCGAATACAACTTCAACATCTACTAAGGCCATTCCCTTAGCAAAAGCGAAAGCGGCGACTCACACTTTAAGTGGGTCGCCGCTTTTATTTCCGCTGCCGGGTGAAGGGTAAAATTGTTACGTCAACGCGCACACTCGTCGGCCACTTGACGGATGCGCCGCACGCCTTCCTTGAGGCGTTCGAGCGAGGTCGCGTAAGAGATGCGCAGGTAACCGTCGGCTCCGAAGCCCGCGCCGTCCGTCACGACCGTCTGTTGATCGTTGAGAAGTTTCTCAGCCAACTCGCCCGACGTTTTCACTTTTCCACGCAGGCAATCCCGCACGTTCGGGAAGGCGTAAAACGCGCCTTCGGGGGCGAAACAGCAGAAGCCCGGAACGTCGTCCAACGCCTTGATGAGCCATTCGCGCCGCGCTCCGTATTCCGCGAGCATCGCGCTCACACACTCTTGCGAGCCGTTTAACGCCTCGGTCGCCGCGCGTTGCGCGATGGAGTTCGGGTTGCTGGTGGAATGACCCTGCACGAGCAGCATCGCCTTCGTCCATTCGCGCGGCGCGAGCGCGTAGCCCATGCGCCAGCCCGTCATCGCGTAAGTCTTGGAGAACGACCCGGCGATGCACAGCCGCGCACGCAACTCCGGCGGGAGACTCGACGCGCTGAAGACCTCCGCAGGCTCGTAGACGAAACGCAGATAGCATTCGTCCGAGACGGCGTAGACGCCGTGCTCTGCGAGGACTTCCATGATCCGTCGAAACTCTGCCGGGGGGATGACACGCCCCGAAGGGTTCGAGGGCGAGTTGATGATGATGAGTTTCGTGCGCGGCGTGATGGCGCGACGCACCTGTTCGGCGGTCAGTTGAAATCCGGTTTCTTCCGTCTCGATCAGGATGGGCGTCGCGCCCGCGAACTTCACGATCTCGGGGAACGTCACCCAGTAGGGCTTCACGATCAACACCTCGTCGCCCGCGTTCACGAGCGACACGACGGCGTTGAAGATCGCTTGCTTGCCGCCCGCCGTCGCCATCACTTCCGAAGCGTCGTAACTCGCGCCGAACTCACGCGCGTAATAGTTGATGATGGCTTCTTGCAGGGCGCGCGTTCCGCCCGTCGCCGTATATTTGGTTTCGCCCGCGCGCATGGCCTCCACGGCGGCGCGTTTGATGTGTTCCGGCGTGTCGAAGTCGGGTTCGCCCGCGCCGAGATCAACCACGTCAACGCCGGAGGCTCGCATCGCGAGTGCCTTCTGCATCGCCGCGAGCGTCGAGGAAGCTTGCATCTGCGCGAGTCGCTCGGCGCGCGGGAAACTTTCGAGTGCCGGTTTCGTCATCTTGTCTCGAAGCGTTGAGTGCGAAGACTGACAACGCAACAACGCGAATAAACGCTAAACTAAACTTCACCGTCGTCGGGAGTAATAACGCTGCGGCGCGGGTTCTGTCAGATCAGCCGCAGACACGCGCCGCATTCAGGTCGAACTCCCGCGCCGTCAGCCCTTCTTTGCGCCGCCCTTCTTCGAGCTACCCTTCTTTGCGCCGCCCTTGCTCGCGCGCGTCTTCGCGGCTTTCTTCGCCGAGGCTGACTTCGCGGCAGCCGAACGGTTGGCCGAGGCTGCGCCGCCCTTCTTGCCGCCCTTCTTAGCAGGGGCTTTATTCTCCGCCTTGCCACGCCCCGAACCGCTCTTCTTACCGCCGCCGGAAGATTTGTTCACGGTCGCCCACGCGCGCCGCTCCGCCTCTTCCTCGGACACGCCCCGCTCCTCGTAGCCCTCTTCGATGTGCTCGGCCTGCCGCTTCTGCTTGTCGGTGTATGCGCTCTTATCGCCTCTCGGCATCGTTCAAGCCCTCCCCTGTATTTGTTCTCGACGCAAACCGGGTCAGCTATCCTTGTCGCCTGCGTCGAAATTGTTTGATGGAACGGGCGTCAGTATAACACCGGACACGCGCACGAAGCGCGGGAAATCAACTCTTGCCGAACTTCTGCTGCATGCGCGCTTCGACCGATGCGGGCACGAGTCCCTTGATCGTGCCGCCGAGTTGATAGACCTCTTTGACGAGCCGCGAACTGACGTAAGAATAAGCCTCGGCAGGCATCATAAAAACCGTCTCGATGCGCGGCTCAAGCCGCCGGTTCATCAAAGCCATCTGCAATTCGTACTCGTAATCGGAGAAGGCGCGGATGCCGCGCACCACCGCGTCGGCCTCGCGCTCGACGGCGTATTGCATCAGCAGCCCTTGAAAATTATCCACCACCAGACGGCACGAGCCGCTCTCGATCTCCGTCAACACCTCCGACAGCATCTCGCGCCGTTCGTCGAGCGTGAACAGCGGACGCTTCTCCGGGTTGACCACGACGGCGATGATGATCTCGTCGAAGAGTTTGCAGCCGCGCGCGATGATGTCGAGATGGCCGTTCGTCACGGGATCAAACGAACCGGGATAAATGGCTCGGCGCATAGTTAGGTGGTTTGTGTGTCTTGATCTGGGAGCAAAAACGACTGTGAAAGTATCACAAAGCGGAGGTCTGGGGCTAGAGGGATAAAGCAGAGGTCAGAGGTTAGATGTCGGAGGTCTGTTAAAACCCGTCTTCTTCTAATCTCCGACCGCTAACCTCTGACCTCTCTATTCTTGACATGCCTCGCGGGCGGTGATTCAATAAACGGCGACAGACAAACGTGGTGAGTTAAGGCGACTTGCGGCCACGTAAAATAAACAGCTAAACAGCTCGGCCAAGTCTTTCACGGGAAACCACCCGCATTTCGAGTCACTCGGACGAAAGCCCCGCGTTGTTTGGCGCGGGGCTTCCCCTTTATGCGCGCGAGCGTTGGCCGGAACGGAGACGAGTTAAAACTACATGAAAGATTTCCTCCAAACTCTGCAAGACCGCATCGTCGTTTTCGACGGCGCGATGGGCACGAACCTCCAGACGCAAAACCTGACCGTTGACGACTACGGCGGCGCGCAGTTTGAAGGCTGTCCCGAATACCTGCTCATCAGTAAGCCCGCCGCGGTCGAGCGCGTCCACGCGGCTTTCTTTGAAGTCGGCTGCGACGTGATCGAAACCAATTCCTTCGGCGCGATCCCCTATGTCCTCGACGAGTACGGCATCGGCCACATGGCCTACGACTTGAACGTCCGCGCCGCGCAACTCGCGAAGCGCGTCGCCGCCGACTTTGCGACCACAGACCGCCCGCGTTGGGTCGCCGGTTCGATGGGTCCGGGCACGAAGTCTCCCACGCTCGGTCACATCGCGTTTCGCGACATCAAGGCGGCATATTACGAACAGGCGCGCGGCCTCATCGACGGCGGCGTCGATCTGCTCGTCGTCGAAACCTGTCAGGACTTGTTGCAGACGAAAGCCACGCTCTCCGCCATCTTCGAATATTTCGAGCAGGTGAAACGGCGCGTGCCCGTCATCGCGCAAGTGACCATCGAACTCTTCGGGACGATGCTCCCCGGCACGGAGATCAGCGCGGCACTGACTGCGCTCGAACCTTTCCCAATCGACGTTATCGGCATGAACTGCGGCACTGGGCCGCGCAACATGACGGAGAGCATCCGTTACCTTTGCGAGAACGCGACGCTGCCCGTCTCCGTCCTGCCGAACGCGGGCTTGCCTTCGGTTAAAGACGGCGCGATGCACTATGACGAAACGCCGGAGACGTTTACGGCGCAGGTTACGCATTTCGTCAGAGACTTCGGCGTCAACGTCGTCGGCGGTTGTTGCGGCACGACGCCCGCGCACTTGAAGTTGCTCGTTGAAGCCATGCAGGGCGTGACGCCAAAACCGCGCGATGCGAAAGTGCTTCCCGCCGCGTCTTCGATCTACAGCCAGCAACCCTACGTGCAGCAGAACTCTTTTCTCATCGTCGGCGAGCGCGTCAACGCCTCCGGCTCGAAGAAGATGCGCGACCTGTTGAACGTCGAAGACTGGGACGGCCTCGTCTCGCTCGCGCGCGCGCAGGAACGCGAGGGCGCACACATCCTCGACGTGAACGTTGATTACGTCGGGCGCGACGGCGTGAAAGATATGCACGAACTCGCCTCGCGTCTCGTGACGAACATCCGCCTCCCGCTCATGTTCGACTCGACCGAGTGGGAGAAGATGGAAGCCGGACTCGAACACGCGGGCGGCAAGTGCATCCTCAACTCGACGAACTACGAGGACGGCGAGCCACGCTTCATCAAAGTGATCGAACTCGCTAAACGATTCGGCGCGGGCGTCGTCATCGGCACGATTGACGAGGAAGGCATGGCGCGCGCCGCCGAAGGCAAATTCAAGATCGCGCGCCGCGCCTATGAGCAAGCCACGCAGCAACTCGGCTTTCCCGCGCACGACATTTTCTTCGACCCGCTCGCGCTGCCCATCTCGACCGGCATCGAAGAGGATCGACGCAACGCCGCCGAAACCATCGAAGGCATTCGCCGCATCAAGCGCGAACTGCCCGGCTGCTTCACCATCCTCGGCGTCTCGAACATCTCTTTCGGTTTGAACCCGGCGTCGCGCATCGTGCTCAACTCGGTCTTCCTGCACGAAGCGGTCGAAGCCGGACTCGACGCGGCCATCGTCAACGCGAGCAAGATCGTCCCGCTCAACCGCATCGGCGAGCGCGAACTGGAAGTGGCGCGCCAACTCATCTACGACGAGCGCAAGTTCGACGGAGAGATTTGCACCTACGATCCGCTCGGCGAGTTCACCAAACTTTTCGAGGGCGTGACGACGAAGAAAGTGCATGTTGACGACGCGGCGTTGCCCGTTGAAGAGAGCCTCAAACGCCACATCATCGACGGCGAGAAGCAGGGCTTGGAGACGCAACTCACGCGCGCGCTCGAAAGCTATCCCGCGCTCGACATCATCAACAACATCCTGCTCGACGGCATGAAAGTGGTCGGCGACCTGTTCGGCAGCGGTCAGATGCAGTTGCCGTTCGTGTTGCAGTCGGCGGAAGTGATGAAGACGGCGGTGCGTTTTCTCGAACCGTTCATGGAGAAGAAGGGCGGCGCGACGGCGAAGGGCAAGATGATCCTCGCCACCGTCAAAGGCGACGTTCATGACATCGGCAAAAACCTCGTGGACATCATCCTGACGAACAACGGCTACAGCGTCGTCAACCTCGGCATCAAGCAGACCATTGAAAGCATCCTCGACGCCTTCGAGCGCGAGGGCGCGGACGCCATCGGCATGAGCGGCCTGCTCGTGAAGTCAACGCTCATCATGCGCGACAACCTCGAACTGATGAACGAGCGCGGCATCAAAGTACCGGTGGTGCTCGGTGGCGCGGCCTTGACGCGTCGCTATGTGGAAGACGATCTCAAGTCGATTTATAAAGGCACACTTTTCTACGCCAAAGACGCCTTCGACGGGTTGCACACGATGGACTCTCTGACCGGCACAAAGACCGGCGCGAAAGACAACGGCGCGGCCAGTGCGGAGAGAGCGGGGAAGGCAGCGGCAGCGGCGGCGGGCGCGGACGGCGAGGGCGCGGCGACCGATGACGCGGAAGATTTGATCGGGGAAGAGGCCAAACTCGGCATACGCAAACAGGCGCGACCGCGCGGCGCGACGAAAGTCGCGGGCGACACGACGCACACGCGTCGCTCCGACGTGCGCACGGACGTTCCCATCCCGCGCCCGCCGTTCTACGGGTCGCGCGCGGTGTACGACGTTCCGCTCGACGACGTGTTCGCCTTCGTCAACGAGACGGCTCTGTTCAAAGGCCAATGGCAATTCAAACAGGGGCGCAGGTCGGCGGAGGATTATCGTGCGCTCGTCGCGGAAAAAGTGCGGCCTGTTTACGACGAGTTGAAAGAGCGCGCGAAGCGCGAAGCGTTGCTCACGCCGCGCGTGGTCTACGGTTATTTCCCCTGCCAGTCGGCGGGCAATGATCTGATCATTTACGAGGACGACGAACGGACGGAGCGGCAGCGTTTCACCTTCCCGCGCCAACCCGAAGGGAAACGACTCTGCCTCGCGGACTATTTCGCCTCCGCTGATTCGGGGCGCATGGACACGGTCGCCTTTCATCTCGTCACGATGGGGCGGCGCGCCAGCGAGTATGCGCACGAGTTATTCAAGGCGGACAACTACACGGACTATCTCTATTTTCACGGCCTGAGCGTCGAGAGCGCCGAGGCTCTGGCCGAACTCTGGCACAGACGCATCCGCGAAGAGTTGGGGATCGCCGCGCGCGACGCCGCCGAGATCACGAAACTCTTTCATCAGGGTTATCAAGGTTCGCGTTTCAGCTTCGGCTATCCGGCCTGCCCGAATCTCGAAGATCAGACGAAGCTCTTCGAGTTGCTCGACCCCGCGCGCATTGATGTCACGCTCACGGAAGAGTTCCAACTCGAACCCGAACAATCAACCTCCGCCATCATCGTGCATCACGAAGAGGCGAAGTATTTTTCGATAGATTAAGGATGAGTTTCAGGTTTCAGGTTTCAGGTTTCAAGTTAAAGACCCGGAGAACCCCTGTTCAACAGTTCATTCCTGAAACCTGAAACCTGAAACTTGAAACCTCTTCAGTCCTGAAACCTGAATGTCCTCGACGGAACTCGAACCAGCACCGGGAGAGATTGAGTCGCAATCAAGCGTGCCGCTCGCGGCTCTGGAAGAGCCGACGCCGGAAGAACTGGCCGTGCTCGCGCCGATGGAGCGCGTGGCTTTTCGCGTCACGCGGCGAATGAATCAGGGCGGGTGGAAGCGTTTCTGGACGTTCTGCCAGCGGACGCTCGGGATGAGTTGGATACGACTCTGCACGTATAACCTGATGCGCGTCCACGGCCTCGAACATGTCGAAGCCGTCTCGCACGAACGACCCATTCTACTTGTCGCCAACCACCGCTCGTTCTTCGACATGTACACTGTCTCCGCCGAACTGTTCCGGCGCACGAGTTGGGAGAAGCGTCTCTTCTTTCCGGTGCGCGGGCGTTTCTTTTACGAGTCGCCGTTCGGGATGCTCGTCAATCTCGTGATGGGTTGGTGGTCGATGTACCCGCCCTTCTTCGCGGCGGGCAGCAACCCGATCCCCGAAAAACGCGACTTCGATAAATACTCCATGCGCGTGCTCGTCGATCTCTGCCAGCGGGGTCGCGGCCACTTGATCGGCTTCCACCCCGAAGGCACGCGCAACAAAAATCCAGACCCCTATTCGTTCCTCCCCGCGAAGCCCGGCGTCGGTCGCTTGATCAAAGATGCGACGCCGCAAGTCATTCCCGTCTTTGTCGCCGGACTCAATAACGATCTGCCCAAACAAGTTTTGGGCAACTGGACGGGCGGCGAACTGATCCGCGTCCACTTCGGTCCCGCGCTCGACTACACGCAGTTCCTCTCACGCCGCGACGGCATCCGCACCTACAAAGAGATCGCCGAATTCGTCATGTCCAAGATCGCCGAACTCGGCGAACAAGATCGCGCGATGTACGCGGGCGGGGAAGGGATGAAGGATGAGGGATGAATAAGAAATCTCGAAAAGTTGAACGCGCGGCGAGCGGTGGCGGAACGGGCGGCGGTAAAAAAGGCGACGGCGGGACGGACGATGCCGGAACGGGCGACGGTGGGACGGGCGACGCCGCAGTCCCTTCCTATTCATCCGCCATCCCTCATCCCTCATCCCTTCCTATTCAATCCTCATCGCTCCCTCTCGTTATCGTTAATCCGGCGTCGGCGGGTGGCGCGACGGGCAGGGCGTGGCCGGGTCTGGCGAGCGACCTGCGCACGCATTTCGGGGCGTTCCATTGCGCGTTCACCGAGCGTGCGGGCGACGCTTCCGTGATCGCCGCGCGCGAGGCTGTGGCGGGGAGGAACTTGATCGTCGCCTGTGGCGGCGACGGCACAGTCTCCGAGGTGGCGAACGGCATCCTCGAATCGGGCGCGGACGCGGAGTTGGGAATTTTGCCGAGCGGGACGGGCGGCGACTTCAGACGCACGCTCGACATTCCGAAACGCGGGGCGGACGCCGCTCTGGCTCTCGCGAGAGGGCGGAGCGTTCGTATGGACGTGGGGCGCGTGGAATTTCAGGACCGCGCGGGCGCGCGTGCGGGGCGATATTTTTTGAACGTCGCCTCCTGCGGCATGGGCGGCGAGGTCATCCGCCGCGTGGAAGAGAACTCTTCGGGGTGGCTGGCTTCGGCCTCTCGCCGCGTCGCGGGCGGTCAGGCCGCTTACGCGCTCGCCTCGCTGCAAGCGGCCATCTCGTTCGACCGCCCGACGCTTCGCATCCGGCTCGATGAGCGTCCCGAATTTCGTCTCGCCGTCGCGAACTTGTGCGTCGCCAACGCGCGCTACTTCGGCGGCGGGATGAAGATCGCACCGGAAGCGAAACTCGACGACGGGTTGCTCGACGTGGTGGCCGTCGGCGATCTCGACACGTTCAAGATTCTGACCAACGTATATCGTCTCTATCTCGGCACGCATCTCGGCATGCGAGAAGTTCAACACACGCACGCGCGGCGCATTCAAGTGTCCGCCGACAAACCGGATGAACAGGTGTTGATTGAAATAGACGGCGAGTTGTCGGGCACGCTCCCGGCGACGTTTGAAATATTGCCTCGCGCCCTGCGTGTTCGTTGCCCTTAGAGTCCGGCCCGTTCTCTTCGGGAGATCGATCAGTCCGCTCTGCGTTAATCCCAACCGCGAAAATTATTCTCTTGACACGACCTCGCGTTATCATCTATTTACAGATCATACACAGGGTCAAGCAAGTTTCTCACCACGGGTGCGTTAAAAGTTCTTTCCGCGTTCTCACATCACATTGGACAAAGGACGGAGATCGTAATGGCAACACGCAAGAGTGGATCGAAAAGTGGGGCGGCGAAGTCTGCCGGCTCCGCTGCAAGTAAAGTTGGCGCGCTGCCGCCGTATGGAGTGGCTATCCGCGACGCGATGGTGCGCGGAGATGCGAGCGAGATGAAGCGGGTCGCGGCGTCGGCGCGCAAGCATCTCCGCGAGGTCACAGCAGCGTTGGATAAATTGGATAAAGCCCTCGGCAAGACCAAAGGTTAAAAGCGTCGTCAACAGGCGACGCTTTCGCTTTCTCAACGGCACTCAACCTACACTCACCTCAACCTGATAAGGAGAACTTCATGCCAGCACGCAAAGGGACAAGCAAAGGCACGAGCAAAAAATCCGGCAGCAAAAAGAGCGCAACCAAGTCGAAAGCTTCCGCCGGAGGCGGCGGTTATGGCGGCATCCAGCCGCTCTACGGCGTGGTGATTCGCGAAACCATCGCGCGCGGCGACACCGCCGAGATGAAACGCCTCGCAACGACGGCGCGCAAGCACATCAAAGACGTGGAGAGCGCGCTCGCCAAGCTCGACGCGAAACTCAAATGACAACTCCGCCAACGGGAGTGTTTTAACTCATGACAGAACCAGCGCGTTACGTGACCCTGCAAGACCGCACCGGCCTGACGCCCGTCTACGCGGTGTGGGAGATAACGCTCGCCTGCGACCTCAAGTGCCAGCACTGCGGGTCGCGCGCGGGCAAGCGACGCCCCGGCGAACTTTCGACCGAGGAGTGTCTCGACCTCGTGCGGCAAATGGCGCGGCTGGGGACACGTGAAGTGACGCTGATCGGGGGCGAAGCCTACCTGCGTCGGGACTGGTTGCAGATCATTCGCGAGATCAGAGATCAGGGAATGAACTGCACGCTCCAGACCGGGGGGCTTCACCTCACCGAAGAACGCGTGCGACAGGCCGCCGACGCGGGGCTACAGGCCGCCGGAGTTTCCATTGACGGCCTGCGCGATTTGCACGACTCCCTGCGCGGCGTCAAAGGCTCTTACGAGGCCGCCTTCGCCGCGTTGCGGAATCTCAAAAAATATAACCTGCAATCGAGCGTCAACACGCAGATCGGCGCGCAGGTCATCCCGCAGATGCGCGAGTTGATGCGCCTCTTCATCGAGGCCGGGGCGCGCAACTGGCAGTTGCAGTTGACGGTGGCGATGGGTCGGGCGGCGGATCATCCCGAACTGCTCTTGCAGCCCTACGAGATGCTTGAGTTGATGCCGCTCATCGCCGAACTTTACGACGAGGGACTCGAACACGATTTTCTGGTGCAGCCCGGCAATAACATCGGCTACTTCGGCCCGTATGAATCCGTCTGGCGCGGCAAGGGCGACGACAGCGTCCACTGGGTGAGTTGTAACGCAGGGCAGAACACGCTCGGCATCGAGGCCGACGGCACGATCAAAGGTTGCCCCTCGCTGCCCACTTCGCCCTATGCCGGGGGCAACATCCGCGACCTCACGCTCGAAGACCTGTGGCAGACGCCGGAACTCAGTTTCACACGCACGCGCACCGCCAACGACCTCTGGGGCTTCTGCGGCACTTGTTACTACGCAGACGTGTGCCGCGCGGGCTGCACCTGGACGACGCACGTTCTGTTCGGTCGCGCGGGCAACAACCCTTTTTGCCACCATCGCGCGCTCGAACTGGAGAAACAGGGATTGCGCGAGCGAATCGTGCAGACAGCCCCCGCGCCCGGACTCCCCTTCGATCATGGCCGCTTCGAGCTTCTGGTCGAACGAAACGACGGCCAGCCTCTTTCGACCGTCGAGGATCGACAAGGCGCGACGCCCATCGTCTCAAGTTCGCTCGTGCAGATTAAATCGGCACGCAAGCAGCGCGCGCAGGGTGCGGAGTCCGCGTCGCCGGGTTATCAAGAGATGCCGTATTTAACGGTCTGTCGCGGCTGCAATCGCCACGTGTTGCCCGCGACCGAAACGTGCCCGCATTGCGACGGCGACATAAAAACTTTTGAACGCGCCTATAAAAAGAGACTCCGCGCGGCGCGCGTTGCCTACCGTGAACTCCTCGAACACTTCCCGCCAATGTGAGCGAGCGCGGGAGTGCAGCCGGTGTTTCGTCAACATCTGCTTGAAGCCCGAAAAACTTAAAGCCGGAAGCGGAAAGCATAGTGCTTTCCGCTTCCGGCTTTTGGTTTTCTTCACCGTTGCGTCTAGAGCAAAATTCAATCGGCAGTAGAACAGTAGGGGCAGGGCTCGTCCCTGCCCGTGTGGTGACATAAGGCGCGGGCAGGGACTAGCCCTGCCCCTACTGTTATAGCGATTGTTCTACATCCATCTGAAAATTGCTCTAAACGAACGCGCCCTTGCCGAGAAAGTTCTCGCGCACGTAAGTCCCAGTGTCTTGCAGCGTGTCGGCGGCGTCGCGGGGCGCGAAGCCCAACTCGCGCGCAGCCTTCGTGGAGTCGAAGTACCAGAAATATTCCGCCATCTCGATCTCAGCGGGTTCGACGGGTGGGGCGAGTTTCCACTGGCGGTAGAGAGAGTGGAGCGCGCGCGCGCCCGGCACGGCAAACTTTGAAGGGATCGAGAAGCGCGGCGCGGCCACTTTCGTCAAACGTTCGAGACGCCCGAAGAACTTATCGAAAGTCCAGTTGGCCGAGCCGAGCAGGTAACGCTCGCCGTGCGCTCCGCGTGCCATCGCCGCGCGCATGGCCTCAGCCGCGTCGCGCGCGTCGACGAAGCTGAGTCCGCCGCCCGGCACGGCCATGATCTTGCGCGCGAGGAAATCGAGCACGACCTTCGTCGAACTCAGACGCTCGTCGCCGGGACCGAGCAGCAAACTCGGGTTGACGATCACGAGCCGTCGCCCCGCGCCCGAAAAATGTTCCAGCGCGACGCGCTCCTGATAATACTTGCTGGCGTAGTAAGGCCAGCGCGCGATGATGTCGAGCGGCGGCGGCCAACTCTCGTTGGGCAGCGCGGTCGCATCGTCCGTCACGGCAATCGTCCCGCTTGAAGACGCGAGCACGATTGTTTTCACGCCCGCCACGTTCGCCGCCTCGCAGAGCGTGCGTGTTCCCTCGACGTGCAACTCGTACATGCCGTGCGCGTCCTCGCGCCCGGGCGCGACGCGTCCCGCCAGATGATAGACCGACGCGACGCCGTCGAGCGCACGCGTCACGTCGGCCTTGTTCGTCACCGAGCCGGTCGCCGTCTCGACGCCCGACTCGCCGAGCCACGCCGGGTTCGTCGTCGCCAGCACGCGCACGTTGCGCTCGCCCGCTTCGACGAGTTGACGCACCAGATGCGAGCCGAGAAAACCCGTCCCGCCCGTCACCAGCGTGTAGACTCGCGCCCGCCTCACGAGCGCCGCGCTCGCACCCTTTTGCGCCACAGCCGCCTTCGCCGGAGACTTCCGCGCCTTCGTTGTCGTTTTCTTGGTCGCCATAAATAAGGACGTGAATCGTGAATCGTCAATCGTCAATAGATTAAGACAGGTTCTTTCTATTCACGCTTGACGATTCACGATTCACGGTTTTCTAAACCGTTACTTCTTCTTCGGGCGTGCCGCGTCGCTCGGCTCGCCAGCGTTTGCGGAGGGCTTTGGCGTCGAAGTCGTGGCGCGTGCCGTCGCGCAGGTTCTCGACCTGATGATGCACGAAGGCCGCGATGAGCCGGTAAGACTCGGACTTCGACATCCCGCGCGTCATCTCTTCCAACTCCTCCACGCTCAGGAAGCGACCGATGCGCGCCGCGATGTCGCGGCTCTTGAGCATGTTCGATCCCTTCGGCAACGCCTCGTAAGTGCCGTGCAGGTAGACGGGTAGGATACCGATGCGCGCCGTCAGCGCGAGGAAGCCGAGCACGGGTTTGAAGTCGGCCAGTTCGCCCGTCACGGAGCGCGTGCCTTCGGGGAAGATGAGTGCGTTGTAGCCGCGTTCGAGGAACGAGAGCGCCTGCCGGAGCGACTTGCGCAGACTTCCGCTGCGCTCCATCGGGACGGTGTTCGTGAAGTTGTCCATGTAAGCGCGTTTGAACTTGTTGTCGAAGAAATAGTCTGCGGCGGCAAGTGCGACCATGTCACGCCCGTGTTCGCCGAGCGCCATCTTGACGAGTCCCATGTCGAGATGCGACGCGTGGTTCGAGGCGACGAGGAAATTCGTGTGGACCGGGATGTTCGACTCGCCCTCGATCTTCATGTGCAGGAACTTCTCGTAGAAGATGCGCTGCAACGCGTCGAGTCCCTTGTTGCCCACGGTGCGGACGAGCGACGGCACGTAAATCTCGTCGTCGCCGCGCCGCGCGTCCTGTGCCTGACGCCGCTCCGCTTCCTCGCGCTCGGCGGGCGTCGCCTGTCTGGTCACGACGCTCGCGAGTTCGCGCAGGTCGCGTACCTCGGTCAGGGTGTCGGGCGAGCGGAGCGTGCCGCCCGCCTGTTCGATGGCGGACGCGAGTTCGACGTACATCAAACTGTCGAAGCCGAGATCGGCGAGTCGCGTGTCGAACGTGATCTCCGCGCGCGGGCGGTTCGCCACCGTGGCAACCACGTCGAGCAGCCACGTCGCGCCCCTGTCCTCGCGCACGCCTGCGGAGACTTGCGAGACGTTGCGCATGCTCTGTTCGAGTACCTGCATGGCGGCGACCACCTCGCGGCGTTTAACTTTGCGCGTCGCCGTGCGCGGCAGTTCGCCGTCCCAGAAGTGCAGCGTCTTGACGCGCTTGAAGAAGGGCAGGGAGGAAGACACGTCGCGGAAATGTTCCTCTACCTTGCGGCGCACCTCTTCGCGCGTGAGCGCGATGTCGTAGTCGTGATCGGCGACGACCATGCACGCGACCTTTTCGCCGATGCCGTCGGCCAGCCCGACGACGCTGAGTTCCTTGATGTAAGGCGAGTCGGTGTAGAGTTCCTCGATCTCGTCCGGGTAGACGTTCTTGCCGTTCGTGTCAACGATGATCTCTTTTGAGCGACCGACGAGGTAGAGATTGCCTTCGTCGTCGAGACGGCCTAAGTCGCCCGTGTAGAGCCAGCGGTTGACGAGAACGGCGCGCGTGGCCTCTTCGTTGTTGAAGTAGCCGCTCATCACGTTTGGCCCGCGCGCGACGACTTCGCCGATGCCGCTCGCGTCCGGGTCGAGAATCTTAACCTCGACGCCGGGCAGCGGCTTGCCGACGCTCATCGAGATCAATTTGTTTTGCGGGCGCGTGACGGTCAGGACGGGCGAGGCTTCCGTCAGGCCGTAGCCTTCGAGGATGGTGAAGCCGAGGCCGTGAAAATCCTTTTTGACCTTCTCGTTCAAGGCCGAGCCGCCGCTGATCAGGTAGCGGATGCGCCCGCCGAGTCCGGCGTGGATCGGGCGAAAGATGATCTGGCCGAGATTGAACGGCGAATGATCGCGTATCCAACTGTTAGTCTCGATCAGGTAATCCGCCGTGTCGCCGATCCACTGGCCGCGCTCGCTGAAACGACTCTTGATGCGGCGGTGCAACAGTTCCCACAGCGCGGGCACACCGACCATCCCCGTCACGTAACCGTTCTTGATCGCGCGCGTGAGTTCTTCGCTCGTCAGTTCCGGCAGGTAGGTGATCTGCGCGCCGCGCGAGAGCGGCGTCAGGAAGCCGGTGGAAAACTCGAACGTGTGGTGCAGCGGCAGGACGGAGAGCACGCCGTCCTTCGTCGTCATGTCGAAGATGGAGGCGAGCATCGAAACCATGCTCGTGAAATTCTTGTGCGTGAGCATGACGCCTTTGGGCTGTCCCGTCGTGCCCGAAGTGAAGATGAGCGAGGCGGTCGTCTGCGGGTGGACTTTCGCGGGCAGCAATGCGATGCGCTGGTCTTCGATCTTCTGCGGCGGCAGCGCGAAGATTTCCTCGAAACGCCAGAGGCGCGTCGTCTCCAACTTCTCCTCGATCAGACGCTCGGCGAGATCGTAATGCTTCTCGCGCATCTCGTCGCTGATGACGAGGCCGAAGGCTTCGCTCGCGCGTATGAAGTTGACGATTTCGGTTGTCGAGCTTTCCGGATCGACGGGCACGCAAGTGCCGCCCGCTTTGAGCACGCCGAAGTAAGTCATGCCCCATTCGGGCGCGTTGTGGCTGAGCAGCACGACGCGGGCTGACGGGCGGACGCCCTCGCTCGCGAAGAACCCGGCGGCGCGCGTGGCGAGTTCGTGCAGGTCGCGGTAGGTGTACTGTTCTTTGCGCCCGTCGCGTTCGATGCGCATGGCGACGCGCGTCGCGTAGCGTTTAGACGAAGTCTCGAAGAGTTCAAGCAGATCGCGGTAGGTGTAGACGCGCTTCGGCTGCGCGCGCATGTCCTCTTCGAGTTGCGGGAAGATCCATTTCTTGAGGCCGGGGAAATGGATGTTCATCCAGTAGTCGTACCAGTCGAACTTTTCCGGATGCCACGGCAACAGGTCCTGCTCGTCTTTGCGGATGCGCGAGAAAAGCGAGCGCACATTGTCGGCGCGGAAGATGTAGGCGTTCTCGACCATGAACGGGCGGAACATCTCGAAGGCTTCCTTCGTCTCGTGCGTCAACTCTTCGAGCCGCTCGACGTGCTTCTTCGCGTGGTCCACAAACTCGGAGATGCGCCCGCCGCCCCAACGCGGACGCACGCGATCCAGCAGCGACGATGCTCCCTTCGCCGCCGCGTTGATCATCGGCGTCGAAGTCTTCTCGAAGCGCGAGGTGGTGACGGGGCGCGTCTCCATACGCGAGGCAATCGCGTTGACGATCTTGAACCCCGTCTCTTTCTCGTCGAAGTGCTTGCGCTTGTAGAGGCCGAGCATGCCGACGATGCGGCGCATGTCGTTCGGGTTACTGTCGCCCGTCGCCGCCTGATAGACGAGGCGAGGTTCTTCGACGCACGCCTCGGCTGCCACGCCCAGCATCACGGCGGCGACTTGATCCACGGGCGTGATGTCCAAAATCAGCTTCTCGTTGACGGGAATCTGCGTCTGCCCTTTGAGCGCGATGAAGATGAGCGGCGCGGTCGTCGTAAAGCCCTCGTTCCAGCCGGGGAACGGGTAGTCTTTCGCCGACTCGACGATTGACGGGCGCACGATTGAACGCACGATCCCCATCTCCGCCGCGACGAGTTGTTCGCCGAGACTCTTCGTATAAGTGTAGATGTTCGGCCAGCCCCACCATTCGGCGCGTTCGATGCCGAGGTCTGTGAGGCGCGTCCGCGTCCACACTTTGCGCTCGCGCGCGACGGCCAGCCCCATCGCGTCAAGATCGTCCGCGTCGCGTCCCTCTTCGATGAGCCGCTTGCGCGCGCCCTCGCGGAAACTCGCGACCCGCATCGCATCCCTCGCCTCGTCTTTCACGCGTTCGGCGAGTTTCGCGCAATCGCGTATCTCCTGTTCGACGGAGAACTCCACGCCCGGCAACTCTTCGCGACGCGGGAAATAGCCGATGACCGGGTCGCTCTCCCACACCGGGCCGGAACGGTTGCCCGCGACGAAGCAGGTCGAGACGTGTACGAGCGCGGGGCGACGCATGCGATTCGCGAACGCGATCACGTTTTGCGTGCCGACGACGTTCGTGCGCAGCGCGCTCTCCAGCGTCGGGTTGAAGGTGACGTTGCCCGCGCTGTTGACCACGACATCAATGTCGGCGGCAATCGTCTGCGCCTCTTCTTCCGTCAGACCGAGATTCGTGTCGCCGATGTCGCCGTTGTAGACGCGCACCTTGTCGCGTATGAAATCCTCGAAGGCGTCGCCGAAGCGTTCGCGCAAAGGGTCGAAGGGCGGCGCGGTGATGACGTTGTTCCAGAAGCGCGTCTCGGATTCGGCGAGCGACCGCGAACGCACCGTGAGATAGACGCGCTCGACGTTGGGGAAGCGATACAGGAGCATGCTCAACGTCACCTTGCCGAGAAAGCCCGTGCTCCCGATGAGGAAGATTTTGCGTCCCTGAAAAATTTCTGTCGGCGATAACTTCATCAGACTTTTATTCTACTCCATATCGCAAATCGCGATCACCGGCTGGTGGAGCATCGTGATCTCGGCGGAGCGTCCCTGATAACTGCGCGCCATCGCTATCGCTTCGGTGAGATTGTCGGCGCGTTCCCAGCCCATCATGGCGGGGACGTGCGCGTTTTCCGCGCCTGCGGCGATGACGTGGCCGACGTGCTGGCGACCGTTCTCGCCCCAGTACCACATGAAGAAGGGGTGCGAGCCGTGATAGGCATTGCCGCGCCGGTACATCTCGACGTAGCTCGGGTTATTGGCGAACTCCTGCTCGTACTTGTCGCGCAACACGTTCGCGTCGCGTGATTCGGGCAGCAGGCGGTTGAAGAATTCGATATAGCTCGGATGAAAGTTGTGGTCAAACTCGTCCGTGCAAGGGTGATGAAGAATGAGCGTGCCGCCCTTCTTGAGCAGAGGCTTGCCGCGATACATGTTGAAGTGATAGCCGAGCGCCATCACCTGCACGAGCAGTGGATTCAAGGTCGAGTTGACGCTGTAGGGCGACATGTCGGGCACGGGGCAGATGAGTACGTCGCACTGGCCTTCGATGGGCACGACGTATTGCTCCATGCTCTTGGCGATGATGCGCTCATGCACGGGGTCTGTGCGCCCGGCGTGGCAGGCGATCATCTCATAGTTGCCCTTGAGCGAGTTGTACATGGCGCGTTTGGCGGGGCGCGGCATTTTGCTCATCGCGAAGCGCATGGCTTCATACTTCATGCGGTCGAAGGCCGAGAAGTCGTCCTCGTTCTTCGTCAGGAATCCCATGTCCGCGCCGAACATGTGGTTGTTGATGGTCGTCTCGATGTGGAAGACGTTGAGGTGTTCGTCCGCGAGTTTGCCGACGCGACTGATGACGCGACCGAGTTCCGACCCGGCGGGGTCCATGTAACTGTTCGACGCGCGGATCGTGTTCGGGTTGTGATGCGCGCGCAGCGACTCATAATCGCAGAGTCCGACGCCGACTGATTTGTGGCCGCCGTTCATCGGGACGAAATTGAAGTTGAGATAGATGAGCAGGTCGCTTTCGGCGGCGCGGCGGTTGATGCGCAGAGGCTCTTTGTGGTGCGTCTCGCCGAGAAGGACGAGGTTTGCGGGGTCTTCGGCGTCGTGATTGTAATAACGGTCCGGGTAAAAGTCGTCCCAGATTTTCTGCCCGGACATGCGCTTCATCTCGGCGGGCGTCATCTTGCGGTGCAGTGAGATGGCGATGATGATGTGGATGTCGTCGACGCCGTGACCGTTGAGCATCTCGACGAGAATTTCGAGCGCGGTCTGGCGGATGTCGGGCGTGTTCATCGGCGGGAGCGGCATCGAGATGTCGTCTACGGCGATGGTCACTTTCATGCCCGGCGTCAGTTGCGCGAACAGCGGGTCGCAGTCGTGCGGGTGGTTGAGCGCGTAACGGATCGCGGCCTCGCGGTTGACCAAACCCTTGAGCGGCTGGTTCGGATAAATAACGCGCGTGCCGACCGGCAGATCTTCCAACAGGAAATCCATGCCGGAGGCGACGATGCGCGGCGCGCTGTCGCGGTCGATGTAGACGACGGATTCGTGCAGTTTTTTTCGGAGTTGCAGGGCCATAGTTTCAGGTTACAGGTTTCAGGTCTGAGGTTTGAAGTTCTCCAGTGTTTGTCTTGAACTTGAAACCTGAAACCTGAAACTTATTTCAAATTCAGGATCGGCCAGTCGTGGTGCAGCGCGGTCTGTTTGAGCCGCATGTCGGGATTGACAGCCGCCGGGTGTCCGACGATGGAGAGCATCGGCAGATCGCTCATGCTGTCCGTGTAGGCGTAAGACTCGCTGAGGTTGATGCCTTCCTGCTCGGCGTAGTTTCTGATCCAACTCGCTTTCGTGGCGGCGGCGAGGACGGGCGGCAGGAGTCGCCCGGTGGCGATGCCGTTGACGAACTCAAGCCGGTTGGAGACGTAAATCTCGATGCCGAGGTATTTCATCAGGGGTTCGACCGAGAAGTCGAGCGCGCCGGTGACGACCACCTGACGCAGGCCGAGGCTGCGCGATTTCTCGATCAACTCGAACGCGCCGGGGAAGACGGCGGGCTTGAGGACGTTCTCGAACAGTTCGTCGGCGAAGAAGCGCAGGCGGTCTTCCGTCTCGCCCTTGTAGCGTTTGAAGAAGAGATCGTTGAAAACCTTGCGGCTGTACTGGTCGGTCGCGGCGAAGAGGGGAATGCTCAGGACGGTCGTCGCGGTCTTGCGCAGGGAACGCAGCATGCCCTGTTGATTGCGAGCGTAAAAGCCGAGCGTATGCACGAGATTCGTGCTGACCAGAGTGCCCTCCAGATCGTAAAAAGCGGCTGCTGCCAAACTCTCCTCCTGCACACCAGCGGCTCTGAAGTGCCGGGCTGGCGTCGCGTGTCTGCAAAATTTAAGGCTGAACTGCGTAGGGTGAAAAATATACTCTATTTCGATGGTTTTATGTAGCGATGCCTTCGGCAGTGGGAATTTTAACGCCCGCCGATATAATATGTGGCAACGTGAAAATCGCAACCTGGAACGTGAACTCGGTGACGGCGCGCCTGCCCGTCGTCTTGCAGTGGCTTAAAAAGGCGCGCCCGGATGTTTTGTGCATGCAGGAGTTGAAATGCACGGACGAACGTTTTCCGCGCGAGGCTTTCGCCGAACTCGGCTACCGCGCGGAGGTCTACGGCCAACGAACTTATAACGGCGTCGGGATCGTGTCGCGCGCGCCGATCACGGACATCGTGCGCGGCTTCCCGGACGACGCGGAAGGCTCGCACGCGCGCCTGATCGCGGGAACGGTCGAGGGCGTCCGCATCGTCAACGTCTACGTGCCGAACGGGCAGTCGGTCGGGACGGACAAGTATCGTTTCAAGTTGGAATGGCTCAAGCGGCTGCGTGAGTTTTTCGACGACGACTACTGGACTGACGACGAGGTGTTGCTCTGCGGCGACTTCAACGTCGCGCCCGAAGACCGCGACGTACACGACCCGCAACTGTGGCGCGGTCGCATCCTGTTCAGTAAACCTGAGAAGGATGCGCTGGAAAACGTCAAAGAGTGGGGCTTCACGGACGCCTTTCGTCAACACGAACCGGGACACGGGCATTATTCGTGGTGGGATTATCGCGCCGGTTCGTTTCGACAGAACACGGGGATGCGCATCGACCACATCTGGGTGTCGGAACATCTGGCCGAACGCTGCACGAACGCGTGGATCGACAAAGAGCCGCGCGGCTGGGAACGCCCGTCGGATCACACGCCGGTGGTGGCGGAATTCAAG
>Ga0307513_10003603_pt1 | contig 20949 bp, 9 predicted proteins | sample 15_EM_MG_FD_202174 | JGI IMG/M metagenome (GOLD analysis project Ga0307513, IMG submission 202174) | Populus trichocarpa ectomycorrhiza microbial communities from riparian zone in the Pacific Northwest, United States - 15_EM | ecosystem: Host-associated > Plants > Roots > Unclassified | place...
CAATTAAATAACTAGTTTAACTAGATAATTACATAATGCATCTTATTTTAGGTAAGGTGTACAAGGGGTGCTTTGTTGTCAATCTTAGATATGTTTCTAATATTATATCATCTTATCCTTGAGGTTTTCTTGCGTGTATAATCTTAATTATAATATTTCAGTGTTTAGTTGCATCTAATGTTCTTTTTGATGCCTTGATCTTTGTTTGTTGTGTATTTGCCACCTTTATTCCAATTATTTCTTTATGATCCTTTTGAGCTAGAATTTTGCATGTTTAACGTTGTCTTACATTGTCCTTGCCAGATTTATTATTTTATGCAAGTCTTTGGTCTCCTTTGCATTCATGGATCCAAACCAATACACTTCGCATTTTTTTTTACCTTTTTTCTTTTCTTTAGTCTCAATATTCATCATTGACTTTCGTGGATATTCGGCGATTTTCATTGAATTGACGGGTGGGTTAGAGACAGAAACTCTTGAATTTAACCCTTTTTTCGATGAAATCCTCTTGATTGCTTGTTATTTTGATTCACATAGTCAATGGGAGGTTTCTATTGTATTGGTCAAGCAGGACATTGAAGAAAACTAATTTAGGCTTCACAAATCAGTAGTGACATGGAGATATTAAAATTAGAACCCACTGCATCGGTCCACTTTCTGAGATACAACTTTTTTATTTATTTGATTTTTTATTCTTGAAGTATTTTTTTATCAACGAAAAAATCATTGTTGCTCTTAATTTTATGATTTTTTTTGCAGTTTTAAGTGCATCAAATTTCGTTTTCTGTTGCTGCTTCGAAGGGATTATCAATATCAAAAACAGAATTAAGCTTCAAAAGTGTAGTGTCATTTGCCTTGTAAAGCAACTGTAATGGTAATCTATAACAACAAAACTTTCGTGCTGCCATGACGGCATAACCTTTGTTGCACTACACATTCGATCCAATCTCTCAAGGTATCTCATGTATTTAATATTAATTATTTTATAATTTTTGGCTAATAAAAATACTTATTCCTCATTAAATAATTACTATTTTGCACCATACCTAACTAGCATTTCTCTAAAAACAAACTTAATTCCTTTTAGATTATAAATGGTTGATTAATTTCCCTCCTATATGATATATCTCAAAAAATAAATTCGTTTGACATCTCAAATAATATACCATATATTATGATCAATAGGGAAGGCAAACCCCATGTACAAAGTACAATATTTAGATTTGTAATAAAAATCTAAAAAGAAAGAACAAAACTTGGTACACAAAAAAGAAAGCAAAAATTGTAGTGACAAGCAAGTAGTTTAGCTATCTAAATCACATTGGAGTTTGCGGTCCTCTCGGTGTAGAGGGCTTAGGAGGTGGTGGTGGTGACGGCAACGTGGCTTTTATTGACAATCTCTTCAACTTGTGACTGGGAAAATTACTTGAAGGAACATCGTTTGATGCCAGCCCCGGAACATGCATGCAGGAGAAAATCAGGGCGCTAATTAACATGAACCTCAGGAAGCATGAAAGAACTGGAGCCATTGCTGCAACCACTTGAAGTATGAAAGAACCCCAGGAATTAGTATGACTTCAATTCGTCGACATATCCATCATTTATATAGGCTTTCATATTAATTTTCAACCCTTTGATTGTGTCTGCGTTCATAATTTATAGTCAACTTATTCCCGTTCATAAGCATGAATGCATAAAAAAATATGTTGACAGAAAATTGATATATTCAGCATTTTACACGACAGAACTTTTATATTGTCAATATTTCTAATTAATAGCTTTGAAATTGTCAAAGTTTTCCAGTCCATACGAGGAGACATCAACCTTGAAGGGGAGAATTTAAGCGTTTTTGCTATGAGTAAAGGTGTTTTATTTCTTGTGGTCAAAGAGAGGTTGTCTCGATAATTTTTTTTGTTTAATTTCTCCTTCTTCTGTTTTTTTTTTAATTTCTGTCTCCAATTATTCTTTTATTAGTTCTTAATTTCTTAATTCATTTTCAAAATTGACGTCTTCGTTTTTTTTTTTTTCAAATTTATTTTTGAAAAAATTATTTTAATTATCCTGATATTTTTACACATTTACATTTTGCCTGTGTTTAAAAAAAACTACACTTTATATTTAATTATTTACATAGTTGATAAATGTCAACTCAGTGAACAAAAAATTCAAAATTACAAAAATATTCTTATAATAATTTTAATATCTAAAATTCCCTTATAAGTAAACATTAACTTCTAAAACTTTGAACTTTCAAGTAAGATTACAAAAAATTATATTACTCCACGACAAAAACCTTCATTTTCCCTTTCCTCTAGTTGGAAGATACTTTCTCTCCACATAATTGAAGTTTTTCTTCTCCTTGTGTGCTTTCCTCTTGCAATTCATCCTCCACGACAAATTCACTTTGATGATCCAAGTTGTTGTGAGTGGATTAGTTTGAAAGTTCTGCCTCCAGATGTGGAATGACATTCTGCAAATTTATTGAAGTGAATTGTGAAAGACAAAGTCATAGAGTTATAAGATAGATATTATTTATCTTATTTTCATAAAAAAAAAAAATTATTTCAACTTAAAATTTTAAATTTTTAGATAAGACCTTAAGATATAATTTATATTATTTTGTAACATACCTTTCAACTAAAAATCTTAAGTTTTTAGATAAGATCTCAATATAGAATTTATATTATTTTTTAACACACACCTTCAAATAAAAGTTTTTTTTAATTTGAAACTTGTATAACACACACTATCTTATGCATAATTTTATTAATTAGAATGAGTATGGTGAGAATCAAACATGTAACTATTTGATTTTCAGGGTTCTAATACAATGTTAAAAAACCTTCTTAACTTCATTTTAATCAAAAAATTTAAGCTTTTAAGTGAATTTTTAAAAATAATTTATATTATTTTCTAACAAATTCATAATAAACTTTCTCATATGAAGGTCATTTGAGCTTAAAATTGCATATGCTTGCTATACTTGCATCGTTAATTAACTTTTTAATTAAAAGAGAGAATAGGGTGTTAGACTATATTACCTTTGTCTGCTGCACAAGAAGTTCAAACTGCAACTGCACTTGAAGTTCAAACTGCAACTGCACTTGAAGTTTGAAATTCAAATTCAGTTTGTAATTCAATATGGATGTAATCCTTTTCTGTTTACGTTATCTGTATATTTCAAATACACAAGCAACAAGTATATACATACATATATATGTATATATATATATATGTGTGTGTGTGTGTGTGTGTGTGTGTTGTGTGTGTGTGTGTGTGTACATACACATGGTCCGCAGAAGTATTCTGTGCTGCCATTACTCAATTCACTTGTTTTGTTTTTCTGCTGTCATTGCTTAAATTCTTTTGTTTCTTTTCATTGAATAGCTTTGATAACCTTCATGGTTTCTTGAGCATGCCTCAATCCGAACATTTGTGCTCATTATTATCCAGCATGTCCTAGCCGAACCGAACTCGAGGATCTAGCCCACCTGCGATCTTGCTATACCATATTTTGCTAGCCTCCAACTCCCATATTGCAATTCGGTATGTCCATATATATTCTACAGATTATTCATTTCACTGTTTTATTGGATTAAAATGGTCGAGATAAAAAGTGCCCAACTTTCCCATAATCTTAAAGTTGAGCAAGACAGACCTAACGTACTCTCTCATTTTACATTTTGTTTTTCTTGGGTTTCGCCCAAAAGAGCCTCAAACCTCTGCCACGGATGTGAATTGGCCTGCTTGAGGGCTGATGTCCCTAGCAGCAAGATATCGTTAAATTATTTTGTTCTGTCTCAAAATAGAATGTTTTGTGAGAATAGTAACATGATTACAATTTAATGACATTACGGTATTATTACAACCACTGTTAACCTAAGATAGGTAAGGTATCCTAGAAAAGTATTTGGGAACGCGGTGCAAACCGTGTTCCCTTAAAATTTAATTTTTTTTATATATAAAATGAATTTTTTATATATTTTTTTATATTATTTTGATGTGCTGATATCAAAAATAATTTTTTTAAAAATAAAAAGATTTCATTTTAATATATTTTTAAACAAAAAACACACCACCACAACTATCACAATTTCAAACATACCATAAAACCTCTACTACTTGGTCAGGCGATGCATAGGCTGCAAACAAAAGAGAGTAAAAAAAGAAAAAAAGAACAAGAGTCAAATGGTGTGTCTTGCCCCAGTGCCACCGGCCAGCATCTCTTTTGGCAACTTTCTGGTAACCCGAAAACCATTAGCCACCAGTTTAAGTCCTCCAAAACTCCATTGCTGGACTATTTATTTTCTCAAACATTTTATAAATCATCTCCAACATACACAAACCCATTTGAATAAACTTCAAATAGAACAAGAACAAAAATCTTACACTGAATGTGAGGAAGGTCCCTTGCATGTACAACCTTAAAAAAACCGGATATAATCTCTTGTACCTGACTGAATTTGGTAGGCGTTCAAATCTTAGTGACCCGGTCCACGCTTTGTAGCAACCATAGGTGTTGGGGGTGAAAAATGTATTTCTCGTAATGACCTGTGTATTTTTATTGGCAATCTCTTGAACTTGTAATTAATGGTATTAGAAGGAATAGAACTGAAGGATGCCAGCCCTGAAACATGTGAGAAAATCAAGGCGATGATGAAGACAAACTTGAGAAACCAAGAAATTGCACCCATCGAATATCAAGCAACCTTTAGTTCTATAACACTTTCTTCATGCGTGTGAACCACTATATAGTTATACTTGACTTACCCTCTCATCTATATAAAGAGCAGTGCAATACTTGATAACTTGAAGAAAATAATATCACAGTATACTGATTTAATTTCGACAGCAATGACTTCAGCACATTCCTGGAAAAGTTCGTGTTTCTCGTTTCGAACGACGTTAAAAGCATTGATGTCGGTGTTCAAAATTCAAGAATTATTCGTTTTTCTTCGGTCAATGTGGAAGATTCACACCATAAAATGGGGTCAGGAGTTACAATCTTTCAACCAAAACTGTAAGAGAGATTTCATGTTTTTATTCAATTATCTACATTATATGAGAAAAATTAAATAACACAAAAAGGTAAATGGCTATCATTTTTATCATATAATTTCATATCCATTCAATTTAAATTCAATATTTTTTTTAATGAAATACTCGAGTTTTGTTAATCAGATCTTAAAGACAAGAAAAACATGGCTTAACAATCAGAAGAAAAAACAAAAAAAGGCCATGAATATATTAGCGAACTAACAAAACATGAAAGATGAAAACATGAGAAAATATCATCATGTTTTCAAAATTCATTCAATTAATTCTTTATTCTTTGAATCTGTCTCATATTTTCGAAATTCATTCAATTAATCATTTATACTTTATTCTTTTTATATTATTCATTCAATATGTGTTTGTGCTCAGTCCAAAGGCGATTGAATTTTTTTTAATGCATAGTAATATGTAATTATTCTCAATGTATTTTCTAGCAAAAAACTTTTAATTGTAAATTCAAAATTTAAAGCCTAAGTTTAATAAAATTGATGGAGGACCATTAAATATTAAAAAAAAATTGTTGATATTAACTAAAGACTAAATCGTGAAATTAAGAGATAGATTTGGATTAAAATATTTGATCTTGTTTCATACAAAGCCCTCAAAAAAATTTTATATAAATAAATTTATATAAAAAGAGTAATAATTTAAATTCCTTTGAAACAAAATAATTTTCAAGTGTAATTCTTCCTTTTCATATTAATATTTTGGATGTCTACAAAAAAATAAAATTCTATGTCATTTATTTAATCAAAAGCAATAAAAAAATCAAAAAAATTTGAACAATTTAAAATATTGATAAAAAATATATTTTCCTAATTAAAACCCCTTTATATTATTAATGCAACCAGTTTAATTTTTTTTGCAATTTGTTACTAAAAACGTTTTTTTAAAAACATATTATTATAATTATAAAAGCAAGTTTTGTTAAAAAAAACATTAGAATAATACATCATTCGCACGTTGTCGTAGGAAACTCTTTAGAGGTGTTATTAAACTCGACCTAACCTGGGAGGTCAAACTGGAGGCTCCCTGACCGGGCTCCTGGCTTGGCCCGAGTTTCATGTTAGACCAAGGGATTGACCCCATAAAGGCCTGTACAAAAAGAACACTTGCTAATATTATAAAAAGATTATTTTAATCTTACTAAAAAATAAACTAAAACTTGAATGAAATTAAATTAAATAATATTCTAAATATAATTTTTATTAATTTATTTTAATAATTGTTTTATTAAAATTGATGGAAAATGAAAAAAGGAAGAAGCATAAAGGTAAAATGGAGGATAGGTGCCTAGGTATGGGTGGGTTAGCACACTTAGTCAACTAAAAAAGGGTTATTTGTGTGGCTCTGAAAGGCCAAACCCACACGCATAATCTCTTTTTTTTTCTTAAAATGGGTGGACGAGGCATCGTCCACTAGTTTTATTGCGACTGTTTTAGATGGCTGAGAAATCTCTAGAAAATTAGGCAACAACCCCTTGGAGCTTAAAAAATCTATTTTAAACTATTATTAACCTATTAAAACCATATGAAACCCTTTACAAACTTCAATAAACTCATATCTAACCTTAAAATAATATTTAATCAACCATTTCAAAAACAAAAAATTCACCTTGATCAGAAAACTAATACCAAGCCATGATCTACTTTTTTTCATCCAGTAAAAGGGATAAAAAAACAAGTCAATAGAACTTCTCTCGATAATGGAACCTCTTGATACTAGGATCTATGTCTTTTTTTTCGCCGGATTGTGGATAATCAACCACTTTCTCTTTCCTCCACTGTTTTGTGGCTACATTATCTCTCATTTCTTAAAATTATGGACTAAAATACAAATAAAATAAAGTTTTAGACTGAAAAATAAAATTTTAATACTAAAGTGATCAAAATGAAAAAAAACAACCAAATTTTAGGGAATAATATTTTAAAATGAGCACCTTATGTACAATAGAAAAAAAGAAGAAGGAAAAGAGGCTATTTTTTTAAATTTCATTGTCATTTTTTGTCCTTGAAGTTTAAATTATTTTTTTAGAAATAAAATTTAACTTTGTTCCGTCAAATTAAGCACCAACCAAACATTAAAATATTTTTTTTATTAAAACCGCGAGATCCCTATAGAAAACATTAAAATTAATTATCAACCCAAATCCTAGTAAACACTCTGATTAAGATGTGATTGAAAAAAACATGTAAGTTACTAAATTAAAAAATCCTCCAAGGAAAAAATAAAGTAGGAGAAAACACTATTGAAATCCATAGTGTTTCCTCGTACAATACATAGTAAAATCAATACCACTTCTCGGTTTCTTTTAAAAAATATATAAAAAATACTTTTTAATAAAAAGTTGTGGAGATAAAAACTCCATGAATAAACCATTAATTTTGTTTTACCAATTTGGCTAATTGTTTTACTTTAAACTTGAATATTTATTTATTTCTAATAAATTCTAGAACAAGTCACACCTAATGGGAATGATATGTCTATAAAATAATTTATTCGTTTATGTAAGTCCTACGATGTTGTCTCATAAACAAAAATAATAATTAATAAATTCATGTCCACTTGTATAGTTAAAACTAAGATTTGACATAAAAATTAGCTTTTAGATTAATTGCATACATATTGTTTTTTATAATAATCAAGAGAATTATATATAAAGCAAGCCCATCAAGTAAATGGAGTTGAAAGATAAGGGAGAGTACAAGGGGAACCTTAAAAAGAGAATATGGCAACAAGAGACCTAACTAATTAGTCCAGTTCATAATACATTCAAGATTTCTAAAAAGATCGAAGCCTATGTAACTGAAATTTCTAATTATGGACTTCAACCAAAAGGATAAATGGTGAAAGGTGAGGTAAAAAATCACATCCCAATCTGGTGCCTTGGACTTGAAAATTAGTTAGTTGCACGCTAACCAGATTGACTAGTACAAACCTTTACAAAGAAGAGTAATGGCATGACGCTGAAAATTTCCTTTGATCAAGCTGGACCATTCCTGAAGATTATGATTTGGATCTTCAGGCATACAACCTAAACAACCAAACCAATTCAAGAATCTATCCTAGAGAGACCATGTTATAGGAAACAGATGGAAAAGATGATGTATTGTCTCAATTTCCTTGCAGCAAAAAGGGCAAAAAGCTTCCTTATAATTAATGATCTTCCTCTCAGCTAAAAAACCTTTTGTGCTGAGACTGCCATTTAGATGGATCCATATGAACACATCCACTTTTGGAGGGGCATACCCTTTCCAAAGCAGAATAGGGGAGGGATGATCTTTTGAAGTAAAGAGTTTATCAAAAAATGGAAACCTGAGTAAACTAAGTAGACGCCGGAATTGTGGAGTTTTTCATATCTTGTTGTCTTCACCATCAGAGAAGACTAGACCATGCTTTACCTCTGCAATTAAGCTCTCCCGCATATAGAGCTCACAGGGCTAGAGGGATCTTCTCCAAGATAGGTTGAGTGAAGTATTGGTCAAACTATATACATCAGCAAGGCTTATTGATTGCTGCAGTGAAAGGTTATAATGTCTTGGAAACAAGAGCTCGAGAAGGGTTACAGAGCCTAGCCAAGAGTGGATCCAAAACCGAATGTTTCTCCCATCACCCACCTTAAACCCAACATTGGATTAGAGAGGAATGACTAGGCTTTGATTTGAGGAGATCACTGATACCATGCCATGCCAAGTTGGAAATAAAGAACCTGCAAACACAGGGAGTCCATTTGTAAAATAAGGTCGATATTTTCAATGGATGAGGTCTTGCCACCCTCCTGCCATTCCTTTATCAAGATTCCAGAGCCATTTAAAAAGCAAAGTTAAATTTTTGTTGTGGAGAGATCCCATCCCGAGACCGCTAGAGGATTTACTTTTGATTACCTTGTGCCAAGCCACGTTACAGATGCCATGAGAATTTGAGGTACCCTTGCATAGAAAAGAACAAATGATAGAGGAGATGGCTTTAGTAATGCCCTTTGGCATAGAAAAAACAGACATGAAATACATAGGTAAAGAGCTTAAAACTTATTTAATCAGACATATCCTCTCAGCCATGCTCAGAAACCTCCCTTTCCATATGCTTAGCTTTGCTCTGATTGTGGACAACATTGGTTTCCAAGTGGAGAGTCTGTTGGGATTGGCACCAAGAGGTAGCCCAAGGTATCTGATCGGGAAAGTATCACTACAATAGAAAACATTGTTGGCCAGACCTGAAGTGTAGTCGTTATCCAAGTTGATTCCTATTTGTGACCTTTTATAGAAATTAGCTTTTAGGCTGAAGACGATCTCAAACCAATGGAGAATCCTCTTGGCATATAGAAGATAGGAATAATCATTTTGTAGGAAAATCAGAGTGTCATCGACATATTGCAGATAAGTTATGTAGTGTCCTGGAGAAGTCTGTAAGCCATTAAAGTAACCCGAAGCTGATGCCCTATTAAATAGAATTGTCAAACCCTGAACTGCTATATCAAATAGGAAAGGAGAAAGAGGGTCCCCTTGCCTAAGACCCCTCTTTAGACTGAATTATTTACTAGGGGAATTGTTTATCAAGATGGCTAATTTGGAGGTGGACAAGCATTCAAAGATCATTTTCCTTCGATGAGAGCCAAAACCCATATAACCCATGGTAGTATCAATATGCTCCCACAGAATCGAGTCGAAGGCTTTATGAAAATCTACCTTTAGTAAGAATACAAAATGATGAAGTAAAGTGGGTAAAAGCCATTCCTAAGTGTTTTGGACTACATAGATTTTTTTAGTTTGGGAAGGCAATTCCAATTACAGGCTGATATTTATAGAAGGATTGTCTAGCTTAACTTTTTTTTTTAAAAAAAAAAGACGATAACCTTATTAAGATCTCGTATAGCCAGTAAGAAAATGGCATGGCTATACAGAGAAAGAAAGAAAGAAAAAAAAATGTACTTTACAAACCAAACATAACTAAACAAAACACTATTGTATTAACCCACAAAGCCATAACAAAAACTAAACTTTGAAATTAAATCAAACTAAAACCAAGTAACTAGATCTGCTTCTCTATGGACTCCTTGCTTTTCCAAATGATGTACGACATGATTCATCTCTATAAAAATATGAGTAAAGTTCATAGTAGAGAGGATACTATAAGAATTAACAGGTTTTTGGATTGAAAATAGTTAATGGCATCAACATGTTACATTGATGTCGGTAGTTTTTAAGGATTTGATTAGTCGATCCCGGTATGGATGACTAAAGACACTGATAGGAGTCATTAGTGTCGACAATGGCCTCCCCAGATTTTGGAAGAAACAATACGATTGGTATTCTTCATGAAAAGAAAAGGGGGGATACAATTGATTGATAACATTTACAAAATGAGAATATTGAGTGATTCCAGAAATGATGAATGGAGACATCATAATGGAAGATTAAATGAGAATTTCAAAGAACTATGATTGCATATCATTGAGTATATGTTTATATATATGCGCATGCATTGTGTGATTTTCCTTCTCTACTATATTTTGTTTTTAATATAATTTTTCCAAACATTATGAAATTGTAGGTCCATCACATTCATGCCAGGAGTAATGTTTTAGGTCCTTTAGTCTCCTTTTGTACGATTTAGGAATTAAATGAATATTAATGTATTTTGTCGTTAAGGAACTATAAGACTTGAAATATAATATTACCCTTTTTGTATTAAGTGTTGGGACATAAAATTGTATTATTTTGTGCTTGTAATCTTAATGTTTGTTTATTTCTATTTATTATGAATTAGTGTGTTTAATGTGAATGAAAATGAATATGTGAGATGTTATGCATGTACCCATGAATGATGTGCTGTTGAGATTCAAAGTGATTGTGACATGATTGAGAAATGAGTATAAGATCAGTGCATACTGAATGTTGATAACTTGGAACCTCCCAATATAGTGGATGTCATAACCTATTTTTAGGTTATTCCCCAAATTCATTTTTTTTGTCTTCTAAAACAAAAATAAAAAAGAAGAAGATATATTTCAAAGAAATCCAAAAAAATAATAATAACAATGAGAAGAGGATGCCAGAGCGCCCAAAAATTGCCAGAAATTGGTTGAGGAGGTTAAAAAAAATACAAATATTGAAATCTGACAGTATATTTTTTACGGATGAAGAGTCTTGTTGACAAGAAAAATTCAATTTGAAGAAGAAAGGTCCAAAAACAAATATTTATAGACTTAATTAAATTTTATTGGAGGTTTAATTAAATTTATAAAGGGTTTGATTGCAAGAAAACATGACTTTTAATTCAATTTGGGCTTTAATTGGAAAAAATTAAAGTTTAGGGGTCAAATTATAATTTTAAGAGTTGATTTGGTCAATTCAAGGGCTTAATTGCATAAATATTAAAGTTTGATGGCCAGTAAGGGACTTGATTGAAGAAATCTGAAACCAAGGACCAAAATGGAAAAGGTGCATAAATAGAGGGACTAAAGTTGACCGAATTAGGGGTCAAATTGAAGAAATTGAAAGTTTATTGATCAATTGAGGGTCAAATTGCATATATCCGAAACTAAAAACCAAAAGAAAAAAGACGCTGAAATCTGGGGCTTGAATTAAAGTTCATTAGGGGTAAAATTGAACAAAATCAAAAGTTTGAAGCCAATCAGGGGTGTAATTAGGAATATATCACACATCAAGGGACTAAAATGTATTTGGCCAAAACAACGTCGTTTTGAAGATGACTGTTCATCTTTTTTTTCAAAGAGGCTGCCTGAGGGATCTCTTTCCCAAGGCATTTGACGCCTCGTTTCTTCCCCAAATTGGATGAAACTTACATGCAAATGATCCCCTGACAACGGACTTGTGAAACCCTAAAAATTTATAATTTAGATATGCAGACGACTCAGTGGAAACTCTGTAAAATCCCAACAAAAGACTTCACCATGATGAATTGAATAATGAGAAATAAAATAGAAATTGTGGTAAATTGTAAACCCCCGAACAAATTTCATGATATTAATAAAATTATTGATAATTCAGAACCGAAAATGAGATGAGCTAGTTAAAATAAAATAAAATGGAATAGTATTGAATTATTAGAAAGAAATTTTAGAGAGAAAGATTTTTTTTTTGGCATGGTATTTTAAAAGCGAACAAAGAAAAGGCATTTGGTTGAACGAAAAGGTACCCAAACTTGATATAAGGGTGTTTTAGTAAATATAGATAGATTTGCTATATAAATAGCAAAATTGTGCAGAAATTAACTAGGAGGGCCGAGTGAAAGGAAGAGAGAGAGAGAGAGAGAGAGAGTACCTTGAGAGCAGACATTCAAACGGCCTTATCTATGAATTGCACCGTTAGATGGATCGGGTTTTTGGATATAGTATGCTTCTCACCACCCTCTAACATCTGACCGTTGGATCTCAACGTTCTAATTTGGTGTGATAGATATAGCCCTCGCAACATTTCAAGGAAAATTTGCCTGCAGGTCAGTTATGGTCGCTGGCAGTTTCTGCCTTTGTCCACCGTTAGATCCTGATCAATTTTTGATATGTGGGTCATATTGATGAGCTCTTCATTATGAACAGTGGAGATCAAGATTAAAGACTCCAACAAAAGTTATTCATCTGAGAACAGTATATTGTCAATTTTCAGGTTTGTTTTGGTTTTGTCTTGATCTAGGAAGATCTAACCGTTAAAATGCTATTAGTTTTTGGTATGTGTTTCATGGTATAATGGTGGGTAACTTCACCGTTTGGATTGCATTCATTCGGATTGAGTTGGGAAAAACGTGAACCTTAATGAAACATTTGTTTAAATTAGGTTAGCAGAAATGAAATGAATGGAAAGTGTGGTGGCTTGATTTGTGTTTAACCATCAAAAGCACACTGCTTATGATTTCAATTGAAGAAAATCCTTAGTGTCTTTCCTTAGGCATGTTCGACCATATTATTGATAGTAGGAAAAATGAGATATTGGTTGTCCAGTCTATGTATTGGGACATAACAGTTTTATCAACCACCTTTTAGTTGTGGTTAGGGAACCAAAATGATGAAATTCCAGATTGGGTTCTTCATAAAGTTGTAGGTATGGATGTTATCTTTTAAACAAAACCGACCTCGTGTAATTTGGAGTTGTAGAACTCCATATATGGACTGAAAATGAAAGAAGGGTCGAACTGTGTTGTACTTGACAGATTTTGTTGAGTACTATAACAAATAATTTTGGGGGTGTTAAAGGTAGAATTGGTCTTCCGATCTATCAGTAGAGTTGTAGAACCGTGTCTTATCTTTCCAAGGAGCCAAACTACACTTAAAACTGAATTTCATAACTTTACTTACGAGTTAAATGGTAAACAATGTTCTCGAGTGAAAATTGATCTAGAACGTGTAATGACGTAGTTGAAAGAGGAAAGAACAAATGAAAAGGATTCATCTACTAACCCAGACCTTGTATTGACCCATTAAAAACTATTGAAAGCACTTTCATTCTCTAATTTTACCAATTATGTCCACCTTTCAAATAAAAACCTTGTTCACCTTGAGGCATCTAACAAACTCAGACATATCATTAGAACTTATAATGAGAGACAGAGAGAAGTAGAGTCCTAGTAACAAAACTTGGATGCCCCGGTAGCTTATAATTGATAATACAACTGAAAAAAATGCTTACTTTCACAACGTTATCAACATTGGCATCAGAAGCATGACAGGCTGCTCTCAGTCTCTTTTCCATGTTTTGTATAGTGTTTGAACATCTCAAGTCTGCCTCCATAAATGCATTCCTCTTGTAATCCATGTGATGAATTCATGTGAATGAGATTGCAATAGTATGAGAACACACATTGTGATAAAATTAGAAGAGGGTACTAATTGTATCTCTTGATTGTCAAACAGAATAGATGCTTGGAGCAAGGTCGTCAGGAGTTGATGGGAGTCGATCGGTTAAGGAAACAGGTAAGTGCATCGCACCTTGTCTTTTTAATTTGTGTAAACTCATTGATAAATTTCAGAATTTATTGTTTTATTGCTTCGATAAATATTGGAATGAATATGAGTACCTTGTATACATTGATGTGTATCAACTAGTTATGATATAATTGGAATGGATACGAGTACCTTACGTACATTGATATGTATCAAACTTATGATGATATTATTGGAATGAATAAGAATACCTTGCGTACAACGATATAGATCAATTAGTTAGGATAATGTTTGAATGAATATGTGTACCTTGTGTACAATGGTATGGATCAAGATAGCTAGGATAATGTTTGAACGAACATGAATACCTTGTGTGCATTGTTATGTATCAAATTAATTATGTTATTATTAGAATGAATATGATTACCTTGCATATATTGATAGGTATTGAATTAGCCATGATAACTTTGGAATAGACATTATTATCTTACATACTTCGTTATGGATTATGTATACACAATGACTAGGAGATTGGAGGAGAAATGATAGATAATTGGTTACCGTAGTATCGGTGGCTAAGGATACGTTATGATGATACTTAGAACCATGATAAGGGTGGTTAAGGGCATAAATTGATACTTGACATTGTGATGAGGGTGACCAAGGTTATGTGAATGATGCTTAGTGACCGTAGTGTTGGTAACTAAGGTTATGTGTGAATGATACTCGACAACTGTGGTTACAATGCATATGATGTTAATAAGAAGAATGAAAGGGAATCGGTACAAATGAAAGGTTGAGAAGACATTGATTAGCTATCCAGGTTTGGATAAATAATGGTATCGATGAGGTTCCATTGGTACTGGCATTTCAGATGACATTGATTAGCTATCTAGGTTTGGATAGCTAATGGTATCGATGAGGTTCCATTAGTACCAGCATTTCAAATGACATTGATTAGATATCCGAGTTCGGATAGCTAATGGTATTGATGGGGTTCCATTGGTGCTGACATTCCTTAAATTGATTAGTCGATTCCGAGTAATTGGGTGACTAATGATGTTGGTAAAGACTTCTAACATTAGCATGGTTACTCCTAGTTAAGGAAAAAAGATAAGTTGATTAATTATTCCAAGTCGTGAATAATTAATGATATCAATGGGTCATATTGGTATCGGCAACCATTTCTGGTGTGATTAGCTACTCTAGATAAGGAGGCTAATGATGGCAAGGGTTCTTGACATCGGCAACTTTGATGGTAAACCAGATATGAATAAGAATTGATTAACTATTTTGGGGTAGAAATAGTTAATGATACCAATTGGTTGTATTTGATATCGGCACTTAAATGGAATTGATTAGTCTAACCCGATATTGGAGACTAATGATACTAATGAGATTCAATAGTATCGGCAATTACCTTTTGAAAAATAAAAGAGAAAATATTGATTAGTTATTTCGAAAGAATGAGATAAGTTAATGATACCAAGAGAGGAATATCTTGGTATCAAGTGAGAATTGATTCATAAGGAGATGGTGTTCGAAACTATTGAGTTGTATTAAGATTTTCAAGATGAAATTATTCTCGGCAAATGGGATATGATATTAAATGGATATTGATAATAGATGGAAAATGTATGTTGTAAAAGAAGTCTATGCCTAATTTTATGTATCAAAAGAAATTCCATAGAAATTATTACTTGTCATTGTTTTTGTTTGTTACTACCTTTTTATATTTATATGTATATGTTAATTTTTATTTCCAGGTTCATCAGGGTCACATCAAGAGTGATCTTAGTTTAGTTACCTTTTGCTTTCGGCCATGAAATGATTTGTAAATTAAGATACTTATCTTCCAAAACTTGAAATGTAATATTAACCCATATATTTGGATGTATGACTTTAATGTAATGTTTGTAATTCTAAGTACCTATTTAACCATGCATGTTTATAGTTGAAATCGAATCCTTCACTTGAATAACATTATATGATGTTATTATGCTAGATATAGTTTATATGATCTAACAATTGAATTATGCATTGTTATTTTGTGAACTTAAATTGTATAATGTTATTGAATAAGATGTGTTGTGTTGGTGATGATGAGTTGAGTTGAGATCCAGGATGATTGGATCGGATTGCAAAATGAAATTGGAAGTTTAATATGAATTTGTCGATAATTTGGGACCTCCTCGTATAGAGGAGAGTCTACCAAAATTTTGGTAGAAATTTTGGTGGAACCTGTATAAAAAAAACAATGATGAAAAAAAAAATCAAGGTAGTTATAGGACTACACGCTAATGTAGACCATTTGGGTTGATCGAGGCTTTATAGGCGGTGGAGCCACCCCAAAGTGGCCAACCCGACCAGCCATTTTCCTGCACAAAACTGACAGTTCATCATTGCTACTTTGAACTACTGGTTGAGATGCTTTCGGGTCAAACCAAGGGCTGAGATTTAGCACCACTAGAGACAAAGTGTCCCTCTTCCACCGCCTATAAATATATTTGTTTTTCATGGTCCAAGGAGAGAGAAAATTAGGTCTAAAGTCAGCCAAAAACTAGCCTCCCTAACCCAGTTTCTGCCATCCTCACTCTCCCTCTCTCTCTCTCTGTCGTTCTAGCCGCCGAACCACGTTACCATTAGCCTGTCCGCCACCATAGCTGCCACAGGAAGCCAACACAACCGTCAGCCGACCACCAAGAGCCACTGTTGGTCTCTCTCTCCTCTCTACAACCCGCTCCTTTCCTCTTCTCTCTCTCCCCCATCCACCGGCCTCCACTGTAGCATCGCCAGCGAAGCCACCTTCCTCAGTCGTACTAGCAAGGGCAGCACCTCCTCTACGCCAGGTAACTCTTCTTCCCTTTCTTCCCACCATCTTCTTCATCTCCTCCTGCATGCAAAATGATATTTGTTCTGCATGCAGGAGGACAGACCAGGGGAAATAATTCCCCCCATCTTGGGTCGGGCTTGTTCTGGCCTAGCCTAAATGGTTGGGTCGGGTCCGGCCCAAACCCAAAAAATGAAAAAAAGAGAGCTCTGTTGGGCCGAGATCGGCCCAACCCCTTTGGGTTGAGTCCAGCCCAGTTAGCTGGGCCGACCCAGCTCATATATTTTATAATATTATGTATTATATATTATAATATTAAATATTATATATAAAAAAAACAGAAAATCCAGAAAATCTTTTGAAAAATTTGTGATTTTCTACAATGTTTTCCACCAATTTTTATTAATTTTGATTTGTATTTTTATACTATAAAGATACAAATACAATATTAAAATACTCGGTTTTCTCTGAAATATTGCAAAAAACAAATTTAGAAAAAAACAAAAAAAATTATTTTTGTTTTTATGCATAAAACCAAGTCTCTCAAATATAGAAATTTTCATATCATGTTTTCACATAACAAAAAAAAAAACATGTTTTAGCATGCATTTTTGGCTTTAATAAGAGTTTATTAAAGTTATGAGAACTAGGTTAATATTTTAAAAATACCAAAAAATTATTTTGTCTTCTTTTAATATCGAAGATTATGAACTTATACATAAGATGTATTCCCGATATTAAAAGGTAGTTCTTTTTGTTGATATTAGAACGATTAGGATTTACTCGATAAAATGAGGATCTCCTTACTAAGGAGGAATTTTCTTAAACCTTAGACATACCTACAACTAGAAAACATGACAATACCTTAGCTTTTATCAGACAATCATACAATGCAGCTTACCTCAGGTAAGACGTATTTGAGGTGCTCATATCTTCTCTTTACGCAACCAATCCCCATACCCATTCTCTGAAACCAGTTAGGGTTTCTATTGACCAAAATACTAGGTGGCGACTCCCATTCCCTTTCTCCACTGATAAAAAATAAGAAACCTTTGTTTGCCCCATTTTCCCGATTACCTGGATCAAAACCAACAAGAATTGGAAGATCTCCGCGACATCGCACACGTGCAATAGTAGACACTGCTAAAATTTCGATAATTTCTAGATAAGTTCGGCAAAAAAAAAAATTCTCCATAATCTTCCTTTATATGATTGATATGTTGATTCTCAAAATGGGAATGTTACGTAAACCGCAGAGGTTATTTATGCCACCAAAGACTGTTGAGCACATGAAATGACGATGAAAATTGTTCCCCTTCTTCCTAGCACTGTTTAGTGATAATTAATGCTTTTTTTTTCTAATGGAATGATCACCAACGAAATGGAAACTCTAATGCTCTGACAATTAATGCTCTTTTTAATTGGGGTACACTTTTCCCAATGAAATCACTGATGGAATGAGTATTCCAAAGTGATGGTAATTAATGCTCTTTCTTACTGTTAATTGGTTACTCTTTTATCGACAGACTCACTGATAGAATGAAAAACCATCAGTAATATTTGGAGGGTATCTAAGAATTTTCACGTGATTTGAGAATTTCAACTTGACTTCACAGACGGAAGCACTAATGGAAAATTTAAAGATATTAATATTTAATATTATGCCAGGAATTCCAACGGTATAAACCTAATATAAAAGACCACAGACATAGTAGACAGGGCTTCATTTTCTCCTTTCTTGCTCTCTCTTATATTATCTTCTCTTCTCTCTCTCAACTGTTCACGAGTAGAAATCAAGTATCATCTTCTTTTCGCATCATAAGGTATATTGTCTTTCTTCATTTTTCTTCTTTTTTTTTTGTTTTTTTAACATTTTATTTTTATTTATTTATTTATTTATTCTCAGTCAAAACTAAGCATGCCATAAAAGGTAAAAAAATTTCATTCCATTTTCTTCTTTATTTTTGTTTGTTTTTTGCATTATTTTTTGAGGTCATTATTTTTATTCAATTTTGTGTTCTTAATAATTTTATGAATTAATAGTTGTGTTGAATATTAGTTGTTATTGAAATTATTTTTGCATTATTTTGTCGAATTTTAGTTATTATTTTGTATTTATTTCATTTAGAATAAATTTTTGTAAATTTAGGATCACAAATATTACCACTTATAAATAATTATGTTGAATTTTAGTTGTTATTGAAATAATTTTTTCATTATTTTTTTGAATTTTAGTTATTTATTTCCAATTTTGTTGTTCAATTTTAATTAAATATGAAGGATTAATTTTAATTATTATTATTATTATTTTAATTTAGATTAAATTCTTGTAAAATTAGGATTAAATATATTACCACTTAGAAGATGTGAATTTTATGTGAAATTGAATTATTATAATTTGTTGAAAGAAATTAAATAAAATCAATTGGTTTGTGGCGTATATATTGTGTATTTCTAGATTTAAAATTTTAGGTAATCTCCTATATAGGGGAGGTGCTACTGATTTTTTTTTTAAAATAAAAATCGTTTTTAATGAAGGAAAACAGCAATGTTGGAATATCTATTATTTACTCTAGAAGTTGAGTTTTATTATTCATAGCATCTTGAATCAAATCATTTAACACATGAAGCAACACTTTCAATGTTCAGAAGAGATGTAGAACGGTCTCATGAGCAATTGTATCAAACAAATCCTTCCTTTTTTTTATGAAATTAATAAGTAAGGATTTCATCCGATCTTTGATCTCAAGATGTACGACACCATGCCCATCTCCATATTGGTACATGCATTGTGCCATTCGAGCAAGGTTCAATACAACGCCAATAAAACCTTGAGAGACATGGGGATTAGCAAATTGATATTCATTTATTTTTTTCCATGCATTAGTAATTAAATTTCTTATATATTCACTATCTTCTTTTTCTGAAGATTTAATTTCAACATGTAATATTGAATTGATTTGAAAACAACTCCACTTTTTAATTCATTCAGAAATTAAAAAAAATAGTATAAATACTTTAAAAAAAATATTCACAAATAGCCATTTTTACCAGTATGAAAATGAAAGATGTAAATAATTACACACTCAAATAATTAAATAATATAGATCTAGAGATTTACTAAAAAATTTAGCAGCCATGGATTTTTAAGATGAAAGAGCCTTTTAGCAACATTTCAAAAGTAATTTCTTGGGCCAGATGAAAACCTAAGATAAGACACATTTATAGTTAAAGTATGCATCATATGCTTTAAAATTCATTCTACTACTTGGACAAGTCAGAGGCCTAGGCCTAGAGACAGAGGAAAGCAGGGGAAAGTTGCAAAACAAATATCTTCAATCATTTAAAACTGAAATAGATAAACTCTGATCACTTATTTAACATGTTTATTTTTAGTTTAACGTGGGTGTTCGGGCCAACTTGCGCGCACCTCGACTAATCCCACGGGCCCTGAAGTTAACGACCATGTAAGCCTCCAGTGGCCATCATATGAGCCAACCACAGGGCTCGAACCTGAAACCACAGAGGGAGCAAACCTCTTGGTCCCAAACTTTTACCACTGGGCCACCACCTAGATGGTTCTTATTTAACATGTTTGATTTGATTGTTAGTTGAATTTATACGTAAAACATATTCCCAATATTAAAAAGGTAGTTCATTTTTATTGACGTTAGAACGGTTAGGTTTTTACCTGATAAGATAAGGATCTCCTTACTAAGGAATACTTTTCTTAAACCATAGATGGACCAACAATTAGAAATACAATTGTCGCACGTGTTGCGACGTCGCGGCGATCGTCCACCCTCAAAATGTATGGGGGGGTATATATATCTGGTAAATATGGGGAGACAAGGAATTCTTTGTCTCTTAGCGGTGAGAGATGGTGTGGGAGTCGCCACCTAGTATTTTAGTCACTAGGAACCCTAACTGGTCTCAGAGATCGGGCACGGGGACTGGTTGCGTAAAGGGAAAGTATTAGCACCCCAAATACGCCTTACCTAAGGTAAGCTGCATTGTTTGATTGTCTGATAAAAAAAAAAAAAGCTAAGGTGTTATTGTATTTCTAGTTGTTGGTCCGTCTATGGTTCAAGAAAAGTCCTCCTCAATAAGGAGGTCCTTATCTTATCGGGTAAAACCTAACCGTTCTAACGTCTATGTAAAAATCATA
>Ga0307513_10003604_pt1 | contig 20946 bp, 22 predicted proteins | sample 15_EM_MG_FD_202174 | JGI IMG/M metagenome (GOLD analysis project Ga0307513, IMG submission 202174) | Populus trichocarpa ectomycorrhiza microbial communities from riparian zone in the Pacific Northwest, United States - 15_EM | ecosystem: Host-associated > Plants > Roots > Unclassified | place...
CACGGTGTAACGCAGGCCGCCGCGCAGTTCGAGCTTGTCGGTCGCCTGCCAGGTCACTGCGCCGAACACCGCCCAGGCATCGTTGGTCTGGCGGATGCGTTCGTAACCGTCCTGCGCGCTGCCGGCCAGCGTGTCGTAGCTGAAGCTTTCGACCTTGTAGTCTTCCTTGAAGTAGAACAGGCCCGCCTGCCAGTTCACCGGCCCGGTGTATTCCGATTCGATGCGCAGTTCCTGCGTCCACTGCGAGTGGTCGGGAATGCCATCGGCCGTTTCCGACGCGAATGGAATTACGCCCGGGCCCGAGTCAGGCAGGAACACCGCGCCGTAACCGCCATCGATATCGCCGCGGTTGATGGTTTCAACGCTTTCATAGCCGGTGATCGAATACAGCTTGTAGCTGCCCAAATCCCAGCTGAGACGCGCGCTAGCGCCTTTGGAATCGAGTTCCGAATAGTTCAGGCCATCCTGCGAGACTTCGTTCTCGTCGAAACCATCGACGAAGTCATTAGTCCCCGGTTCGATGATGTTGGCGCGGAACAAGCGCGCGGTGCCGTTCAAGTGACGGCCATGCGCGTTGAACAGCGCCTCAAACGCGTCGCCCTCGTACAGGAACTGCACACGCGCCGCCGATTCGTCATAGCCTTCGTAGCCGTTGTCCTGACGCCCGGTATAGGTGTTTTTCACCCAGTCCTCGCGACGCTGGTACAGCATCGAAGCGCGCGCCGACCAGCGCTCGGTCAATGGTCCGCCGACGGCACCTTCCACATTCCACATGTCGTCGCTGCCGTAGGACACCTTGCCGTATCCATCGAGTTCCTGAGTCGGCTTTGCGGACTCGAACTTGACCACGCCCGCCGGCGTGTTGCGGCCGAACAGCGAACCCTGGGGTCCGCGCAGCACTTCTACCTGTTCCAGATCGAACAAGGGGAAGCCCTTCAAAATCGGGTTTTCCTGGACCACGTCGTCGTACACCAGCGACACCGGTTGCGAGGTGTTGAGGCGGAAGTCAGTGTTGCCGTAACCGCGGATATAGAAACGCGGGAAGGCGCGACCGAAGGACGATTCGATATTGAGACTGGGTACGCGTCCGGACAAAAAGCGGATGTCGGTGCCGCCCGAAGTCAGCGCGTCCAATTGCTCGCCGCTGACGGTGCTGATGGAAACGGGCACGTCCTGGATGTTCTCCACGCGGCGCTGCGCGGTGACTTCGACCGCGTCCAGCGTGGTGGCTTCGCTTTGCGCTGGCGCAGCGGGTGCGGCTTCCTGGGCGAAGGCGGTGCCGAACGGCAGCAGGGCGGCAATGGCGAGGGCGAGTCGATGCGGGCGCACGAACGAGGAGCGGCTGGAGGACATGGTTGGCTTCCGAAGGGGTGGTGGAAGGAGGCGGCGTCTAGCACGCGCATGTTGCAGGACAGCAACTAGCGGGGCAATGGCTCAGGTCCCATTTAGCATAACCTTCGCTTAACAAATATTTGACAAAAATGACTGGCCGGATATCCTGCCGACCGCCCAATGACGGGCGGGTTTTTTCAAAATGGGGAATATCTCGATGAACAAGTCTGTATTGCTGGCCTCCGCACTGGTCCTGGCCGGCCTGTCTTTCTCCGCCGCGGCCGCCGAAGGCTGGTACGTACGCGGCGAAGCCGGCACCACCACCCTCGAAATCGACGGTTCTGAAGGCGACGACGACACCTTCAGCGCACGCGGCGGCTACTTCTTCACCCCGAACGTGGCGGTGGAAGGTTTCTACACCAACTACGGCGACGACTCCGGCGACGGCGTTTCGATTAAGGCTTCCGGCTACGGCGTGGGCCTGGTCGGCAAGAAGAATTTCGGTCCCGATGCGCACACCGGTTTCTTCATCAGTGGCCGCGTCGGCGCGGTGCATATCGAAACCAAGCTGGGCGTCGATGGCGTGGGCAACGCCAAGGACACCTCCACCGAAGGTTACGTCGGCGTGGGCGCGGGTTACGACTTCACCAACAATTTCGGCCTGAGCCTGAACTACGACTACGCACAAGCGGACATCTTCGATGTCGACGCCAAGCTCAAGACCGCGACGCTCGGGATCGAGTACCGCTTCTAATTCTCGGCGTTTCTGCGATGCCCGACGGCCATCTCCGGATGGCCGTTTTTTTTGCGCGCGGTGCCGGCCGTGATCCTCGATTGGATTGAGCGCTGCAGTCGGTCGCCGATCCAGCGCTCAAAACCACAGTCGGGGATGCATCAAGGGCGTGACCTGCCGCCCAGGTGACAATCCTGTAGGAGCGGGCCCTGCCCGCGACAGGCCTTATGGGTAGAGCGTCGCGGGCAGGGCCCGCTCCTACAATCCGCTATCCGAGATGCCCTAGCGGCAACGCTCGCGTCTGTTTCACCGTGCGCAGGACGAAACTGGAATTCACATCGGCCACACCGGTGGCGTTGATCAGTTTGTCCAGCAGGAAGCGGGAGAAATGCTCCAGGTCCTGCACGACCACCTGCAACAGGTAATCCATGTCGCCGGTGAGTGCATGGCAGGCGACCACTTCATCCCAATCGTTTACGCCCTCGATAAACCGATCCAGTCCCAGCTGGCCATGCTTCTCCAGCTGCACCCGCACGAAGGCCTGCAGACCCAGGCCGACCCGCTTGGGATCGACCATGGCCGCATAACCGCGGATCACACCCGAGGATTCCAGCCGCTGGATCCTGCGCAGGCAGGCCGAGGGAGACAGGTTCACCTGCGCGGCGATATCGGCATTGGTGGCGCGCCCGTCCTGCTGCAGGAGCGCGAGCAGGCGCAGGTCGATGCGGTCCAGAGAGACGGATTCGGCCATTTCATGCTCAATTTCTTGGTTTCAAGCAAGAATATTGCGCTGTTCCGGTGGATCTTTGCAACTTCGCAACCCTGTTGCGCGGTTGCGGCGCTAACATCGAATGCCGCTTCAACCTCCTCGGAGAACCCATGAACGAGCCACGCCGCGTCGAGTCCAAGCCTGTCGAGGGCCGCCAGACCGACAAGGGCTATGTGCCGGTCTATACGACCGCTGTGGTGGAACAGCCGTGGGAGGACTACAAGGCCGAGGACCATGCCACCTGGGGTGCGCTGTACCAGCGCCAGCGCGAACTGCTGGTGGGCCGGGCCAGCGATGAATTCCTGCAGGCCCAGGACGAGATGGGCATGACTCCGCATGCGATCCCGCGCTTCGACCAGTTGAATGAAGTGCTGGGCGCGGCCACCGGCTGGACCCTGATCGGGGTGGAAGGCCTGCTGCCGGAGTTGGATTTCTTCGACCATCTGGCTAACCGCCGCTTCCCGGTGACCTGGTGGATACGCCGCCCGGAGCAGATCGATTACATCGCCGAACCCGATCTCTTCCACGATCTGTTCGGCCACGTGCCGCTACTGATGAACCCGCTGTTCGCCGACTACATGCAGGCCTACGGCCGCGGTGGGGTGAAGGCGCACGGTATCGGCGCCGAGGCGTTGGTCAATCTCACCCGTCTGTACTGGTATACGGTGGAGTTCGGCCTGATCAACACGCCGCGGGGTCTGCGCATCTATGGGAGCGGCATCGTCTCGTCGAAGGGCGAATCGCTTTACTCGCTGGAATCGGACGCGCCCAACCGCATCGGCTTCGACCTGGAGCGGGTGATGCGCACGCGCTACCGCATCGATACGTTTCAGAAGACCTACTTCGTCATCGACAGCTTCGAGCAGCTGATCGCTGCGACTGAGCCGGACTTCACGCCGATCTATGCGCGATTGGCGAAGGGCGAAGCGTACCCGGCAGGCAAAGTGCTGGAAACCGATCAGGTATTCACTCGCGGCACGGGCGAGGGTTGGGCCATGGACGCCGACGTTTAAGTCCTTGTAGAGGCTTGCTGCGTCCGGCCAAACCGGTCGCTATGAAAAATAGGTCGTCATTCCGGCGAATGCCGGGATGACGACCCTTTGTTAAGAGATGCGCGATCATTGGCGCATGACTCCGAAACAATCCGCCCCCCTGACCCTGCTCGCCTTGCTCGCCTGCAGTGCGAGCGCCTACGCGCAATCGCCCGACAGCGACCCGGTCACCCTCGACCGCATCCGCGTGCAGGCCACACGCCTGATCGGCGTCGATGATTTCGACACGCCGGCATCGGTGAATACCGTGGAACTGCGCGACAACGACAACGGCAATGCCGTCAACGTTTCCGATGCGTTGGGCGGCGTTCCCGGCCTGCTGGCTCGCGACCGCCAGAATTACGCCCAGGACACGCAGCTCTCGATCCGCGGCTTCGGCGCGCGCTCGACCTTCGGTGTACGCGGCGTGCGCCTGTTTTCCGACGGCATTCCCGCTTCCATGCCGGACGGACAGGGTCAGCTTTCGCATTTCAACGCGCTGGGTGGCGAACGCATCGAAATCATGCGCGGCCCGTTTTCGGCGCTGTACGGAAATTCCTCGGGCGGCGTGGTGCAGCTGTGGAGCGCTGAAGGCAAGGAAAGCGATCCCTGGCGAATCCGCGCCACTGCGGGCAGCGAGGACGCCTATACGCTTGGCGCGCAGTTGCGAGGGGCCAACGGCGATCTGGGCTACAACATTGCCGCCTCGCGTTTCGATACTCAGGGTTATCGCGACCACAGCGCGGCGCAGCGCGATTCGCTCAACGCGCGCTTCGATTTCCGCCTGGATCCTTCGCGCAAATTGACCCTGATGTTGAACCATATCGACCTACCCGATGCTGACGATCCGCTAGGGCTGACGCGTGCGCAGTACTGGGCCGATCCGCGCCAGGCCACCTCGGTCGCCACCCAGTTCGATACGCGCAAATCGGTGCGCCAGAGCCACGGCGGCCTGACCTACGAACAGCAAGTGGGCGACGCGCAGAACTGGCGCGCGATGGTCTATGCGGGACGACGCGCGGTGGAGCAATTCCTGGCTTTACCGGTCGCCGCGCAAGCCAATCCGCTCAACGCCGGCGGCGTGATCGACCTGGACAGCGATTACGGCGGCGCCGATCTACGCTGGAGCTGGCGTGGCGAATTGACGTCGAAGCTATTCGAGTTCACCGCTGGCGCCAATGTCGACCGGCAGGACCAGGCGCGCCGCGGCTACGAGAATTTCATCGGCGGCACGCTGGGCGTCAAGGGTGCGCTGCGGCGCGATGAGAGCAATCGCGTGCGCAACGTGGACCAGTTCGCGCAGGCATGGTGGCGGTTCGCGCCGCGCTGGTCGCTGCTGGCCGGGGTGCGCCATAGCGAGGTGGAATTCGACGCCCTCGATCATTACGTCACCGCGAACAATCCCGACGACAGCGGCAGCGTCCGCTATCGCGACACCACGCCGGTGGCCGGGTTAATGTTCGCGCCGGGCGAAGCTCTGCGCGTCTATGTGTCGGCGGGCCGCGGTTTCGAGACGCCGACCTTCAACGAACTGGGATACCGCGCCGACGGCGGCGCGGGCTTGGCCTTCGATCTGCAACCGGCGATCAGCCGCAACCTCGAGCTAGGAATGAAATGGCGTGGCGAGGGCGACGCGCGCCTGGAAGCCGCGCTGTTCCGCGCCGACACCGACGACGAGCTGGCGGTGGTGCGCAACGTCGGCGGACGCAGCAGTTTTCGCAATGTGGGTCGGGCGCGGCGGCAGGGATTCGAGACGTCGTTCGAGACCGCGTTATCCGATCGATGGCGCCTGCAGCTGGCCTATACCTGGCTGGACGCGACTTTCCGCAGCGCCTACCTGGTCTGCACTGGCGCCGGCTGCACCGTGCCGGCGACGCCGGTGGCGGCCGGTTCGCGCATTCCCGGCGTCGCGCGCCAGCAGTTCTTCGGTCGCCTGCAGTGGCGCTGGAGCGCGTGGAGCGCGGCCGCGGAAGCCGAAGGGGTGAGCGAGGTGGTGGTCAACGACATGGCCAGCGAGTCGGCGCCGGGCTATTTCCTGCTGCACCTGGAAGCGGCGCGCGAATGGAGTTTCAGCGCGGGCGGGTTGCGGGCCTTCGCCCGCATCGACAATGCGCTGGATCGGAACTACATCGGTTCGGTGATCGTCAACGAAGGCAATGGACGCTTCTACGAGCCCGGACCCGGCCGCACGTTCCTGGTCGGCGCGCAGTGGAAGTGGTCGCGTTGAGATTGCTTTAACCCCTTTGTCAAAGGGGGCTACGGGGGATTTGCTCTTGATCTTGATCTTGCTTTTTGAAAGTGAAGAAACAAGACAAGAGCAAAAGCAAATCCCCCTCAATCCCCCTTTTTCAAAGGGGGAGGCAAAGAATGCTCTGCGCCAGCACTGCTATAGGCTGCCGAGGTATCCCGACAATCACGCCCCGTTCCGCATCGGATTACCGACAGCTTGCAGATACGCATCCAGATCGCGGCCTGTGATCTCGACGAATAGTTCTCCCGTCGCCTCGACGCCAACGATCCTGTCCGGACGGAAATTACGGAAGTCCGCGCGTAACCGGCACCAGGCGCCCAAGGTCCAGCTTCCGCCCCAGAACGTCAGGCACAGAGGTTCCACTTCGCGCAGGGTTTCGCTGCCCGACGGATCGCAATACCGCAAATGCAGCACCCGGCAGGTTCCGATCGCCTCGTGCAAGCGGTCGATCATGCCGTTGGCCTCGACGCGGTTGTCCAGCTCCGGCGCGAAGATACGGGTGCGGTGCGACCGTTCGCGCAGATCCGGCGGCAACACCGCTTCGATCTTCAGTAAGGCGGCACTGGCGCCCAGACCCAGGCGCTTGCCGCCGAATGCGCGGACGAAGCGCGTGCCCACCACCAATGCTTCCAGTTCCTCGGCGTTGAACATCAGCGGCGGGATATCCGAACCCTTGCGCAGCACGTAACCGACCCCGGCCTCGCCTTCGATCGGCACTCCGGACTGTTGCAGGTCGGCGACGTCGCGGTAGATGGTGCGCAGGGAAACATGCAGAGTCTCCGCCAGGGCCTGCGCGGTCATCGCCGAACGGCGGCCGCGTAGGGCGTGGACGATCAAGAACAGGCGGTCGGCGCGGCGCATCCGCGCATCATCGCGCGTGCGCGCCATGCCGTGCAAAGGTCGGTGGTCATGGTTTCAGCTACGCAGCCACGAACGCGTTGTCGGCTGCAGCTTCAGCACTTCCGGAGGGCGCGGCGCCAGACGCGCCCACGCGGCCGAGACCTGCGGCCACTGCGCGAGCTGTTCCACGTGCCGTCGGTGCGCGGCCTCGTCGGCGTGGCGCGAGAACCACAACAGCACATGCTCATCGGCACGTACCGGCAAGGCCGGATAAGTGTTGTCGGCGTATTCGGTGACGAAGCTCGCCAGCACCGGTGCGCCCATGCGCGACCAGACCGCCACCATCACCAGCGCGAAGAAGGACAGCGCCTCGTCGCTGATCGGCGCATCGAAATACTGCACGGTGGCGAAAATGCGTCCCTCGCCCTGTGCGTTCACCGACGACGACAAGTCGAAGTTGGAGCCCGGATACGCCGGCCGCAGCAGCAGCACGTTGTCCGAATCGATCATGGTGTCGTTGGCGGCGGCACGATGCGCCTGCCAGACCGGCCCACCGTAGAAATCGGCCAGCGCGCGTTTTCGCGCGGCCATGTCGGCGAAGCCGCGCAGCCACACGAAACGGTCCGGATCGTCCAGGTCGTGGAACTGGCCGATGATGCGCATGCCGGCGGCTTGCTGGCCTGCGAGCAGTTCGCTTTCGAACAATTCGACCAGCTCGTCGCGGCGACCGGGTTTCAGGGTGTACTGGCGCAGTTCGATGACGTCTTCGCTGATGGCGTTCGCTGTATTTGTATTCATGCTTGTTCCTCTTCTCCTTGTTTCATTTCGCCACGCAGCCCCGCGATGGTGGCCGGGTCCAGTTCCAGCACCACCGAGGTGAAGTTCTCGATCAGTTCGAGCACGGAATTGCGTGGTCCCAATTTCCATTCATCGCTCCCATAGAACGCGTCTTGGCGTTGTTGCCTGTCTTCGAGGCTGGCGTAGGCACGGATCAGGAAGTAACTATCCTGGTCGTGCTCGGAAGGCCCATGGCGAACCACCTCGGTGCCCCAGCGCGCCAGCATCGGCATCACCGTCTCGGTAGCGGTCCGGCCGAAGCGCTCGCGCGATCCCGGTTTGAGGTTGTAGCTGCGGATTTCTACCGTTTGTTTCATGCTGGTTCCTTCCGGTTTGCCGAAGTGGATCAATCGTCGCAACGGGTCATGTACATATGCCAGTTGGTTTCCCAGCTGCGCCCGTCGTCGGTCGAGAATGCCTGTTGCCAGTGCGCGCCGTACGCGGTGATGTCCGACCACAGGAAGCGCACCCGTACCGGCTGGCCCTGATGCCGGCCGTCGCCGAAGAAGACGCCTACGCCGTCGTCGAAGCGGCCCACCACCGGCGGTTCCAGCACACCGCTGCGGTTGCCCGCCCAGTAGATGCTCCATTGCCGTGTTCGCGGATCGAACAGGCGCAGAGTCATGCCGCGGAAACCATCGCCCCAGTCGGTCACGAAGTCATCGAGATTGCCGAGGCCACCCAAGATCGGGCGGCATTCCTGTATGGCTTCGAAGGTTTCCCATTCGTCGCTGCCGCGCAGTCGTTCGCGCCAGCGTTCGTTCCGCACCTGCCAGCGGCCATGATAGAAATCGAAATCGTGCCGGCCGTCGTCGGCAATCATGTCAGCTGCGGTTTGCGGCCGGGCGATACCGTTGCCGTAGATGAGCTGATCACCACAGACGACGCCGCGGTTTACCCGCTCCAGCCAGGCGTGCCACAACCGGGGAACCAGGCCATCGGATCGAATTGCGTGCTGTTGCATGCTCTGTCCGCGCCGCGTGCCGATCGCACGCCGTTAGCTTGCGCGTCCGCTGCTGACAGCTTGTTGTCAGCAGACTCGATCTATTTCGTGCTTTGTGCAGGATTTGCTTGCCACAGCGAAGGAGTTTTCCCGCTCTCAGCCGGCTGCGAAGTGCCCGTGGAAGCCGAGCGGGAACGAGTACGGCAACCACGCCTGCGCCAGCGGACCTTCGCTGACGCGTTCGGCATCCAGCACCGCGATGCCGCTGCGTTCGCGCGCGCTATCCAGCAGAGTGCCGACCAACCAGCCATCGCCGGCCCGCGAGCTGCCGGGCCGGGGCACGAATACATGTTCTTCGGCCAATATGTCGCGGCCGTAACGATGCACCTGGCGTTTGCCGCGACGTACATCCAGGGAGGCGACCGCGTTGAAGTAGGGCGCGCTAGCTTCTCCTTCGTTAGTGGGCGCGTAAAGCATGGCCGCTCTGTCCCCTTGCGTGCGCGGATCGAACAACGGGAACTCGATGCCGTCGAACCCGGTTTCCTCCCAGCGAGCGGTACCGCTGCGCAGATCCAGGCGCAATTCGCGCAAGCGCCCTTGCCCGCCGTGCGCTCCCGCATGTCCGTTCATCGCTTCGCGCATGGGGGAGCGCGCTTCTTCGATATCCGGGTGCTGCACGGCGCGCATCACGATCTCCCCGTTGCGCTCGTAAGCGTCGCCGAAGTGGTAGATCGCCGCGAATTCGGCTTCGAACCAGCGTGCGACGGTGGGCGTGTGTTTGGCGATCACACCCACGCGCAGCGCCTGCTGATCCTGGAAGCGCAGGCGGCGGAAAAACGCGCCCTGCCCCTCCGCGAAAGCGAAGGGAATCAAAGTGAAGACCAGATGTTGGTCGGTCATGGAGAAGCTGTGCAGGTAGCCGCGTACCGGCGTCTCGATGATATCGGCCGAGATAAATTTGCCGTCCGCACCGATGTGCCAGACCAACAGCCCGGCGCCGCCCATCAGCGCGACGGAACCGAAATTCCACACCGAACCGTCGCGGTCGACCAGCGGATGCGCCGAAAACGGCAGTGAAGCCAGATCCTGACGCCAAGTCACCGGACCCAAGGTGTCCAACTGGTCGGGATCCAGTTCGAAAGCGGAGCCGGCCTCGCACAGGGCGAACAGACGACCATCGATCGTCATCACCGAAGTGTTGGCGGTATTGGCATCGTCGTTGTTGCGTACCGCTTGCGTGTCCGGAACCGTGGTGCCGGCGGTCGGATACAGGAAGCGACCGGCTTTCCGCTCGCGGGTGAACTTGGGCGTTGCCACCATGCGCCCGCGATGGATGACGCGGCCTTCGTCGAAACGCCATCCGTGCACCATGCCGTCGCCGTCGAACCAATGCTCGTAGCGGAAGCCAGCGCGTTCGGTCCAGGCCGGACCATTGCGGTACAAAGTACCGGCGAAGCCCTCCGGCAGGCGGCCTTCCAGTTCGATCGCGGTGGGCCCCAGGGATTCGGCGCCGACGCTGCGCCAACCCGCGAGCCATGGACGTTCCTGGAGTCCGCGCGCGAATTCGGCCGGATCGCCGGCCAGCGCCGTCTCGCTGTGTAGCAGCGAAGGGGCGATCGCCAGCGCGGTGGCGCCGGACAACAGGTTGCGCAGGAAACGGCGGCGGCTGTTGGCACTAGTGTTCATGGCGATGCTCCTGGCGTGATGGCGGCTGGCGTGGTGCGTCTCAGCGCAGGTCGATGTCGATGGCCGCGCCGGTGGCGGTGACGTCGAAGCGCGCTTCGTCCCAGGTCGGCTTGCGCATCACCTGCGGGTTATTGCTGAAGCCGTAGCCTTCCAGCGGCATGCCCACGACATTGGTGTCCAGCTTGCCGTTGCCGTTTTCGTCGTGGGTGATCATCACTGCGTAGCTGCCAGGCTTGAGATCCTTGAAGAGGAAGGTCGCCTCTTCAGTCTGCGCAGGAGCTCCATCGGCCTGTACCGGTGCGGCCTTGCCGTCCCAAGCCTGTTGCGAATCGACCACCACCGCCTTGATCAGGCCGGTCTGTGCGCGCACGCCATGCAGCTTGACGGTCAGATCGCCGGCGAAGGCGGGACCACCCACCAGCAGAGCGAGTCCTATCGCGGTATGGAAGAGCGAGCGATGCGCGGAGCGGGGATACGGGTCATGTCGATTCCTCTGACGGGTGGGATGGCGTGGTCAGTGTGCGATCGGGCCGCAGACGGATCAGTTGCCGTTGGTCATCGATCGAGGGTGCCGGAAGTCACTTCCTGCACCGGACGCATTGCCAGCGCGCGAGGCAAGCCGCAGCATGGCGGCATGCACGAATTCTTCCGCGAGCTGCGCCAACCGATGAATCTGGCCGGGTTGTTCACTCTGGCCGCGGTCGGGTTGTCGCTGCGCTTCCTGCCGCTGCCGCAGCTCATCGTCGCTGCCGCGCTGCTGGCGGCCTTCAGCGCGCTGTTTGTGGTGATCAGCACCGGATCGGAACACTGGCGGCGCACGCGCGTGGTTTCGCTGCTGCTGATGCCGATGGTGGCGTTGACGCTGACCTGGTACACGCCGCGGCTGGGGACCGCGCAGGTGCTGCTGGTCGTGTGGACCGCAGTGGCCTTCAGTGTCTGGCCGCCGAAGCTAGCCGCCACGCTCGTGCTGCTGGCCGATGTGGTGTTCTATCTGCTGCTGCGGCAGGCGGAGTTGAATTCGCCGCTGACCATGGTGCTGATCAATCTTGGCTTCCAGGCCCTGGCCGGACTGTGCGTGTACTACGCCCGCAATGCCGAACTGACGCGCGATCAGCTGGCCCTGGTCAACGCCGATCTGCTCGCCACTCGCGCCCTGCTGGCCGACAGCGCGCGCGACTCCGAACGCCTGCGTGTAGCGCGCGAGCTGCACGATATCGCCGGACACAAACTGACCGCGATGAAACTCAATCTGCGCGCGCTAGCCGCCGAACCCGATCTGGCCGAGCGTGAGGAAGTGCGCACCGCGCAACAGCTGGCGTCCGAGCTGCTTGACGACATCCGCAACGTTGTCCAGGCCTTGCGCGATTCCCGCGGATTGGATCTGCATACCGCACTGCGCGCGCTGGCCGCGCCTTTGCCCAAACCGGTCTTGAAGTTGTATATCGACGAACAAGTGAAAATCGCCGACCCGGTGCAAGCCGAGACGATCTTGCGTCTGGTCCAGGAAGCGCTGACCAATAGCGCGCGCCACGCCGACGCCGACATGCTGTCGGTCAATGTGAGCCGCGAGGGCAACGACGTGCTGCTGCGCATCGAAGACGATGGCCGGCTGCAAGGCCGGCTGCGCGAAGGCAACGGCATCGCCGGCATGCGTGAGCGCATCGACGCCGTGCGGGGTTCGTTGCGGCTGGAAACCACGCCGCAAGGTGGCTTGCGCATCGAAGCGAGGTTGCCGGCATGAGCACGCCGTCGAAGAGCACGCCGTCGAAGAGCACGCAGCCGATGAGCGCGCCTTCGTTGCGCGTCGCCCTAGCCGACGACCAAGCGCTGGTGCGCGGCGGCTTGCGCGCCCTGCTCGAACGCCAGGGCATCGTGGTGGTTTTCGAGGCCCTCGACGGCGGCGATCTGTTGGACAAATTGGTAAGCGAGTCCGTCGACGTAGTGCTCAGCGATATCCGCATGCCCGGCGTGGACGGCATCGATGCCCTGCTGCGCCTGCGCGAGCGCGGCGACCCTACGCCGGTGTTGCTGCTGACCACCTTCGACGACAGCGACCTGCTGCTGCGGGCGACCGATGCGGGAGCGCAGGGTTTCCTGCTGAAGGACGCCGCGCCGGAAGACCTGCGCGACGCCATCGTGCGGGTGGCTGCGGGCGAGACCCTGCTGCAGCCGGTGAGCACCGATCCGGTACGCGCACGCTTCCGCTTCCGCGACGAATCCGCGCCCACGGAAACTTTTAGCACCCGTGAGGTGGCGATCCTACGCTTGCTGGCCGGCGGCTATTCCAATAAGGAAATCGCGCGCAGCCTGTTCCTGGCTGAGGGCACGGTTAAGAACTACGTTTCCACCATTCTGGACAAGCTGGGCACCCGCGACCGCACCCGCGCGGTGTTAAAGGCGATCACGCTGCGGATAATCTGAAGTAGATGCGACCGCGTGGGAGCGGCGTCCCGCCGCGAGCTCTTGTTAGAACAGAGGCAACCGCTCGCGGCGGAACGCCGCTGCCACCGATTCCGCGATACAGTTGCGCGCAGGTCTTTCCAGAACTCCTGCGCGCACATGGATTTCATCGAAGTCATAGACGACGCTGTCGACCGCGACACCTGCGCGGCGATCGTGTCGCGCCTGCGCGGCAGCGAAGGACTGCAACCGGGCCGGGTGGGCGGAGGCGTACACCCGGAACTCAAACATAGTCGCGACCTGCGCATCAGCGGAAATTCAGACTGGGCCGAAGTGGATGCGCGTTTGCAGCAGGCCGTGTTCGCCGGGGTGCTGGCGTATCTGCGGAAATACCCGCAAGCGCTGATCTCGCCGCTGATGCTGCAACAACCGGATCCCCGCGGGGGTTTGCGCCGCCTGCAAGCCGAGGATTTCGCTGCGATGGACGACAAGGCAATCGCCGAATTGGCGCGCGTCTGCCTGCGCCCGGGCGCGATCAACCTGCAATGGTATTCGGCGGGCGAAGGCGGTTATCCGTACTGGCATTGCGAGCTGTATCCGCGCGATGCCAGTGCCGAAACCCTGCACCGGCACCTGCTATGGACGTTGTATCTCAACGATGGATTCGAGGAAGGCGAAACCGAATTCCTGTTCCAACAACGCAAGGTGACACCGCGCACCGGCAGCCTGCTGATCGCGCCCACCGCCTTCACCCACACCCACCGCGGCAACCGCCCGCAGAACGGCGACAAGTTCATCGCTACCAGCTGGATCCTGTTCCAGTCGGCGGAGAAACTCTACGCTGAGATCCGATAGCCGCAACAACGATGGGTGTGGATCAGCGGCCGTTCGAACGGCTTGTCCACGATCCCTCGCAATACATAGATATGCGCGCGCACCTTGGCATCGGACTGGTGGTCATAATCGCCGCCCCACAGCAGTTCGTGCAGCCGGCGTCGGGTCACCAGGTTGGGAGTGGCCTCCAGGAGCAGGCGCAGGATCCGCATGCCGGTGCGGGTGACGGCCAGACGTTGGCCTTCGCGGTGGGCCTCCAGAGTAGTGAGATCGAGCTCCAGCGTGTGGACCCGCAGGGTCGTCGTGGAGGACGTCGCGCGGGTCCGCCGCAGCAACGCATGCAGGCGCGCCTCCACCTCCTCGCGGGCGAAAGGCCGTGCCATATAGGCATCGGCGCCCGCACGGAAGGCCGCTATTGTCGCTTCGGTGCTTTCGCCCAACATGACCAGAGGAACATCGTAATGTGGATTGTCGCGCATCGTCTCGCAGAGCTGGAAACCGTCCAGCGCGCCACGGACGTGCGTGCAAATGACCACTGCATCGAAGCGGTGTTCTGCCGCCAACCGCAGGCCAAGCCTGCCGCTGGCGGCGTAATCCACTTGATGCCCGCTAAGTTCGAGCAAATCGGCGACTTCCTCTGCGAAAGACCTTGTTCCGCCGATGAGCAGCAGTTGCAGCGATCTTGCCGATTCGCGTTTTTGAGAAACCATGCATGGAACAGCGTTGCCTGCGGAGGCGGCCGACTATAAAGGCAATCTTTCCCGCTGACCTCTCACAATTGCAGTGCTGATATGTAACATTTTCAGGAGTTCGAAACTGCACGAATCGGTGATCGTGCCGCCTGCCGAAATAGCCGCTTAATGTGAGTTCTCATTCGGGTGGTTTCGGTCCAAATGAGAGATAAAAAGCCTCGTCATCCCAGCGAAAGCTGGGATGACGAACTTCGTGTAGGCCTGAACGGAGAGGCCTGAACAGAGAGGCCTGAATCAGTGCCTAGCGCTCTTCGCCGATTTTCAAATCGTTCTATTCCTGCGGCGCTACGCCGAGATAGCCGCCTGCCGCCGCGACCGTCGACCACAATTCGTCTTCGCGATTGAACGAACGGTCGAACAGAGCTTCTGCCGCGGCTCGATCGCCTAGCAACAAGTAATAGGTACCGACCTCGGCCATGCCCTTGCTGTCCTTCGGATTCTCCTGCAGCGCACGTTCGAACAGCGGTTTGGCTCGTTCCCATTCGCCGGCCTCACGGTAGATTCGGGCGATGCGGAAAAGGTCGGTTCCTTCTGGATCATTCGCCAGGACGTCGTCGAAGATCGCCTGCCCTTCCGGCTTGGAGCCGCCCAAATAATAGATCCGGCCGACGGCGATCCGTTCCCAGCTGCCGTTGCCTGCTTGTATCTTGGCCACTTCCAGCAGCGCATGAGCGGCCTGCTTGTTTTCCTTGTTGCGGTATTGGGACGGTTGGGCCTTCTGCGCTGCGTGGCCGGCCGAAATGCACGAAACGAACAGCAGGGCTGCCGTTACAATGGAACGAAGCTTCATTTGTTTTTCCCCTTGATGGATGGACCAGACGAAAACGTCTTGGCGCTGACTGACACTTGCAAATCGCTCATTTCCCCGGACAAGACGCCGCTTGCGCACAGCAGGCGGCGCTTCTCGGAAAGGTCCCCGCCCTTCCGCACGCCCGATCGCCAACAACAAAGCACCAGACCGATCAGCTTAGCGCGACTTACCGCCCTCTGCCTTCAGTCTCTCAAGAGTCAGAACAACTCGCCCTGAGGCGATGGCGCGCGCGGCGCGAGGAAGCGGCTGCAATCGAGCGGACGCGGACGTTTGGCGGGAAAACCGTAGCGCTTGAGCGCTAGCGAGAAGCGTCGTTCCAATAGATCGGCATACACTCCTTCGCCACGCATGCGTTTGCCGTAAGCGGAATCGTAATCCTTGCCGCCACGTAACTGCTGGATCGTGCTCATCACGTGCGCGGCACGGTCCGGCACATGGGTCTGCAACCAATCGCGGAATAGCGGCGCCACTTCATGCGGCAGCCTTAGCAGCACGTAGCCCGCCGAACCGGCGCCCGCTTCGCGGACGGCCTCGAGCACCGCTTCCAGCTCGCTGTCATTCACCCACGGAATCACCGGCGCCACCATCACGCCGACCGGCACGCCGGCATCGCGCAGCGCGCGGATGGCGCGCAGACGCGAGTGCGGTGCCGAGGCGCGCGGTTCGAGCGCTGCAGAAAGGCGGTTATCGAGCGAGGTGACCGAAAAATGCACGCTGACCAAGTTTTCGCGCGCCAGCGGCGCCAGCAGATCGAGATCGCGCGTGATCAGTGCATTCTTGGTGATCAGGGAAAATGGATGCCGGGTTTCGGCGAGCACTTCGATGATGCGCCGGGTCAATTGCAGTTTGCGCTCGATCGGCTGGTAGGCGTCGGTGTTGATACCCAGCGAGATCGGGCTTACTTGATAGCCGGGCTTGGCCAGTTCACTACGTAGCAGTTCCGGGGCATTGGTCTTGACGAAGATCTTGGTTTCGAAGTCCAGCCCCGGCGACAAGCCCAGGTAGGCATGCGAGGGACGCGCGAAACAGTACGAACATCCGTGTTCGCAGCCACGATACGGATTGAGCGATTGCGAGAAGGGGATATCCGGCGATTTGTTGCGGCTGATGATGCTGCGCGCGGTTTCCTCGCGCACCTGGGTGCGTGGCAGCACCGAGGCGAACTCCTCTTCCTCTCCGCCATGCCAGCCGTCATCGACGGTCTGGCTGACCGTCACTTCGAAGCGGCCCGGCAAATAGCCGGTGGAGCCGCGGCCTTTGATCAACTCGCCCATGCGGCCGATTTTAGCGCCGCGGCGTCTCACGGCGGGCGACACCGGCTAGTATTCACGCATGCTCGAAACCCTCCAGCACCTGTGGCACGCGTTGTGGGCGATTCCGCATCTCAAGTTGTACCTGACCCTGGCCTGGTTGCTATACATCGTGCTGCTGTGCGGCTGGATCGTGCTGCAGAAACGCGAGCCGGTTGCGACTCTGACCTGGGTGCTCTCGCTGGCGCTGCTGCCCTACCTGGGCTATCTGATCTATTTTCTGCTGGGCCCGCAGAAGATCAAGCGCCACCGCTTGCGCCGCCATCATTCGCGCAACGGCATGGAATCGCACGAGGTCTCGGATCAGGGCAACGACAAGTCTTCGGAGCTGGCTTTGCTGGGCCAGGCCACCACCGGCCTGCCTCCGTCCAGTGCGACCTCGGCGCAGTTGCTGGTGGACGGCGGCAGCACCTACGACGCGATCATCGATGCGATCGCCGCGGCGAGCAACCATGTGCACCTGGAGTACTACATCTACATGCCGGACGGTATCGGCACGCGCTTGCGCGATGCCTTGGCCGAACGCGCGCGCGCAGGCGTCAAGGTGCGCCTGCTGTTGGATGCAGTGGGCTCGTCCAAGATCACGCGTCGGTTCATGGCCCCGTTGCTGGAAGCGGGCGGCGAGCTGGCCTGGTTCCACCCTACCCGCTTCCGTCCGTTCACCCGTAGCTGGGTCAACATGCGCACCCACCGCAAAATCGTGGTGGTGGACGGCAGGATCGCTTTCACCGGCGGCATCAATATCACCGATGAAGAGGACGAGCGATTGGGCGACACCGCCTACCGCGACCTGCACCTGCGTCTGGAGGGCGAAGTGGTGCGCAGCGTGCAGCTGGTGTTCGTGGAGGACTGGGCTTACGCGACCGGGCAGAAGCGCAAGGATTTTGAGGGCACCGCGTTGTGGCGGGCGATCGAACACGAAATCGAGGGCGGCATCGCCGTGCAAACCTTGATCTCCGGGCCCGACTCCTCTTGGGAAGCGATCCACCGGGCTCATGTGGCCGCCATCCACGAAGCCCGCACGCGGGTTTGGCTGGTGACTCCGTACTTCGTGCCCGGCGAGGCCGCGCGCATGGCCCTGACCTCGGCAGCGTTGGGCGGCTTGGATGTTCGCCTGGTGGTGCCAAAACTAAGCGATTCGCGTCTGGTGACCTACGCGGCGCGCTCCTATTTCGATGAGCTGCTGGCGGCCGGAGTGAAGGTCTACGAATACGGTCCGCGTTTGCTCCATACCAAGGCGCTGCTCTGCGACGACGACCTGGCCATCATCGGCAGCGCCAATTTCGACCATCGCAGTTTCCGCCTCAATTTCGAGATTTCGATGTTGTTCCGCGACCGCGTGATCGCCGCGACTTTGGCCCAGCTTCTGGAAGGCGAGATCGCCGCATCCGCGCCTGTCCACGGCCAGCGCAATCGCTCGTTCTGGCGCAACCGGCTGCCCGAGGCGTTGGCCCGCCTGATGTCGCCGCTGCTATGAACCTGTTGCTATGAACCTGCGTTTATGAGCCTGGCTGTCATGAACCTGTTGCTGTGAACGGGTTGGCGTTTCGCTGTGGCGAAAATAGTAAACTTTGCCCACTGTCTGGAGGGGACGCACAACATGCATTGGCTATTTCTGCTGCTGGCCCTGGGGGCGATGGGGATCGCTTTGAAGACCTCATCAATGGCATTGATGCTGGTCTGTTTGCTGGCTTCATTGGGCCTGTTCGTTGCCTGGATCATGGGCTGGTACGCGGCGCGTGTCGGCAGCAACAGCCGCGACGAAAGCCAGATGATCGATCCGGTAGAGCTGCGTCGTCTGCGCGAGATCGCGGAAGCCCGCAGGGCAGGCATGCAGCCGCCCGTCGAGCCGCCGGCGAATTCTTGAAATCGCCAGCTCTTGAAATCAGACTCTCCCCGCTAGCGGGCGGCGAGCGATGACGGCGCTAAGCGTCAACGTCAACAAGATCGCTGTGGTCCGCAACTCGCGGGGCGGTAACGAGCCCGACGTGGTTCGCGCCGCCCGCACCTGTCTGCAGTCGGGAGCGCATGGCATCACCGTGCACCCGCGCCCGGATCAGCGCCATATCCGTGCCGAAGACGTGCTGGCGCTGGCCGCGTTGACCCTGGAGCACGAGGTCGAGTTCAATCTGGAAGGCAATCCCTTCGCTCCGCCGCGCGAGGGCTATCCCGGTTTCCTGGCGCTGTGCGAACAGGTGCGTCCGGCCCAGGCCACTCTGGTGCCCGACAGCGATGGTCAGCTCACTTCGGACCACGGCTTCGATTTCGACCGCGACGCCGAACGCCTTCGCCCGTTGATCGCAGAACTGAAATCTCTGGGTTGCCGGGTCAGCCTGTTCGTGGACGCCGGCGGCGCGGGTCTGGCCCTGGCCAGGGAGATCGGTGCGGACCGCATCGAGATCTACACCGGACCCTTCGCCCAAGCGCAGGCGGCGGGCGATGCGCGCGCCGCCCTCGCCGCCTGCATCGATACCGCACGAGAAGCGCAGACGCTAGGTTTGGGCGTGAATGCCGGCCACGACCTCAGCCAGGCCAATCTGCCTGAATTTCTGGAGGCCCTACCGCAGCTGCTGGAGGTTTCTATCGGCCACGCGCTGATCAGCGAAGCGCTGTACGTGGGGCTGCAGCGCACGGTGCACAACTACCTGCAGATCCTTTCTGCCTCACAGTAACGGCCGTAATGTACGGCCGCACCTTCCGACTTCAGCTCAGTGCTGCACGCTTAGGTTGACGATTCCTTGCTTGCGCGCTTCGGCCAGCGCGGTAACGACCTGCTGGTAATCGGCTCCGGACGAGCCATGCACGCGCAGCACGGCGCGGGGATCGGAGATCGCCGCATCGCCCAAACGCGCGCCCAGTTCGGACGGCGTCAACAGGCGTCCATCCAGGTGATAGGTGCCGTCGTCGGCAATGTCCAGCTGCAATTGCAGTGGTTTAATCATTTCCCGATCGGGCGGAGCCACCTGGGGCAAGCTGGCATCGACCGTTTTGGTCAGCAACGGCGCCGACACCATGAAGATCACCAGCAACACCAGCATCACGTCCACCAGCGGCGTGATGTTCATTTCGGCAACGACGGAATCGCGGACGGTAGCGGAGAAAGCCATGGCGTACTCCTTTGCGTCGGTGGGCAAGCCCACGCTACTCCCGCCTTCGGCGCCCTGCAAGCAGGACGGACGGCCTCGCTCTTCCATACCCTCAAACAACCACGCCGCCCGTAGGCGGCGTGGAAGCGTTCTTGTGGTGCCGCCCGCCTGGAATCACTCCTGCTGGACGAAACCGATCTTCTGCATCTGCGCGTTCTTGGCCGCGGCGAGCACCTTGGCCATGATGTCGTACTGCGCATCGGGATTGGCGTCGATCTGCAACAACGGCTGGTTGGTCGGATCGCGCTGCACTTCGTTTTCCATCATGGCCTGGACCGCGGAGACCTGGACCGGATTGTTGTTCCAGGTCACCTGACCGGACGCGTCGATCTTCAGCTCGATCGGCGGCGGCGGCTCGCGCAACTGCGGCGGCGGGTTGATCACGCGCTGCGGCAGATCGACGTCGATCGGGTAGGTCATGACCGGCGCGGTCACGATGAAGATAATCAGCAGAACCAACATCACGTCCACGAGTGGGGTGACGTTGATGTCCGCCATCGGCTGGCCCTTGCCGGAACCGGTTGCGAATGCCATGGCTTATTGACCCCTGTCTTTGGTGGCGACGAAGCCGATATCCAGCATGCCCTGCTCCTGCGCGATCTTGGTGACCTCGTTGATGGTGCGCATCTTGGTGGTGCGGTCGCCACGCAGGTTCAACGGCGGCTGCGGAGTCAGCTGGGCCGCGCTGGACAGCCGCGACTCCAGGATCTCCTTGGTGATGCGCTCGTCGTTCCAGTACAGCGTGCCGTCTTCCTTGACCGCCAGATTGATCGGCGCCAACCGCTTGGTGATGTCGTCCGGTTGCTTGTTCAGATTGGCTTCGGGAAGCTTGATCTGGACCTTATGCGACATCAGCGGTGCGGTGATGATGAAGATGATCAGCAGCACCAACATCACGTCCACGAGGGGCGTGACGTTGATGTCGGCCATGGGGCCGCCGCTATCGTTACCACTACTGAAGGCCATTCTCGGGCTCCGTTATTGATCTGTTCGAATTCGACGCAGGCTTAGCGGACGCGCGAGCCGGTGGCGAAGAAGTCGTGCAGGTCGTGCGCGAAGGTATCGAACTTGGCGTTGGTGGCGCTGTTGGTGCGGTTGAAGAAGTTGTACGCCAACACCGCCGGGATCGCCACGAACAGACCGAGCGCGGTCATGATCAGCGCCTCGCCCACCGGGCCGGCGACGGCGTCGATGGAAGCCTGGCCGGTCGCGCCGATGCGGATCAGGGCGCCGTAGATGCCCCACACCGTACCCAGCAGACCCACGAACGG
>Ga0307513_10003605_pt1 | contig 20945 bp, 20 predicted proteins | sample 15_EM_MG_FD_202174 | JGI IMG/M metagenome (GOLD analysis project Ga0307513, IMG submission 202174) | Populus trichocarpa ectomycorrhiza microbial communities from riparian zone in the Pacific Northwest, United States - 15_EM | ecosystem: Host-associated > Plants > Roots > Unclassified | place...
CCCTAGGAAATCGGTCTGGAGTACTGGAGAAATAATTGCAAAATTTTGAAACTAGACCTAGTGAGTCTAGTAAGTCCAGCGCTTTCCAGCACTTCCAGCGAGTCTAGCAACATGTTATTTTCCTGATGTCCTTTCCATCGACTCGACGGTGGGTCCTCCTGCTACTCCAATCCCACTCCGCTATCATTTGACTTCGCTACCTCGTTCCTTTGCCACCTCCCTTCTCAGCTTCCGATGAAATCCATCAGCGCTGTTAACGGAGGTGGGTTCGGTTAAGTCTCGTTGTCGTTCCACACCGTGTTGAATGCCAACACGGAGGCAGTGCTTCGTTATATGGGGAACCGATCGTGGTGGCGTCTTACGCTGCTGCAGGGTATTCGAACGAAGGAGGGGAGCCAACTCCACCATTCGCAGTATGCGATCCGCCGCCAACTCGTATGTCCCAAGGCTAGGGGGAGGGTACGTTCCTGTGGCGCTGATGATTCCGATGTGGCTATCGCCGCCATTTGAGACCCCACCCACACCCACAAGCTCAAAAAAAGTGAGCGGGGTTGGCGCCGGTGTGTTTGACCAATGGCACCGTTGTAATTTCGAAGGTACGGCATAGGTGGGTGCGGCTGTTGTAAGTGAGGGTGGTTGTGGGCGGCGAAAGGTGTCGTTTCGCCGGCTTGAGTGGTTGTCTTGAGGGAAACGGGATGTAGGCGGCGAAACGATTTCTTTCGCCGGCTTTCGAAAGCTCCTGGACCCACAAAAATTGAGTTCGGGGTCTGCGAAATAGAAATCGGCGACGCACCTACTGGGTCTCCCTCATCAAGGGTCTTCCCTGTCGTTCTCGTGCCCTTCCACATCCGCCCCACTCCTTCCAAACGTAGCCCACATCCCTCGATGAGGGGGGGGGGGCTCGAAAACTGGCATGGTTCGCATCAATGACCAAAAAATCACCTATATCGGTGAAAAAACTCGTCAGAAATGCTTAAAAAATCAATAATAATACACTTACCAACTTTTTTTTGACGTTCCACAGCGTGGGTTAGCCAAACGAGAGGTGGGGCGAGGTTATGGTGGTGGTTCGGGTTAGAGATCAACACGCGTCAACGTCGTTGATTTCAATTCCGGCACTATCCGAGCCATGCCTAAAGTCGGATTTTCGGAATACTCGTCTTTCGACAATATGTAGATTATTATACTGTGGTTCGAATCCGCATTTCCAAAATGTGAAACCAGCTAAGGAATTGACCCACTTCTCGTAATGTTATGTCATCTTTTCTACTTTTCTATCTCCCAATTTTCGAGTTCTCTATTTCTCAACATTTCAAAACATATTATATACTCAGAGAAAGCTCTGAGTGAGGTGAGGACATATCTGAAGTCCGATTCTCAAACAAAAATTCCATTGTCAAGATATTTGAGAAATAGTCATCTCTACAATAGCCTATACTAAGCCCAATGTCTCGTTGCTTGTTTCGAACTATTTTATAACATATTATATACTGGGAGAAAGCCCTGAGTGAGGGGGGAAAAAATATGAACTCCGATTTTCAAACAAAAATTTCGTTGTGAACTTATCGGAGAAATGGTCATTTCTGATGTTGCCAATAGGCTAATTTTTGCGCGCCTTATTTCAATGCATTTCATATCGTCTCCGAGCTTGATTTCAATCACGCATTTCTTTGTCACTTCCGTTTATAGCTCCCAATGAAATCCATCTGTCCCGCTAACCGATGGTTCATGTTGGCATTTCCTGTCGAGTGTTGAGTTTATCTCATAATACATATGCCGATGTATTCTTCTTACATTTTGGCAACCGTGACGAGTTTCTATTTTGTTTTCTTAGCAGAGGTGGTATTTAAGGAACGTTGGGGTGAAGAGCTGGTGTGCAAATTGACCATTGCCTGGTTCGGCTCTTGTCATCGAGAATATCGATAAGAATACTCGCCGTAACTTTTGTGTGGGCATCCTTGAATAAAACTACCCTCCTTCGTGTCCTTCGTGTCTCCATTTTTCTGTCGAGCGACATACCCTCCTCCTGCTCCAGTCGCTGTTGCCCGACTTCACCTCCCTATCGCTCAAGATGAGCGTCCCACTCAGGTGGCAATCGACAACCATCCTCGCCATTACTCAACTTCGTTACTTGTTTCCTTTGCCACCTCCGTTTGTTGCTCCTGATGAAATCCATCATTGCCGCTAACGGAGGTGGGTCTGGTTCAAGTCTCATTCTCGTTTTCTTCTAAATCACCCCCGCCGCCCTCATACTTCTACGATAACATCGTGTCCCAACTCGCTCAGCTGCCTAAAGACAAGCTGCATCGCGAGGTGGAACCACGTTGTTCTTTCGAAGCGGGCTCCGTGTACATCGTACACCTCCTTGCCCTCGCATTCCCTCGTGCCCATATCCGTCTGGTCTGGATCGATCCATGTCCCCCGGTACCTGCAGCCGCAGACTCCGAAGAGACTTGCAGGCCGTCGTACACCCAAGATCAATACCCGTCAAGCCACCAAAGGCTCGACCGCTGGTATTCTCCTTGATCCTGGCGAATACGCGCCAAGAAATACCCCTACGGACAAAATTTTTTCGAGTCTTCCGTAGGGGGAGGGCAGTATCTCATGGCTTAGATGGTTCTGACGTGGCCAGTGCCAATGTGCAGATGGTGGCAATGCGTTTGGTCCAATCGCGGTGGCAATTGGGACGGTACGGGGTGCGTGCGCATGTCGGGGTGGTTGTCGTGTGGGAGGAAGGGTGTGGGCGGCGAAACGAAATGTTCCGCCGGCTTACGATGAGGCCTGTACTCACAATAAATGAGTTCGACGTTCGCGAAATGGAAATCGTGGAAGGCGTCGTCATTTCGACACCTTCCGTGACACACCTGGTGGGTCTCCCTTATCAAGGGTCTCCCCTAGCGTGCTCAGACCCTTCCACCCTCGCCTTTTTCCTTCGAAACAAAGCCCACATCTCTCGGTGAGGAGGGGCGCTCGCGAAATCGTATGGTTCGTGTAAATGAGCAAAAAACCACCTATAATTGTGAAAAAAGCGGTCAGTAATGGTTAAAAACCAATAATAAAACACTTACTAACTTTTTTTTTTTGACGTTCCATGGCGCCGGATAGACAAACGACAGATGGGGGGGAGTTGTGGTGGTAGTTCGAGATAGAGATCAATACGGGTCAACGTCGTTGATCTCAATTTCGGCACTATCCGAGCCATGCCGGATTTTCGCCATACGCAATATTGGACGGTAGATAGCGTATTATAACTTGACAGAAAGCGTTTACAATCGCATTTACGAATCTGAAATGACCTAAGATATTTATCTACTTTTTGCCATGCTATGACGCGTTTTCTATTTTCCTACCCATTAGATGCCCATTTTTCAAGTTCTCGATTTCTAAGCTTACCGTGACATATTATACTGCGACAAAGTACCACGCGAGGATTGAACGAATATGAATTCAGATTCTCAAATAAAAATTCCGTTCTCAAAATGTTTTGAGAAATGGCTATTTCCGAAGTACCTTACAGGTCAAATTTTGCGTCGCTTATTTCGAAGAATTTCACAACATATTATATACTGGGAGAAAGCCCCAAGCGAGGCGAAAACGAATCTGAAGTTACATTTACGCAAAAAAATTTCCCTGGGTTAAAATACCGTGAATGCCATCTCCTTCCTCTTTACTCAATTGTGGGGCTCTTCGAGCCCCGTTGTTCATGATGTCTTTATATTTATATCACGTCATGTGCTACAGGTACTCAATTGTGAGGATTTTCACCGTACTCATTTTTCGAAGATAAATATCGAACTTCATATTCCTTTTGTCGGATTGTTGGAGATGGTATGCGGTTCTTCGAATCTTACATTCCTTCTGGCGTTTTGTGGGAAACGGTAGTAGCAGAAAACGCGAGGTTTGAATAACCTGGTATGCGACAGGCGGAGAGAATGTACTTGTTTGCTTCTTCTTGTCTCCATTTATTCCGTCAAGGGTTATCCCCACCTTCTGGAATACAAATACCCCTGCTTTTAATTTTATTTAAACTCAAATCTGTCGACTGGTGCACCACCTAGTAGTTGCAAGAGCGTAATGCGCCCACACATTAGAAATTCCCCTCCAGTCCAAAAGCGGTGAACGTAGCATTCCTTATTTGGAAGGGATCCTAATTTGAACGTCACTTGATCTTCAACCACGTCCATCCCACCACGACAATGCATTGTCGTGTATATTCCTCCCCTCTCTTTCTTGCGAACGCAATCTGGAAATACATAACGTGGCCATGCATGAATTCACTGAGGCACCCCCTTGCTTGGAGACATCGGTTTCTCTGGAGTCAGGCTCACATCCGCTAACGTATGGTACGTTCCTTTTCTTTACTGTACTTTTTCTCTCATTTACATTGGGGATTTATAGTGCTCCGAATTATCTAGACATCATCAAGACTTTTAATTCTACGAGCGGGACTCCATTGCTCGTCCCAAGCACAACTGTTAGCATGCTGGCGGTGGACTACTTTTTCTCTTTTTCTACGCTCCATTTCCAACTCTTGTTTTCCTGCTGTGCCACTGGAGGGATACTTGGTTCCCAATTTCGCTCGTATGATGCGCAGTTACTATACAGCCTGCGTTCTATTCCTCGGAACGTTCCATGTTCTTTACTGTTTTCGTTACATCACCCTAATAATATTCCATGCGCACTAGGAGCCCGAATTGCGACTTTATATTGCTAGGTGGAGGAGGCGCGAACAGTGTCAAAATGCAATAAAAACCAACACACTCAGACTTGCGTGCGAGGCGGGTGGAGGAGGTGTGAACGGCTTCGAAATGCCATAAATCCACCCCCCGACTCGCTTTTGCATGCGAGGGAGAGAGAGAACGTGCGAATGGCATCAAAACATCCACGTCCAGCTCGCTCTTGTATGCGAGGGAGGTGGAGAAATGTGGAGGTGGTGTCAGTATGCTGTGTTGTGGTGTGCGCGGGGTGCATCAGAAGGCGGTACATGTCCTTACATATTTTCAATGTTAGTAGGTAGCAATGAAGGTAGATAGAGGGAGGCGAACTGATTATGGCTCGCCTCTTCGCGTACCTTGCAGGCCCCCATGGGTCTCCCCTCATGTTTCTACCTGCCACCAACCCACAACCCCTCCCGAAATTTCCCTTAACATCGATGTTGGGTGGCCTACATCCCTCACTGGACAGTGGAGGGGAGAGGCGATGTGGCAACGAGTTCGGGTGTGGGGGACCTAAAAGAACAAAGGTGGTTAGCATACAACGGGAGCATACCGAGGGCGGTGGGGGCAATGATGGTACAAAAGAAAGACACCAAGTCAGACGGTAACCAAGGTGATTATGAGTTGACGGCAATTGCAACACACTGTCGCCACACACTGGAATTCCACAACGATAACACAATTACATGGGCTGTGTAGTAGGGTACATAAGATAGTTACATTGAGAATGTATGCCGAATGTATTTCCATCTCATTCTGTCGTAATCTTTAAAAGTACATAATTACGTGTGACTAATGAAACACGTTGCCTCCGGCATTTAAAATTCGCATGCGTGCCTGTTCAAGTGCCTTAGGTTTTGCCCCCAGTGTGATCTCAACTGAGTTTCGCTCCCTCATGTCACGCCGTCAGCGGCATCACCCTGGCTAATTGTTCGCTGATAATCATGCATCTCGGTATGTCGCGAGCCAACGATACATTATAAGATGCCACATGAGCGGCTGATCTCTCGGAGGGGAGACGCTAATAATTCCTTAGTATCGTGTGATAACATCTTCCCAGGACTGTATTCTTCAAAGTTACTTATCCCGGTTCGCTCATTCAGCGCGATCTTGGGCGAGGTAATTGTGCCTGTGATTCACCCCATTCTTCGCCTCCGGTGCTCTCTTCATTGAGAAATTGTGCCGTGCATTGGTGTTCGCTACCAGACAAATGCCAGCGTCGAGTTTGCAAACAAAAGGAACATTCGAGCCTGAGCACAGGGTCAGGAAAAGGTAAGGTCCCTGTGCATTATTTCTTCGGAAATTTTCCGATAACAAATACTTCGTACAGTGGATATCTGATGACGCTACTATGTGAGTGTTCCCAAGCCGTTTCCCTCTGTACGTTCTCATCCCGAGCCCTCCTAATCCACCATCTCGCCACATAACCTCATAAGTCCATGCGCGTCTTTCTTCTCTGGTTTCTTGTTTCTCCCTCACATGGGCCTGTGTGACGTCGAGGATATACCAACAGCGTCACACTCCCCAAAAGGAGAATAGCGACACACAAGGTTCATGATCGACACAGTGCCGCAAAACAGAGGAAAGTACGACATATTGTTTGAGTTCAACACACTCGTAATGTGTCGCACATGAGTTCAATATTATACACAGCCTCCCGTATGGCACTCGCTCAATTGGGTGGCGAACCCCTGAGGTCAGAGGCAGCGAGGCACATCCCCCCCACTGCTTCTGCCCACCCACCATCACATTTTGACCACCCAGATATTGTTCATTGTGCACAGAATGCTCTCAGAATTGGATGCCAGCTTCATCGACAACCTCTCGACGCGTATGATCACAAATTTTCGTAATGATGTATGTTCATTGGGGCGGTGACGTGGCCAACCTCGCTTTTCTCTGTGCTCATATTCTAACTGTGACCTGTTCCAGACTTTTCCGAGGGAATTCATTGATGGAAACCCACAAATCTTTCTAAACTTTGAATGGATCAATGTTCCGAAGCTCAAGAGATTCATTGAAGGTGATGATTTCTGATTAGCATGTATTTTTGGCTAGGATTGGAAATTAAAACCTTTATATAGGCATATCGTTAAGCACGAGCAATGCGGCTGTCAAAACTGAGCACGTTGCACCAACTATCATCAAAAACGAACCCGATTTGGATGAATGGGGACACAACGGCGCACCGCGAGTCACCAGTATCGTGAAAACAACCTCTCATGAAGTCATCGAGATATCCGATTCTGAGGATGAGCAGCCAGCCCGTCCGAAGGAAGAGGGGCTATCAACCACTTTCATTGCATGGACGAAGGGTCGAAAGAAGGAAAAGGAAAGGGGAATAGAAAACTACGAGATGGGTGGGAATGAACAGATATCGTCCTTATTCCCCTTTGGGCCTATTGTCTATTCCTCCCTCACTCGACCCCCCATTGGGACCCCCTTTTCAATCCCTCGCCCCATCGCCCAAACCGACCTCTCCATCGTCTTCCCACACCCCGAAAACCTACCCTTCCCACCCAGAACGACCCCGTTCCCACTCCTCGTCACCGAGCGTGACCCCCAAGACGCGTGTGACCATCGTGACTAAACCAAACATGTCTGTCACACACACTGCGCATTCAAATACGCACAAGAGCACTGGAACGTGTGCACATAGCTACCATACTTGTTGTTCCACCTGACAGCTACTATTCAAAAATTTAGGCATTTTTCGGCCCCATTTGTAACTCGGTTGGAGTATTTGGAGTGTTTGGAGGTTGTTTGGAGGAGACGTGTGAATGCGCGTTGATGAGCAAGTCCCAGTCCCGTATCCAATTTTTTGCTCATGTTTCAGCACCGTTTTTCACGAGGTTCAGGCCCAGCGGCAAGCTGCCCCTTGTTCAGGATGAAAGTTCTGTTATCCTACTCCAAGCTGTGACTCGTTTCGGGGTATTCTGGCGGGAAGAGAAGCGCAATAGTGCGTCGACGACCCTCGTTCGTTCTCTTCCCATGTCCATCACTCGGAACGTCAGGTTCATATTCTTTTTCTGTCCCCCAAATCCACCACAAATATATCCCCACCTCCCATTCAAGCGTACAATCTCCTCACACTCGCAGCGGCTCGGGGCAGGGACTCCGCTCCTAGGTTGTCTGCTAGAGTTTCTATGCCAACGAAGAGGGCCACGTTCGAACTTTAGCTCGTCTTCTCGTCTAACAAACATTTCATCCGGCATTGCCTTCAACACTAATTTGTTCAAATCTTTACGGAAATAGTATGACTATCATTTTAGCAGTCTTTGTATTCATTGTTAGCGAACCATCCAGGAACCAGAAACGACTTCTTCATCCGGAAGGAGATACGAAGCTTATCCTCCAGCAATATGTCGCCACCATTACATATCTTCGAATCATCGACCCACCAGGAGTGTTATTATTCACAAGTTGCCGATCCTATATGATGCTATCCCAGGTGCTAAAAGCCCCAGCTCGCCCTCACTACACCTTACTTTCTTTTCGCCTCAGTCGATCCTCAGAGAACATCATTTGTGGTGAACTCGGTCGGTGATGACGATGGCGGCGACTCGCTCGTCATCGAGAACGAGCTTCTGCGATACAACGGCGAGTCGAATGTCCCGCGTCCAGTAGCGGACAACGCTGAACACATAAATGGGGGATCTGCAGGCGCCAACTCGAGCAAAGAGGGTGAGAAGATACGGGCAGGTGTGGAGGAGAATCCCGTCTCTTGAGGGGGTACAGAGAAAGGTCGACTAGATAGAAATAAAGAGTAGACGTAAAATGATACGGAGAGAGTCAAATAAATGATGCTCAGTGTAGAAATATAAGGGATGCACTAGCCAGTGCAGTTTGCTGCGAATCAGCATTGGTCGTTTTGAAATTTTCGAACGCTCTTGAGGCGATATCCTTGAGGTAAGTTTGCTCGATTTTCTTACAGTCGCGAATCAGCCAAAAGAGAGATAATTTCCGACATAAGGTCCTTGAAAGATATACGTTTCGATACAAACGATTATTTCCGAGACGCACGCATTCTCTCGTCGTCTGGACCGAAATAAGGCTAGCTGAAATGAATAAGAATGTAAAAAAAATAAAGAAAACGTCATGTGTACGCAAAAGAGTCCGTGTTTGACATAAGAAAGGCTCACCAGACTCTCTAAGCCTCCGGAATGACTCCTCCCGAAGCCTGCCCCTTGTGACGAATTCACGAAAGGGGAAGTGGCGCGGTTTACGATTTGCTGGTGGTCACTCAGCTGCGCCGGAGCCCACTCGGCGTTCGCAACCAAATCCCATTCGTGCTGGCGCGGCGCGGACTTGTCATCCCATTGGTTGTCGAAAGCCTGAGTTGCGAGTATCGTATGATGTGAAATAAAAAGATTTATGGAGAAGGAAAGCGGCTATGATCGAGAAAATGAATGGTAAGTAAAATGTTTGATGAAGAGAGATGGTGACGCAGTCTGGGTATCCTATGGATATTCCCTAATGTCCCTATCCTGTGTCCTTCAATCGTGCTTGAGGATTGTCGTCGTTGACATCTTCTCATGAGCAAATCTTGAGCTCGACGATTCCGTACGGCGCTTGTCGAAGAATTCAATTAGGTGGTGGTGGCGTTGATCGAGGGAACTGAATCCGAAGCTTGGCGTGCTTGGCCTCGTGATTCGGGAGCTGTGTCATCGTCGGGAGTTGTGTTGAAAGTCTGGGGACAGATCCTGTAGTTTTATTTATGTAGTCAGCGTGTTCAAATAAATAAATTTAATAGAGAAATAAATGTAATAGGTATAATGATAAGAAATCAAGTCTACATCCATAAGCGTGAGTTTTGGAGAATCGACGAATAATTTGTCTATAGTGATGTGCGGGCCCGGCTCGGCCTGAAAGCCCGGGCTTAGGCTCGGCTTTTGAGAGCCTGGGCTTCCAGAAATTGAAGCCCGAGCCTTGAGCCTTGAGCGCTGAGCCGCCAGCGCTTGGGCTCGGCTCGGGCCTGAGCCGCGGCTTTTGGATTTATTTACATACTCAGAGGGAATCATTATTACATGTAGTGAACTGTATTCCAAGAGCTAGATAGGGTTTTGTGTACACAGGCAAAGGGTGGAGAAGAGCCGGCACATTGATGCTGGCGACATGATGCGGTATGCAACTGCAACGAAGGTGAACCTTGTAAGGTTGGCGGGAACTCTACGGCAGGATTTCATTTTTACATTTTGCACCCGACATTCGAAGTTCCCATTCCCACCTTCGGTTGACGTCTCCGGCCCGTTCCAGCCACAAGATTCGAAGAGCACCAGGCTCTGGATAGGCATATATGGAAGGTTTTTCACTGTTATTGACGCTTTTAGGCCACTGGGGTGTATTTTAAGTATAATACATTGCCTGTGATCATCTGGGGAAATTTGGTCGTCAAGTCACAGTCAGCTACTAAAGAGAATGTCCGAGCATATCTATTCTCAATCCAAGATATGTTTTTTTAGCTGTTGAGTCAGAAGCTTTTCGACCCCCGATAAGATAGCTTGCAAGTTGCCGGTGCTTGGCATCTCCTTGCACCTTCCAAATTAGTTGCAGATTAGAATTTAGGTAATAAGCGGAATCTTCAAAATCGCTCGCAAGTGTAGGGTTGCCCTCACGGCTGAAGCCTGAGGTCGGGGGACAGGCCACGCGGATTAGATTAGATATCGCGATGCCTCGCGTCTGCGATTCCTTTGTGTACGCGGCGGACGGTTTTCGTACGGCAGTTTCCACTTGCACTCGTACTACAACATCCTGTATCTACGTGTCTTAGTATTCAATTAAGATCTCGCTACTACATGCTCCGCCCGAGCCTTGAGACCCAAGACCAGACACTCCACTCTTGACACACCTTCTGAGGCTCCGAACTCGGGGACGTACGAGTCCCCACACATTCGAAAGGAATATAGTATATGTACGGGAGAATCTTCAGTGTCAATTACGGGCAGCGCCAAACAGTCTGTGCTCTCGTAATTTTCCTTGCCATCGAGATGTGTCTTTATGAGAAGAAGTTGCACAATTTCGAGGATCCATGATATCGGAATTGGCTTGAACACGAAGGCCAATTAAAATAAATCCATGGTGCCCGTCTCCATAAATTTCTCGACATAAGGATGTCCAGATTCAAGACAAACGTTAGTGGATTAGATGTGAGGTCAATCGTTGGAAATTCCTTAGCATTGCTCGCTTACCAGTGTGTATGCTTGGCTTGGAAGTTATCTACGTATATATTTCTTATGTTTCTAATAATGATTGGCACTCGTTTGCCACGAAGTTCCCCTTACCCGTTTCCTTATTCAACCCGAATTTCAATATCAATGTTGAGCAACGTCGAGCGAATAGTTAAAGTATTTGAAGTTACTAGTATTAACGCGCGTTTAAATAATTGCCCGGAAACATCCGAGTGACCGCATCACTCGGGTGTGTCTTCTTGTGTACACGAGTGCCACGTCTCGTTTATCCCTATCTGTACCTTCTTCTAGGCTCTCACCATCTCCCGTCTCTCTCGAGTCTCGACTCACACTATCCACTTCGAGTCGGCATATCGCCTTCATATACCACTTTTCGACCCACCCACCCATCACCAGGACTATCGGTAGAGAAGAGTCGATGGAAATGGGGTTCATCCGCCCGCATCCCCATCGGCTCTTCGCCCTGGAGTCGGGACGGCGTTCTTCAAGCCGTCCAGCCTTCACACCCACCTACACTACCATAGTCTACCTCTGTACACACGTCGCACGAGGACAATACACGAGATTGTGCGTCATAATAACTCATTGCGTTGGATTTCTAGTACACTACATCCACATCATCACATGAGCCCGGGACCAGTACCTCACTGACCAGCCAACGCTCACTCCATTTATTAGGCGCCAGTTCTTAATCCAATCTCACTTACTAAGTAGTGAAGACTTCAAGTTACTAATATATTTCGTGCCTGCAGACTCCCAGAAAACTCTCACAGGCCATTCCATTGTAGAGCATGTTAAAGCTTACCTAGAATCTACCAACCATGGTATCAGTCACTCTGGAGGGGAAGATGCAAACTACTGCACAGCAGATTTTCGATGAAGTTTGAAGCTTTAAAGGCTTGCACGGCAAACAGCCCGCATCCTGCTGAAATGGATACATCTGAAATCAAAAAGCAAAAATCAGAATTCCTGCCGTAGAGTTTCCGCCAACGCCAACCTTGGCAAGAAGCAGTGAGAAAGCTTCGTCAGTCTTCGTTGCCAGGTAGAACGATGTGGAACTCGCCAATTTCTCCGAGTAGCCATATGGCCCATAACCTCCTAACATCTCGCCTCGGCACGCAGAAAGTTCCAAAGTAGGTTTTTAGGTAAACGCTCGTCGGCGTTTCTGGGTTAGTCGAGGCGTTGGGTGCGTCGTGGTGTTGACGTTGGCTCGGTTTGGGCGTTCCGTGGTTCGTCAAGGCATTTGGGCCTGCATGGCGTTGTAGTTGGCTCGATTTTGGTGTTTCTGGGTTCGTCGAGGTGTTGGGCGCTTCGCGGCGTGGCGGTTGGCTCAGTTTGGGTGTTTCTGGTTTCGTCGAGGTGTTTGGGCCTTCGTGCTGTTGCGGTTGGCTCAATTTAGGTGTTTCGTGGTTCATCGAAACGTTAGGGCTGTCGTTGGTTTGACTTCAGCATTTCCAGGTTCATTGAAGGGTTAAAGCCTTCATGGTATCGCAGTTAGCTCAATTTTGGTGTTTCTGGATTCGTCGAGGCATTGGGCACTTCGTGGTGTTGACGTTGGCTCGATTTGGGCATTCCGGGGTTCGTCGAGTCGAACCAGCCTTCGTGGTATTGCAAGGGGGAGTTCACATTAGGGATATTATGTGCATTTACGTGCATCGTGGACACACCTGGCTCGTAGACATTCTTTTCGTGCCTCCTTTCTCTTTCTTGTGTGTACTATTCCTCGAACCTCAAATCCAACGATAACGACAAATGGAAGCCTACATCCCTCATTCGAGGGGAGAGGCCGCAGGTGCCAGCTGGGTCCTGACAAATGATGAGAGTGTGAATATACCTAACGAGGACGTAACTGGACATCTAGATCCACTTCACACCAATGAATATGTAGGAGCATGGGTGGACACGAGCGTGGTTGTCAGAGCGGTGATGATCACATGCTCCATTTTACATCAATTATATAAGCGGGAACAAATCACAAACTCGAAATTGACTTGAATTGACTCGAAATGTTTTTCTACTGCAAGTCCAATGAATGGCACAATTCATACCACTAGCTCAAGGTTCAGGCCGCGGCTCAAGCCCACGGCTCGGGCTTGGGAAAATTGAGGCCCGAGCCGTAGGCCGCCTGAGGACATCTGGGACTTGGAAATTTCGGCGGTTCGTCGATTCGGGGAATGATCGAACTTCCCTAAGCGGTAAAAGACTACCACCAACGGCATTTAATATCTATCTTCGCTTGTCCCTTCCACCCAGGTACTCCAACTAGTACTTGGAGATTCTAGCGCCGTATTACGGCGATTGGTTGCGGTCGCAATTCCCTAATAATTCCCGTGGTCACCACGCTCACTGTGATAATCAACTTGTAATCAACGTTGATTATCAAAGTCCGCATTCATCCTTTATTATTATTTCCCAAGCGATACATGCAAGACCTCATTTTTTCACCTACATTTTTATTTATATGATTCACAATTTCAAAGGTTGCTTATTGCGTGAAGGAGGACTGGAGGGACCCCCACCTCCCTTTCCCACGCTGCTTTTATTTTTCTAACTGTAATATTCAGATGTAAATGGAGCTTTTACACTAGATGCTTTCGAAGAATAATTGGAGTTTGTGTGCATCATAAAAACCACAATACTTAGACGTCCTCATCGCACGGCAAAGCAAAACTCCCACAGAATAAAATTATTATTCGCGGCAGGGTGACACAATAATGTCCGCCAGCTATTAATATTTTTCCCGTGGCCTTCCGAGCTTCCTAGCCCTTTCATTGTGACGCTATGCCTTGGTGGCTGGCGGGACCGTCGAAATGCGCTCACGGAAATTGCCGCCATGAATCGGCGAACCGCTGAACTGCCGAATTTTCCAAATCCGAGATTTTTTCAGTAAGTTTGGGAATTGGAAGTTCCGGCGCTGGATTACGGCGATCGTTTACGGCGGCAATTTCCATGGGGAGAAAACGTGATGACTGTAGTCATTCCGGCGGTCCCGCCAGCCACCGAGGGTAATTTAGCGGTGGACTAGTGTTACAATGAAGGTCTAGAAACGAGACGTCAATAAGAATATCGTTAGCTTGTATTGTCACCCCGCCGTGAACAAGCCGTGAATCATAATTTTATATTATTCTGTGAGAGTTTTGCTTCGCCGCATATCATCATATAACCTTCCGTGTCGTTTTTATCAAGTTTTTATGGCAATTATTATGCACATAACTTTCCATTCAATAAAGTGTAGATGGAACTAGAATTTTTCTCGGCCGAATTCAGTCACGACTCCACCCAAAGCGACAGCATCAATCGACCCTCCACTGCCTGTTTAAAATTCACCACTTACTGTATATATTGTGTACTCTTTGACGTTACTTTCTAACAATTCCCCATACATATAAATACCGTGACAATTAACAAATAAAATAGGAGCGGAAAAGGAACGGAGGCAGATGGCGGGAATTTAACTGTCATCACCTCCATTGTCCTCCTTTGTGCGGTAATTTTGGAAATTGAATGTAAGTAAAATACGCAAGTGAAAAACAGGCTTGCGCAGCGCTCGGGATTCAGAAATAATAATAAAGGACGAATGGGACGTCATTACGGCGGGAATTGCCGCCGTAAACGATCGCCGTAAACGATCGTCGTAATTTCCAATACACGAATGCCCTCGATTTTTTGGGCACGCCTCCAGTAAATCCGGGAATTGGAAAGTGCGGCAATGTGTGCGGCGATCGTGTGCGGCGGCAAAATCCGCTAGGCAAAAACGTGACCAATTTCACCAAGTCCCATGACTTGAATTGGGCGCGTCTCGCAAAATAGTTTCATTATTACCAAATAAGTAGTAGATTTATATAAAACTGTTGGGCGAGAATAAACGCCGTGGCGGTTTTTGAGAGGCCTTACATGATGTGGTTACTCTGACTCGCCTTGTGCTTGTGAGTCATCACAAGCAATTGGATGTGGCTGACATCAAATGTTATGAAGATCGCGCTTGCGGCTTACCCGCCTTTGTGCCAGTGGAACATTCAATCATAAGGTGTATCTGTGACCCAGATATATATGTACACAAGCATATTACAGAGGGCGTAGGGTAGCTCATAGGGAAAATAAATAAATCATGTTACCGACATCGTGTGTGCCATTGTCATTGTACCCGCCTTTGTGGGGACCTCAATTAGCAGCATACTAACTTTCCACCAACGCGTTTTCGTTAAATCACGCGAGATGATGAGTGAGGTTCTAGGGCTTTAAACGAGGGTGGCCACGGTACATACTACTATTACAGGAGGATATCAGAGTATGCGGGTACCACAGGGGGGCTTACTTAGGAAGGAAAGTAGTCACGTTATGTGTGCAGCGGGTTTTGCCGCCGCACACGATCGCCGCACTTTTTCGCCGCACTTTCCAATTCACGAATGCACTCCACGCCTCAAGCCGTCATCACGGCTCGGGCTTGGCTCGGCTTTCTAGGGCTGGCTCGGGCCGGCTTAGGGCTTCGAGCCCAAGCCTGCACATCACTATTTGTCTATCTCTTCCACACAGGTAAAGGAGGTGAGCCTATCGGCAGGAAGACGAAAGAGAGGCGAGAGAGGGCGAGTGGGAGGGATTTATTGTACACTTGCGTACATCTCATCAACTCCCAATACTATTATTTCATTCGAAAATTGGGCCGGAAGGAATATTATGAACCTCTGGAAGGGTGTGGCAAAGTCAAATTCACTGGTGTCAGACTCGTTTATTCTACCACAAATGCAGTTATGAAACCAAAATAAAATTATGAGGCATGAAAATATCGTGACATCAGGAGGGTATTATGTTGCCATTCTGATTAGGCTGGAAGCGTGGAGGCATCTGGCGCATCTGGCTCCAGACCAGCCACACGGTTGAAGTTTTCCTGATGTTCACATTCCTGGAATATGCGCGACTATAGATAATGCCGACTTCGAGGATTGAAACTTTCTGATGAACCGACTAGCTCCAGGCAAACGCAATCTACAATGACAGTGATCGCTGCCTCTTCCGAATATCAAATCAGGTAGAGTCACCTTAGGTAAATGCACTAGTTTACTAACTTTATTGTGCTTACCAGTACAGTATTTTACAAGGCCTCTCGAGTCTCAGTTGGCTAGGTAGCAGGACTGTCGCGATGCCCCGCCGAGACATGTCAATGCCAAATGGGAGGTCACGCAGCCCTATCCAAGTCTCGTGGCTCTACAGGCTCTATGAACTCCTTGTGAACTCCGTGAAGTTTTCAAATCCCAAAGTTTTCTCTCTGTCGATGAAGTATTCCGATTGTAGAAATGTGTTATGGTATGTACTATTAGTTGTACGTAGTTGCGGAATAAGATTTGGAGCAGCATAGTTATTTATATGTTGTGTTTTCGTAAGGAAAGAGAATAGTAGCCAAAAATGAGATACAAATGGGAGTTCGAGCCTGGGTCGGGTACTGTATCAGCTACAAGGCGAGGGTAAGCAATTTATTTTTGAGAGCAGGATCCGCTACCAGTCACAGTGGGGATGCTCCCCTCAACCTCGGCCTCAACCTCGGCCTCGTATTCGTATTCGCCCTCAACCTCGACCTCATCCTCGACCAAATCTGGGTAACATTAGCCCTGAATGGAACGGCGTGTGAGCATGCGCTATGTGGAAGATATGAAGTACTTACTCCACCTCAACACAATGGGTGTGAAGAACCTGCGAAGTAGTTAGGTCGGCGAACTCGAGTTCAAAACGAACCTATATTGCAGCCTTTAACACGAGTGAAGTATCAGAGAGGTTAAACAAACTTACGCCATGAGTGGACTCTATGATCCTAACATAACGCCCAACGTGGCGTGCAGAATTCAAGATAAAAATAAAACGAGTCTAGATGGTAGATGGAAGGTTAGCTGAGACTATCAGAAGCGAGTCAATCTGGATACCCCACGGCGGACAGATGGTGGTCTCTAGCGCCGGGGCCACTTAGGCTTTTTTTTTCAGGCGAGGGTTGAAGGCCATAGGCCGCTACCGTGAGCTGGAGGTCAGTAGAGGCTTGTCGTCGAGCTTCACTGTACGTACTTTGCCACCCTATCGGTTCAGCCTGCGGCCATCTCCCGGACCATCACCACCACTGCGTCCAGCCATCTTCGAGCAAGTGAGTAATCTACGATGAAGGATGGTGCTGCAGACTGCTCACCGCGACAGACGCGTTGGTATATCACTTCTGCATTGAGCCCATACCCCCTATATATCCATTTAGCAAGCATCCGCGATGTCAACGGAATGTACAGGTCGTTTGACACACAGATGACTAAAATGGAACTGAACCATCCACCTTTTACCGACACCGCTATTATTGTGTGGACGACCCAGCCATTGTATTCAAGTTGGGGTCCTTACAGCAGCTTCATATCCGTTATCAATAATCAAATCCTCCGGGGAGCCAGATCCTTGGTATTCATCCTTCTTGGCACCACGGTCAGGGCTTCTTAGGAAGGCCCCAGAATATGGCGATTATGAAACTGATTACAAAATTAGAATCATGATCCTGTGCTCTAATCTCCTCCGAGCGAGATTCATCTACGAATCTGAAGCTGTTCTTGAAATACTCGTGCAGAGGGAAATGAACTTCTTCTAACAAAGCCTGTCGTTAAAGCGGCTTCGTGATTTGAGAAGGACAAACCCGTTTACATAAAAAAAGCGATGCGAAGAGTCCTGTCGAACATAACTTATTAGCCAAATTGCAAGTCGCAAAGGCCAGAACGGAAAGGATGACGGTTCTCTTTGTGTGAAGTAGTTCCTCCACGTACCCGACATCATGAGTAATCGCAATCCATTTAGATTGCGATGATTGCGATTTGTACCCAAATTTAAAACATCGGAGTTCACCTGGACTTTTAACATTTGTAACTTAATATAAGTATAGGTTCATTCCGCGCAATGGGGACAGCCGTCCCTACCACGTTTGGGACGGGACATGTGTAAAAGTCTATCTTGGAGGGACTACAAGAGTACTACTCATTTTTTTCGCGTCAACGAGAGCATTTCATCCCACTACTGCCTGAGACTCACTGGGAATAATAACCCTATGCTCGAAAACATTTTAATCATCTCATCGGAAAATAGGAAAGCTACACTATTTTGTACCATCTCTACCGCTGGGTGACAACACGTCTTTCAAAATATAAGTTGGCGTTCGTTGTGGAGCATAAATATACTAAGTACAGGTCCAATTCTGGTAATTGGTACATGATACAGAGAGATATGGCAACTCGTTGAGAGCAAAGAGTGGTCGGTGAGTCTCTGCACCGCGTCACCACCAAGATCCCTCGCCATCAAACAAGAACAAAGCAGCAGCAGCGTGGAGCAGCGTGGGATATTCATCGACACGTCTGTTGTGGACGCGATAGCAAGAACACCCAGCCGTTGGTTACACAACTCTGGGGCGGGAATGGTCATCAGGCCAGTGTGGTCGTCAGTAGCTGGCGCTACAGGGGTAGAGGAATGGTTGGCTTCCTCGCGTACCTGGCGTGTCTCTTCTACACCGTGGGTCTCTCTTCTTGCATTTTCCTCCTACCTCCAAAACATGCGTCCGCCTGAGATCGTTCGAGATTTGGTCTGCATGGTTTGGTCTACATCGTTGAAGGGGAAGCCAGGCAGTGGTGGTGGCTGGGACGCAAGTGTGGAGGAATCTAAAATTTGGTATTTAGAGCACAAAAACCCTATAAACATATTACATACCTTTCTTCGAGTCATGGTGCATCCACTGAGGCGAGAGGGAAATTGCGAGTGGATGAGGAGAGTGGACGACGACTTTTTTTAAATTGGAGCTCCGAAATCCCAAAGCAGGAAGGCGCCGGCCTGCGTATCGACTGCCCTACCACACTGCATGCTGCTGCTCGGCCGATGGGTACAATCCTCAAAAGGTGGTATATGAGGACGTGGACGCTGGTGCCCACATCCCTGAATGAGGCGAGAGGAAAAGTCTTCATACTGGCACCTGCGGTCGCGTCCCATCTGGGCTTGAAGCTTGAAGCTTGAAGCCCAGTGAGAATGGGATTGGAGGTGTACTGAGATAATCCGAGAAATTTCTGATATGTATTATGAACCGAGGATAGCTGTAAACCGACCAGGTCAGGTCAGGTCAGATGAGGTCGTAGATTTGCCACCATTCTGAATTCAATCAAAGGATTTTCAACACAGGCTCAGCACATAAATAATATTATCCCCTTCAAAGTGCGTCTGACGCTAGCTGAGGTGAAACGTGCTCCACTGAGGTTATGGCACGGCCCGGGGGGCGCGATAAGAAACAGACCACATACAATGTAATTCGTACAACACATATAAAAAAATCACTTGTAGCGTGGTCTGTCTACGAGAGACTAGAATCATGGCATTTTGGGAAGGGGCGCAAAACGATATTCCCCGTTGTAGCCGTGGGCTTTGGCCCACTGCTACGCCATCGGCTAGATTAGATTAGATACGATCCGTGGTTGTGCACGTCCTTGTGTGCCAGCGCGTCGCGTCTGTACAGAACATCATCACTTTGCCTGCGACGCCACACCGTACGGCCCCGCTCGACGCGATCCCGCCACGCAGACCACACCTGCGGACAGATCTGCCTGTTCCACCGTGAAGTGGTGCCGAAAGCCATGCTCTTGCTACGCCAAGAACAAGCTGCGCTGTAGGCAGGCAAATGGATACGTATCTAATGTGATATATTAGAATGGGGTTGTAATTAGATTGATTATTGTATTAAGATTGTTATCTAATGCATACTTGTGATATATCATACTGCCAGATTGGAGAAGGAAGTTTCATTTCCGCTGACAGAGAAGCCCCTCGCTTCCGAATGGAGTTCGCAATGATCATGCTCAAAATCATTGACTCTGACCGTCCCTAATATCGATGGACTGCAGCGTTAAATTAGATTGGCGATGGAATCGGACTCTTATTCGTAAGGGTGTGAAGGGGGATAGCATCAGAAAAGTCTTTGAGATCGTTACAAAGACCTCAAAGATGGTAAAGACTCGAAGACCGACATCTTTGGTGAGCAGCGTACCTTTTCCCGGGAAGACCCCCCATCTTTGGATGATGCCCACACCTTTGCCGCGCTTTGCCAAGTACCATGATGCATCCCATGTAAGACCACCAAAATCTTCCTTCATCTTCCAGATCTTTAAGCCGTCCTACACATCAATTTTTGGTATTAAAATATAATTTACACTCAACCAAACTAGGAGTACCAATTTAACTTTATCGGATGTGAAATGGTTCACCGCCAGATGACCCTCATCGACCACATAGTCACTATCCGGTTATCTTATCTGTTCACCGATGACCATACACTACGATAAAGTATGAGAGCTCTTGACTGATCGGTCAGGCTCTTTGTACCAGTTGGTATCGCTTAGAAGCTTCATCATACAGCAGGAGTTTTCTTGTCTTATTGAATTATATTGTCAAATTCATAGGCTCTCTCTCACCTTAGAATCTAGATGGCGTTGTTCTTGTTTACATTTTGATGTAAGACTCGGATACGCCGCTGTAGGATGCAACTCCCCGAGCGATAAATGTTCCAGGAGCCTGTTGGAAGGTAAGGCAAAAACTTGCTGGGTAACGGGCTTGTACCGATCTGCTCTAGCGCGTTAATTTTTCGGAAATCCTGGGTAGGCGTCCAGTCCCCGGAGCATTGACTGACGAAGGTGTAATTCAAGCTCTGCCTAATATGCTTTGAGTGCTCCCGCCACGTCATCCAAGCCCCTCTGCCACTATGGTTTTCTCAACTTCTACTTGTATAATTTTCATTGCTATATTATTTCTTATCCTGCTGTACTCATACAAACATCATCGGGAAATTGGGGAAATCCCGATTTAGCCATATGACGTTCATGAACCCATTACGACATTATACTGCCTTGTCAACAGCTCATAACCCATTAGATGCACGCTGCAGGACGATTCTCAATCGAATACAACATCGCTTCTGTAATGTGTAATAATTAACATATGGCAAGGAAATTGTAACTATGTTGTGAAGTGGCTGCGAAGTTCGTAGAGGAACGATGATATC
>Ga0307513_10003606_pt1 | contig 20945 bp, 27 predicted proteins | sample 15_EM_MG_FD_202174 | JGI IMG/M metagenome (GOLD analysis project Ga0307513, IMG submission 202174) | Populus trichocarpa ectomycorrhiza microbial communities from riparian zone in the Pacific Northwest, United States - 15_EM | ecosystem: Host-associated > Plants > Roots > Unclassified | place...
ATACGTATGTGGACTAGACTTATTGTGTCCTTAGTCTCCCTTGTATACATGTTAACCGTGGTATCGGGCGCGACCGACTTTGCGATGCCGCTCTTTTTGCTCTATGGTCGTCAATGGCTGTACGGCATTGCGGCATTGGCACATGGTATTCAAGTCGTCGCAGTCTTCGTCATCGTCATCAAGGACTTTGGCCTCTTCTGGTGGAACTTCCTCACGTTCTGGAGCACTTGGATGTACGCCAGACTTCCTTCTTCTAGCAGCCCATTCATGCTCATGATCCAACTTTGACAGACAAAATGGTGCCATTGTTGCGGCTGTCTTCCGTACCTGGTTGAACCACAAGAAACAACCCATTCGTCTCCCGGCTGGCGATGATCAGAGCGACACTGACCGGGTCTCTGGTGGCGCGGCTCCTGACAACCCACTCGCCCATGTCAACGTGTCGAAGAAGGTTGCAATTATCATAATTGCCGCCTCGTTCAGTATAACCGCCATTTCGTCCGTCTTGTTTGTGGTACGTGTGCTCGCCTTATCGTCCTGGGATCTAATAATAATCGATCAATCTAGTTCGTCATCGCAAGGAACTAGATCGGAGGACGCTTTCCAATTTTACCCTGCTCTTTGCGACAAATATCAGACAAGTACCGGACCTGTACGGTGGTGTGGTTGGTGGTACCTGGATATGTTTCTGAATCTTTATAGCCATGCCATCTTAATAATTTCAGGCCGTGCGCTGCACCTCGAATTAACCCCTGCCTATCGCACTCTCGATTTATGATTGTAAAGCATCAGTCCAACGCGGATTATACGTGGAATATAACATCAGTGCACTATAACATCTTGAAATAAGATAGAACTGGTATAGATCGGGGTGTCCACTGTGTACAGGGAGAAGCCTTTGACTCAGGACACTTGAAAGTGAACAAGAAGCACTCATAGAGGTTAAGAGAACCATTGTGGTGTTTCTCCAATCATTCCTAGTGAACATATGTACTCGGCAACTTGAACTTGACAGGGACTGAGACTACGGCATGCCTCCACGCGGACTAGTTCAGTGCGCATAGGGACAATAGGACAGTCGTTCCCTAAAGTGAGGCTCAGAAGTTGGTGGAAATCATTTCCAGGGCTTCCAGGGCTGGACACACTGTCAAGCAAACGTCATTGAGACTGACAAGACTCGCGCGCGTAGTGGTTCACGCGACTCCACCAGGGCCGGTGACACTTCTATTGCTGCCTTTCAGTTCCAAGAAATTCCAAGTCAGCCAAGTACGAGGCCCTGGAGTAGAGATGGAGCAGAGAAGCCTTGGCAGGTACCCGAATGCGGTCTCTGTCTTGGGCTGAAAGTGATCGTTGGCACCACAGAAGTCCTAATCAGGTCACTTAAAGTCATTTAAATTTGTCACATTGGTCTCTGCAAGTGATGCTGCAAGCGTCGCATCTACTGGTTTACAGGTTCCGTACGTGCCGAGAGTCGCTCAGCCTATGGCAGTCGGAGTGCTTGGCCGCGGTTTCTGTGTGTCATTCTTTCAACGTATACTCGTGATATGAATCAACGGAAGACCAAACCCGAGCTTTTTAACGTCGTGTGTCAACAGCTGGTCTATATTCTACATGACGGTACTATTCCACCTCGATGGGCACAACGCCTTGTAACGCTCGAGGTGCGCCGGTCTCCATAGGGAGTACCTCTTTGCCTTCCCAAAACCGTGGCAGCTTATCTCCAGGGATGAATATACGTTCCGGGCCTGCCTCTGTAATCACGCACATCCGGATAGTGCCTCCCGAAGAGCCGTCTCGCGACATGGCCAATGCGAGCGCTAGTAAACGTTAGGACGCGACCATAAGTACGTCACCGTGACCAGGGGACTGACTACTCACTGTTTTGTACGAACTCGATCGTCTCCTCCTTTCCCCATCCTTCCTTGTACGTCGCATCACAGTAGCCGTAAACGTACGTGGAGCCAGACCCTACATGTGAGAAAGTCAGGTATCCGGTCCATAACGCACACAATAAATTCAATCGCACCTCCAATCGCCCATGGTTGTCTGAACAAGCCACCACCAAGCGGGATGTTATACACACTCGGACCAACTTCCTTGTCCCAGCCTGCGACGATGATACCCGCGCTGAGCGCATCCTTGTTCTGGTAGCAGAGCTGCTCGAACGTCGCTGCGGCGACGTGAACGGGAGGAGGCCCACCCATAGTTTGGGTATAGTGTTGCAGATGGTAGTGTACAACATCCGCGACGGCCTGAGATAGTGAAATGAGGGTTGGTTTCTCTAGGTTTCTTCGAGCAATTGGTTACTTACTTGAGTATCGGCGGCTGAGCCAGATCGACAACAGTATATACGGTCATGGACACTCGTGAGCTTGTCTGTTACCCGATTGACCTGGCGTGTTCATGAAGGCGGTCTGAGTGGCTGGTGCACGTAATTTCGTTCGAGGCGACCCACGATATAACTCCCAGAGGTAGTGCGACTATCTGCGCCGATTACAACACCGTCTTTGAACTGTACGGCCATGATCGATGTCTGTTCGCGCCGATACCGTCAGCCACCGCTGCACTCCAGGTCGGTTTCGATGCAGAACAAAACACGCACGCCGAGATTCACTTCCCCAGCTTTCAGATGGTGAATATCGACGGTCTCCATTGCAGAGAAGCAAGACTTGTGAACGCGTAAGTGGTTCAGTTTCAAGGGCTGACGCGTCAATAACAGAACAAACAATTCATCACTTGCAACGAACGAACCCGAGAGAGCAAACCACTATACGAGTCATTTACTGTAGAAGCCAAAAAATAGTGTACAGGTAGTCATGAAGATGAAGCTGGGTTTGAAACCGACTGGTGTCCAATTCCAACGCCCTCCCTCACCGCATCTCCGCATCATGTAAGTGAAGTTTAGCAAGCAAGTCGGCGACTGGAGTGGTACCATGTGGGGGAAGATCATGCTCCACCAGTCGCGGCAAGTTCAGCAAACCGTCGACTGTGGCTCTCAGGTCTGCTCCCTGTCAAGTAACAGTGAGAATAAACTATAACCCACAGGAGGCGCATGAGTAATTACCTCGTATAGAACAGAGTATACAGCTTGCGCGATAGGTGCCTCCACTCCGACCCGATCAATTACTTCCTTATATCCTTTGGTGGTGGAAACTCCTTCCGCGACACTTCCAATGGTCTTGAGAATATGATCTAGCCTCTCTCCTTTCCCGAGCCGGTACCCAACGGTATAATTACGCGAGGTGGTAGATGTGCAGGTGAGAAAGAGGTCTCCGACTCCAGCGAGGGAAAGGAATGTTATTGGTGAGGCACCAAATGCCTTGCCAATTCGTGTCATTTCAGCCAGAGACCTGGTTATCAGTCCTGTAAATGATTTGGATATGTAGCATTAATGAAGGGGCTCGATGATGAGACAACCACAAAGGTTAGTATGCACCACATACCCGCTCGAGTGTTGTTTTCGAAACCTAATCCATCAGAGATTCCGGCCGCGATGGCGTACACATTCTTCCCCGCTCCCGCAAGTTCGACTGCCATAAGAATTTCAGCCGCAAGCGAGGTCCATATATCGGAGCTAGTGCATACCACCTATTGGGTCCTTATTTGTATAGCTGCAAATATCCTCGATTCAGATCTTTTGTGCAGTCTCGATTCAAACGCACCATCGGAACCAAGGTTGATGAAATAAAAGACTGGTCTTTTCTGCATGGGCCATACTTAAAGAAGTTACTGAGACTTGAGTAGGCTGGCGCTTTACGACTGTAGGTGCCTCTCTTTGTCAGACTCTCGGTCGACCGCGAAAGAGACCCCTCACTTTCTTTCGCGAACGATGGGCCGGACTGACCAGCACATAGAGTGAGATTCAGTGATAATAGCATTCGGCAAAAACAGGTATGCCGCCTACCAAGAAGGTTGAAACCTTAGCCACTTCAGGCCCACAAGTATCCACGATAATTTCTATCGTGAGGGCTTGAGTGCCCTGCTCGATGCCCTTGTTCACAAATATCAAAAGGGGGAGATTCTGAAAATCGAATGCATTATGGATCTTGCCCAAAATCTCCCTTTTTCCACGGATAGAGATATCAATATATGTGACGGTTCGAATTGGACAAGACCGGATAACCATACCGCAGATTTGGTGTGGGAATCGCAAACAGAACCACCCCGACGGTCCGGAGAATGTCGGTACCAGGCAACTCGGGCCCAATAGCCGTGATATTCTCCGAAAAGACGTGATCTGTGAGATACTTTGGGTTCCGGTGATGCTCGTTGAGGGACTGTATGATATCCTTCGATCTGCTCCACAGCAAGACTGGACTGCCAGAATCCGCCAAATGGTCTGCCAAACACGACCCAAAGTTCCCCGATCCGAGGACCAGTATTTTCTGCGGAGTTCCGTCCACCAAAGGTTGAGTCGATGACATGGTGCAGGGTCAACCAAGTGCTCAGGGACCACACGCACTCCATGTAATTTGGTAAAACAAAGCCCCAACCAGTGCATTACTATATACAAATAATTAGTATACATCTACATCAGATAGTCCATGAGCGAGAAATCGAGAGTACAAACTACAAATCGATGCAAATAGGATTTCGAGAAGAGTCTCCCTTATCGGACAGAGCACAACGTGTTGAGACGTTCGCCAACATATCGTCGACTTCACGCTCCGATGGTGGCTCGCTCCATTCTTCACGCAGAGGCGTGCTACTGTGGCTGCTAGGAGGACCACCATCATCCGAGCAGCGGTCATCTTGCTGAAACTGCGTTTTGATCTGTAGAACTGCCCTAGAACGCTGAGGAAGCTCAAGGACGGCCGTGGCGCGGCCCGACGATGGTAGGGCAATAAGTCTTTGACTTTTTGCTTTCGCGATTAGCCTTGGAGGTTCGGGCTTATCTCGAGCCTCCTCTTCATCTGAGTTTGCCGCCTCCTTGCGAATAGTTGCCGAAGGTCCGAACAACAGCCCTCTTTCATTGTCCTTCATGACTGCTTTGCCCTTTGCGAGGCCCGGTGCGACTTTTGTCTTCTTACGCGGACTGCACTCAACATCATCTTCGTCTTCGTAGTGGGAGGTGGGAGACTGGCGCTTGCTGGGAGATGAAGGAAAGATTTGCGGTCCGACAAGAGAGCCGCTGGCGGCACTTGTGCCGACAGTCGTTTCCGTGTTCTTCTCGCCGAGCGGTCGTTTGCTTTTTGGTGATGATGCCGGCGTCTCCTTATCATCCTTCGCGGGGGGGATATTCTCAGCTCCCATATTCCGCCTCGAGAGTCCTACTGACCAAGGCTTCAAAAAGAAAGAAATGGAATAGACGGAGTCAGCTCACCTCTGGGTTTAGCAGATGAAGTGACAACAGATTTAGCTACTTTGAAGACCTTCGCATGCCTGCGACGGCCATTGGCATCTGCCAATGTCGTTTGGACCTCCCAATCAGTAGGACGTATCTTTTTCCAATCCGCGAATACCCTCTCGGCCCACTCATCCGTCGTCCCCTCTATATGGTAATCGATTATTCCACTCCATTCCCCAGAAGGAGGGGTCTTGTTCACGAAGATGACTTTGCCGACATTACCATCGACCAGGCTAGACAAGCTGGATTCGCTTCTTGTGCGGCCTGATTGGGTGGAATTGGGGGCTGTGGGGGTTGAGCGTTGATGAACAGCTTTGGCGAATTCCTTTACTAGCTTCTTAAGCCCATGGACTTTGAGGGAGGTGCCCATGATGATCAGGAGGTCCGGTTTCTTGCCCAAATCTACGCTTTGGACAGTAGCGATGTCGTCACCGAGTGGATGTGGCTCGTCATAGAGCACAATTGCCGGTCGAAGCGTTCCAACGCGAACGGCTCGCGCAGACCGCGCGACACGCTCGTTGCCTACATTTGAAATGGAGTCACCGGTCAGATAAGATCCTTCCAGCAGAAGGCAGGTATGTTACTCACATCGTGATGAACATTCGGGACATTCAGGGGCCTCTCCTCGCTGGAAGATGGCGATATGTTCGGCATCGCACGGGTAGTTCGCACTGCAGATCGTGCACCGCACTCGATGAATATCGCCATGTAGTTGAACGTTCTTCACGTCCCTTGAAAGCTTGGCTTTCATTTTGCCCTTGGCGGCATCGGCCTCACTAGTGCTAGTGGGAGGAGCGCCGGAGAGACCCGCGCGCTCTTCTAGGCCATCAATATTCTGGGTATACGATCGTAGCAGACGACCTTTCTTGTCGAGAGTCTTGATAAAGTGGTGAGTCGCCGAAGGTTCTGCCTTATCGATGGCAGTCTTGAGTCCCGAGATGAATGTGTAAAATACGGCGGTTGAGGTGGCATCTCGGAACAGTCCAGCATCAAACAGGTCTCGCCCCTTGAGTACTACGTCCGGGTACTTAGCCTTGACGAGGTTGTAGAGGCCATCCGACGATCGAAAGTCCTGGTGCGCCATTGTTAGTCTCCCACGAACAGCCAGCAAAGAGGCATGTAAGATGCATTTCAGACCACACTCTGAAAGCGCGTATCACATTCTGTGGTCAGAGCGTAAACGCTGTGCATGGCTCTGAAACAGGACACCTTCACCACGAATACACCACCGCGGCATCTCAAATGAGTTCGGATGGACACCGGACCCATAAGAACGGATCATAGGTGTGACAGATGGAGCCTTTCCGCCTGCCGGAACAAGGCTGGTGAAGGGGTCAAACGTGCTGGCTCGTGGGCGAAGCCTCAGAATCCAAAACAAGACTTCCAAAACAGATCACGGGAACCCTGGAGAGCGGGGAGCATAGAGCCAGTGCGCCGGACGCGTGGAGAGCACGACTTCGACGAATGAGCAGATATCGAACGAGCCGAGCACCGACGCGACGAGGGCGGTGGAAATACATGTGTGGTAGTCTCAGATAAACCGATACTCACTGGAATGCCAGAGGAGCAGGATATACCCGCGCCCGTGACCACGACGATCCGTCTACTTTTGGCAACGGCGAGTGACAGTTGGCTTAACGCCCGACGCGACGTAGAGTCCGAAGACGCTGTCTCAAGGTTAAGAGTAGTTATTGGCATTTTATTCTGCTCGAAAGGCGCGCGTCCTCGCCCGATGTAAAGAGGAAGAGAGTTCCAAGAAGTGAAAGACACGTGACAATGTTTACGTTGATTCACAGGGGTAAAACTCGCTACATGGCTATTGCAACAATCAAGGCAGCTCCTGCGATGACTCCCATCGATATCTCTGGTGTGGAAGCCCTACCTGTAGTCGTGGTCGAATTCGTAGAATTAGCACCACTCGGCACCGTGGTCGAGGTTCCCACACGTGCTGAGGCGATGGTTGTCAACGAACGTATCAAACTTGTCAAGGTAAACGTACTTGTTGTGTCCGTAGTACCAGTAGGGGTAGCTGTTGTAGGCGCGGTGCCCGTTGTAGAATTCGTGGAGCCTGAGACAGATGTCGAGGTGGGCCCAGGAGGTCCAGTGGTCACTATTAGCGACCTGAAATTAGTAGACATTCCCACCTCAGGGAAGGGGTCCTTACAATCGAAGTCACAAATTGTTTGCGGCTTAAAGCTCTCTGGAAACTGTCCGAAGCAGTACTCCGCAGTGCAAAGCGAATCCTCGGGTTTTCCAGTACCATTCCAAGCACAAACCATCCCGCTGAGGCAGCGATCCCAGTTTATCTTGTAGACCTGCAGCCCCGTCTGAGTTTCCAGAATATCAGAAAAGTGAAGACCCATACATCAGTGCACAGGCAATTAGCGTAATCCTGCGCCACGCTCTGCTTCGAATCACATGCAGCGGTGCTCTCTTCGACCGCTTTGCACGCATAGTTGGTGCAGCCATCGGGCTTGGTGGTGATTTGGGCGAGGGTGAGGGGCAGTAGCAGTAGCAGCAGCTGAGAGACAAGTGCAAAGATGGCCTTCATTTTGTGGGCGTGGAAGGGTCCAAGTTGCGAGACCACCTCCGGCCGGAGAGTGATTCCTGCTTGGAAAGCGCGTGGCCGGTCAGAGACCCGGTGCGGAGATACCGAATTGGAAACTTGCACATCCAAATTCCAAGGCGCCGAATGTCCTCATTACGGCAGGACACTACCAAGCCCACGTAGGCGATCAAGACTCATGACCTCATTGGTCCAGCTACGCGAAGGCAGCGAAGGCAGTCTCTTACATGTGGGTCTACCGGCCGCATCGCGCGGCTCCTCCAATGTAACACAAAATGGTCCTCACTACTCAAAGGATACCATAAGATATGGGTGAGTCCCGGACTCGCTTAGATGCGCAATAGATTATCATAAGTAACACAAACGAGACGTAGCGCAATAATTGATCTACAGGATAAGTTATAGGTCGGTTGCTACACCTCCATGCAACGCAGGACAGCCACCAAGCGCCCAACTCCGCTCCTACTATTGCCGTTTTGCATACGCCCGCGGAGCCTCACTGGGCATAGAAAGCCACCTTACGGCGTTTTTCAGGGTCTGAAATCCAACCTTCAGTGTGTCACTTTTGAAGATGTACCACCCGAGGTAAACGGCTACCAGCATCCCCACAAAATTGCCAAAATTCGTCGTCCACCAGCCGACGGTCCAAAAGAGTACAGGAACGATGTGTCCCGCATAGACGATCCCTTGGATGGAGAGCCATTGACCGATCCACGCGCGAACCTTTCCGCGAAAGAATCCAGGGGGCAGCGCCTGAGGTTCGTACCCGCCCACCTTCATGTCTTCTGGGCTGAAGTATGTGCGCCGAGAAAGAGGTGGCTCGTCTATTGCGTGAGCACGCTTGCCAAAGGGGTCCTGGAGGAGGTCGAAAAGAAAGAAGAGCCAGTTGATCATGCCGAGAATGAAGAAAAGCGAGCGGAGTAGAGCGGTACGGATGTCGTATAGTCGTACACGAGGTGCCTCTTCAGTGCTGAGAGTAATTTGCCTGTTGCCATCTGCAATCTGCACCCCCGTACGTTAATAGACAAAGAGGGACCGAGTGTAATATATCGCACCATCTCTCCGACCTTTTTCGCCTCCAAAGCAAGTCTAGTTACTCTCCCATCGTGCTCAGAGAAGAGCCTCTCCCAAGTTTTCTTCATCTCCTTCTCTTTTTCGAGTTGTTCATTTGCCGCCTCCCCGACAAATCTGGCCTTGTCAAGCACATCCACCGCCCTTCTCAAATCATCTTCCAAGTCCTCCCGTTGCGTCCAAACCTCCGCATCAAGCGGAATTAAATATCGTCCCTTCTGCAAATCGTTAAAAACATCCACGGCAACTTGCTGCCTCTCAAGTCGCTCAAGCCACTGGGGAGCGTCGAGGTCTCGCAAGCGTCGCGCACGGTTCCATATCTGCGTTTGGTCGCCCATGATAGCGCGAAGCTTATCCTCTCCGAAAATTTCAAACGTCGAGTCGTCCAGCGACAGGACTTCACGGAGACGGCGGGCGTGGTTATTATATTCTCTGCTCACGGCCAAGAGACCCCTGAGCCGTTCGCGGAGTTTTCGATCGAGAGCATCCAATTGGTCGCACGTGCTGCCCATCGTGTTTCAGCATATCGAATCAAAAAACCACAGTACGGGGTGGATCAATACTCACTGTTCCTTCTTCTCATAAAGTCTATCCAACCTCTTCTCCTCCGCCTCGATCCTCTTCCGCTCCATCGCCTCCTCATCTGCACTCCTCGAGGGTGTAATAGGCGCAGAATGTCTAAATCGTCTTCGCGCAGTACTAGGCCCGACATCCATATAGGCCGGTTCATAGCTATATGCCCTCCGTCTCTCTTCCTGCGCCTGGTGATTATTCTCTTCCTCCGCTCGGTCAGAGGGATCACGAAAGTCATCGTCCACCCCCAGTCCAAACGTATTGAGACGATAGGGAAGGATTGTAAGTCTCTTCCGGTGCTTGCTCTTGCCGGCTGGTGACACCGTGGCACTCCCGTTCTGGGGAACTGCTATACTACCCTTAGTAGAAGACGCCTGATTCCACCCTTGCAGCTTCTCCTCGTCCGTAGTAGCAAGGTCGACAGCCGCTTGGTCGGGTGAGCGCGCGGCAGTCCTCGAGGGGCTGTCTCTCACGTCCCCACCGGAGTGATATCCTCTCCCCATTCTCGGACTTTGCCGTCCGCTCAACCGTCCTTCGCCCACTTCGTCACTCGAGTCTCCTCCCCGTGTAGGTTTCAGCCCCTCAAGGAACCGGTTCAATCTCCCCTCCGAGCTTGTGCTAATCCCAAACAGCGCTGAGAGGGATGACTTGCTTTGGTGTGCGGAACGACTGCTTGACACACCTCCAGATCCAACACCAGGTAACTGGGATCCAGGGCTGGGGGCTAGAGGCGCCTTTATGCGACCAGGCAGCGACTTGCGAATATGCCATCCGAGGAGGTCCCTCGGGCGGCCAGGGACGTCGAGTGAGCTGCGATTCGAGGAGGACCCCTCGGCGAAGAGCCCAATTGCGTGCTTCGACCCCGAATAGCCAGGTGGGAGGTGCGCACCATCCGAACTACTGACCATTGGTGCATCCCCTGCCTCGCTCCCAACCGAACTCGCGCCCCTCGAACTCGCCTCGGGACTGACGGTCTCTCCAAGGTGCCGAACGTGCATATTCAGCGGTGGGGGGTTGACATACATTTCCATCAGCAGCGCGGTGAGATGCCACGGCGCGTGGATGCGGCTCTTGTACCGCGTACTCCTTGCGTCATGCAAATCGGCCAGGTGCGGGCGCCAGCCCAAGCTCTCGCGTTCGCGCCGCGCCGCAGGAGAATGGTACTCTGCTTCTTCTTCGTCCGAGTTTGGCTCTTCGAAGACGTCCCGCCGCCAGCGCATTACATTCATGAGGTTGAAGTGGTGTGGTGTGGACAGAGAGGGAAGGAGAAGAGAGTAGCGACGTGACAATTGATCTTTTGCAGTTTCGGCGCGTTCGCGGGTACCTGACGAAGCTTTGGCGTGAAAGAGATGGATGCGGGCTAGGGGGGGTATCAATAACAAAACCAAAAAAAGTTGAAAGAAGGGGGCGAATGCACCATCTGTTTCGGTCTCAAGTCTACGGTATTCTTCCATTGTCAACTTGGGCCTTTCCTTGCCCTTCCCTTTCGAACTTTTTCTCTTGAACACGTTTGCCCATTTGTCTCCCGAGTCTTTCCGGCTTCTTGAGGGGCTAGAGGTGGGAGACGTACGATGATAGTCCAGAGATGCGGTAGAGGTCGACTGCGTCGCTTGGGTTAGGTTGGAGGGCGCAGGTGAGGCAGTTGCTTCTTCTCGCAGGGTAGTGGAACCAGAGTCGAAGAGAGTGTGTGATATGGAAGGACTTTGGGGTCTTGGTAGCATTGAACGAGGTGAGGAAGCAAGTGTAGAAGAAGTAGGATGGCTAACTATTAGGTCTGGAACAGGACTCTGGCTGGAAGGGCGGGAGCTGACTGCAGCGTGTGCCGCTTCTGCTTCGCGGACGGCTCGATCTACTTTCTTGCGGCGCTGCATCAGTCGTTCAATGTCAGCCAGTTGTTCTGCTGGGACTTGGAAGGTATTAGTTTGCCGCCGGATATTCAATTGATACGAGGCTGTGATCATCTCTACGTGGCAGAACGGGTGCAGTTGATCTCACCTGGGACATCTGCGCAACCGAGTAATTGTCAGTATTTCCCTCTAAATTGGCGGGGGTAAGGCAAGGGCGAGAGGTGGAGCGTCAGGGACAGGATATCGACGTGACATATTGCGGCTAGAATCAGACTGGAGGTGCACTGCACACCCAGGCACCGCACCGACTCCCTCAGCAAGGTGGGACAGCAGGGGTGGGAAGATGTCCTTGGGACATCGAAGAAGAACAACGGTATTCGGATTTATGCGCTTTGAACACGAAAATATTCATATATACAAAAGGACTACTGACCAAGTTCGTTGGGCTGAACGAGGGGACTATTGAGGTCATATAAGGTCGGGTCAAACGGTTGAGGAGCGCTCTCCTTTTCACGACGCCCGGTATGAGTTACAGCTCTAGTTCGTCGAGCAGGATTGAGCGGACTGGGGATATTAGAGCCCCTGTGTGGTGTTGTCCGAGGAATCGGCTTGTGGATACCAAGTGCGCCATACTTGGACGAGGAGCTCTCTATCGACCTCGTGCGTTCCCTCTGAGCAGCAGTGATATCGAGAGATATTGAGCGCGGGCTGTGAGAGCCTGGTACGCGCGGATTTGAGCCGACGCGGGGAAGACCCCGCTTTGCTGGCCGTTGAGGGTCCGGAGCGGGGAGGTCTGTTGGAAACTGGATACGACCTGCGTTTGGGGACGACGAAGGCGACGGTGAGCCGCCTTGGTCCATTGCGCCCGATGAGGTACAGAGCAGACCTTGGACCCTGCTTCCCTTCCGCCGTTCGCAACCATCGCTCGTTTCTTTCACCAAAATTACAAATAATAATTTAGGCATACTCAGCATGCCAGTACAGGACAGGACGAACGAATTTAGAGCATGCGTGGAGTCGATTCGCAACCGTTCCTCGTATCCTTCAAAGCCAGAACACAAGCAGCGTCTCCTCAACGGCCACGGAAAGGCAAAGACAGGAAATAAAAGCGAGTTTTCAAAAATAGCAAGCGAGATTGGAAAGGAAATTAGCTCAACTACCCTCAAGCTCGGAAAGCTCGCTCAGCGTCAGTACCAGTGTCACAGCCTCCATTATTCACTATGCTAATACTGTCTTACCAGTTGCCAAGCGCAAAACACTCTTCGACGACCGACCCGTGGAGATCAGCGTACGCCCAGCCCCTACTACCTTCTCGTAGCAATATCGACGTGTACTCATACGCAGCCTCTAGGAGCTTACATTTATCATCAAGCAAGACATTGCGAATATAAATAAACAGCTTGCTGCTCTCCAGGTCCATGTAAAGTCGCAGCAGAATGGCTCCAATGGTTCTGCAGTTGGCAGCAAACAAGTCGATGAGCACAACGCAAACGTCATCACCCTACTTCAGAGCAAGGTCATGCAGACCACTATGACCTTTAAGGACGTGCTGGAGATCCGTACACAGGTATGGTCACAGGCAGCGCCGATCGAGGCTCCGTGAGCTAACTGCTCCCATTTTGCCTATTGTTTCCAGAACATGAAAGAGACGAAGGATAGAACAGAGAAGTTCGTCTCTTCCACGGCATCAGCCGCCATTGCCCCTCCATCAAGCTGTGAGTCCAGTCCGATTCTCTCGCAATGAAAGAAATATAACCCTCCGCAGCATCCCTCCTCTACCAGCAGCCACGCAACGACGATTCTCGGTACAACCTTCAAGACAAGGGTAAAGGCCGGGTACGGGATACCGACCTCCTGGCATTAGATATGGTCGCGACCGAAGAAGGGCACGCAAACGGGGCAATGGGCGGAATGCAAGAGCTCCAATACATGGATAACCAGGTTCGTAGTTCCTTCCTCATTCTTCCAACCAATTCCCTCCCCCTCTTATGTCCGGAACGAACACCGTTAACACCGGTGTCCACAGCAAGATTACATACAGTCCCGCAGCACAGCAATTGAGTCAATAGAAGCAACTATTTCCGAGCTGGGGTCTATTTTTTCCCAACTGGCGCATATGGTCGCCGAGCAACGCGAAACAGTCCAGCGTATTGATGCTGACACGACGGACATCGCTGACAACATTTCTGGTGCACAACGGGAGCTGCTCAAGTACTACGCGAGTATTTCCAGCAATCGGTGGTTGATGATCAAGGTCTTTGGAGCACTGATTGTTGTAGTAAGTAGTGTACCCTCGGTATTCTGCTTGAGTAAAGGAGGAAGGTACTAATAATCACCACCTATAGTTCTTATTATTCGTTCTCGTTAACTGACGGACTCGGCTCGGGTTGTTTATGCACGTCCATTTTTATGTATTCACCCTACCTCGCCTCGCCTTACCATACCCCACTGGACTCCGGCACTATAAAAATAGCTGTATCATACAGCACTGAGGGGCCAACGGACTGTGTGGGTGCTTGGGATGGCCCTTAGCTTTTTGCTCCCCGGACACTGCTTACACCACGCGTGCCGACCCCTTAGTATATGTGTGAGTAATATGAGTGCTTATTGATAGAGAGCTACAGCAGGTGTGATTAGCAGTGGGGCTGTCGGAAAGTCATACATAAGCAACGTAGGTTGACCGCAGGAATCCAGTAATCTGGTCTGCGGCGAGCAAAGCAGGATCAAACATCAGCCCAACCACCCCCATCAAGTTTGTACGTCGCCTCGTTCTCGGGAAGATCGGGTGAATCGACCAGCTTTGCGACGCGTTCTTCGCCACGACCTTAAGGGCAATTCAGGACAACGGAAATGGTAAAACGGGGAGACCCTGGAACATACCTTTTCGCAAGAACATACGAGTGGCGGAAGCATGAGAGAGGATATGTCCACCGATGGGCTTGAGAGCACCTCCAGCCACAAAGGTCATCGTCGCTCCAGGATCAGCTAGTCAAAGGGACTCGGGTGTCAGCGGTACGTGGACAAAGTACTTTCGGCCTCACATTGGACTTGGTTTGTCAGCAGCACGGCAATCTATACGGAAGGTGAGTACTCGAGGTCAAACAAAGGGCGATAGACTCACGTTGAACTCTTCAGAGACCTTGCTCAGTTTGGAGAGCATCTACAGGACAGTTCACTCTAAAGTTATTTTATTGGTGTCACGAACTTTACCTACCGTTGCTAGCTTCTGCTGCCTCTCGCTCAATTCTCCACGACCGGAATAGTCAGTCCGAAATAATGCCATAATAGAATCGATAATCTAGGGCTGGTAGGTCTCGGCTCGGCTCGGATTCTAGTTAAAGCGAAGCGTACCAATAGCCTATAATCCTTCTCATCAGCAAAGCGACTGGTGCATTCATTGATAAGCTCCATCTGGTAAAGAGGGTAGCAACACACAGAACCTCAGCAGAATATGGTTACCTGATGTTCGCTGTTGAAGGCACGTGCTACAAAAAACTGTTAGCAAATAGGGAATCGAGCTGATGAGAATCCATTTACCATAGAGAATGTTTCCCAGTGCGGCTTCAGCGTCGACCCCAAAACGATCTGCAATTGCGCGGATACGATCCGGGCGGAATGTGCCTGGAGGGCGTGAGGTCGAGCAAGCGAGGTCTTGACATGTCTCACCTTCAGTATCGATATAAGCTACCTGCGGGTGGTTCAGTCACACTGCTACTCAAGCAAACCACCAACCCCACCTTCCCACTGGCACCACCCATTTCGGGAGGCAACTGGGCCAAAACACTCATAGTATGCGCCATCTGAGTCTTCCCAGTCCGGAACTCTCCATATACTAGAGGTATTATTAAGTATCGACGGGCCCTCCAATAAAATGGCCGCTGACCTTCAGAGATGGATTGGGATTGAATGCCGCCTACCGCCTCATGAGCGTGGATAACCGGAAGAAAAGAAGATGTCTTCACCTCCAAGGATTGAATCGACTGACTTGCTTCCTGTCGAAATTATGTTGACCTTCCTTCGCCTATCCGAGACTTCGAGGCCAGTAGAGAACGAGGAACCCTGAGGAGAGGTCATGGCCCTAATCTAATCAACCATGTGGGTACTTACTAGCATCTTCTTCACAGCTTCCTATTTGGCATGTTAGTCTTAGGCACAGGGCAAACCGCTATGCACAACCTTGATTTTGTCCACCTTGGCCTCTGAAAACCCCTATAAACATATCAGAAATATCCGTCAACGTTACAGATGGAAGCTGTCCTGACCTTGATCTTCAGCAGCTGACGACGAGGAGTCATATTCACTCCAGTGACAGTGTTTAGAGCGGCAGACTGTAAGGGACTCAGAGAAGGTGTGCACTACTTCCAGTTACTCCTACCTTGAGCTTTGCGATGTCCTGGGCATTAATTCCCTGGATCGAAAGGGAAGGAGTGTCAGCTACAACAGCCAGCACAGACAGCGGGCGGACTCGCATGTGCTTGCAATTCTTCTATCATATCAAAGAAGGGTTCCTATATCCGGAGACACGTCAGATTGGCGCGTTGTCGCTGGCTAAGACTGAAAGAATGAAAATGCACCTCGTCCTCGACCTCGGGAGGCGCCACGGACTGGGCGCGGGAGGGAGGAGCTACTGGCTGGGCACTGGGCTTAGATTGCCGAGGGGGCATGTCGTCAGTAGGAACGGCTAGATGAGCAGTACGGGAGGAGGGAAACCAAGCTGCAGTGCAAATAATAACCACTCGATTCGCGGTTATAAAGAGTACAGTTGTTATGTGATTCACATATCTATAGATACAGAGGATACCGCAATATTCTACTGAAGCGATGGGTCAATCATGCTCGAGTTTCCGCTCTCGGCGACGGGACTCATCTGCCTTCCATATGTGGACGGCGCGACGATCGGCGGACTGGTCGCCAACGGCGAATGCGTCTTGGGAGTATAAGAGGCTTGGACACGAGGTGGGATGGCGGTCCTCGTGAACGGTGACGGTGCAGGTGCAGCGGCAGCCTTTGTGGTACTCGTTGATGGCATGGAAGCGGAATTCTGAGTGGCAAAGAAGCCGGTACCAGCAGTAAGACTGGGGTCCATACCGGGAACGAATGTCGACGCGGCAGGAGCCTGGTTCTGGTTGGCTGGTGTAGCCTTGTTGAACTCGTGCCACCGTGGACATTTGCGATTTGTTTCTGACGAGGGTATCAGTTACCAGTGAAGAAGTGGTACTGGCAATGGACATACTCATGTGTCCCATCTCGCCACAGTTTCCGCACTTTCGACTCGTCTCAGACTTGACCACAGGTGCGGTTAGCAGTGGCTCGCCACCCTCCTTAGCAATCTTCTTATTCTTTCGGTCAATGCGGCGTTCCTGGTTCCTCTTGAGCTTGGCGATTTGACTCTCGAGACTACCAAACGAGGTAAATAAAGAGACCAAATTATAGTGGGGGAATACACATACTCCTTAGCGGCCTTTGCGTCAAGTTTAGCATCACCCGTAGGAACAAGTCCCTCAGTGAGCATGCTCTGCTTCATCTGCTCCTTCTTGCGGAGGTAAGCGGTGATAACGAGCTGATCGCGAACGATCTCCGTCCTTATTTGGCCATTTTTCTGCACCGAGCCTATCAGAATGGAGTGACTAGCGAAGTTTGTCCACACATACCCAACGGCGAATCTTCATGACACGGTAAGTGCCTGGGGCATCAGGTTGCGCGCTGTCAGCACGAACTGGAGACTCTCTTGACTTCCCCTTGGTTTCGTCCTCCTCATCCGTCAGCTCCGGTGGGTCGAGCCGACTGAGCGAACGCATTTGGGCGTTCCAGATGCGTTCCTTCTCCTCGGCATAGACCTTCTGCTGCTCCTGGACGTTGTACCTGTGGCCAGACTTGTTCATTTCACCCTCTGGAGCAATCTTCGTCAGTACTTTTCCAGAAGCGTTAATACTATTGACGTACTTTCCGGCTTTTTCTCGCCTTGCTTTACAAAGACATCTTTCATCGAGACTTTGAGATAACTGAAGGCTTCACCTCGTCCGGTAGGATCTCCTTCGCCATAGAGCTTCAACATCGCTTTCTGCTGAGCGGCTTGTAAGACGTTTTTCGTTGTCATCCAAGGCGCCAACTGCTGGGTGATGGTCAACGGTGTTCCGTCCTTTGCTTTAACTATGGTCGCTTGTTCGTCGTCAGCGTCGTCGGTAGTCCCACTGAAACCCGCATCGAGCAATTGCTGCTGGCCGACTTGCATAGATTCTGTAAGAGCGACATCCTCGGGTTTGACCATCTTGACAATGGCGGCCTCGTCAGGAATAGTAAGATTACCCTTGAGACGCCAGTATCCTTGATGGAGGCCTTTTCTTTGATATTCCATGAACTCTTGCAAGTGCGCCTGAACGCAAAATTAGTACACAGTAAGGCCATGAAGCGGGAGCTTTTGACCTTTAGTCGTTGCTTCAGCTGAACTTCATCTTGATCAGGGAAGTACTTTGGAAGCTGCGAAATGCGGATGCGTTCGTCATCGGTCTTCCTGAGCAGTCGATAGCAAATTTGTTGGAGGCGACTCTTCGCTGTGGTGGTGACTTTGCGAGAATGCGGCCCAGGAATCTCAGTCACGGGTATGGTTTGGCCGATGACGAAAAGATGTTTGATCTCTCGGATGTAATACCGCGATTCACCATTCGTGGTGCTCCTGATGAGAAAGGTGAATAGGCCGGGCCGGTTGAAATTGGCAAGGGTACCTACCGAACCACAAGGAAGTCGGTAGTGTTAGGTTTGTGCTCGAAGAGTGGTGCGCGCACCATATTATTGTATAGTGCGGGAACAGTCACTCCGGGCTTGACAGTTCCCAACTTCAAGAAAGGCGTATCATCAGAAGGCTGAAGGACGAAAGGCGTTCCGAATTCCCTCTATGTCCCGCGTGAGTGTGAATACCAACCGAAGAGGCCCGCACGCACTTTAGGAATGTGCTCGTCCTTATCGTCCTTCTTTCGATAATAATTCACAATAAGGCTGCCCATACCGAAGTTTGAAATCGCAGGTGGGTGCTCCTCCTGCGTTGAAGGTCAAACGGGGAACCCCACATCTTCATTGTCGCTACTTACCGAATACTCCCAAAGTATGAACTTGCTGCTATCTCGCAGACTGAGGTCGCCAGTTCGACGGAGACCTTCGCTGAAGTCACCACCTTTGCCGAGTTTCCTGCCTGCTTTGTCTTTAAGCTTTGGTGCAGTCTTGACCTTGCTAAACTTGATCTCTTGGTTGATGGGGAATTGCGAGGCAAAACGATGGAAAGACCTGCATTCTTGCTTGGTGAGGCGTATCTTGTACTACAGTGGACGTCAGCGTGAAACAGTACAAAGGGTGGCAGGAACTCACGAAAGGCAACTGCAACTTGAGAGCAGGATATGCGTGTTCGACCTCGAGCGCACCAAATGTCTGACGAACAAGCCGGTTGTCCTTGATCGCCTCGTATGTGTGATCATTCGAGATATTGAATTTGTCTCTGGGCACTTGAGGGCCAGCGTCGGTCCTCAGTCGTTTTCGGGGACGCAGGTCGACGCGCGTAGGCCCATCGTCGTCGTACGTGACATCCTCAACATGGCTGAGGTCCAGTTGGGTGAAATCCCGGAAAGTGGCCTTGGCATCCCAAATGATGCTTTGGGTCCAGATCCCGGATTCAAAAACAGCGTTAGTGGGAGCGGTGAGGGCCGGACGTTGAGCCGGACGGGCCTTGGGGAGACTGCAATTTGTTAGTGATGCGTGGAAAGGAGGGAAGAGGAGGTGATTCACGTTGCGGAATCATACATGACCTGGTCCTCCCAAGTAGAAAGGTTGATCATGTCGAAGCTTCGATCATCCATTTGAAGCCCTTGGACTACTTCAGATCGAGCCTGCAAAATGCGTCAGAAAAGTAACGACACAGTAGTTCCCCATTACCAACCACGAGGGCTTGTTCCAAGTCAGCATCAAGGCTGCTCACTGCCACCACTTTCTGCACCCGCTTCTTCTCTTTTTCTTTCAGAGCTTCAGCCGCCACGGTACGGACAAAGCCACTTTGAGCGCTCTTCCGGGCAGGATATGTTTCCTCTATAGCAAATAGTTGGCCAATATATAAATAAGTGTGTCTGATATCTGCTTACGGAGGGTTGGGAGGTCGCGGCTCCAAATCCTCGAGGGTTTCTTCGCGCGTTGACCAAAAATTTCCACGAAGTTGAGTGGCTTGTTTGGATTAAAGCTTGGAAAGAGCTCTTGTACAGTCTTCGTCCGAGTGACCTGTCTGCGTCTGATAACTTTCTTCGTCTTCTTTGCGGGTGCGTACGTCGGAGACCCGACGGCACTTTGACCATACGGAATGAACGCTGGGTACTGCTGCCGATTCCGTGTGGTAGAATCATCAGGCAGCTCTCCGTCGGACATCCCCTCATCGTCCTCGTAGCGCTCCGCGACTGTTGACAGGTTTACACCCGTATTGATACCCATCCTCCCAAGTGCTCCCAAGTCTGCACCAGCCCCGACATCCCGCAGAACGTCGCCGAGGCTGCCAAATACCATATCAAAGTCCTCCTGTGGAGAATAAATGTGTGAGTTGGCTGTTTCAACTGCATGGTGATAGCTTATTACATTATCAGCCATGCTAAGTAGTTTTCTGTGTGTAACACGAGGTGAGTAGTAGCCGAGAGTGGTAAAAATCAAGGTGGGAAGTCGCGGATGGGGGAGGGAACAGGAGGGGGCTTATATAAAGGGTTGCAGCTTGGCTGACTCATCTCCCGCACCCCATGTTTTGGCTCTTTCCCGGCTCTTGAGACTTGCAACCAAACGTGAGGATATTTCAGTAGTCTCTAAGAGTCATACAACGAGCCTTCTGAAATGTTTTGGGAACGCCAAAGCGGCGACCGCTCCGAGCGGTGTATGGTTACTGTATAGTCTCAAAAAATTCTAGATGTAGTGGATGCAGTATTTATTGTTCATAGGGAGTAGTAAGCTTTTACTAAGATTATAGTGAGGCATTATATTTCCTTCTACGTGCGATATCCAGGCCCACCCCTCTCTAGACTCTCTAATAGTGCACGATCTAATGACCAGACGTGCAATTCAATGTATCATGGAAACGAAAATCCCACGTTGAGAGTTTGTCGACTGATTGTACTGTCTCGAAAGTTTGAGGCAGAATGAGGTATCACCGTGTTATTCTAAGGCGTGAAAATCTAAGGAAGAACTACGTCAATGCATCAAGTGCCAGGTCTATCGGCACTGACACCTCCGTGTCCTCGACAGGGGGTTCAAACCAGTGGATTGGCACCCCATGCACATTGTCCCCTCCTAACCAGAAACGACGGAGAGTGATTGGGAGATTAAGTGACCCAATAGCACCTTCTTCATCAAGCTCGACTCCGTTCTCTATCAGCGCGATGAGCAGTCGGGGGATGGCTGCCGCTGTGCCATTGAGAGTATGGGCAAAACGAAGACCCGGTTTCGGGACTTCCGGTGTTGGTGGTGGCCTGTATCGGATGAGGAGACGTCGGGATTGGTAGTCGGTGCAGTTTGAGGTCGAGGAGAT
>Ga0307513_10003607_pt1 | contig 20944 bp, 12 predicted proteins | sample 15_EM_MG_FD_202174 | JGI IMG/M metagenome (GOLD analysis project Ga0307513, IMG submission 202174) | Populus trichocarpa ectomycorrhiza microbial communities from riparian zone in the Pacific Northwest, United States - 15_EM | ecosystem: Host-associated > Plants > Roots > Unclassified | place...
AGAGACATTGCAGAACAAGATTGAGAAACTCCCAGAAGTTGAGCGGGCATTCGTTCATCTTGATTTTGAATGTGAACACAAACCAGAGCACTCTGTTCTCAGCAGGTTACCGAACAGTTAGCATTGGTCTATATATAGATAGATAACATCATGTGCAAATGCGTAGTCAGAGTTGGCGTTGGTTTCATTTGTCTCGTAAAAGGTTACAAACTTGGGATCCAGTGTTTCCCTTTCATGGTGAATCAGTTTATCCAGTTAAGGAATTGAATGAAGTCTATACAGCAAGGGAACCCTACTTTTGTATAATGAGGTACTTGTAGCGTTTTAAACAGGGCAGACAGCTAGTTTGATCCACAATAGTTAAGTTGTTGTTATACATGTTTGGTTGACATGCTTTGGCTGATGGTTCTTCTAGCACTTTCACTGTGCCATTTTATGCATTCTTCTTGTTACTTTCCTCAAACAATAAAAGTACAATCTTTGTAGTGGAACTTGAACGCCTACTTTCTTATAGCTACTTTTGTTTGGGTTTGTCATTAATATTCTTTACCAAAATTTCTCCTAGGCCAAATATTCACGATAAAATTTTGAATAAAAGTTTGTGGTGTGACTAAATTCGATAGAATTTTATGTTGCATGTTCTTTTATTTTTCTCTCTTTAAATCACATGGGCAGGGACCGATATTAAATTAATATTCTATATTTTTTTTTATGTAAAACTTGATGTTGGACTTTAAAGGGTAAATATGAAAATAAAAATGAACTGTTTTCGGGGTCCATGACCTCTTATAAGGAAAAAGAATGAAAAAAAAAAACTATCTAGATGGTGGCCGAGTGGTAAGAGCTTGGACCAAGAGATTTGCTTATTCTGTGATCTCAGGTTCGAGCCCTGTGGTTGCTTATATGATGGTCACTGGAGGCTTACATGGTCGTTAATTTTAGGACTCGTGGGATTAATCGAGGTGCGCACAAGCTGGCCCGGACACCTATGTTAAACAAAAAAAAAAAAAAAAGCGCGAAAAAATCTTGCACAAGTAATTGACATTCTGGGTATGTTCCTAAAGTATTCTGCAATAGTCAAAACTCGCGAAGGCATAAACCGCTAAAAAAGTCAACAGCTACTAATAGCATCATATCCTAGTTTTTAAGCATCAAGGCGAGCATCTTCATGCCGCCTCTTTGTACAAAAATATCAGCAAAAGATATACCTATATTTATAGATATTTCTGCTGGAACTGGAATCAATTGTTTGGAACCAGATGGAGGGGAATTCAGGTTCTGGCCCCAAAACACCATTGTTGATGGGTGAAGGAAGAAGAAGCAGGAGACTGAGTGGAAGGAATTCAGTGAACTCGCTGAGGTCTAATTTTGTGGCAAAATTGCCTGATAAGGTAAGATCTGGCCTGGATACTGAGTCCCCTTATCAGATCAATTTATCCAAAACAACAGGCTTAACAGAAGGTAATCGGTCCTTGGTACGTGATAATTATTCAAGGTTGCATACTCACTAGTTCTTCAATCCAAGAACAGAGCTTTTTTGACTCTTTGCACTAGTTTTTGAATGTTTTGTTGTTTCAATCTTCTTACAGGGGAAAAGGAATATTATGAAAAGCAAATGGATACGCTGAAATCCTTTGAGGATGTTGATATTCTAATGGGAAATGACAAAGACAATGAGGATGATGATGAAGAGCAAGCTCGACATGAAAAGGCTATGAAGATATCTAACTATGCAAACATAGTATTGCTGGCATTTAAGGTGTAGTTTTATCACCATTTGGTTCTCCAAGGTCAATCAAACTCCAAAATGTTTTAGTTTCTTCTTTTTCTGCACTTAATTTTGTTAAAAAATTTGTTTTGGCCTGTGTGATCAATCTCTTATTCCAATTGTTAAAGATGGAGATATGCATAGTGTGCAGATATATGCTACTATAAAGACTGGATCTTTGGCCGTAGCAGCGTCGACGCTGGATTCTCTGCTTGATCTTATGGCTGGTGGCATTCTTTGGTTCACTCACTTGTCAATGAAAAAAATAAATATCTACAAGTATCCTATTGGAAAATTGAGGGTGCAGCCAGTGGGGATAGTTATCTTTGCTGCTATCATGGCTACACTTGGTATGTTAACCAGCTGCAACTAGCAAATTTTTCTTTTTTTATTCCTTTTGCGTATCAAATCTATGTATCCTTTTAGTTTCTTTCGATACAACTTTGTTTGTAACGTGGAAATTTTGCATCTTGACATGTTTGATTTCATGGTGAGTGATAACTTGGCAAAACAAGGAGCTAGAACTAGGAACAGAAAAACTAACCTAATGTGAATGGCAAATTGATTTCTTCATAGAACAGGGTTCGTCATTCTGATTCATTTCCTTACAGGGTTTCAGATTTTGACAAAGGCCGTCGAACAACTAATTCAACACAAACATACTGAGAAAATGTCTTCTAATCAGTTTTTGTGGTTATATGCAATAATGCTAAGTGCAACGGCAGTAAAGCTTGCCCTTTGGTTATACTGCAGAAGTTCAAGAAATGAGATTGTCCGTGCCTATGCAAAGGTTTTGTTCCTGTTCTTGTCACTGAAAAAGCTTTGTGTCTTTTAGTTCTGGACTTGTTGTCACCAGTTCTAACTAAATCAAATGCCAATGTTCAGGATCACTATTTCGATGTAGTAACGAATATAGTAGGATTGATTGCAGCTGTTCTTGGCAATAAGTTCTACTGGTGGATGGACCCTACAGGTGCCATCCTCCTTGCAGTTTACACAATTATAAATTGGTCTGGAACTGTTGTGGAAAACGCAGGTACCTTCTTCACCAATATAGTCCTCCTTGAATGCACCAAGTTTTCTAACCATGCATGCACTTCTTTATGCAGTTTCACTTGTTGGACAATCTGCACCTCATGAATTCCTGCAGAAGTTGACATATCTTGTCATCAGGCATCCTCTAGTCCAGCGCATCGAGATGATCCGAGCCTACACCTTTGGTGTTCTTTATTTTGTAGAGGTTAGTTATGCTATATGGAATTCTCATTAACATCGAATCGTTACAAGTTTTAGCGCATCCTTTTCTTTAAGCCTGTAACGATTTGTGCTACCTTGGAACAGGTAGATATTGAACTCCCGGAAGAACTGCCACTAAAGGAAGCACATGTTATTGGTGAGACTTTGCAAAATAAGATTGAGAAATTGACTGAGGTTGAGAGAGCTTTTGTTCATCTTGATTTTGAATGTGACCATAAACCAGAACATATAGTTCTACGCAAGCTGCCTGGCAATGATCCTTGACTTTTGGAGCTCCTCCCATGCATCCTTGCCCTTATTTCTACCTTTTCTTACTTGTTTCCGTAGTCATCTATGTTGCAAAGCAATGCTACTTTCGGAGTATGGATGATTGTAATTTACATCAGGCTTGTACAATCAATATGATTTTTGTGGGTTTTTTTGTAAATTTATTTAGTTTTTGGAGTTGAAACAAGTAATATGTATTCTCTGGTTAAAGGCTGTTGCAGAGCCTGTGAATTCGCTGTTGATCAGAGGACTAATTAAGCCAACCTTAGGCTTCTTGTACAATAAAAAAGCAACATGGGGTAGGACATGCAAATAGGATCTTAGGGTTTGGTAAGTAATATTACTTGTATAATTAACTATAAATTATACTTTTCATATGCTAATGAACTATAATTAATAATGATGGTGAAAGAATTATATTTTTGTAATGGAAGGGGAAAAGGGTTTTGGGTGGAGGGATGAAAAAACAAATTGCCGCTGTATCCAAAAAGAGAGATTGCTGCTGTATCCAGTTGAAAATTTGTAAGTTGTAAACTTGAAGAATTATTGTCAATACAAAAATAAAGGATTCATGTTTAATCAACAATTCAGTTATAATTTTCCACCCAATTTTATTCCACTTTCTACGTCATGTTCAATCATAAATAATATTTTTTCTGATGATTATCTTCAACTTATCACTACCGCATCTTCTTTTTTTTCACCACTTCCATGATTACTTCACCATTATTATACCATTACTTTATTTATTATTACCATTAAAAAATATTATTTTTAATTAAAAAATATTGTTTTTAAATTTGGACAGGCCTAATAGATCCACTCGGGACATGAACCAACCAACCTGGCAACCCGGGTTAAAGAAAGAATAGAAAAAAAAAAATTTAGTTGGCTTAAGTCTATAATCTAGATTGACTTGGTCAACTGGGGCCTAACCGGTTTGAAACTCAATAATCAATCTTTTGATTTTTTTTTTAGATTTTTTTTATATTTTGATTTAAATTATTAAATTCAAAATCAAATATCATCGTACTATTGATGGTATAATCTAACAATTAAACTTTTTTAAATATGATTTTGTTTATAAAAACAAATTTTTATAAGATCAGTATTCTTATGTTTGGATAATAAAGTTTAAGATCAAAATGTTAAGCTTTCAAACTAAAAGACCAAAAACAAAAGGGAGAAAAATTCTTTAGGCTAAAATCTTAACAAGGCGGGTATTCAACAGTAAAAAAAAAATTGCACGGCTGCCTCCTTGTTAAATTTGATCTCTAAATTATCATTTTTTTCACAGGAATATTTCAATTCAATGCATAACACTGGAATAACTCAATAAAAATCAAATTAAATTATCAAATTTAAAATTCAAGTCAACTTAATCTAGATGGATAAAATTAAAAAAAAAATGTTTAGTTATTAAAAATCGCAAAAAGAATAAAAGGATTGAGAAACACTGTGAAACGAGTTTTGGTCAACAGTGTTTCTACAAGATATATCTTTTTAGGTTTCTGCAGCTTCCGTGCCTGTTTTTTGCTGGAGTTAATGACAGTGAGCTTCCGTGACTGTTTTGCGCTAGAGACAGAGAGGAAATCCAAGAACCGGGTCAAGAGTTTGATAAGAATCCGAATGGAGGATAATTCGGATTTGCTGGGCTGTTGTGTATGTGTTTGTTGGTAAAAGTTTAGTACTTGTTTGGTTACTAAGAAAGTGAAAACAAAAAAAAACAAAAAAAGCTTTTGAGAGCAAAGATAGCTGAAAAGGTATGAGGGTTAATATAAGTGTTTTTATGCATAAAATGGGTTAAAAAGTTGATGACTTGTTTCGTTGCTTGGAAACTGTAGAGAGAATGAAAGGGAAAAGAGTAATTTTGATCAAGTCTTGCTGTTGATTGTTTTTTCACGGGTTTTCATTTCTGCTCTTAGAATTCTGTTTAATTTCTTGGAAACCAAATAGAGATTAATTTCTGTTTTACAGTGATTGAGTTCTTGTCTTTTGTTATGGAATTTATGGTGGTAAAGGAGTACTATGAAAGACAATTCGCCACGTTAAAATCATTCGAGGAAGTTGATACTTTGATGGAAACTGATACAATTTGTGAAGAAGATGATGAAAAATAAAATTAACAAGGGTGTGTTTGTGGTCCATCGGTCAATGATCTAAGTGAGGCAGAATATGAAAATTTAAACACACAATGATCTGTGTGAGGCAGAATATGAAAATTTAAACTCGATTGTGTTTATAATTTTTTTTCATCAATCACGATCTTGGTTTAACTTCCCTTGATAAGCATAGACTTTCGAAGGAGTAGAATTTTGGTACCTAACACTCATTCTTCATAGGCTTTTCAGATATTGATCCAAGCTGCTGAAGAGCTTATTGTAAATGAACCACGTCCAAAGATATTCTCATATCAACTACAATGGCTTTACATGATAATGGTAAGTTGGTAACTGCTACTGTGGGGAAACTAGCTCTTTGGATTTACTGTAGAAGCTCAGGAAACAGTATTGCCCGTGCTTATGCAAAGGTTTTCGGCTCTACTTTCTAAATAATTAGCTTTTTGTTATTGAGCTGCTAATGATCAGATTCTGACATCCAGGATCACTATTTTGACGTGGTGACGAATGCGGTAGGATTAGTTGCTGCTGTTCTTGGGGATAAATATTACTGGTGGATTGACCCTGCTGGAGCTATTCTTCTTGCAATTTACACAATTACAAATTGGTCTGGAACTGCTTTTGAAAATGCAGGTATCACTTTTCATTCGTGGTTGTTTTGGAAGGAAGCAGATAGAGTGATAGGCAGATAAGGTTATTCCTGTTAGACATATCTGCCAGCATTCTAAAGATGGGCTGCTTGTTGCAGTTTCTCTTGCTGGGAAATCAGTTTCTCCCGAAATCTTGCAGAAATTGACATATCTTGTCACAAGGCACCCTCAAGTCGAGCGTGTAAGCACTAAGCACAGTCCGTGCTTGTTGATTTGGAGTTCTTTATTTCGTAGAGGTAAGCATGCCATACATAATTGTTATTTAGTATTGCTTGTTGAGTGAATTGTCTTGCAATAAGGATCTTCCACTCTGCTGATTTGAACACTGGATTTTTTGGCTTGTTATGACTCGATCGTCCTTGTCCAAATGTTGTGATGCCTGCGGTATGACATAAGTTTTGGTCATCAAATTGGCAAACCTTTGAACTGTCTTCTGTCTACCTTCGTGAAGTCAAAAGGGTTTATTAATCAAATTTTCAAGAGGGGAATTTGCCAAGTCTATATTATATGTATGATTTAACATCTCTACTTCTGTTTCCCCCTCTGGAAACAGGTTGACATTGAACTTCCAGAAGAGCTACCTCTAAAGGAAGCACACGCTATTGGAGAGACATTGCAGAGCAAGATTGAGAAGCTCCCAGAAGTTGAGCGGGCATTCGTTCATCTTGATGACGAATGTGAACACAAACTGGAGCACACTGTTCTCAGCAGGTTACCTAATGGATAGCCCTGGTCTAGTGGGAATACTAGACCCGCACCGCATGTTATGGCACGTGTACTAACAAAGATGACAGAAGATTACCCAACCCACTACTTATTTATTGGGAGATTGAGCACGTACAAGCCAATGTTATTAGTTTTTTATTTGAGTTTATTAATTAGATTTAATTTTTTTTATTTAGTTTGACAATTTTATTTAGTGGGCTATGAGTACAATCGTTGGTGGTGTTTAGGGATACTATTTATATGCTATTTTTCTACATTGCAGAGTTGTAGAATTCACCTCCTCCCTTTTCTCTTCTCTTCTCCTCTCCAGCTCCCACTTCCTCTTTCCATTTCTTCTTTCTCTTCTCTTCTTTCTTTTCTATTCAAATCTTACATTGTCCCGATTCAGCTTTTAGTATCAAAGCCTCGAGTTCTAGTTGTTCCTACAACTAAACAATCCATTACAAAAAAAAAAAAATTTGCTCAAATTCCAGAAATTCAGTAACAGTTTGTAAACCTTATAATTAGGGGGCTCTCATAAAAAAAAAATTGTGTCATCAAACTTATTACATATATAAAAATTTCAAGCTCTCAATTAATGGTGTCAAATTCAAACAGCTCTCAAACCTATTATATATAACAGGAGTGTTCAAAACTCCTTTTAAGAATTTTGTCTGAAGATGTGAAATTTGATTTTCTGCCTTGGACCTCCCATCTCTTTTAAATGGTCAAGCTGCAATCTAACATAGCCTTTGGATTTGCTGTTGATCAAAGGACTAATTAAGAGTGAAGCCCATGAAAAGATGTTGGTTGATCAACCATTATGGCTTTACGTACTCATGAAAATTGCCACATAATTATAGTTTTCAGGTTAGAATCTGTTCTTTACCCCTCTATGAAAAGAAGAATGCTATAAAGTACCGGTTGTTCCTAGAATACAACAAACAAAAATTTACCGAGAGTTGTAGAGAAGAACAAAATGATGACTTACTTAAGAACCAGGCAGTATCCGACCATTGTACATCTTATCAAGTAATTGCCGTGCATCAGGCCTCCTTAGAAGACCTTTGTTATTTGGTAAACCAGTACCTAAACAAACAGGACAAACGAGTTTCCCTCGACCTGCACACGCCAAGCACTGGTGGTCATTTCTCACAGAAAAATAAACTATCAAGAATACTGTAGGCAAAAAGAGAGAAGAGGGTAAAGAATTCATGGCTAAAAGTGGTAACGATAACAGTTATGCATTTGGTGTTGGAAAAGGAGAATAAGAAACTTTTACCATACAACGATCTTTAATGTCAAAACAAACATTTTTGAAGCTATATAGCAGCGTGACCAGTTTCTCAAACAGGAAAAAAAAATATGCAGCATGTGATTTTAAAAATGTCTAGCTAACCATAAGTTACAGGTACAGGCTAAAGTTCTAGACTTGATACTTGGCTGTTAAATCTTTTTCACATTTCAGCATGTTGAACAGAAAAAATAGGTTCTGAAGTATTGTTTGTATAATTTCTAGGGATCAATTTAGCTTCTTGTGATGTTCCACTAATGAATAAGAGGGTGTGCTATGTACTGACTTTGAACTAAAGGGAGGAGCAGTAAGCTATAAGAAAACTCAACTGGTATATGGGACTTGTTTGCAACTCATGATAGAGATTGGAAGATGTAGCTTTTACAGAAGCTCTTAGATCTTGTACACCAATATGCAGCAATGTTTCCAACATATTTTACTCTAAACTTGAAAACCAACAACTTGTTGAGACGACAATGTTTGGAAGTTTTGCTAAAACGTGTCTTTAGTTTGAGTCCCAGTTTATCCAGCAACCTTATATTCAATAAACTATAAGGCTGGCCTCATTGACGCATAATGGTTACTTCCGTCAACAGCTGGCTGATACGTCTATCACAGAATTTCTGATGAGGGAAATTCCAAACTTTCCAAATGTTTCCCTAATTCTTATATCTTCAAAATACTTTTGGAGTCCAAAGGGCTTTAATCTCTGGTTGATTCATCGTCAGAAATCAGATGCTCAAAGAACCACTATGAACATGTTTCTATAGAGCAGCGATATAAAGAAGCTTGCTGAAATGAGGCATGTCTGGATTTTCTAATTCAGGGATATTCAGAATGACACATATTACATGCCGAGATATACTTAACTTATGTCCGGTTTATCATTCCTGCATTCAAATGCTGATAAAAAATGGAATATTTCTCATCTCCAAGTAATGCAAAATGAAAACAAAGAAGGAGAAAGCGTAAAAACAAGTACCGGAATATATATAATCTCAGGTGCTAATATAAAGACGGAGCATCAGACAGAGAATATGTACCATAACAATTTGGACATTCTGTAAACTCATAAACATCTTTAGCTCGTTTTCTGTTGAGGGCTTTCCATTTTCCGGTACCACCGCACATATCACCTATATAAAAGGTAAATCAACATCTTGCAGGCCAGTTTAAAAGGCGAGATGAATTTTGAATTAAAACTTTAAAGATCCCTAGTATGCTAAAAAAACGCAAACTTGACAAAACTAAGATCACATTAAGAAAAATGCAGAGAACACAAGATAAAAGCAAAAGAATACTTACAAAGTACAGCACCACTGCCCAAACAATTCCGGCATACAGGTCTTTCTTTTCCATCCATGGCAATTGCTTTTGGGATCGAAATGGAAGTTGCTGAAGTACCGATTAAAACTAAGGTTGAACACAAGCAAGAAAGACACTGGCGCCTTGATGTTGACAATTGAGATTCCTGTTGCAAAAAATGGGATATTGCTGAATAGAAGATCAACATCTCGTATTCTATCATAGACTTATTGTAGACCTTGTACATCAGTAAGAACTATAAACATAAGCATTCTAAGTTTTCTGCTTAACGAAGACAACCTCTCCGCTACAAAATCATTACAAGTATTCTGTTCTTTTACTATACAATAGCTAATCTGTTAAGATTTAAAAGTGATTCCTCTATTATCCCATTTCATCGAGGGCTGGCTTCGATGCCCCCTAAAATTGAAAAGTGTGGTTTTCTCCCTAAGAACATCACTTAAGAATGAGAAGAACCTACAAGCATAAATATAAGTAAAATCATGAATAACATTGTTTCAAAAATTAAGAAAATTGATTACAAAGAAAGACAAATTCGACATAGAGAAAACACAAACCTTCATCTTGATTGACTGTGATGGGTCATCGAAACCTCCAGAGGACGAGGAGCTTTCATCTTCCAAACTTGATTTCACACGAATCCCAACTGGCTTCACATTAAGTACTATGTATACATGTTAAAAACAGACATCATAGTTAGAACAACACTGTCTTGTCTACCAACAAACCGTACATGAGAGCAAACACTGATATCCATCAATTGAACTACGAAAAACACCATGAGGAAACAGATGGAAGCTAGTTCAAACATGTTTAAGTTCTCACATAATTATAGTTACTATGTGGCAAATTCTCATACATGCTGACAAGAACTGAACTATAGACGACTGGAAAACAAGAACTAAACTAGGAAAGCAAAACCTAAGCAATAAAAACAAAGTTCACAAGCCAAGAAGATTCAACAGCATGTATATAAAAGAAAGTAAGAGACAGTTTTCAAGAAGCTGAAATTCACTTATGGGGGTGCTTAAAAAAGAGACAGAGAGAGAGAGAGTTTAGTCTTACAGTGGTGCTGGGAGGGTTTAGAGTATAAAGACAGGCGTTCTGGGAAAACTGAGAGATGAGAAGTAGATAATAATGACGATGCCATTCTCTCTATCTCTATCTCTCTGAGACAAAATCAGTTTCTCTTTTCATATCGGGTGTGTAAATGTAATCTACGGAGGACATGGGAGACGAGAACTTGTGGAGGGAGATGGCTGTTCAGATAATTAAAAAAATGGTGACGTGAATCATGTATCAGCCATTTGATTGGATATTTGGATGGCTGGTATTTTTCCTGCCAGTAATATATAGATAGAAATGGTGATTAATTTTGTAAAATTAAAATTATACGGTAACTGGGTCCAATAATATATTGACGATGAAAATCAAATTAATTTCATAGGGTTTGAACCAGCCAAAATCTCAAGTTGATTCAGATTAATTAAAAAAAAATTAAAATTTTAATATTTTATATTTAAAAATTTTGAAATAATACGTGTATATAAGTTATAAAAAAAATATAAAACATGAAATATAATATAATTATCCAACTTCAAAAAATTAAAAAATAATACAGGTAGATATATATTATAAAAGCATGCCTTGTATTTTTTTTATAACCTATTTTCATATAGATTATTTATTAACTTTTTAATGTGAAATAATTATACTACATTTCATGCATTATATTTTATATATGTATATAGTCTACTTCCTTATATATGTATATAGTCTATTTCCACCCGTATTATTTTGAAGTTTTTCATATAAGATGGCTTATTAAAAAAATAAAAAATATATTAAAAAATATAAATTCTCAACTAGGTTTTGGATTGACAAGCTTAGTCAAATTAAGTGTTTATTTTTTTCATTTTCAATTCCAACTTGAAACCAAAAGATACACCAAATACTCTAGATTCGAAAATTAATTCTCATTAACCATGTTTATTAAAACAAAATCAACTTTTTAGTATCAATTAATTAAACATGGCACAAAAACCCACAATTAACCCAATTGGACTGGCTAAATTTTATCATATCATGTTCAACTAAATATTTGACTTGGATCAAGCTCTAAGTCTTGACTGTTTAAGAACACAATTGAAACTCCCAAAACAAATTAAAAAAATTACTTAAAATTAATTTTATATTTTTAAATTATTTTAATGTACTAATATCAAAAACAGGTTTAATAATATGAAAAGAAAAGAAAAAATAAAGCCTTGGCCCAGATGAAGCTCCAAATCCTGAACTCTGGCTTGCAGATCATTTACACCAATCTTTTGGAACACTCAGGTTATAAAATCGAAGGCAGTAAAGAAGTGCAAACTAAAACCTTCTGTATTAAGAGCTAAAATTACAGCTTCAATATCAACCATACACAAAACTACAATTCTCAGTTGCTGCAACTAAAGCTCTCTACTCCAATTTGTATAATTAACATGAGAAACAAAATAACCGAGGTGGGGTGGGCAAGAATCATCAAAATCTCTTTTTGTTTGTTTTCTTGCTCCCGACAATTTGACATTTCAAGAAACAGTCCTCCCATAGCACAAACATGCAAGATAGAGGTTCTTCGCCCACTTTTCCTGTGCGTTAAAAGAAAAACCAAAGTGAGATATTGCATCGTAATTCATTACCAAATAAAATATTAATGAGAATAAACAGTGTATATAAATTTCATACTACTCCCATCAGGGGGGCGTAAAAATGACTAAAATTTAACACTGGTGGGATATCAAAACAGGAGAGATGCCCATACAAGCAAGAAATTGTTATGCAAACTTCTTCAATTTCTAGAATTTGTCACAACTCATAGTTAGCATGCCATGAAATCATGGTACAAACTTTTGTATATTAGCTAAGGCACTATGTTTATGTAGTGGTGAAATATCTAGATGTTACAGCAGTTGGAAAAGATGAAGAAAACAGTTTAGGCCTGTTGGTTTACTGCATGATGATTCAAACAACAGAAAAGAAAGGTGCAGTCTGTTTCTGTGATAGAGGTGGATTCAAGCACAAACAAAGCATTCAGATAATTGAAGAACAGAGTCAAAAGCTCCATGATCAAACAGAATGTATTACCTTAACATGAGTGCTTGGAAATTGAGATGTGCGTAAAGTTTCCTGGGTTTCATCTCCAGGTTTACGCTTTGGGACACTCAAGATAAGAGCAGCTTGATCAAAAGTTGCAGCAGTTGATGTAATTCTGAAACCAGTATCCCACCTTCTGTGAATGCCCTCACTTGGATAGAGAAAATCAAGCTCCACGACCTGTTGAAGCCAGTGGTAAGTGACACAGAACCCACTCTCGAGTGAATCACTTGCAAGAAAACATATAAACTTCTTATATAGTGCTAATATGTACATACTTTATATGGTTTAAACTTGAGCAATCTGCAAACCACCACACGAGTTTGTTTCAAAGTACTTCGTTTAAAAATATGGTTGACAAGTTACCAAGGTCACTTTATTCTATATTTTGGTTCTAAATCAATGTGTCTATTGCCATCAATAACTATCTAAAACTTCTTAATCAATGTTAATTTCTAACTAAATCTGCAATTTGTTCCTGTGAGATCACAAATAAAAATGAAATCTAGAGGGCAAGGTAAAAAGAGCTTTCAGGCTAGGTATTTAAGTGGGAATCCACTGTTCAAGTTCAAACAAATTGTTTATTTATTTTTAATCAAGCTTTCATTTGAATAGCAACAGTTTTGAAAAATAAAAAGGAAAACCAAAAACTAATAGGTACAAGGTGAATTGAAGTTCACATTCAAACCATGGAAAGTTTGGTCAGAGTTATGAACAGTAAAAATCCATGGGCTCGATGCTCATGCAAATTAGTGAGAAGAGCAGTGGCTGCTGCTTTTATATATTTGAAATGGGCATAGCCTAGGAATGAATTCAATTGTCTACATGACAAGAAATTTGACCTGATCACTGAAGCCTGCATTGCGTGACATGACAACACCCCAGCGGGTTCCAGCAGTCGCCATTGATGTCACATAAAATCCTTCTCTCCACTTCTTGTTTATCCACTTGAAGGGGAAAGAATCACTTACTTTGTAAGACTGTTGAGTGTATTGGGTGCCTGCATAAATTAAAGGCATCACTTTGTTATAGTTGCCAAAAGGAAAAGTTTGCTAAAATTTGCACCACAGCAACACCTTGACCCCCATGCCTAAAGAAAAAGAGAGAAAAGTTGCAAGCAAGTGGCTCATGTTCAAATGCAACAACCACAGAAAAGTCATAATAAACCATTAAACTGTGGCCCAAAGACTAACAATAGCTGCACGTTAATACAAAGAACTTAAGAGAAAATGTGAACTAACCTTTGGACATGACCACAAGGGAGCTTCCATTGTTTGAACCAGCAATAGAACTGATGTAATAGTTCTTCTCCCATTGTTCCATTATCCATTCCTGTTAATTGGAAAGTAACAATTTCAATTATTGTCTCCATATTCAATTACTAACATGATTAAGAAAAGGAAACCAGAGCATACTTACACATGCATATGTATGTAACATATTTATACTTATGCTAATGCGTGTATGAATTTGAGTTTATATTTTTGCATTTACTTATGCAAAGTGGAGATTCACCTTGTGTAAGAAAAAAGGTGACAGTTCATAAACTTGGCTTGTAAAATTAGTTCCAGCATCCATGATTAATGCCCAAAGATTGGAAGAAGATGCCACACAACTTATAAGCAGACCATCAGCAATTCCTCTCTCCACATGTTGACCCAACCTTCCATCAGCGACATTATAATGGTACCTATATAAAGAACAGAAAGATGTCGTCAGGCCTCAATGAAGTCAGGAAACCACATTCAAGTGCAGTGAAGCAAAGGAGGGGTGCCCAGCATCCCCAGTGTCAAATATTTTTAAGAAAGCAGCGAGAGGGAGGAGGGGAGTTGGGGAGGCATGTCTATGAGTGGTTCACCCTTACGCCAATTGCCAAGCAAAAGACCACCAAACCTGATAGATAAGGTGGCTGTATAGGGGACCAAAAAAACCATGCGACACAATGGAATTGTGAAAGGATTTTTCAAACAGATAAATGCAATAACAATCATTTTCGAATCTTTGCTTAGGTAGGGCATGTAGCAGTCCTTTTAGGACAGCCACTTCACTGTTACAAAACGATTTTCTCTTTGCTTACATACCCAGAGTTGTATGATTTCTTGTTGCCTCAGATTAATAAAGGTAAACTAGAATCCAAAAGAACAAAGCAAGTTTTTAGAGGGAAAAGACCCAAGAATCACGAATCAAAACATTGTACCTCTGTTTCATTGGTGGCTTGGCATTGTAAACAGAAATCCATTGCGCAGCAGGAACTCCAAGACGGACTTTTTTCTTAGGTTGCCCATCATCATCTTCCTCGATATTCAGCCTACCACGTTTTTGACCAACTTGACAAATGATCTGCCAAAGGATGCATTATTATTGACCAGAGAAGGGCGAGTGTAAAAGTAATACTTGTTTGTGGATTTAAGCACCCCTACCTTTTGAGCACCATCAGTGTTTATTGGCCTTATAGCTGGATTTGGTCCTATCAAGCTCTCAAACAAAGATATTAATTTGGAATAGTTGGGCTCCTCGTCAAATTTCATATTCACCACGATTTCAAGAAACTGTTTAAGAGGAGGAGGACAGAAGCAGCACAGCATCTCTGGTGACGTTGCCATCTTCTTTTTGCAAACCAAGAAGGACTTGTTGTCACCCTAAGATTAATTTGACAAGAAAAGAAAACAGAGTCAACATATCATTTTATCGAAGAAATGCATGAGGATGGCACTGCCCTTGCAAGCATGTGTGTTTTGCATTTGTTAATATAAGCATGTGCATGGCATGTGTGATTGTATGTCCTTGTAGTACCTGATAGCCTTGCCATGGCAATCTACCTTTGTGAAGGAAGATAAGTGTATACGCAAGAGATTCAAGATCATCTCTCCTACTGGCAGTTCTTCCCAAATGAGCATGAACACTAGCATATCGAACAGTTCCCCTGAGGAATTAAACAGAACAGTATCATAAATAATGGTCAGGTTCACATTTTGTCCACAAGACCAAAGAAGAAAAATCATCAAGTCTCACCTAAACATATCGGGGCGCTGATCATATTCAACATGCTGTCCTGTACCACTGTCTTTCCACTTTGTTGCTGCAGTTTTGGGTACCAATAACACATAAGGAATTTCAAAAAATAGCAATAAAAGTACTTCAATGATAAATGACTTCGACTCACCTAATCCAAGGTCAACAAGAAATAACTTCTTCTCTTGAGCTGTTGATGGCTGACCAAGTAAAAAGTTCTCAGGCTTTACATCTCCATGCACATAGCTAAAATCAAACAAGGTTGCATAATTCATAAGTGTTTCACAGAAAAAGTGGAATGAAGAATTAATAAAGCTACCAAATGGATATCCTTATGACAACATAACCAAGAAAACAATTTGATACACAGCTAAATAGCATACCCTCTAGAGTGCATCTTCTCTAAAATTGACAGAGACTCTGCTGCAATACAAGCTACCATTTCTGAGGACATCCTGCATTAAAAAAGAATGGCAAACCAATCAACATGTAGAACAAAGAAAGCAAATATGTCTCGCGTGTAAAAGAATCCAGCCTGGCAATAAAAGAAATTCCCTATTCTTCCTCCATTTTTGGGAAGGAAAAAGTGTAGCAAATTGACAAATCGGATAAAACAATGCATGCGAGATTTAGCATAACATGTTTTATGGTGAACATAAAAACAACTTCACAAAATTTATCCCCAAAACCAATTCCATGGAAAAAAGCATACAACTCAACCCTGCCCAAAAATATTAATATTATTAAAAAATGCATACATCAATGCATGAATACTCACGCTTGCCCAGAAGAATTCCATACATCCCAAAGGCTAGGGCCCAACATGTCCATAACCTGAAAAATATATGAGCTGAAGTTAAACCAGGAAACATGATAAACAGGTGAGAAAAGGTGGGCTTGAACATCATACCATTACATAATAATCCCCTTGCCTTCCTTTATAGTGTACTCTTGGCACTCCATGACTGCCACCAAGCGTGCTGTCAAACAAAAACACATTGCAGAGTCAATAAAATATTTATGATAGATCTGAAAACCACCAGAACAACCTAATCTACGGGAAAATGTACGTACTTGTAAACTTGCCACTCATATGGGGGGCCATAATTACAGCCTTTGCTGTTTCTGTGCTCAAATTTCAGAGCCACCTAAAGGAAACACAGGCAGGAAAAATAAAATTACAGGAAGATTAAGTTTGTATATCCAAAAAGACAAATGCAGTAGCCACATTAATTTTACCTCCAGGGCCCCAGAGCCCGTCGCACGTTCATTTCCACCATTAGCACGACGACCAACAAACACCTGACCAAAACCACCTTTACCCAACTTCCTTTCTATCTTATATACAGGTGACCCTCCCACTTGAACCTTAGATAAGAAAAAAAACAAACACTCTAATTACCATAAAAACAAAAGGCAATGGTAGAAGCTGAATAAGTCGTAATTTAGAAAGCCATCCATGCAACAATAAAACAAAACCATGGAAACTAACAAAAAATTCAGCCCAGGCTTTTATACTTAAATCATGAACAAATAAATGCATGTACAGAACTAACAGCAAAAAACCGTAAAACACTTCAGAAAAGATTCAAACATTCCAAAAAAATGTAAATTCTATTTCACTGGGTATCAGAAACGCTAATGAGATTGCATATTAAACCTCCAACAAAACCATCCTTTTGTAGCTACAAGTATAAATGACCAACAACAACTAAACAAAACCAGCATTTAAAGCCAAACTTCAGGAAAAACCATCAACCAAACCTAGCCAACACAAAATCAAAATCCCCACAGAATACAGACCACTCATTCAGCTAAAAAACCACTAAATGACCATTACTTCAGCAACTTACAACACCAACAACCAGAACCCAGCTTGAAAAGCAAAATTTCACACACAAAAACATACCATTTAAAAACGAAATGACATCATACTCTATATATCAGCAAAATCACAACAAAGTAAAGTAAACCCCGATAACAAAATATCAGATCAGCCACAAAATAAAAATAAAAACAAAAAAACATGCATACCTTATCAGGAAAAGGAGCAGTACTCCCCTCCTCTTCTTGGGCACCAGCTTTATTAGCACTTAAACCTCCACTGTCATCAGCCATTACACCCTTCACTCTTTCAACTTTCTCTTCTTCTTCGATATCAACTACCAAATTCTTCCCTTTCTTATCACTCTCTGATATCAATATTACTTTTTTACCCTCCTCTTCCTCCTCCTCCTCGACTCGTTTACTTTTCTTGCTGTTACTCTGATCACCTTCTTCCTCCTTCTCTTTCAACCTTTTCGCTTCCAATCTTGTCCTCGGCCTCTTCTTCGCTTCTCTGGCTACAGCAGCACGGGTCTTTGCGTGATTTCTCGCAACTGGTGTGTCTGTTTGCTTCTCTTGCTGTTGATTTCGCGCTAACCTTGCGCGATTCTTCCTGAGCTCAGGCATAATAGCTGATCAAGCCCATGCAATCCGTCCCTTAAAAACCCTAGCACTTCTACTCTGATTATCATTATAGTGAAATCGAACTATAATCCATGGCTTCCTTCAGGAAAAAAAACGGATTAGATAGGGTTTTTTTATGGTTTCGATTATAAGATTGAAGATCAATTTGAGAGAGAAATAGAGAAATAAAGGGTGTGGAAATTGGGGATCTTTTTAGGGTTAGGGTTAGATTGGGAGAGAGGCGGAGAAAGAGACAAAAGAATGAGGAAGGGAAATGGTGAAAGCAAGTGGGAATGGAGTTTTGGGTTATGGTGGGACCAGAAAGAGGGGGAAACGGTCGTAGTGGTCTGCTTGCTTGGTTTGGTTGTGGGGTGAAGGTAAGTTTGGTGGCAAATACGCTTACATGCAAGATTACGTGCTTGTGTTTTTTTGTTTACGCGGATTATATTTAGATTGAAAAAATATATTTGTTAAATATAGTTTGAGCTTATTTGTATTATTTTTTTATATATAAAAATAAAGGGATATCATGTCTTTTCTTGATTCACTTTGAAATTACTAGAGATATAAATTTTTTTATTTTTTTATTTTTTTATCATATATATTTATACAGTATCTCCTCATTATTTTTCAAATTTGTATTGGTTTTGAAAAATACATTTTTAATGCTATTCATGATTTTTCTTTACATGAATTTTACTATTTTTTAACAAAAAAAATCAAAAAAAACAGAGGCCTTTTTTTATTTTTTCCTTTATTTTGTTAACTTGAATTAATCAAATAATAAAAGAAGATTTTGATATTAGGATAGCAGTTATTTTTTAAAGTGTTTTTTTATTTAAAAATATATTAAAAAAATTATTTTTTAAAAAAAATTATTTTTAACATTAGCATATAAAAATAATCTGACAACATAAAAAATTAAATAATTCAAAACAAATAAAACAATATTTTTAAAATATTTTATTTTTAAAACATAAAAACAAATAAATTTTAGTTACTTTACATCTTTTTATTAAGGCAGGTAATTTTTCATGATATTATGAAAGACACGAATGTTTGCATTGCACAGTAAAAGCATGCCTTTTATTGCACTTGTAATTTTTTTCTTTTAAGGCCATGTTTGTTTTAATTATTTTTTAAATTTTTTTGTGTTTATTTATCATTAAAAAAATTAGTCAATGGAAAACATTTTTCGGTTAACGAAAAATACTTTACAATCAAAGAAAAATTTGGCTTGGTTTTCAGAAAAGTGTTTTCATTTTATTTTGGAAGGAAAACACTTTCCGGAAGTTGTGAAAAATTTAGAAATGTCATATTATTTGCTGATTATATCAAATTTGGTCCTCAAACTTTTGATTGCTATATATATTTTGTTTTTCAATTTCATCCCTTAGAATTTAATTTTTATATTATTTTTTGTCCTTATTTTTATAATTGTTATTTGCTTTTCTCTTATCATTTTTTTAATTGAAATTTTTTATTTATCAAATTTAATCCTTGTTCTTTTGATTGTTACTTATTTTATTTGAAATAATTTATGAAATGTTAATTATTATTATTTTAATTTCTTCATCTTTCAATATTTTTATTTTTTAGATTTGATCTCTATTATTTTTATTATTATTTATTTTATTTGAGATAATTTATAAATTTAAATTTTTTTTTCAATTTCATTCTCATTCAACCTTTTAATTTATAAGATTTGTTTCTCATTATTTTAATAAACTTGAAAAAAATAAAACATTAATAAGTTATTTTCCAGCTCATTTTTCTTGACATAACCAAACACTGGAAAGTGTTTTCTAATTTATTTTCCATTACACAACAAAATATCAGAAAATAATTCACTTTTTAAAAATTTATTTTTCTAAAATTCAATTTAAAAAAAAAACTGTTTTCAAGCACACAAACAAAAGTTGCTTGCCTTTCTCTAAAAGACAATCAACAAAGGGCCGACTAGATAGAGATGAGCTTGGCGCTCCCTTTTCCCATTTAATCAATGGGCTCTTGATTGTTATTAAATTAAAAAAAAAAAAAAGGTCATTCACTCGGCGGTGGATAAGAATAACAACAAGAAATGATGATATCTACGTTGATAATCATATGTAACTACGCAGGTAATTATAGATTTTGACAGTTTTCACCTTTAAAATAGTTCCGAGATAATTTTTTATTTTTATTTTTTAATATATATATATATATATATATATATAGTGCTAGTCTTTATCTTTTTCGTGTTCCCAACATTAACAAAAAATATTTTAATGAAACATTTGGTTCATGCATACTTAAGTCTCAATACAGTGTATTCACTTTTTTATTTATTTAATTAAATTCCTTGCAAGATTGTTTCTTAACTTGGTATCTCCATCTAATTTATATTAAATCTATCATTAATGACTATTGACACGTGATAAACACATGGTTGTCTTTTTTAAGGCGGTGTCAAGAAATAAATAATAAATTAGAAGGAAGAATCACAATATTAAAATAAAAATGGTCCACATAATAAAAAAGATGTAAAGTAGACATAATAAAAAAAAACAATTAAAAAAGCAAAGAAACCAAATATTAATCCGCAGGTAGAGGAAGACATGACATTTGTCGCCTACCAGAGACCAATCAAGCCACGTCAGCCCTATAGGATTATCCATGTGGTAACAAGGCAGTTCTCTGCTATTTCTCTCTGGTGTTATATGGCTTCTAAAATAATGCACCCTTTCTTTAATATATTTAACAGGGTCAAAGATGTAATAATTGCTATTATCTGGACGACTATCTGGTCAATTATCAACCCGCATTATAACCTTCTCTTATTTTTATTAATAAAATATTATTTTGTTTTTTTATCAACTCGATGGAGTTCGAATAAAGTCTAATTAGATGAATTGAATTATTAAAAAAATTACTGTTTTATAAAAATCCGATCGAGTTTCCACGTCAGCTTATTCAGAGT
>Ga0307513_10003608_pt1 | contig 20944 bp, 11 predicted proteins | sample 15_EM_MG_FD_202174 | JGI IMG/M metagenome (GOLD analysis project Ga0307513, IMG submission 202174) | Populus trichocarpa ectomycorrhiza microbial communities from riparian zone in the Pacific Northwest, United States - 15_EM | ecosystem: Host-associated > Plants > Roots > Unclassified | place...
TTTGATTATTATTTATTTTATTTGAGATAATTTATGAAATTATATTTTTTTTCAATTTCATTCTCATTCAACTTTTTAATTTGTAAGATTTGTTCCTCATTATTTTAATAAACTTGAAAAAAATAAATATTAATAAGTTATTTTCCAGCTCATTTTCCATGACATAACCAAATACTGGAAAGTGTTTTCCAACTTATTTTTCAGTACACTACCAAACATCAGAAAATAATTCACTTTCCCAGAATTCACTTTCTAAAAGGAAACTATTTTCCAGCAAACAAACGGAGTCTAAATGGATGGTAAAATAGAGACTATTTTTAAAAGGAAAAAAAAACTGCCCCTAAATTTCACATAAACAACAATTAAAAAGATAATAATTGCATTAAAATTTTGGAGCACTACAAATATGCTAAAATTGAAAAATGAGAGACTCAATTGAAGTTTACCACACCTTTTGCATGAAAAAAGACCCGAATTTGTAACGGTTATTAGAAAATCAGAATCTAAAATTTTGAACCCTAAAATTTCAATTTCCATCTTATTTTCACCTAATAATACCTCAATAACAATGTAGAAAACTCAATAAACTTATTTTTAACCCTAAAACACCATATAATTACCTTAAAAACAAAACACCAAACCAAATAAAAAAAACTTCACAAGCTTCAATAATTCTTTTTTTAGCATATTTAAAGAAGAATAAATGCATTTATCAAACTCTCCTCTTTAAGATAAAATCATTAACTCTAACTTCATCATTTTTCATGGCCAACCAAACTTTTCCTTTTTGTTATTTTTTTTTTTTAGATACCTTTCCTTTCTTAACATCTAGGAATTAAAACATGAAGAAAAAAATAATATCTAGGACCAAAACAAAAATTAAATATGCTTAAAATAAAAAATAAAATAAAAGAAGAAAGAGAGAGAGAGAGAGAAACTAAATTGAAGTTTGCCGCATCTTTTGTTGCATGAAAAAAGATCTTTTTTATGCTAATTTTAATTCTTGTTAACTTAACCCTTTTTTTTAACAATAATCTAAAATTCATTTTTATGAAATCAATCTTTCATATATCTTGTATACATTGTTGAGAATTACCAGTATCTATTATTTTATTATTAGAATAAGTTTGTTGTTGGTTTGTTATTGGAATAAGTCTGTTATTATTGCTTAGCTGTCAACTTCTTAGCTCCATGAATCATGTAGCATTAGAGAGTATAACTTTATGGAATTGCATGAAACTAAGCGTGAGGACGCATGGTTCTTGGATTCATTGAGCTAAGAAGTTGACAGCTAAGCAATAATAACAGACTTATTCTAATAACAAACCAACAACAGACTTATTCTATAGCCTACAGTCCTCAGCAAAATAGAACAATGATGGAATCAAGAGGCAGCTCACCACAGCCTACAGTCCTCAGCAAAATAGAGTGGCTGGGAGGAAGAATAGGACAATGATGAACTTGGTGCGATCCATGCTTTCAAAAAAGAAGATTCTCAAAACCTTCTGACCTAAAACAGTAAACTAGACTATATATGTGTTAAATAAATGTCTCACTCTTACAGTTAAAAACATGACTCTAGAAAAGGCATGGAGTGGAGTGAAGCCCTCAGTTGAACACTTTAGAGTGTTTAGATGTGTAGCACATATCCATGTACCTAATGCAAGATGAACCAAACTGGAAAACAAGAGCTTTTGTTGTGTATTACTAAGAGTGAGTGAAGAATCCAAAGGTTACAGGTTGTATGATCATGTTGCAAAAAAAATTGTAATTAGCAGGGACATAATTTTTGAAGAAGAGAAACACTGGGACTGGGATATAAGTTACACAAAGCAGTTACAAATGTACTTAGAATGGGGGCAAGAAAGTGAAACTGATGAAGATGAGACAAATGGTTGTTAAAGTGTAAAGACAAATGGTGATGCTGAAGGCTCAGGTGTAGAGCCAAATGGACATGATATTGAAGGCTCGAGAAATATTTCTTCAAACACAACACGTGAAGAAGATGTCAATCTGCATGAAAGAAGAGAAATAACTGCTCCCATTTGGATGAGAGACTATGTCTTTGGAGAAGGATTATCAGAGGAAGAAACTGAGCTGAATATGGCACTTGTAACTTTTGTTGATCCATTAAGCTATGAAGAGGCAATGAAAAGTTATAAGTGGAGGGAAGCTATGGATGCTGAAATACAGTCAATTCAGAAAAATAAAACATGGAGTTTGACTAAATTACCAGCTGGAGGTAAGAAGATTGGAGTAAAATGGATATATAAGATCAAGCTTGATGAGTTTGGTGAGGTGGATAAGTTCAAGGCCCGGTTAGTTGCAAAGGGTTATGCTCAACAATATGGTGTGGACTACACAGAGGTATTTGCTCCAGTTACAAGAATGGATATTGTTCGCATGATCATTGCTCTAGCTGCTTAGAGAAATTGGCTCATCTATCAACTCGATGTTAAATCTGCTTTTCTCCATGGAGAATTAAGCGAGGATGTGTTTGTGGAGCAACCAAAAGGCTATGAGCAGAAGGAAGGTGGGCACAAAGTTTACAAACTGCATAAGGCCTTGTATGGACTAAAACAAGCTCCTCAAGCTTGGTTTAGTTGCATTAAGGCTCACTTTACTCATGAAAGGTTCCAGAAGTGCATTAGTGAGCAAACCTTGTTTGTCAAACAAATCAGTAGAGGTAAATCTTAATTGTAAGTGTTTATGTCAATGACTTGATTTTTACTATGAATGATGAGCAAGTCATGTTAGAGTTTAAGAAATCAATGATGAAGGTATTCGATATGACTGATTTAGGAAAGATAAGGTTTTTTTTAGATATAAAAGTGTTACAGAAGGATAATGGGATTTATATTTGTCAAAGAAAATATGCACTGGAGGTTCTGAGACGTTTTGGAATGGAAGAAAGCAATGTAGTGATGAATCCTATTGTTCTTGGTTTTAAAATTGGGAAAAATGAAAAAGGTAACAGAATTGATGAGACTTGCTATAAACAAATAGTAGGCAATCTTATATATATCACTGCTACAAGGTCAAATATGATGTTTGTTGTGAGCTTTATTAGCAGGTTTATGGTTAGATCAACAGAACTTCACTTACAAGCTGCAAAGAGAGTAGTACTAAGATACTTGAAGGGCACTGTAAATTATGGAATATTTTACAAGAAGGATGGGAACAAACAATCGGTTGCATTCATTGATAGTCCTTAGGCTATCGAGTTTTGCAAGTGATTATGCAGGAAACTTAGATGATAGAAAGAGCACATCTGGCTATGTTTTTATGCCAAGTGGAGGAGCAGTTTCTTGGTTCTCAAAGAAACAGCCTATAGTCACTCTTTCAACAACTGAAACAGCCACAGCCTGAACTTGCCAAGCAGCGTGGATGAGAAGGATTCTGAAGCAGTTGAATCATGCAGAAGATGGTTGCACCACTGTGATATGTGATAACAATTCAACATATTGATGTGGAGATAGTGTTGTTAAACTTGTGCATTGTGGTTCTCAAGATCAAGTGCTAACTAAACCACTTGAGCTGGAGGCATTTTTGAAACTTCTGAAACTTCGAGAACTGTAGGGAGTTTGTACACAGTAATTAGTTTATGGGAGGGAATGTTGAGAATTACATATAATGTATTATTATCACTCATTCAGTTAAGCCAGACACAATTGTTTTCAATGACAGTTGTTTACAATGTTAAGTTATTCATTCAATTTGTCTCGAGTTATTGATTATTTACATTGATCTTCTGTACTTAACATACATGAGATATCTTGCATACATGTAAGAAGATCAACTAAAAAAAAATCAATAACCAAAACGAAGACTAATATCTTAAGAGATCTAGATGAAAATGAAGTGCATGAATGATTGCTTTAAGTTAATGCGGCAATAAAAAAATATAAAACCCCAGGATTTGGGAAGCGAATCCTATATACAAAACCAGATTGTAGACTGCAGATCATCAAGATTGTGCTGTTGTTTATCTTTCTCAAATGATTACAAGGGAAATAATTGTGAGAATTGGACAATGCAAAGATTTTGCAAATCATTTAAACAGCTCAAGTTAAAAAAACGTGACAACAGATTCCGAAGCCAAGACCACAAACAGCACAAATCCACAAACACCGGTTATCACGCCTAGCTTGCCTGCCCACGACTTCTCTTTTCCTCGATACCTGACTGAAAAAATCTCTTCCGTAGAACTTCTAGCACCTCTTCTATTTTTACACCTTTAACTGCCATTAGAACCATGGCATGATAAAGTACATCCCCCATTTCAGCGGCAGTACGTGCTTGGTCCTCATTGTCCTCTAGTGTTCGGCATAATTCATCTGCCTCTTCCCTGTAAAGCATAATACAGGACAGTAAGATCTAAAACTGAAGACATTAACAGAAATCTTGACCTTAATGCTAGCGCAATTCATCAGTCAATTCCATTTAGTAGTGAAATAAACTGGACAATCAATTAACAAAGTAGAGGATGCAACAGCTCCCTGAAATTTGATGTTCTTAATAGTTCTGAGATCTATATGAAGCTTTCTCAAGAGATAGGAACTCTCTTACATATCAATTCAAATAAAGCTAAGTACCTGATTTTCGTGCAGAGTAAGTCATGATCAAGCAGTAATCGTTTAGTCCATGAGGGTTTTCCAGTTTGTGGCAATGCTAATTCAGCTTTGCGCTGGGAAATTATTGTTTCCAAAGAGTACAAAGTTGTCAACGCCGACTTATTTCCATCAACCTGCCATCAATGATCAAAATTTAATAAATATAGAAATAAAATAAACGGGGACATCATTCATAAATAAAATAAAATAGAAGTGATTAGATATAGTCACCTGTTTATTTTCTAACAAGTCAGGGACTGATGTGTAATAGCAAGTTTCTGACCCTGTGTGGCAGGTAGGTCCATCCGGCTTCCCAAGGTAAATTATCTGAAAAAGAACACATTTAAACCAATTCCAAGCACAAGAAAAGATGACAGTTAATGTATTCCAACTACAGGATTAACATACAGAGTCACGGTCACAATCAAGATAGATGTCATGAACATTGATAAAATTCTTCGACGTTTCTCCTTTTGTCCACAGAGCTGAACGTGACCTGCTATAAAATGTTGCCTTCTGAGAGGAAATTGTTGTAGCTAGTGCATCACTGTTCACAAAGCCTTGCATTAATACTGCTCCTGTGTCAATATTTTGAGCTATGCCCACTGCCAAACCTTTGTCGTCCCATTTTACACTGTCTAACAATGTCTCGACCTAAAAAATCAGACAATTAGATGTCTCTATTTTTTGTATAGGAAAGTCAGACAAAGATTTATACAAATAAATAAATAATTTGACGTATATTTAAACAATCAATGAGCACAAAGCAGATTAACAGTTCAGGGCAACAAAAGATGAGATTTCCTTCTAGTTCAGATTAGACACGGTTCGGAATAATAGAACAGCTCAAATTATTAACACGTACCACCTCTGGAAAAAAAAAGGAAAAAAAAAGAACTTAATTTCCGTTGGCTGGAAATCATGCTCACATTGATTTGGTAAACGGAGGACCCCAAAGACCGGCATCTATTTTATAAAAGAAGAACTGGATTGACCAGACAGCGTGACCGTTGACCAGCCAACTGGCAAATACATTTCATTTATACACAAGGAAGGATCCAGCTGGTGTGCCACACCTTTTGGAAGTTGATTGATCTTCCTCTTTTGGAAGTTGGAAGTCCCGCCAACCGGTGGCTCTGGTTTACCATTATGATTATTTACCGGCCTCTACCTCTATAATTGGATTAGTGGTACTACTTTACCCTAAAATGAGTATGTTGTTGTTAATATTCCTTAATTCTTATTATGTTGGTACTTTTTCCAATGCTATTGAGAATTCTGGTTATTCATATGCATGTGGTACCCTAAATCCCCATAAAAGTCCAAATCCTCAAAAACTACCCATTCTGAACGTTGAACGTTTTCCTTATGTCGCAGCAACCAGCTAGCTAGAACTAGAAGAAGAAGCTATTAAAATCAAAATGCCACAAGCTTAAATCCATGGCCCTTGTTTGAAGTTTATAAAAGACAAAAAGGCCAGGGTCACATTCCCAAAATATAAGAAACCAAATACGTGCAATCTAAAATTTGACATGTAGAATCCAGATGTAGCTCAAATAACAATCAAATGTATATTATTGGGCAACGATGGACACTTTCAAGAGGGTTAAATGACGAGTGGGAAACCCATTAATCAAATTTCCTTCTCTCTCTTCAATTTTCCAGACATGTAACAATCTCTACCACAATAAACACGGTAGACATCTGACTTATGTCTGATATCATATAGAGCTAACAAATGAGAAATAAATACATGAGTTGATTTGTTTACGATGTCACGTTCATTGGGTGGAAATCATCTTCACAGACAAATTGAACCAACCATAAAACCAAAATGCCAAAACAGCAACATTTAAGCCGGATCATCATCATAGTTTTTAAAGAAACCAAAAGTTACAAGGAAATAAAGGGGGGAAATCACGTGAACTCTCGACTATGGTTCTTCACTGCCAGCAAAGTTGATTTATACAAACCATATAAAATTGCGTGAGTTATGTATATCCATTGCATGTATCACCAAAAACGAAAATGGAAAAGTAAAGACACATCTATTTGCATATATTATCAGCACAAAGACACCATTGTTCAAAAATGTAAATGGTATTTCGTCTGACATGTTTCTTCTATTCACAAAACAGACTTTCAGGTTATTTTTTGATAAAGAGCTCAAGGTCACATTACCAAATGACATGCAGTCGAATATGTGCAAAATAAAATTTGACATGTAGTGTCCAGATGTAGCTCAAATAACAATCAAATGTATGTTATTGGGCAACGATGGACACTTTCAAGAGGGTTAAATGACGAGTGGGAACCCCATTAATCAAATTTCCTTCTCTCTCTTCAATTTTCCAGACATGTAACAATCTCTACCACAATAAACACGGTAGACATCTGACTTATGTCTGGTTGTAAAATCTTGGGCAATCCCAAAAATAAAAGAAACTATAAAAACATATCATTACAAGCATAAACGCATTTCTTTTTGAAGTACCTTTGATTTAAGATAGAGCTCTTTATCAGATTTTTTATCAGCAGAAGCAAAAACTAGAAAACCCCTTTGCTTCTTGTTGATAATATTATATCTGTTCTGATCTCCAATAGGAAAGAAAACATGGGTTCTTGATGGGAATCTTAGAGCTTGAATACAATGAAAGGCAGCCATTGAAACAAATATGAAAGTTCTCTACTTTTTGTTCGTGCCCATGTCAACATTCCTGGAAGCAAAAATGTAGTAACAGATAGCATTAACTCATGTTTCATTGACATATGAAATCTTTTTTGCTTACCAACTACAACAATCTCGTTATCATCAACAAAAAACAGAAGGAATGGAGATTACCTTAAGATAGAAGAGAGACTTGTGTGCTGCGTCCAGCCGTCACGTTTGGTGACTAGGGTTTCACTTTGAAAGTGCTAGTTGTGTCCCTATTTAAAGAGGGGAGCGGTCAAAAATTGGGTTAACAAAGTCTAATTAAGTCCATTGGGCATATGGCCTCGGCTCATAAGAGCCCATATTTCTTTACTATATCCTTGCTTCTTAATGGGTTTCTACGAGGCCCAAATTATTCACACCGATAATTATTAGTGCTTCTTTGGCATTGGAATAATAATTAAATTTTAAAAATAGAATTTTAAAAAAAATACTTATAAAAGAAAAAAAATATTAAGTTTGGAAAGTGTTTGGTTACCTATGTTGGTGGGTAAAAGGTTGTTCTAAAAATATTATTAGAATGAAAAGAGTATATGCATTGTTTGTAGAATTTAAAATAAAGGATAAGATTTTATTCATTTAATATAAAAAAAAATCAAGAAATAAAATGAAATTATTTTAAGAACACCATATATACAATTTTATAAATTTATTTTATGTTCATTTATTCTCTATTTTCAGGAGTCGCAACTTTTAATGTTATAAATAGTTAATGATAATAACTTCTGATCAGAAGTTGGGTTGAATATAAATATGAATCAAAATCCGATCCATTATATCCACGAACACTTTAATAAATAATCATGTTGATGTAAATTGATTTAAAGTTGCACTTGTGATGAGTTTGTTATGAATAAATTATTTAATAAAAAAAATTTAAAGAATTTTTTTGTAAATTATTTTTATAAGAAAATCAAGCAATTACAAATTTTATTATCAACTTGTAAACTAATTTCATTTATTTAAAAATATCTATAGCGATAAAATATTTTTCTAATAATTATCCATTTATACCAAACTATTTCAAAAAACCATCACTATTCCACATCAGCCACAACCTTCATCATTGCCATTGACACATCCAGTCCAATGGTCATTACTCACTGTTATTTTACTGCCATCGTGGTTTTTCAAAAACTCCATTAACAAATAGTCTCGTCCATGCATATCTATTTAAAGTTACACATGAAAAGAGTTTGATTTGTATGAGATATTTTTATAAATTTTGTTTTTCTAATTTATCTTGTGTTTATTTTTTGTAAAATACTTTTATAGAAAAATTGAGTAACAAAAAAAAATTATAATCAATCTTTAAATTTATTTATTTTATTTATTAAAAATCATTCTTAACTCTAAAATATTTTTCAAAATTTTTATAATATCATCCAATTATTTCAAAAAACCATCACTACTTTACTATTACCGTAACCTCCACCGTTGCCACCATTATACCACCATGGCATCCACTCCTAACTACCATTATCACCATCAATTACCATTATCACCATCACGGTCACTAAGATATATCATTATTCTACTATTATTGTAGAACTTTTCCTTATTTCCCAATTCCAAATTTCCAAAACAAAAGTGCAAAATCTTTGCATGGACTCATGAATAGCCTGTTAAGCTGGACTAACACGGCCCATTAAGAATGGATCCACCAACGTCCATGTCCTCGCATTCGGTTCGGAGAAGAATCATATGGTGCATTCTAACTATGAAATCCTTATTTTATATATATATATATATATATATATATATATATATATATATATATATTTTGTGCATAATATGGTTAAGTAAATATGTAAATCTCTTGATCAATAGGGAATCAAACTATATCTATTTTGGAATCGAGATTTAAAACAAATAAAATTAATTGGGTTATAAATATGTGATTAGTAATGTTGAAGCAACCGATGATGTCTTGTCACATTAAAGACACCATAAAATTTCTTTCACAATTAGTATGATTTGATTCGATTCATGGGATTCTTTTTTAATGCAAGATAAGTGGGGACATTGTACGATTTGGGGGCAAAAGAAGCTCACGAGATGGAATTGAAGAGGCATGAGGGCATGCATTTCATTGTGCTTTTACATGTTTGCATTCACATCTTTAAACTCTATATTTATCATGTTACTATCTCTAGACTCTAAGAGAAAAGAGGGGAAATCGTTGAAAAAAGAGAGAGGAGAGAAAAAGAATTAGGCCAAACATAAAAATAGACAATATTGATGTTAATAAATTCATTCCGAAGAGGAAGATTCAATAAAAATGGTTTTTACCCTTTAACAATACTGGAAAAAAAAAGCAGCGTTTGTGAATATCTTTTGGATTTGGTCTGATTTTAAAATTTTAAAATTATTAGAAGATGTTTCGAGATTAGAAGTGGAGTTATTGAGACTTTTTTGGATGTTTTGGTGTGTTTTAAGATAGTAATAATTTGAAATTTAGATTTTGAAAGTTCAAAAACTCTATTATGATTTTACAGCTGCTAGAGATTATTACAGGAGACAACATGTCGTCCGTTCAATTTAAAAAATAAAAAAAAGTCAAGAATGTGGGTTTGGTCTTCCATGCCAGCAAGCGTCTAGCCTCCTAAATCGAGAAACATTTTTTTTTAATTTTAAATAAATTCCTTCTTAAGTTAATAATTACAATATTATTTAAAAAATCATATGATTACGTACTTTCTACTTAAGATTAGAAGTTTCTATAGCTATATTTGCAATACCTTTGTTAATAATTATATATGAGCACAATATGCAACAAATTCTAAAAAGAAAATTGAACATAAATATTTGAAGAGGATAGTGTGTGAATTGTTAATTTTTTATATAGTTTTCGTAAATGAGTTATTCTTTTTTTTTCATACATCCATGTAAAAATTATGATGATATTATTTTTTTTTTTAAACTTGCATTTTAGATTTCGATAAATTTTTTTTCAAAAAAAACATGCTGCTAATATAAAGTACATGTATTTATAAAAAGAAATTAATATGAAAATGGGAGTTTTGCATCAATAAATAATTCTTTTCTCCTCATCATTTCAAACTAATGATATTTTTTAGAAGATATAAACTTTAATTACTTTGAGTTTCCATTAAAAAAACAATGCTCTTAATAAAGAAGAAGACATGTCCTGTCGAAAAGAAATACATAAATAAATAATGAAAAAAAATCAATTTAAAAAACACATTTCTTTCAAGATTTAAATTCCTTAAACTTTCACAGATAATGAAATTAAAACTAAGCTTAAATCTGCCTCACAACATCCAGAAACGAGTCCTCTGTGTTTTGAGTTGGCTTCAAGCACCACCGCCACTGCCGGACAGTTTCACCAAATATTGCTTCTTCTCCAAATGGAAACACGGCAGGGACGGGAAGATATCATAAGAAAAACAAAAAGGGAAAGCGTAATCTGTAGCTGGATAGTCCGTACACAAGGAGACTCTGCTTTTTTTCACTTTCTATTGACTTTCTTCTCCCTTTTAGATCTCCATGCTTAACATGAAGGATTCTTTTCTTCATTTTCATCTCATTTATTGCCATTAATATTTAGAATAATATATTTAAGAAGACAAGATCTCGATCAAGATATAATATATAATATATTTAAGAGTATTGAAATAAATAAATAAATAAATAAATATAAAAGGACAATAAACAGGGAATAAAGCCCGGATTAATTTATGTCGGTAGGGGGAGGTGGGTGGGCTCTTCTGTTTTTGTTTTTTTGAATTGATTACTGTTCCAGCATGAAGGCACAGGGCAGTGAGGCATGTACAGGAGGCTACTTCTATCTCAGCTTTGGTCCAACATTTTCACAAAGTCCAAGGCAATATAGCAGCCCCACATGTCTTGTCTCCCGATGAGAGCGGATCCAGAAAAATCACTTTCCTCCAGAGTGTTTAGACCAATCAAAATGTAACCTCTTTTTTTTTTTTCTTTTTTCTTTTTTGTTAAATGTGTTTTTTGTTTTGACTTTTGATATTTATTAAAATAATATTTTTTATTTTTTAAAATTTATTTTTTACATTATTATATTAAAATGATTCAAAAAATATATAAAAATAATTTTTAATTTTTTAACAAACCATAGCCACTCTTAGAACATCTCACCTTTGGCTAAAAGAGGTTTATTTTTTAGAAAACTCTATTTTCTCATTGCAACTTACTTTTTGAAAACACTATTCTTAAAAATTTATAAATTTTTATGTTTCCACTTATAGAGGATTTTTATAAAATTATATTTTTGAAAGTAAGATATTTGTCTTTTTTTTTTTTACAAACTTATGAGTACTAAAATCCAAATGGTTAGGAAAAATATTGATATGTTGGATAATCAGTTAATCACTAAATTCAAGTAATATGATTCATTCTCTCTCGACAAGGTATCTGATGGCTTGATATGAAAAATTTAGGTGATTGGTAGCTGGTAGTGCTTGGTAAAATAAAATGTACCTGCAAAAAAAACCTTTTAATGGATGTGGGGGCCTATTAAATGCTTAAATGAGTAACTTTGTGGAGAGATAAAATATAATGATATTTTAGAAAGACAGACTCTCAAAACATGTATACTTAAAGTGTTAAGAATAAAGAGATTGTGAACCTTGAATTTGAATGATTCATGATGTATTTGTAGCCCACGAGGTTGTCTTTTTATGGAGAGGAGGGGTTAAAGTGTAATTTTTTCCTTACGATATTTTGAATTGTATTCTACTTAAAGTAATATTTATTGAATCAATATAAAATACTAAGAGACCCGCAGGAGGTTTTGAAAAAATTCTCAGGGAGTGTTGGGCTCGTTAGTCTTACACATGGTAGCCCGAACCCATGTGGGTTTCAGGCAGCACGCCTAGCAAGGTGGGCGTGCACCATGTCGTGGTGTACGCCCAACATGGACTTGGACTACCATGCCTAAGGTCATGCACCTTGGTAGCCTGAGCCCATGAGGATTTTTTTGGACCTTTTAGGTTTTTTTATGGCCTTTTAAAGGAGTTTAGTTCCTATTAAATTTGGATTTATCACAAACACACATACATTATATGTGTTTAAAGCTAATCAATTCAATAATAAATTTAACTTTACAAAATCATAATTATCCTAATATATTATTCTGGTATAAGACTAAAGTCACCAACTTATGTATTAATTGTCCAAATATATATATATATATATATATATATATATATATATATATATCCTAAACCTTGGTATAGTTTGTAATGAAAATAGAGGAAGTTTATCCCATGTTAGAAAATAAGCACTCATCTTAAAAGTGTTTGCAAGGGTTAGGTGTATTGATTGGCAGGTGGATCTTTTTGTGAGTTACTTAATATTCTTGATGGGTCTTGTATATGGATACTTATAATATAATATCAAAAGATTATCATTTGAAGTTAAAAATGCTTAAGGAAATAATTTATTTTTTTAATTAATTAATTGATAATTGTTAATTTTATCGAATGACCTAATCAATGAGTATCCTATTTTTAGGAATGGACATAGAGTTTTCTTGCAAAACATTATAAATAAATAAATTAATTAAAATAAATTATGAATAAGATCAAAAATAAATTAGACAAATAATGGAATCTAATTTAGGAGAGAATCCATGACAATGTTAACTTTTGTTTTGAAAGGATGTGGTAAGGGTGTTGTCTATATTCTTTTAAGTATAATCAACCCTTTATCTGAATCTTTGAAACCAATGCACATTTTAGAATTTTTAATTTCCCTTAATTACTAGATAATGACTCCATTTTCTCCCAATCTTCCCTTTAATTTATGAGATCCCAATGTCGTTTTGAGTGCAACACCTAGTTTGAGAGAGGGGAGAGATAGTTGTTGGATTCAATGGTAAAGAGAGAACATCTTAGTGGACACTGATTCTGACTACCAAAATAACTAATTTTAGTGTCAATGGGTTCTATTAGATGAAAGTGATTTTATTAGGGTTGTTGTTTAACTTTAAAATTATCTAAGAGAGTATATTTGACCTCTTAAGTCTTTGAGGGGTTTTTTGAATTAAAAAAATGGTTGAAAGCTAATTTGTTAGGTATAAAAGACCCCAGGCTTGACTTGTTGATGACCCTCTAGTCGCTAGATTCTAGATTACAAGCGATGAGTCATTTGCACTCTTTTTTTTTTAAAAAAAATACCCAGTTTACTAAAGAAAAAAAATCTAAATCCTAGGTACGCGTCCAAGCACCTAAAGAAAACTCAAATAAAAAAAATAACCCGAGGCAACTCAGGTTAACCTGCCAAACTCGTGAGTTGGGTCATGAGACCATGATAACCTTGTAGAAAGCAAATTGAAATAAATTATAAAAATACATTCTTTTTATTGTTTTATTAATGAACAAATGAGTGCATTGATTGATAGGTGGATCCTTCTTGTAAGATAATTAGGGGATCTCTTTATGAGTATTATATAATATTAAAAGATTGACATTTAAAATTAAAATTGTTTAATGAATTAAATTTTAAATTTTTTTAAACTAATTAACCGGCAAATGGGTATTTGATGGAATTAAACCTACAATTATTCAATTTAACTGAAAAACTTAATTAATCTTTATTAACAATCTCATAGCTTCAAGTCTATAAATAAGATTATTTACAACAAAAGAAAATACATATCAAAACATGATATTCCTTTTGTCTTTTCTATGTATTTTTTTACTTCAAAAACAGTTTCAAATAGTTTTTTAGTTCTTTGTCCAAAAGCCGATCGGTAGAGGCGAGGGGATGGTCACGATCAGCTTCATAGTGTAACCAGACCGGGAGTGCTGTTCTCATTTTGCTACTGTTTTTTTTTTTTTTTTTTTTTTTTTTTTTTTAAGGATGAAAATTTGACTGTGAACTAATAAAATAAGCTCTCTTATCTCAATAATTGAGAGAACTTATCATATAAGTCAAGGGATAATGCTGAATAAAAGAGTCACCAAACCCGCATGACAGCTTAAACAATGTTTGTGACAAGAGAATTATTGAGTTATATTACTATTAGTTATTATTTAATTTAATTTTTTCTCCATCAATCTGTCACTTCAAAATTATAATTATTCGGTGTAAGTCAACTTAATGGAATTTTTTTAGCTGGCTACATCAACATATTTTTAAATAGAGCTGGCCAAACCACTATTTTATTATAGCTGCATTATAGCTAGGTAGTGTTTGTATTTGTGGTGTTACTGTATTTTTGAAAAATATTAAAAATAAATTTATATTAATTTTTTTATATTATTATTTTGACTTGTTGATATAAAAAATAAATTTTAAAAAATAAAAAAATAATTATTTTAATATATTTTCAAGCAAAAAATCAAACAATAGTATTTTAGGTATATTTTTTTATATAGGAGGTTGCCATCTAATTCAATTCTTTCAGAAAAAAAAAAAAACTATTATTTGCACTTAAGTTAAAAGGTGCTTTTGGCATTCGGTATAAACCCATGTTTTAAAAGTATGCTTGACAGAAAAAGAAATGTTTTTTTTTATATATATAATTTTGATGTAATGATATAAACAATAAAAATTTTATTTTAATATATTTTAAATAAAAATTATTAAAAAAAACACTCGGAAACACAATAAAAAAAAACACAGACTAAAGAAAGAAAATCGATCCCATTTCCTAGCACCTAATTTCTACACATTTTTTTCCAGGTAGTGTGAAGTCTGCTTGATAGGTCCTATTCATGCAATGGAAATTGACTGGCCAGTTTTGCAGTCAAAGCCCTCAACAGCAAGAAAAGTGGCAAGACTCTAGAAGCATCTTCAAAATCCACATGGAATATGCTAAATAAATACGAATAATTAATAAAAATTGACAATATTCAACTATATAGAATTGTACGTAGTTTCTGTGCAGGAAGCCAAGTCTAACATGAATGTCCTTGCAGCCTCCTACACGGTTACCCTTTGCAGCACTCATATGCCAAAATTCTCCCATCCCTTGCGTCCCACCAAGGAAAATTGCGAGATTGGTGGCCATGGAAAGATCCGTAGCTTTTTTTATTTTATTTTTTTCAAAAATGAGTGTGGATCTTGAAGGAGAGGACGACACTAGGGCATGATCATGCTTTTCAATGCATGATAAAATAAGCCACCTCGGATGGATGGCATATTCCTCTAGCCCAAAAAAGCACAAGAGAGGATCAAACTGGCATCTTGGAAATTAAGGTCAACCTCATGAGCCATACCGCTAATTTTGTCGACAAGGGCACTAAGTTCATGCACATGTTTTCTAGTGTGGAGTCTATGCTACTCAACCTGATTAGATGTAGGAGTAGTATTTAATTCAATTTGTGGTGGAGAATTTCATTCGAAGTAGAAGCTGATAAGCCGTGCGGTGTATCAAGTCAAGTTAATAAGCTATCTAGACCATATGTGGAATTTACGCAACGTATCAAAAGCCTACAACATGGTGAAGGGCATACAGTAGGTTTGGTGCACGTATATCGCCACAGGGCTAGATTACTTTTTTATATAAAAAATAATATTTAAGCAATCACATGCATATTTTTTTAAATATGACTGGATTCAATAAATTATTTTTATTTTAATTAAATAAATAAAATAAAATAACAATAAATAAATCAAGTTTAAGAAGAAAAATGATTAGAAAAACTTAGAAACAAAATATTTTTAAAAAAATAGATAAACAATGAATATCAATTCACGACTTATTAAATACAAAAAAATAAAATTGAGTAAGAAAATAACATAAAAATACGTCTCAGTCAACTCAAGTTAGTATGATAAACTTGTAATCCTAGTAATCAGAATCGAGCTAATTTTAGATATCTTGTCAAACTCGCGGCCTAAATCATGAGATTGAAATAATTGATAAAAAATAAACAAAATGATACAATTTTTTTTTAAAAAAACTTGTGATAACTTTTTAAAACTGTGACTCAGGTCATTAGATCTAAAACACCCTATCTAGAAAAACCATGAAATTCAATTCTCAATCAATTAAATATTAAATTATGAAATTAAAAAAATAATTTCAATTATATAAAGGTATTAAAAAAATGCAATTAAAGAATGAGGATCAAAATAAATTTTATATTTGATTAAAGGGTGAAATTAAAAAGAAAAATCAATTTAGTAAAATGAACTAAAAATATTAAAAAAATGAGGATCACCATTGACATAAAAAATCAAAAAAAAAAATTAAAAAGCATAATAACTTACACAAAAGGACTAAGAAAAAAATAATATCAAAGAAATGAGGACCAAATTGAAAAACAAGATATAAACAATTTGGATTGAAGGATGAAATTAAAAATCTATAAAACTTTTAATAGCATTTTTTATGCAAGTTCAATTTTTGCTCAGCACAAACTATGAAAAAGCAAGCTTTTTTACTCTTAGTATATTCAATTTTCCTTTTCTTTTATAAAAATTCTGCTCTTTATTGAATGAAATTATTGTAGGTCACTGAATTTTATTTGTTCTAATAAAACTCTATCATCATGGAATAAGTAATATCAAGTTTTTTCTTGTTGTAAATACTTATCAATTTATGGTAATTATTTTTCTTAAATTTTAATATAAAATTTGAATTAATAAAAAAAAAAACACTAGCAATACATAGAAGAAATTTAGGGACTAAAATGGTAAAAAAAAATCAGTTTCACAAGATTTATCTTATTTTAAAATTTACTAATAAAATATTATTTAATTATCTTAAAACTTATATTATATAACAATCAAGTTTTTTTAATAAAATAGAAAATCACTTTTGTACAGTATGAGATTCATTCGTGATATATTATTTTTCGTATAGCAGTTTGTGTAATTTTAGCTTTAATAATTACATTTAAATATAAAAATAATTATTAGATACCATGAAATAGATTAAGGACAGTAGGGTCAACTTGGAAAAATAAAAAAAATTACGGAGTTTGAATTATTATTAAAAAAAACCTAAAAAAAAAAGTAGATTAAGGACAGTATGGTCAACTTTTTAATAATTTTTTTTTTATGATTTCATCCTTCAATATTAAATCGGTTGGGGAATTGAGGTTCTTAATTGAGATCGGGTATATAATTTCATTCTTCAACATTAAATTGGTTGGGAATTAAGGTTTTTAATTGAGATCGGGTATATGATTTCACGGATTACGAGTTTGGAAGATTAATCGAGGTTTAGGAGATTCACTCGTGTTTACTTGTTTTTTATTTTTTATTTTTAAAGATTTTTTTAGTTTTATCATTCAACACTATTTAATTGGAGATTGAGTTCTGTTATTTGTTTTTTTGTTCTATAGGTTTTTTTCATAAATTTTGAAAATGGCTCGGGTTATCTCTGGTCTTTTTATTCATCATTCTTTGTTAAATTTAATTTTTATAAAAGAAATTTTGTTTTTGAATTAAATTAAATTAAATAGTTAAATATAAGCATAAGATGCTCACTTCATAATATTTTATTTGGTTTGCTTTTTGATTCGTTGCTCTGACTGGATATGCAACATCTTTCAGTGTTGTCGTGCAGCCTTTCACAATGGTATTAGAACCATCCTAGTGAGTTATTTTTATAGTGGAGCGGTGTCTATGACGGAATAATTTTTAGTCTCCATCGTGCTTTTTTTTCTCTCTAATGATAATATTGACAACTTATTTTTTATAATTAATTATTAATAAATTTTTTTATTTACTTTATTTATTATTGATATCTTTTTAACTGTATTTATTGAACTTAATAAAATCAATAGCTCGGATATCAAATTTTTCTTATTTCTTCTGAATTACTGACGTCGCTGGAATATCCTTTTTATATTTGAAAAAAAAAAATTAACTTTGCCCGCCACGTATCACAGACCATCTATATGTAGAAGTCTATAAAAGAATAGCGGTACTCACTCTATCTTTTTATTATTTTTGTCAACTTCGAAACTACTAGAAAATAGAAAAGAAACAAAAAGTTGAAGCATGCGGGTTCATTTACAAGGCTGGCTGCCTCATGGAATCTCAAGATGTAATGCAAAGCATCAATTATTATTATTATTTTATTGAAAACACAGTTTTATTTTTGGTACGAGAGAAGCACACCTGACTAACTCCCCAACTAATTTATTCCAATGAGACTTTTAGTAACTAGAAGGTACTTGTGTATGTTTTTATGTTATTGTTTAGAGTTCCAGATTATAAGATAAAATTATGGAGTTTAATTCATAATTAATTAAGCTTATAATCTGAGTCATGAGAATAAGATTATTTCGTAGAAAAAAATTAAAAAAAATCATAAAACATAGTTATTAACCAACTTATTATTGAAGAATAAAATTAGAAAAAAATAATTTTTCTAAAAAAAAATAAAAATTCAAGTTCACCTGGGTTAACTTTGAAAACCCGCAACACGGGTTATAAGACCGGGATAACTTAATAGAAAAACAAATAAAAAAATCACAAAAATTAATTCTCAACCAGCTAAACTCGTGATCCAAGTCATTAGAATGAGATTAGCTCATGGAAAGCAAATTTTTAAAAAAAATTACAAAGCCCAACTCTCAACCAACCCTTTGTTGAAGGACGAAATTGAAAAGAAATATTTTTTTTAAGAGAAAGAAAACTTGAGTTAACTCAGCAAACTAGCGACTCAATTTATGAGACTATGGTAACTTAATAGAAAGCATATAAAAAAAATCATGAAACCGAAATCTCAATTAATTAAATGTTGAAAGCCAAATTTTTTTTTTTAAAAAAAACAACATAAGTCAACCCGAGTTAACCTTCCAAACCATTACCCTAGGGGTGAGCAAATCCGGTTCGGTTCGGTTTTTAACTAAAAAACTAACCAAAATCAAATTTTAGAAAACTGGAAAATTCGAACCGGAACCGGTTCAAACCGACCGGTTTCGGTTCGGTTCGGTTTTTTTTACAGCAAAACCGGAAAACCTGTATTATTGTTTTTTTGGGCTTTTTTGAGCCTTTTTGGGCTTCCTAATGGGTTTTCTAATGGGCTTGTAATTGATGTAAATATTATTTAATTTTGTTACAAAATTCTATAATATATTTAATATTTTTTGTCACTAAATATTCATTTATATTAAATTATTAGTGCTAATATTGTGTTTAATATGTTGCAAGTTTTTCTAATATTTGTGTTTTGGACTTCTCATGCATCAAAGTTTAAATAACACACACACCAAATTAAAATTAAAATTACAAAACATTGCCTTCAAAAGAGCTTAAAAAAAAACAACAAATAACATTGCCATAAAAAAAAAACACTTCATGCAAAAAATATAAATCTTTATTGTGCACATCATCCCAATCAAAATGCACTTTGATTCCGTAATACCATTGACATCAAAACCTGAAAATCAAGATCTAAAATTATAACATGATAAAATAAATTAGAATATGTAAAAATAAAAAGTAGTAATTTACCATCAAAATAACTTTTGAACTAATTATCATCCGTTACTAAATGTAACTTTCCATCAAATTCTACAAAATAAAAAATTAGACATGTTAGATGATTGCAAACAATTTAATTAATAAATTACAAAATAAAAGGTGCAAGTTTCTAAAAAAAAATTACCTGACTCGAGGTTTTCGTAGGTTTCAAGATCATTTATCAAGCTTCTACTATCAGTTGGAATTGATCCATGATGCAACCAATTTTGACAACAAATGAGTGCTTGAACAGTTGCCGGAGATAGAGAACTTCGAAATTGATAAAGTACACGACCACCTGTACTAAATGCTGATTCAGAAGCCACTGTGGATATAGGAATAGCTAGAACATGTTGTGCAACCTTTGAAAGTGTCTTATATTTCAAAGCATTACTTTTCCACCAACTCAAAATATCTAACTTATCATCATTAGGATCCTCACAACTATCAATCAAATACCTCTCAACCTCATTTTTATTTTCCACACTATCCACCTCCTGCAAATGTCTTTTGAATCGAGCCAAAGCGTTAATATCTACCTCCACATCATCAATAGCACTAACATCCTGTTTATGCCTATTATTATCCACAACTTCATCAATTTTCAAATAAAACTCATACAAGCTCATCAAAGTATCTTTCACCTTATTTGTTAGCAATTGTGCTTTGTCATAATCATACAAATCACCAAAACAAAATTTCACATATTTCAACTTCAAACGTGGATCTAAGACATTAGCCACATATAACAAAAAATTCTGATTTACTTCACAGCCCCAATACTTCTCAAACTTTAACATCATATTCATCGCCATTCCACTTAAAATACTATCTTTATTTTTACATAATTGCAACAAGTTTGTATGCATGTAAATCAATTCATTGAAGAAAGAATTTGATGTGACATGCAATGAGACAGAAAATCTCAATGTAACCATATAAAAGATCTTTAAGAACTTAACCAAAGTTCTTGCATTTTCCCAATCCTCCAAACCAGGTGGCCCTATGTTTTTTTTATTCCCCTTTGAATCAACCTCCAAAAAGTAACTCATATACCTAGGTTCCTTTTCACCTAGCCTCACAAACACCTTTTCAAACTTTTCAGCAGCTTCTAGCATAAGATAAGTTGAATTCCATCGAGTTGCAACATCTAAACACAATGATTTCTTACACTCTATATGCAACTTTTCAG
>Ga0307513_10003609_pt1 | contig 20942 bp, 10 predicted proteins | sample 15_EM_MG_FD_202174 | JGI IMG/M metagenome (GOLD analysis project Ga0307513, IMG submission 202174) | Populus trichocarpa ectomycorrhiza microbial communities from riparian zone in the Pacific Northwest, United States - 15_EM | ecosystem: Host-associated > Plants > Roots > Unclassified | place...
AGTTGAGTTTCTTCTCCTGTTCTTGTCATTTTCTCTATATTAAAAGTTTGTCTTATATTTTGAATCATTTTCTTTCTCTTCTCATGCTTGCTTCACCTGATTTGACAAAAGTTACACTTCCTTTCTGCACTGATATTGCTTTTGGTTATCTTTCTGTTTCTTGTTCTCTTTCGGCCTGTGGGTAGGGCCATGTGCTCCCACTCACGAGGGGTGCTCCATATGCGCTTGCCGGTATGGTAGCTATCGAGTTGTAGGCAGGCTGCTGGGCTTGCTTGGTAACCTGTCTCCTCTGAACTGCACCCTGGGTACTGCTACAATAGTAGTGGTACCCACTACTGTGCCTGGTATGGGCCTTATTCATATCCTTTAGAGTTGTTTTGCAGTTGTTGTTTCCTTCATCTCAGTGGCCTCTTACCTTGTTGTAATTGCCTTCTCACATGTTGTGTTTCCTTCTCAGAGTCTCCAATGTACTCGCCCTGGCAGTAGGTTTGGTCCTGTACTATACTCTGTCTCTAGATCAATCAACTTAATTCCTAACCCTAAGTCTGGAAGGAGTGGTGGGGAGGGAATAGCTAAGATTACTCAAAGCTCTACAGCATTGAGTGGAGGATGAAAAAGGCCCTGCAGCCCTTGTCTTTTTGGACCCTGAAGGCCCTGTAACGAACTCTATGATAGAGTATATAGAAGAATATGACTGTTGAATCAACAAGGGTTTATTCAGACCCTTGAGAAGGAAGTGATAAAAGGGAATATTGGGTTTGATGAATCACAACTACAAAGGCTATACTATACGTTAAGAAGCAGATTCAACTACGATTATAGTAGAAGACCAGCAAGTCTTAGACGATCTAGCCCAACAGGAACATGAGTTGACTGGAATTAGAAATGACAACTGATACAATGATCAGCTGGAAAAGAGGATAAATAGAGTTTGGCTAAAGTCCAGCCTGGGATCCATCTGCCAGTAGGTTATAGACTCTGCCAAATTTCAGATCATAATTGAATTACCTTTTTACCTCGTCAGATACAGCTACAGTTACCTCCATAGCTGCAAAATCGTAGTACAATAACTACTCCTAGGTTTCTAGTGCCATAGATGACAGAAAGCACAAAATGTAGCCTGAGGAAAGATCGCTGGGGAAGGCAAAAGACTCGCCCCTAGGCGTGAATTTACCAGGTTTGGCGATAAAGAACCAAGACAGGGAAGAAACAAGAAAACAGTACAAATAAGCACAAAGGTGATAATACAGAAACCGTTATTTAAATCAATAAGAGAATCATATTAGGTTTTCGTTAGAGCAAAACAGATTATATAGATATGCCTAGATTTATGTACAATAATATATAGAAAAGAATATCTTGTAGGAAGAAAGCACACCTTGTCAAATTCTAGTCCTATGTAAAAAGGACATGAATACAAAGCGTCCTTTTAAGGATAACAAATACATAAAGGATATGTGTTTGTAGATAAAAGAATAACTGTACCAATTCGCTATTTAAATTGTTTAATAAATGAAGAAATCCTTTTTGGAAAGCTAAAAGCATCGTGATTTTAAGACCACTTGGATTAGATAATAAAGGTAAATATAGAAAGTAATTTGTCAGGCAACAGAGAATAACTAAATACAATCACATTTCTGCATAAATGATATAGTGGCAAGGTTGCCTTGTAAGAAGTAAGAATATAGCAGCAAGGTTGGCTTTGAAAGCAGTAAGAATATAGAGCTAAATTATGGATTCATGTAAAACAGCGATAAATACAAAGCAGGCTTTTGGTGACAATTGATATATGAAAAAACCTTTGTTTTTGGCAAAAAGGATACAAATATAAGGTATTTTATTTATTATCATAATACACTGGAATAGTACATCTTGTAAGCCAAAGGTAAATATATAGAACTCATTCTTGTAGATAAAAAGTATAAACATATAGGGTATGCTGTCTGCCAAAAAGACAAAATTGAATAAAACCATTTTTATACGCAAACAATATATAGAACAGGTACTAGTCTGGTTGGAAGATAGGTGAAGTGGGAAATATATGCTTTGATGAAGAAAGTTTACATATACAAAGTGTTCTTTTAGTTGGAATTGATTCACAAAAATACCTCCTTTTTAGGCAAAAAGGATACACAGACAAAGTATCCTTTTAGGTAATATAATACAAGGAGGGAGCTCCTTTATAAGCAAAAACAAAATAGATGAAAAACGTTCATTCAGCCATTGAATATAAAACCATGCAGTGTCTTGTGTAACTGAAGGGCCTAATATAAGACCTTCTCTTTGCTGTAATCACCCTAGATATAGAAGGCTCCTTCTGTCCATAAATGTATTGATAGTCAGATTATACTTCTATGTAAAAAGGCCATATATACTGGGTATCCTTTTAGCGTGAATGGATATAATAGAATGCCTCATGTGATCCAACATAGATTTATGTATAATATATCCTTTTTGGAATAAATAATTCATCAAGTAAGTATCATTTTCTACACAGAGGACAAATCTTTCTATTAACCCAAATAACCACGACTATACAAATATTATCTGCCGAGAATTCTATATGAGAGATTAAAAATCTGATTATTTGAATAATGAAAATGGTATGATATAGGGGCAAATTCGAGTATTTCATTCCAATATACTTTGGAATCTTATATTAACATAATACAGAATATCATCATAGCTCTTGAGTCAATTATTAAAATATCTGTAATCTGTTTCACTCACTTCAAATAACAGATAATATTCTTTTTCTCATATAACATGATACTAGTAAAATAACTTTCTTTATATGAGCAATTCAGATATGTAATTAACTGTATAATTGGTGATAGTTTCCTATTATGTTAGCTATAAACCTGTTTGAATTTGGAATTTGGAATGTGAGACGATAACAACGATAGTGGTATTCTGAAGTCCGCTGTACATGTGTTGATATGAGTACAAGACCAGAATTACCAGCCATTCTATTTGTATTTGTGTCTAATACTCTTACCCTGCTTGTATCCTTTCTTACCTCCTCCTCTCTCAACCATTCATTTCTTTGTTGACAAACATTTCTTACACACTCAAGATCTGCATTTCGTGAATAGAACCATGGTTAGCCCTGCTCTCCAAATTGTAGAGTATTCTTACAACTGTTATTGACTTCAATCCAACATATAGGAGAGTGATAGTACTCAGACTCCCATTTTGGCAGATGTTCAAAGGTTTCTGGTGGAGGAAACACTTACTGTGATTGCAAATGACAAATTGGTAAGTAATTATATAAGCAGAAGCAGAATTAATTAGAAACTAACTAAATTACATGATTAGTCAGAAGGTTTGGTTGAAGGAATTGTCAAAAGATGGTCAGTGGAGGTTGCAAAGGAGGTGATGGGTTGTTTAGGATATGTCCGCTAAGTAGTCGAAGCGACTCAGGCTCCCAGGGCTTATAGATCTCAAATTTCCTTACCGGCTAATCAACAATCCCTCTCTGGTAAGTACTACCCCTAATTTGTATTTATTGCGATTTACTTTAACTATCTTGGAATACTAATATATGTATTAGAGCTATCTGATGACGATCTGGCAAGCCTGTCGGATTCAAGCATGTCGACTATCCAGGGAATTAACTATGCTGCTTCTGCCCCATCTGTAAATCTAAAGTGCTTAGTCATTATCCCACGTGCTGCAAACCTAACCCTTAGTATGCTACCTTGACTTAAATTGGAGCTTGCAAAGTGCTGACTAATATGATAACAGGCGATTATGAAGATAGAACTGGTCTTGATAACGAAGATGAGACTGAAGGTAATATGGCAAGGGAAAGTGTTGATGGAGTAACCAAGCGTTCAGGTAAGCAGACATGCAGGTGTAATGAGACCAAACTAATATGAGCAAAGCTGGTCCCAAGGTGCCAGCCCTTAAATCCCATATTCTACGTTAGATTTTGGGTCAGCATATGAGCGGAAGGTTTAACCACCTCGAGAGGAATCCAATTTTTGTGTTTCCAGAGTGGCAGAAGTATGCAAATTACAAGTTTGCAACTCATAGTCGTGCGGAGTCAGCCTTTATGAACAATCTTTTAGACCAACTTGTTGAACCCCAAAGCATGATTAGAGCTATTGAGTTGTTGGTCGCTGTCAGTGAGCATAAACAGTCGGCTGCCGATGTTGAACCGACACATGCATCTCTCGTTCTGGCTCCTATTACAAATCATCATTCAGTCTCTGCCACCGATGATTTGCAGCTAATGATGCAGGCGGCAAGAGGTGCTCAAAGCTATGTTAAAGGGTTTGAAACGGCACCCTATGAAGCACTGCTCCGGATTATTCTGGCTTACTGTACCCTTTACCTAACCCTCGAATATGGTGTGGCCAGCAAAATCCGCGCAGAGCACCAGACCTTCAATAAGAATCAAATCCACGCAGCAAAATGGGCCATGTTCAATACGGAGATGGGTATAGGCGAGACCCAAGTTGCCAAGTTGCACCAGCTAAGCGACAATGTAAAGTTTGGCAAGATGCTTTGGAATTGGGCAGAAGACTGCGGAATTGTCTGGATGGCAGTGTTCGCTGGTATGGACCGTGGGATAAAAACCTTTTTGCGCAAGTGTCCATCAAAGAGTGGCCGTTCTAAATTGGCTGGAAGCCAACTGGCAACCAAGGACTCCTGGGTTGCGTTTTCAGAGGCCTTTGCGGAAGTGGTCGTAAGCTTGTTGTTTGCACCAATATCACCAGTTTTTACCGTCGCCGAGCTTCTCCGCCTTTATATTTCTCAAGACAACGGAACAAATTCAGCTTTTCTATTCCAAGAGGCAATTTGGACCATGAGATATAAGGCAAACCTCTATACTATTGATTGTAAGAATCAGAGGGCTTTGCAGGTTGATAATGCTTTGGCAGGTACTCTTTTTGAAAGAGTCGGCATGGACATTCCGCGCCTACCACGATCGTTGCTCAACCATTCAAACTCTGTCCGTATTGAGCTGGTAAGCTGGGTGTTGCATTCTCCTCCCACTACTATGATTAAACTAAAGGATCAGCATGGTCCTGAAACCACTACAGCAAAGATATACCTGGTAGATGCTGCCTCCTTGTTCGCTTCTACTAGAATTACGAAACCAGTATTCTCCTTCTTGGTGCAGTTGTGGGATGCATCTGGTATCAATAGCTGGTGTTGCTTTTCCCTTCAGGAAGGTGAGAGATTTCTAAATCTCAGTCCTGGATGCTCTATCTATACTGCAATGCAGAAGGCGGCGAGATCCAAGTCATATTACAACAAAGTCAACTTTCTCTTAATTCCGGTCGAAACCTCCACCTCCTCTCTGCTTCACATTTGCAATCTACTTGTTCATACCGTCACTGTCTATTACCTACCTGGCACCCAGGATATTGAGTCACTCTTGAAGCACACTTTAAATGTAAGTTGATCATTCCAGTTGAGGATTAAGTATCTAACCTGATTTGTAGGGTTTGAGTGAATACCACCTGTTCGCAGGGTGGGAGATTGAGGCAGAGTCCATAAAACTCAATACCGAGGAGACCCAGGGGTCAAAGACGGAATTAGGACTAATAATGCTGGCATTCATCCATTTTCTGATGCGCAGATCCTATCTTGGTGATGAGGAATTGGGTTCCATGGAACCAATCTTTCTTGACCTTATCATTCTTGGATGTTTGAAGGCTATCTATATGGAGGGTCTTGGAGGCCATGAACATGTTTTGCCCTTGTCGATAATGAACCTGTAATGTTACACACTACGGCGGTCTATAGTACCAAAACCGCCACAACGCCCAAATCTCAAAACTTAAAAATCGAAAAAGGTAAAAATACCCTCGACCATCAAAATTTCATGGGGTTATTTATAATTGTCATCATGGATAAGATTGGTAATGGTCAATGTCAAGATGGGGAATGCTAAAAAGTGAGGAATTGAAAGAAAACTTGAAAAACGAAGAGGAAAGCAAGGTTGTGAAACAAGAATTTCGAAGAACAAAGTGATGGAGGTCTGGCAGTGCCCAGGGGCAACTGCCACGGTACAAGCACCGCTAGGAGGCTGCCGTGAGCAGTGTTCCCAAAGGGCCAGGCCGATGGTAGGCCGGCCTGTTGGCCGTAGGCCGGGCTAAGGCAGGCCGCTCCGGAAGACAGCCTAGGCCCATATAGGCCCAATTCGATCGGCCTACAAAAGCCTATCAGGCCTGATAGGCGCCTATAGGCCCGGAGATTAGCGTTGAGAACAGATTGCATTAAGGGTATTCAACCCCCCCACCCACCTTCCTCTCTCTCGAGTTTATCGCCTTTGATTTTGTTCCTCCTTTACCTTCTGCTATTATGATACTTAATTAATCACAAAACGAGTGATAATCAACCAACACAATGAAGCCTTAGAAATTTACCTCCAGGGCCACAAGCACAACCCTATCATACCATTATTCCCCCTTATTTTGCAGGAACTACTGTAAATCCCCAAGCGAATAAAGTGAAACTGTGGTATTTTGAATGCTATTTTGTAAACTATTTACAGTCAACCTTTCTTATTAATGCCTTCGAAATAGTCACAGTCCTACTGCACACAGTTGTATTTTTTTGTGTTTTTTGCTAATAAGCGACACCGTTACTTTATTTTTAATCATATTCCGTAATTGGGAAACATTTACCGTGAATTTTGCTGTTGACACAGAGCAGCCGCTCGGTATTAGTGGGTCGTCCGAAGCCGTATAGGCCGGCCTATCAGGCAGCAGGGAAAAAGCCGATATGGCCTATAGGTGGGCCCGGCCAGGCCAGGCTCAGGCTTAACCAGGCCTCCAGGCTCGGGCCAGGCTAGATCCGAGAGGATTTGGACAAGCCGGGCCCGGCTATACCGAAGCCTGGCCGGCCTGGCCCGTTGGGAACACGGGTCGTGAGGCAAGCGTCATGAAAAGAAATCCCGAACGAAGGTGGTAAGCAGGCTAAAGTGTTTTCACTATTCAATGTGTAGAGTCATCATGGCTATCAGCTGAACAGAAAGAAAATGCAGCTGAGACTAAATACTGGTTGTGGTAGCCACTCGGGCGGTGGACTCTCTATCACACAAACATCTGATATGCTAGTCATCCTCAACATGTGTGACTGTCCCTACTAGCTAATATGTCCTAATATGGCATCACACGATAGGGTTACTCCATCACACAGTGTGTAATAAAAGTAGTATCGGGTAGGGATAACCGATTGCTAATTGGCTCACGGACTATTACTCAAGGGTGCAAGCTGTGTCCTAGGAGTGATAGTAAAAAGCTATAGCCTGAGGATAGCTTGACAATTGGACATTGCTTTACACTAACAAGTCTACAGCTACCAGTACATATACTACCACCCTGCTCCTCCGATAGCGAGCTCAGCGCTCTGAACAGTCCAGGGGCCCCACAGCGACAGAGGGGATAATTCCAAGAGGAATAGACGGGATGCAATGGACCCGGACCGCTGGTGGCAGTCCTGTGTAGGGCAAATTTCTTGAGGGACTGCCGGGCCCTACATGCTAGGTATTTAATATTTTGAGACAAACAGAAAAACAGCTGCTGAGGCGGACTGCAGGGGACTGCCAGGATTGCAGAAGGAACTATAAGGGGTATCAGAAGCTAGTAGGGTGTGGGTAAGGACTGAGGGGGGGGGCACAGATGGTAGGTCTTAGGAATGACAGCTGGGCACATGTGGAGAAAAATAAAGGAGATGGCGAGGAATTTCTGAGGATGGTGGGGGGCTGCAGACAAACTATGAGTGATGTGGTGATGCTATATAACCTACACAATACGCGATGTGCCAGCGAGAAAACGAAGAAGGTTAAACAGATCATCAAGTGCTCCAAGTATCAAGATAAGACTGAGCCAATAATTCTCCTACGAGCCTTATTTCCCCTTTAAAACACTTTCATAAGTCTTGTGCCTTAACCATAGTCATAGTCATGTTGCAACAAAGCCAAACAACTGAGGCAACTGAAGTTATATCAAAGCACAATGCCTAGGATTTTCCTGAAGAGTTACCAGGAAACTCAATTGACCATCTTAGATCTAGATATCTATAGCCAATATGAGAACTTTCCGACCGTGATAGTGCTAGCGCCCTCTCTAGCAAGGATACCATTACCTTGTACATCTATGCCAGTGGTTTCTAAGTTCTAATTTTGTTGGAATTTTGTCCTCGTATGCTTGAGATCGTTTAACCTTATTCCTTCTTGTTAGTTCTTTCATGAAACGCTCTACTACACCTTCCTTCGTCTAATTCGAAACTCTCGCTCCTTGCATCTGAATGTTTCTTTTGTGTTTCAGTCAGGAAGATTTGTTCCTTTGTGTGAGTGGTGATCGAGTTTTCACCGACACTAGCATGGCATTAGGGAAGCCGGATCCTATGATAAAGGACCAGATCATCTAGTCAGAAATGTTATGCGAATTTGAACATCTATTAAGTGCCCAAGCGAACTACCCAATTCTGATCCACCTCTCCACAGATTACTTTACTCATTTTTTCTCCCTTTACTCTGCCTGAATTTTTACCAATTTGACAAACACTTTTGGCTTTATGTTTCTTCACGATGTTTCTTCTTTGTTTATTAGTCTAGGAATATGGCACATGATGTGCCTGATCATAAACTATGAGCGAGATCAAATTATGAACCTGAAGTTTCTGAGCATACCAGCGAAAGAAATGTAACAGGTGAGCTTTTCTCCAACCACCCTTTTTCTAGCATGCTATTTTCTAGTGCCCAGTGATACCTATGACGATAATTAAGCTTATTACTTGCAAAATTCTGTTGGTTGAGGACTTTTTAGGTTTTTGGATTTTCGAGTTTTAAGATTTGGGCTCAGTGGCGGTTTTGGTACTATAGACCGCCGTATACACACTCTAGACATTCAAGTAGTTAGTTCGAATCGAGCCTCTCTGAACCATATACTTTCTCACCACATTTCAAGTTATTATCTGTGCAACAGCGGTTATTATCAGGAAAAAGATGGCCTGCGTCAAATACAGTAGTGTTGTGTCCTGACTCTATTAGTCTAGACTTGGCCTCCAGTGGATCCTGTGTGTCTTGTACACATGGGCGACATCTGGTTGCGTCCGGCCCGCAGAGTCACCCTTGCCTGCACTGGGTTTCATCCAGACACATGCCACTAAGCAACCCTGTCTCCCATCATATATCTTGACTTAATCCTCAATACCATTACACATCAGGATTTACCACTACCCCTCAATCCCGTCTCAGCCTTCCCTGTCTTCTAGCCCGGATGTGAGCAAGGTATATTTCTTGGCAAAGAAAATATCGTAGAGGCTGGCGCCTGGTGAGACAGCCATCATACCTTTAATCTTAAATTTGCGCTCAAGGCCCCAGTGACACAGGCACTCACAGTTCTATTTTGACAACATTATCTTTGAATTAGCGCAAATGTGAGCTAAGTATAGCCTGAAAGCTAGTAATAGCCATAGCACTCTCAAGTCTGGCCTAGTGCCTGGTTGTTTCTCGACACTTGACCTCGGACTGGACACGACAGGACAAACTCTTTTCATTACAACACTTCATATCCACACTCCCTGGCCATAGCTGCACCACTCTACCACAGCCAGACAATCAATCCTAAATCTGACACTTGGAGGTTCTTGGGCTAGATGCCAGCCATCCAGCAGTATAAGATTCATCCCCTGAGCGATAATAATGGGGATGTTACAGGGCTGAATGGGGAGGGTGCTGGTGATCCTAGACCTCGATGGCAGATTCCTCCACCAACATTGCTCCGATCGTGAATCTGATTCCAGGAGACTGTTGGTCGCAATGCCAGCTATGCAGCGGTATAAAGAACCTCTCTTTGGTATTAAAGCTCAGGAAATGGCTGACCCATGTCAGAGCTGTCTTTATATATACCCTGGCGATCGCAGTACCGGATAGCGAACCCCTCTATAACCCCTCCTCTGATCCTCAATCTAATTGCGGGAGACGGTTGCGTTCGACACCAGCTACCCAATGGTATAAGATACGTCCCTGTCACATCAAAACCGATAAACTCGCTCTTCTGTAGAAGATGGAACAGGAAACAAGCTGGTGATATTTTACTGGATGGCAGATATCTCCATGACCAGTGGATAGAGCTTGATTCCATTTGCGGGAGGTTGCTGGGCCTGAAGTCACTTTTCCTAGTGTTCGTTACGGGGTCTCAGGGCACCGAGACACGCCGGGCCCTGGCCTAATTCCCCACCCCGCCCTGCTGAACGGCCCCGGGCTGGGCGTCTTTTTTTAGGATTCCCTGCCCCTGTCCCCGGCGCCACCCATTCCCTAGACGGGTTCGCGTTAAAACAGGTGGGGAGAAACGGGCCCTATCGAGGGAATGAGTGGGGACTCGCCTTGGACACGGGCAGGGCGGGGATCACCCCCAAAATATCCCCCCCTTGCAGGTTGTTAGGGCGTGCCCTGGCGAGGCAACACCTGCCCTGCCCCTCCCTGTAACGAACTCTTAGCTTTCCCATGGTATAGGGTACATCTCTATTGCATTGAAACCCAGGAAATTGTTGTCATCTGTAAAGAGGATCTTTATTTTATGCCTGGCAAGATTTTACTCAATAGCAGCTTAAGCCACAACAGGTGGACAGATGTTGCCGCTCTTTACGGGGGGTTGTTGGGTTCGACGGCAGCTCCCCAACGGTATATGGTACATCTCTGTTGCATTAAAGCTTATGAATTTGCTGTCTTCAGTGCAGGGTATATTAGGTATCAAGCTGGCGGAAGTTTTCTCGACGGCTGATTACTCCACAACGGTTAGACGGATTCTAATGCTCCTTGCGGAAGGTTGTTGCCCATGACAGAGGCTTTAGGTTCATATTACCTAATTCCCCTGCGAATTTTATACATGAACTTATACTACTGAATAGTGTGCTTGCGATCCCAGGACTCGATAGTGGATTCCTCTACAACCAGTTATCAGATGCTGGATCTGATTCCGGGTGGTTCTTAGGCTTTACACCAGCTCTTCAGACAAATCAGGTACATCTCTCTCTCCTCAAACCAATGAATCCACCAACCCCTGTGAGAGTGGTCTTTCTACAGGTCCCTGAACTCGATACCAGATTCCTCCACAAGCACGTGGCCAGTTGTGGATCTGATTGTGAGGATTTTTGGGATCGACGCCAGTTAGAGGATGGTATAGGATCCTTCTCCCCGCGATCTTTATTCATGATGTTACAGGCCTAAATGGTTTGCTGGCGATCCAAGAACGCAATGGCTGATTGCTCCATAATCGTGATGCCAATTCTCCACCTGATGGCCGGGGATTGTAGAACTCGATGCCAGCCATATGATGGTATAGGTTTCTTCCCCCCGCATATTCTATTTATGAAGTCACAGTGCTAAATAGTACTAAGTGGCAGATACGGCAAGCAGTGAGAACGGTTCTTATGACTGAGTATTTCTCTGTGAATTGCCAGTGGCCTGTATATTACAATCATAGAAGGCTACTAGTAGTAGATTTAACAGGTTGACGGAATGAAATCTATTGTGACCCAGGTAACCAAAGTCAGAAATAAGTAAAGGGGGGACCCTTTGGTTATGTCAAGAAAATGTGGGCTAGTATCACGTGGCTTCCTAAGTATCGGGTACTGCATCCGGTGTGTCCTGCATCTGAGATGATGCTTTCACTTGTGTCTCATATATTGTGTGCTACCATGGTTGCGTCCTAATTCTCCATTTGCATTCTAGTGTCCTGTGCCTCTCATGTGCAGGACGCTCAGAATGCAAGCTATAATCTTGCTGATAATCATCATTCTAAGCATTTGCAATCTAGAACAAATAAAAGACAAAGAACACAAACTCCTAGTCAGGATTTATGCGGAGAGAATATTTTGATCAGGCAACAAACAGTGCACTCACACAAAGTTAGCAATACTCAAGACGTTCTGCCTAACATTTCCCACATTCTCTCAGTCTCACACTTATGGTTTTGTTCCTTCTATAATTGAATGGAAATATTGAAACTATGCAAGGTCTCTTGTACTAGAGTTCCTTAATGGTTATAAATATGAAGTCTTCGTCTAGTCTCTGTTGGTACAAGTCCTACATTCCAGTCACATTGAGGCCTTTGGTGTCTGCTGTGGCTTCAGTTGATATCTTTATGCATTATCCTGCGTAATTGTGGACCTTTTGAGCTTCTATATACATGCTAAAGGGTCAAAGGATAACTAAGGCAAATCTGCCAGCAATGTACAACTCAAATTGTGTGGCAACAATAAAAAGCTTCAAGTGATGACAGGTTTGGTAGCAGAAGAAGATATTGACCCAAACCCACTCGACAAGCAATGCAGAAGACCACTTGTCTGTACGATAATAACCGACATAATCTTATTCTATGTTCTAACGACCCTATAGATAGGTAGCTAGAGTGGACTAGACTCAAGCCCATAAGGTATACGAAGAGGTAACCAGATTGAGGATAGACCAGTATAATTAGTATAGGGTAGACATGAGTTGGTACAAGTGTCTACAAAGTGACTTGGTGACATAGGGTTAGACAGGGTAACCTAGATAGGCCAAGGTTACTCTACCAGGCAGGGTAACCTTCTGAGAGAATGATCGGATAAAGCTAAAAACACATAGTAAAAGTTGCACAGGGCTCTGGGGCAATATAATGTGTGGTCGCGCAGACTCCCGAAGGGAATAAAGGCATAACAGGGTGAAGTTACCATATCTTGGAAACCTAATTACCCTACCTGGGGGACCCAGTTACCCTACTAAGGTACACCAGGTACCCTCCTTCGACAATAAAGTCAACTACGGACTTAGGGAAAAGGATCTCAGAATAGTGGGGCTCTTAGATCTTCATGAGACGACTTCGTAAGGCACAAAATGGGCTACTGACGGAGCAGGAGTGGTCCGAACCTCCTGTAACCTTAAGGAGATATCCCTAATACCCCCCTGCAGCCTGTGGGTTGCTACGGAGCGATTGCAGGGTATGGCCGTGTAGTTGTGTGCTTCCTAGTAAAGCGAGATCCATAGGAATGCTCCCACAACACCCTATGAGTTGTAGCCGTCGAACCAACCAGAAGCTGTTCGCAGGATACATGAGGGGTGTGAGGGTGACCGCCTCCTGGGGTGGCGCCTGGATAACACCTAGGAACCACCTACGGGCATACTTTGTCAGGGTAGTAGTATGGTTAACAGTAGAGAGCTTGGGGCTCGCCAGGGAAGCTACAAGGCTTCCAGGACAACCACCACAATGCCAGTCTTAAACTACCTTTTGAACTGTAGTATTACCATGGGTAATTAGCTGACTCTAGAGGTGTGAGTCTTGTCACGATTTAAGAGGGTCCTGCATGGTTGACAGTGGATAGCACCAGTGCAGTCAAGCGGCAGGAGAATTCTTATTGGGCGAGCATGCTGTCCAGTTTAGAAGCTTAGTATAGGCAAGTAGATTTGCTGATGGACTGCGTAGCTTGTATTGATGCAACCACTGGTGGGCTAGTGAGTCCCAATCGATATATTCTCTATGGTGGGCATGTCGGTCGGCCACTAACAGGCTACTGATAGGAAAGAGTTTTCGCTCATGCAGATATAGTTGGAGAGCCATCACTGGGAGCACTTCCTATTTGTAGAGATAGTTAATATCCAAGCCGTCCTGCTGCCTTCAAGTGTTAGCTCACTGTAGGCAGGGGAGTTGCACAGCCCTGAGCTGCGGAGGGTGCTCGCAAAAGGTTAGAATGGTTGCTGGATGTCCTCTGGCTTTACATTATTCTACATAACTAACATGAGAGACACCCTATTCCCATAACCAACCATCCTCAAGAGAACTTATTCAGTGAATCTTTGAGGTTTAAGGATATTAAGCTTTTGCCGTTTGATTCTATTTTGAATTATCTTCATCTTTTATGATCCTTACTTCTGCTTTGAGTCTTCGATGCGGTGGCAATTTTAGGATCCATCTTCCTACAGAGTGCACTCATTATATCTACCGACATCCAGGTGTGGAAGAGTTCAACTCTAGCAGGTATAATAGCTAACACATGTGATCCTCAGTTCGGGCTTCCAATACTGACTCAGAATATGTTGAGATACAAAGACCAGTCGATCAGGATATTTACTCGAATTGTCTGGCTAAGAAACATTACCTGCTTCTATTTTGTATTCAATTAGTGGGATATAAGGTGGTGGCCAAATAATTCTCCCAATTCAGATATAGTGATACCAACAGACCAGATAACAAAGTGCAATAGTACTCTCATGGGTCGCTACTATTGGACATTAAGGGGTTGTCAAGATTCTCTATGGTGTGAATAATGTCGACCGCAATCAGAGAAGAATGAGCCAATACTTGTACCATGTCCAACACTAATAGGACCTAAAGGACTAGTTAAGCTACTACTTGCCAGCCAAATTGTTCTGCGCAATTGCTATAATGAAAATGATAAACCACCACAGGACTGAACTGTTCACACAAGCTGTCAATGGAGTGACAAGTGTATACTCAGCTAGAATCATGTTAACAATAACTACCCCAATGGATGTTGTTCAAAACAGTAACACTTGGACATGTTCTGGTAGGTGAATCCCGGAGCTGGCACTGCAGCATCTCCTATGTTTATTTCATTTACCCTTTGTTTATTTGATTTGATTTCAGCTCCTCCACTGCTTCTGAGTCAGATAGGCGATTCTATGATATGCCAAAGTTGAGTTTGCTTTGCTGGAAGTTTATATTTAAAATTTCGGGTATAGAATGGTCGTGTAACACTAGCGGAGGCTGAGCTATCGCTCATTGTGCTTGTAGGATGAAAGTATTCTGATATGTGTGCAGCTACTGGTAATGATCGTGATTGCAGGAAGGCTATCGCTCTAGATTTATATATTTAAACCAGTCTACTGGCTAGCATGGGGAGAGGACACTTGGACAGACCTTCTGTCTATGAATATAGTTGGTTGAACGGTGATCCCTGACTCCAATTTATCCTTCCTCTGTTATACCTTTAAGCTACTGGTGTCTTGAAGCCTTGCATTGCACCTGCGCTAGCAGGTCAATCCGGAATCCTTCTGTATTTTCATTAGACAGGCATAAACCTATACATTTTCTCACCTTATCAGGTGCAACCCCTTTGTTTTCAGGATTGGAAGGAGCCTGATAGGATTGATAACGCTCTGAGTATCTTGGGAACTAGGGACAAGGAACGGCAGCAGGCAAAGGAACTTCTAGGCCGGAAGATATATTCACAATCGAGGAAGGCAAGAGCTGAAGTGTTACTATATCCAGTATGGCCTACAATCTGCCCTCAGCAGAACACCTAAATAAACTCGATAACCTACCAGTCAAGAACAAATCCTAGGTCTATGGCTGAACAAACAGGTATATTGGCATGTAGTGGTCACCTTCTCCGTCGCGACCTAGATACAGATTCTGATGAAGGCCGCAACCCCACACCTGAGCAGATATTCCAGTGTGCTGCCTGCCAGGCAGAGGAATGGACAGGGGCACCAGCAGAGCTCTGGCCCTGTTTGGAAACTCCACCCCTAACACATAGCTCAACTACAAGAGGGTGGTGACCACCCAGCATGCTAGGAGGCTTTGGAGGTAAGAGGCAAATACAAGCAGTTAATGTAGAGAAATCAGTACTTGGCGCATTTCTACGAAACACCCCAGAAAGCCTACCAAGACCCTGGAACAGCGGACCGCCCCCTCAACATCTGAATCCAACACCTCGAGCCCGAGACTGACAGACTGGCTCTATCGTTGCCACAGGTCCAGCAAGAGCGGCTTCCTTCAACGGTAGCTAAACCACTTATGATTAGTAGTGATTGACAAGTTATCAAACCAGACAAACTTAGGCGATCACTCAAAACAGTCAAGAAATACGTGGCATAATCCGGACTGAAGGGTGACTGGCCTGGAGTGGTGAACTACGGTTGATTTGCTTTTACAAAGAAGGAAAGGCCAATGATGGCTCCCAGATACTGGAACCTGGGGCAGAAACCCGCAAACTATTACAGTAAAAAAACAGCTTTCAGCAGCTATTCGAAGCGTTTACAAATACTAATGACACATACCAAAACTGGTAGATTGTCTCCCAGATACCTGCTGGCCTACAAGCATGCATAAGTAAGATAGTTTGAGTGCTAGTAGACCTTCAAGGATTACTTCCAGCAGGATGAATCTCAGAATATTCATACAAATTGCGATTCTTTCATCCTATGAATTCCAGACTAGGCTATAATATCAAGCCCCAACTTAGGCTTGATGATACCTTGGACCAGATGGTACCTGTGGCAGAACACCATAATGCTACTATATCTCAAACTCGAGGCTACAAAGGCAGCGATAGAAGCTCAGCATCTAGAACCAAATCTGATATACCAAAGAAAGCAAACACGTACTGCAAGCTCTCCACAGCCGCGACCCCTAAATACAGAGACAATGAGAAGGCTGCTCCCTGGAAGAGAACATACACGGAGACAAATAAGCCAAGTAAGGCTGAAATAGAGTCACACAAGGCAGGATGTGCCTCCGTCTGCTGTGGCGAAAGTGGACACATAGCACTCAATGCCCAAAGAGAGAAGTTAAGACTAACTATTTCCCCCTGGCACAGGAGAGCCCGACATGTGCGAAAGGAAATATTAGCCCAATACAGAACACACAGAGGTGCTAGATCGTAGCGGAGCTATTCCAAAGTACTAGACTACTCAAGATGCAAGGTAGTCGAATTCTGTACAAATATCAATAGCAGACGCATCAGAGCTCTTGTTGATACAGGAACTCTTGGCCGTACCACAAAATGAAACAAACTTGTTAGCACACACAATATCGAGTACACTGCTAGGAACATGGGCCAAAAGTCATTCTGGGTGAAACACTCTGGTGTTCCGTACTGATACATCTGGTCGGGACCATGCGTCCTGTCTGCTCGGTGCATTCTGTATTCAGATGCCACCTTTGGTTGCATCAGGTGCCTCAAGAGACCCTTCCCAATTCTGGGCTCCCGCTGCACATATGCAACTAAGCAACATCCGTCCTATGCAGCCAACGTCAACAACATCGCAGCTCACAATTTACCACAACCCTAGACTATTCCTACCGCACTCTCTGAGGCCCTGCCTCAGGTGGGGAAAGAGGTATTTCTTGGCAAAGTAAATATGGTTACTACTTGTGCCAGGTGAACAAGTCATTGTATACTTAATCTTAAACTTGCGCTAAAGACTCTGAGTCTGACGAAGGGTTCTAAGTTCAGAAAATCATCTTTGAATAACCAAAAATACCAATCAATGCAGTCTGAAAATGAGAGATGGCTATGCCCCTCTCGCTTTTACCCTAGTTGATGGTGGTTTCTCAGCACTTGGGCTTACTGGTGAACTCAACATGCGGTGAAGCACTCTTTCATCACAACACTATGACCTGGGCCCTAGCTGCAAATCCCTACCACAAGTACACAGTGGAGCTAGAATCTGACCCCTAGAGGTTACAGGGCTCGATACCACTGGCAGTTATACACAGGTACAAGATTCATACCAAGATGGCTATTATTCATTCAGTTATAGGACTGAATTGGGTTGAGTTGAGTTCATCACTAAGCTCGATAGGAGATTCCTCTGCGACCAGTACCCCAATCTTTGATCACATGGCCAGATATTGTGGGACTCAGTGCCAGCTCTGCAGCCGTATAAGCTACGTCTCCATGTAATCAAAACCCATGGAAATGGTGACCCTTATAGGAGTCTTTAAAGGTATCCACGAGATCACAAAGCCCGATTGCAGATTCCTCCATGGCTGTTAACCCAATCCTGGATCTGATTGCTGAAGCATATCTTACCCAATGCCAGCCTTCCAATAATATATGGTTCATCTCTGCACGACGTTTATTCATGAGATTATAGTGCTGAATAGGTTTCGATACTAGCCATCCCAGAACTCGATAGCAGCAGATATCACTACAACCGATCGACCAATACTGGACCTGATTGCAAGAGGTGGTTGGGCTCACCTCAAGCTTTGTTGTGATATACAATCCATCCCTCTGCGACTTGCAATCCTGAAGTTACAAAGCGGAATAGGGTGTGGTGCCCACCATCTCAAACCCCAATAGCTGATTCATCCATAACTGTTGGGCCAATCTTCGATCTGATAGTGGGGGATTGCTGACCTCAATCCCAGATAGGCAGCAGTATAATGGACACCTCTGTGGCATCAAAGCTTATGAAATCACAGACCCATATAGGAGTGCTCTTGAAAGGTACCCTGGCGATTGCTGCACAAAATGGGAGATTAGTCCCTGGCATTTGGACCAAGACTGGATGTGATTACCAGAGAGTGTTGGGCTTATGGGCAGCTATGCCCTTGTTCAAGGAACAGCCTGAGACGCCGATCTTCCATGAATCAATATAGTACCCGTGATGTGGCAATATGATCGGTGGCCCGGAGGGGATGACCTCGGGGTGCGGAGTGCACTTCCATGTTTATTAAAAGAATACATGAGTTTTTGTAGTCAATTGAATAGTTTGACAGTATATAATCTAGTATGACCCCGGTGACCAAGGTCAGAAATAGGTCAAGGGGGTACCTTTCACTTATTTCAGGATAATCTAGTTTGACGTCAGGTGGTGTTCTGAGTATTAGGTGATGTATTAGGTAGGGTTAGAGTTCGTTACGGGGTGGACACGGCCCGAAGAACGCAGGCTCCAGGCCCTTTTTCCGCCTCGCTCAACAGCCTGGGGCGCGGTGTCTTTTTCGGCATTCCCTGCCCATGTCCCCGCTCCGGCCCCAGCCCTACCCATCCCCCAGACGGCTCCCCGTTAAAAATAGGTGTTACCAAATGGGGCTTGTCAAGGGAATGAGTGCGGGTGGGCCCCTGACAGGTGCTGGGCTGTGATTACTGGAAACAGACCCCCCCGGCCTTGTATAAGAGCAGGGTCAGGGGAGTGCAAACTCACTCCGCCCCGCCCGGTAACGAACACTAGGCAGGGTCCTGAGTATTAGGTCCTGCGTCACATAGTATTCTGAGGATTAGGTATGTCAGGTAGCATGATGAGTATTAGGTACTGGGTGTAGTGAATCCTGATGCTTGAGTGCTGCGTTCAGTAGCTTCTGGTGTGTTGTGTGGGAGAGTGGTTGCCTCCGGATTTGTGATTACTATTCTTGCATCCAGTGTATCACACGCCCTGAATGCATGTAATCCAAGGTATTATTTTTACATATGAAGAACCTGGTTACTCCAACGATCCATGTTATAGGATCCCGATCAACATGCAACACCACAGTTGATGTTATCATTCAAGTAGGCAAGATCAAAGTCGACAAGGTATCTATGTTGCTCATCGCAGGGTCAGAGTATAATATTTGTATCAGTATAGATAATCTCATAAGACTAGGAACCCTCATTGATTGCCATAAGAAAATCCTCTACTGCACTAAGTAAAGGTCCGATTTATAGGTCAAGGAAAATCAACAGAGTTCAGATTGATGATAGTTTTGTCTTGCAAGAGACGTTTGAAAAGGATATTAACATTGTTATGAGGGCCTGTAGTAAGCTGCAGAAAGCGAGCAATTATGCCAACCCAAAGAAAGGTGTTTTCTTTGCTCCTTAACGGGGCATCCTACACCATATGATTCACGATGATCACATTCATCCAGCACCAGAGAAAAGGTCGACTAAAATGGCCCGCGTGGGAAAACAGAGCCACAAAGAACTTCAGCCCTTCAACGGAATGGTCAATGACATATCATAGTTGCTTCGCCATTTCTCGACCAACACAGCAAAGCTTACAAAGCTGGGTCGGAAGGCCGAACGACTGTGGGTGGATCTGAATGAAGCAGTCTTTGAACCGCTCAAGTGTGGTGTAGACTAGCAGATGGTCCTAACACCCATCCTGTATAATAAGCCAGATACAATATGGCTGTTGACAGACATATCCCCTACCGGTGCAGGCTCTTGGAGTGGCCAAGGGCCATCCATAGATGCCTCTATACAGGCAGCATCCCACCTCTGGAAACCTACACCATCACAAATCAACTACCCGACAGCAATAAGAAACACACGCAACAGTTGTGGCTATAGAAGGGTGCTCTCCGCATTTGGTACAGAGGAATTCACAGTCGTTACAGACCCCCAGAGTTGCACTGAACTCATCACACAGAATAATCACAATTGACGACAACAGAGATGGCTAGCACAGATCAGTCGCTTTTATTTTAAAATAAAACATCAGCCAGAAGTGAAGAATTTCCTAGTAGACTAGCTATTGAGAATCCATGAGGAAGTCCTAGGACCGCTCGATATAAGCCTTAAAAACTACACTATTCATTATGACTATGTTGCGCTTCCTAACCCTACTCAGCCCCTCTAGATTAATACAAGTTACACCTCTTTTACAAATTTTACCATTGAATCAGACCACCACAGGTATCTTCACGGCGTAGCACATACTTCTTCCACCTTTACTAGCAGTGATTGTCTCAATTGCAGCTAGCCTGAGTACTTTATGGACCCGATTATCTGCAATACAGTAACTCGTTCCCTGATGCCCCAAGTGTCTGCCTCTTCACAGGCTACATCACGCACACCAGCAGTGATTCTATCTATCGCTCCACGTGTCAATCTCTTATGGACGTGATAACAAGCAATACAGTAACGTGTTTGGAGTAGCCCAAGCCATATGCCTCCTCGCCTACTCTATTACACGCAACTAGCCACCATCACAGAATATCGATGGGAAACTCTATTGGGGATGATAAAACCTCCCAATCTAGTGAAATTGAATAACAGTATTCAGAAATGAGCTCAATGTCAAGTACTGATAATAAGTATGAGATATATAAGCACTGACAACAAGATGCAGGCAACTGGGCACGAACCATCTCTCCTCCACCTCCGGCGATTGAAATCTCAACACCACGGGAAATCATCGTCACTTTCCCCCACCCAGCTCTCTTCCCCCATCATGGCTACTGCCTAGGGGTTGACGTTAAGCCATCTAC
>Ga0307513_10003610_pt1 | contig 20936 bp, 20 predicted proteins | sample 15_EM_MG_FD_202174 | JGI IMG/M metagenome (GOLD analysis project Ga0307513, IMG submission 202174) | Populus trichocarpa ectomycorrhiza microbial communities from riparian zone in the Pacific Northwest, United States - 15_EM | ecosystem: Host-associated > Plants > Roots > Unclassified | place...
CCTTTTTGCGTGAACTCCCCAATATAGAGAAGAATATTCGAGGAATGGTGTGTCTTGGAGATCGGGGGAGGGAGTAGTCGAAAATGCCTTGACCTGCCGGGAATTTAGATAACTTAAGCAGATTTCGGCAATTGTCGAGTGAGCTGTGCCGAAGAGGTCGGGATCAGCCCGGAGGTATTCGAGAAGGGTGAAGTGAATTAACCGGATGGTGGAACTCTTCTTTTCTACAACAACGAGTCCTTGGCAGCAGGCTAGTAATGTACCCATTGAAGGAACATTGTCGTTATTGAGATTTGGCGACCCTATTTCTACTGCTAGGGCGTGGCACAGTTCATCGGATTTCAAGGGCCGCTCCGCGTGGGATATCCACATCAAAGCGGCCATGCCAAGCCTCGCCTTCTCCCCCCCTTGTCCCTTTATCCTACCCAGCGTTGCCCCATAAGCATCACCCAACCCTAAGCCCTCGGTCATTGTGCTGAGTTTTTGCCGCCGGCGGTGGATTGTGGTTTCCTGCAAGACGGCGTCGATATTCAGCGTGACTAGCAGGAATCTAAATGTGTATCAGTGGATGCTTGAGATAGTTTTCCCAGTGTCGCTGTTTCTATAATATGATACGTACATTTCTGAAATGTCTTCAGGAATTTTCTTCAGGATCTCTGCCTCCAGGCTATCGTTCATCGCATCTGGGGTTGTGTCATCTTCCAGCCTAGAGTGGAGATATTTAATAATATCTTCTCTCTTGGTACTGATAGATAAACTCTTCACTCTTCCAGAAAGACGCCTTCCGATCTCGGGTTGGATGTGTGGTCTTCCAGTCACGAATATTCTAGTGCTTGGAGACTTTTGGAGAATTTCGTTTAGCGAACCCAGAAGCTTGACTCGATGTTCTGGCATACATTCATCAATTGCGTCAATACATATGAATGTGTGCTCTTTGGAAGAGGCAATCTGTAACATCTTCACAATATCGGAAAGCCGAGGTTCCCGTCCCCCGATAGCTTTTCTTTGTTCTTGGTACGCTCGCAATATCTCTGGCGGGACCTCCTCAAGTCCGGCAACCACCTGTTTCAGCAGGGCGCCCATCGTCCTCGCGGAGGACTGGTCCTTTTGGGCGGCGAAGTCGAAATAAAAACATGCGACCGTAGCACCTTGTTCCCCAGCCTGATCACACAACCTGTCTATCACTAACGAGCTAGCATTTCGATCGGTCAGCGCTTGACTTTTTCTTCCACTCCACGGAATTCATCTTTGTTACCTAATATATGTTTTCCCGACCCCTGGATCTCCATAGCAAAACAAAACCGCGTCATTGGGATCACCTACCCCACCACCGGTGTGCCAACTTCTAAATTCGGCGGTTTGTAACAGCCATTCCCCTATACCTTCGACCCTGCGGCCTTGGATATCCCGATGGCGTGACTTGGGGTCTAGTGGTGAGAGCCAGGATAGGACATTTGATCGGTCATCGGTAGTCGTAAAGTTATTCGACACGCTAACATTGTAGCTCGTGTTCAAAGAGTTGATATTATGACTGAAGAATTGCGACATTTTCTCCTTTTCGGGGGTTCGGATATTGGAGATGGTGGACGATGGAGAGAGTCCGCTACGTGCTGAAATTCTCAAGGCTAAAGAAAGTAGGGTCATTCGTGTAACCATAGTACAATCTCCTTTCAGCGCCCTGCCAATACCTACCGCATCTGGAGTAGGAAATCCCCCCATGTTTAAATTCTCTCCTGCTGTGCCCGTGTAGTAATGCACACCACAAATCTTGCGTTGCGATCCACGAATACCTTAAATCCCCTGCAGCCGGATCAACCAGCTCAATAGATACAAGACGAGCGCAGTACGAGTACATCAAATACTGTCAATGGGTCACTCCAAAAACCTAAGTTACACATCACCTAACTTGAAGCATTACAGCACAGCTATTCCTGGGGTCGGCGAAGGTGGGCAATCGCCCTTGTACCGGTTTCAACATCAATCGCAACCGCTAATTACTCGTACAGTACTGTAAATACGGTACTCGAATGCTACTCGTAGTACTACCTCGCTTAACTAGGGGGAGAAGCTATGTATACAAGGCAATAAATACTGTAGGTAGAGGGGCGACAGCTGCCTTCCCAAGGTAAAAGAAGCAATTATTTTTATTTATTTATTTTTATTTTCTATTCTTACTTTTATAATATTTATCTATTTTATTTTATTGATCTTATTTTTTTATATTTTATTTCCTTTTATATTTTTCATATTTCTTTCTTTGCCAACCCCCGTCCCATTTGCTTCTGCTACCCGCCGATCGCCAACCTTTAAGTTAAGGTCTAGAGTCGGATTCTACCTCCTCGTAGCAGGATTGATAAACCCCACAGCCCTATTGATGAGGGCTAAGTTCTCCAATCTCCCAGTCCCCATAGGACAGAATTTTTTTAATTCTCCTGCCCTACATGACGGATCGTTCAATAATAACTGATTGTCATGTCAGCATGGATTGAACTCCTGAGCTCCCGCTAATTGCGACAGGAGTGTTAACCACTGCGCCAGCTAGGTATTTCATGAAAGGTAAACTTGGAAACTAATATTTATCCTACTGGAACCGGATTTGGTAGCGTGTCTCTTCTCGAGTTGCTGGTAGATTTCAACGGAGGTGTTTCTCACTCCTTAGGTGTTTAATGAGAGATTCTCAGTAGTTTAAAACAGAATTAGTGCTTTGTGTTACTCTGGTACGATACGGCTAGCAAAACCCCACTCGAGACCTCAAGCCCCCCTACTTGCTCCTATGTGTGTTATCTCACTATTCTTCTGCTCGTCCTAGTGTTTTGTGGAGGTTCTTTTTCTTCTCTTTTTTCTCTCTCTTTTTCTCTCTTTTTTCTTTTTCTTTTCTCTTTCTTTTCTCTCTTTCTTGCTTGAAATCCGCCCGGCTTCTAGGGATGCCTCATTTCTGCCGGGAGGGGGCGGGGGCGGGGGGGGGGGTTCGCTCCCACCAAGCAAGTAAGCATTGTGGTATAGTTTAGATCGTATTTTGAGATAGAACATTTAGGTGCGACATACAGTACATATTAGACTCGAGTACAGTACAATACCCGTGCAGCATAGAGTGGTGCGGGCTCGCCGTAGCTTGCTACATTTCTCCTAATAATATAGCCCATCTTTCTAAGTACGAGGACAAGAAATGATCAGTGCATATATTTGGTTAAGTCATTTTAGCTAGCCTAAGTGGGAATTCAAGGAGTCGTGGACCGCGATGGAAATTAGCAAAATTTGCGAAGCCCTCCACTAGAGCTTTTAACTCCGAATTAGTGGGATTGGGGCCGGTATTGAATGTAGTTGGATCTTAGAAATTACGAAGGATACAAGTTTGCAGGCAGCGCTCTCGACACAAGTTGTTGGTGAGCCCAAGTACCGTACCGCTAAAAACACACCAAAAGGACAGAAATCCATAGTCCCTTAAATGTAGATTTGCACTCCCACATCTTACTCAATTAGTATAAAGGAAATATCAGTAGATCGCAAATGATCTAGGAAATCAAGAAATTACATTCTTACAAAAAACTCTATTATTCTGTGGACAGCACTCGTTAAATGGCGTACCTTATCGTTAATCTACCAGTAGAGATAAGTGCTAAGAATTTGCCATGAAAAAAGTCAGTGTAACGGCGGCTAAGAATAATCTTTTGTCCGCACTATCATTAGGCAACGTCAGAGAGCAACCGTAACAAACCTCAATCAAACCAACATGAAGATCGAGTGCTTTTTTAGCTTCCCCCTATTGCTAAGATTTCCCTATAGAATACTATCATTCAAGTCATAAACAAGAGGACGGGGGCTAGAAAATGACCATAACTGTTCACGACTTACGGATTAAGGCGTCTTGATGAAGAAAGCGCTCTGCGAAATACAGTGCCTGGCCTCATTTCCACAAGAACGAAGCTAAAAGATCCTAGGACGAACTCAGCGAATTTCTACTCGGACTCAAATTAAGGGCCCGTTTACCTATAGACGGCCGTCTACCAACCGGAGGCAGTGCCGACCGTCAAGGAAAGTCAGTTAGAAAAACGGGCTTTCAGCTATATACTAGACAGTATATTAGCTAAACATGGAACTATTCTGTTTTCTTTACATACCTTCAACTGTCTGTCTCTTTCTAAAAATTAAATTTGTAATGGGTGGCTGTACTAGGTAGACGGTGGCGTCTCAACCGTTTCCTGATACACGGCGCGAAAGTGTTTGACCAATTTTCCACGGTCCTCGATTCTTGTAGCTAGACCGTCAAAAAGTTACGTTGTCTACTCTAGGTAAACGCCATCTACTTTGCTGCACTCTCCCCAACTACCAAGCCCCCCTTAACGGTCGGCATTGTTTCAGGCTTTTAGACGGACCTCTATAGGGCCCTAAAGATCCCGAAAGAGTGACCTCGATATTTATGTTGCAACTATACATTTTGTTTGTCACTTCTCCAGGATCTTTAATTTGCGCCCGAGTACTGATCTGCCAAACAACCTTCTATTAGAGCCCAGCTTAATACCGCGGGATCCAAGATTTAACTTATCACTGAAAACGTTCAACCGAGGGGGTGACATAAATCTCTTTTGAAAACCCTTTTGAGAAACTACCGCATGAACTGCACTCGCCGCGAACTATTCCTCAAAACATAAAAACTAATACAGTCGGCATAGAGTTTGTAGGAAAAAAATTAACCCATATTTAGTCTGTTCATACGAGCTGAAGTAGAGTTAAGTTTTTTTACAACTGTGATTCACCGTCGGGCGTCAGCTATTTCCAATGCGGCAATGTATCCTATTATGGTATCCAAATACATGGGAAATATGCAACTCCCAATTCCCTATCTGGGGTGGAAGGAGGGCAGCCACTATAGACTCGCCCCCCGGTTGTGTCTGGGAGGGGAAAAGGCCAATAAAAAAACAAGCGGGGGCTGACACAAGATTGTAGAGTTTCTTCCGGGCAAGCCACCAGACTTAAGGGAGTCACAAAACATCACTCGCCGTTGTTGGGTGCTCGTACAGTAGGCTTGCATGGCGCACTGTACGGTAACGTACCTTAACAGGGAGACTACACTTGTGCTCAAGGTTGGCGAGCTGAGTCAGTGGGTGACTAGAGAAGTACATGACCAAGCGTGGATATCCGCCGACCTGATTTTCCTATCAGGATGGAATATGTGAATGGCTCTCTAGGAACGTTATCCCTAGTGTCTAACAACAATATAGTTCCTTTCTTTGTCGTTCAAGTCCCTGTTATTCCATATCTTGTCCTCTTTTACTTTCCTTTCCCCTAGTTAGGACTCACTCTATTTACGAACTGTGCAACCTATCAATAAGTGTAATCTAATCCTCAAAGACCTTGATATATTCCCACATTTCAAGTGTTGTGGCTATTTGAGAGGTTTCCAAAATTCTTATTTGAGTAACAGCAGATGCTATTGGTCACCCTATCTCCAGTACTAGTATTCGATGTACGGAATCGGCACTACTAGAGCTTGATCTTCCACAACGCATTCCTAATGTATTCATAGCTGATAAGGTTCGGTGACAAGATAATAGTCAGCAATGCCGTAGTCTATCGGGGAGGGAGAAGGGGGGCTCATTTTGCAAACCAAACCGAACGGGGCATGCTTTCTTGTGCCGGGATCGCCCATTATTTCACAAGCGACCTCTAGCAAATCATTTCCATTCCAAGGAAATAAATTTCCCCACCCCCACATAGCAAGTAAACTGCTCCGGGAAATGAAATCCATCACCTATTAAGAACCCGCTGCGGGTTTATCGGGTAGGAATTTGTATCACAAGAATACCTTTTGGTGAGCTTGCCCGGGAAAGTGCTGCACTATATTAGGGCCATATCACGCCGTGCCGCCATTCCATAATCTAGTAGGTGCGAGCTGCCCATCACTGTGTCTGGGCTGCGACGCATAGAACCAGTCCCAAGTTTTATTCTGTCATCAAGCTCAGATACTTGCTATGACTCACTCATAAATAGAGCTTGTAATGTAAGGTTATCAGATATCTGCTTGGTTGAAGAGGGGTTTCAAGCTAGGCCTGATAACTTCAAACTCGCGGACGGAGGCCAGTGGGATATAGGCATGATCTTCATTCAACTATGTCCTTAGTGAAAAAAGAATCTCTACCATACCTTGACTAACGTCTGACTTTCCATCGCTTCTAACGAGTAGTCAGAAAGACTTGGGCTCTATATCCTTTTCTCTATCTACATTTAAATGACCCTCGCATCTACACATTAGATTGGACGGGGAGAGGTAAATGTGGAAAAAAAGCAAAAAAAAGACGATCGGCAAAGGGGATACACAACCAGAGAGTAAGGAAGAGAGAGCAGATACAATGAACATTTTGAGCTACTCTAGCGTTTTAACACAAAAGTCCCCCCACTAAGACCCGAAATCTAGACTATAAACTGGAATTGATAAACCCCCACCCGGCTGTACAAGAAAATCCGCGCACAGTTTGGGTAGTTATCTCCATTGGCCAAAAGCGAGATATTTAAGCCGAGGTTCTGTCATAGGCTTATTGAAGGAGGGAACGAGGAACGGGAATTGGAGCAGGGGGGGCTGGAATCACGGGAGGAAGCTAGGTGAGGGTGAGAGGGGGAGGGGATGGCGGCGACAGGCGTGGAATGGAGCTGTTGCTGTCCGTGGGGGGGTGGCAAACAAGTTATCCAGCATTGAGAAGGCGATGGCTACTCGCCCTTATGGCAGGCTGGGGGCAGCGGATTCTAGTGGCCGGAGTAGCGCTATCACTCCCTGGCGCCCCTGCTCAGTAGCTTGATCGAGTGGTGTTTTGCCGTCCTTATCTAATTTGTTGGGGTTGACGTCGTCCCGTCCGAGTAGTATTTTCACCACCGCCTCTTCCCCATTCCCAGCAGCACGAAAGAGTGGTGTTCGACCGTTGATAGTTGGTGTGTCGGGGTTGATGTCGTGTCGTCCAAGTAGAATTTCCACCACCCTCTCCCTCCCGCAGGCAGCTGCAAAGAAGAGTGGTGTTCGGCCCTCGCTATCTGATCTGTTGGGGTTGACATCGCCTCGTCCGAGTAGTATTTTCACCACTCCTTCATGCCCTTTCGAAGCAGCAATACAAAGGGGTGTTTTGCCGTCCTTATCTAATTTGTTGGCGTTGACGTCGTCCCGTCCGAGTAGTATTTTCACCACCTCCTCTTGCCCATTCCCAGCAGCACGAAAGAGTGGTGTTCGACCGTTGATAGCTGGTGTGTCGGGGTTGATGTTGTGTCGTCCAAGTAGAATTTCCACCACTCCCTCCCTCCCGCGGGCAGCTGCAAAGAAGAGTGGTGTTCGGCCCTCCCTATCTGATCTGTCGGGCTTGACGTCGTCTCGTCCGAGTAGCATTTTCACCACTCCTTCGTGCCCGTTCGAAGCAGCCCGCAAGAGTGGTGTTTGGCTGCCGTTATCGGGTTTGTCGGGGTTGACGTCGTCTCGTCCGAGTAGCATTTTCACCACTTCCTCGTGCCCATCCGAAGCAGCCTGCCAGAGGGGTGTTTTGCCGTAGTTATCTGGTTTGTCAGGGTTGACGTCGTCTCGTCCGAGTAGCATTTTCACCACTCCTTCGTGCCTGTTCGAAGCAGCCCGCAAGAGTGGTGTTTGGCTGTCGTTATCGGGTTTGTCGGGGTTGACGTCGTCTCGTCCGAGTAGCATTTTCACCACTCCCTCGTGCCCACCCGAAACAGCCCGCCAGAGGGGCGTTCGGCCGCGGTTATCTGGTTTGTCGGGGTTGATGTCATCTCGTCCGAGTAGCATTTTCACCACTCCCTCGTGCCCATTCCGGGCAGCCCAATTGAGTGGTGTATTGCCCCTAAAGCCCATTTGGTTGATATCACAACCTTCCATCTCTACCAAACAAACTACAATCTCAACAATCCCGAAGAAGGATACGCAATGCAGACCACTGAACAAGGAAGGTTTATCGAAATTCATACGATACCAATACTTCTCCTGTGTCTCCAAGAGGATGCTAGCAGATATATGGTGATCGTAGCCGTCAAATAACTTGAGCGCTAGCTGTTTCGCGCAATTGGAAATGTGCCTTTTTGCGTGAACTCCCCAATACAGGGAAGAATATTTGAGAAACGGGGTTTTTTGGAGATCGGGAAAGGGAAAAATCGGAAAGGCCTTAACCTGCTGGGAATTCAGATAACTTAGGCAGGTTTCTGCCATTGTCGAGTGAGCTGGGCCGAAAAGGTCGGGATGAGCCCGGAGGTATTCCTGAACTGTAAAGTGGATTAACCGGACCGTGGAAGCCTCCTTTTCTACCACAACGAGTCCTTGACAACAGACCAGTAATGTACCCACTGAAGGGACGTTATCGATATTGAGATTTGGCGACCCTATTTCCACTGCCAAAGCGTGGCACAGTTCATTGACTTTCAAGGGCCGCTCCGAGTGAGATATCCACATCAAAGCCGCCATTCCAAGCCTTGCTTTCTCCCCCCCCTGTCCCTTTATCCGACCCAGAGTTGCCCCATAAGCATCCTCCAACCCTAAGCCATTGGTCATTGCGCTGAGCTTTTGTCGCCTACGATGGATTGTGGTTTCCTGTAGGATGGCATCGATGCTCAGTGAGACTAGCAAGAATCTAGAATCGCATCTGTCAGTGCATGCCCCAGGTAGTTGCCCCGAGTGTTATTGTTTCTGTGATACATACATTTCCGAAACATTTTCAGGAATTTTCCTCAAAATCTCTGCCTCCAGGCTACTATCCATCGCATCAGGAGTTGTGTCCTCTTCGAGCCTACTGTGAAGATATCTAATCATATCATCTCTCCCGGTACTTATAGATAGACTCGTCACCCTTCCACTTAGACGTTTCGCGATCTCGGGTTGAATGTGCGGCCTTCCAGTTACGAATATTCTTGTGCTTGCGGAATTTTGGAGCATTTTGTTTAGCGAATCAAGAAGCTTCACCCGATACTCCGGCACACATTCGTCTAGCGCGTCAATGCATATGAACGTGCGCTCTTTGGAAGAGGTAGTCTGTAGCATCTTCACAATATCCGAGAGGCTGGGTCCCCGCCCTCCAAGGCCCTTTTTTTGTTTTTGGTATACTTGGGATACTTCCTCCGGGATCTCCTCCAGTCCGCCAACCACCTGTTTCAGCAGAGCGCCCATCGTGCTTGTGGGGGACTGGTCCTTCTGGACGGTAAAGTCAAAATAAAAGCATGCAACGGTGGAATTTTGATCTCCAGTCTGATCACACAAGCTGTCTATCACTAGCGAGCTAAGATCGCGGCTGGTCAGCGCTTCCCCTTTTCTTCTATTCGATGAGATTCGTCCTTGTTACCTAATATATGTCTTTCCGACCCCAGGATCCCCATAACAAAACAGGACTGCGCCATCAGGTCCATCTCCCTTACTGCCGGCGTGCCAGCTCCTAAATTCCTTGGTTTGCAGCAGCCACTCCCCTATACTTTCGACCCGGCGCTCCCGGATGTCTTGATGCCGTGACCTGGGATCTAGTGGGGATAGCCAGGCTAGGATATTAGATCGGTCATCAGCAACGGTAACGTTATTCGACACATTAATAGCTGTGTAGCTCGTGTTGAAAGAGTTCGTATTATAACTTAAAGATTGCGACATCCTATCTTTTTCGCGGGTTCGGATATTGTTGATGATGGATGATGGAGTTAGTCGACTGCTGGAACTCTCGGGGGCTGAAGAGAAGCGGGGTCATTTGTGCAACCTCACCAATTCAGCCCCGACCAATAGACTCGACTTCTCCAGATTTGTGCCAGCCCTGCCCCCTCTGTGCCTACCGCATCAGGTGGTTCCCTTTATTTTGGATTATAAAATATCTTTGAAACCAGGAGAAGGGGCCACACCTGTTTAAATTCTGTGCTGCTACTATAAAATACAGTAATGCCCACCCCCACCACACATCTTGCGCTGCGATTCACGAACACATTAAAACGCTTGTAGTTGAATCCGCTAGTCCAGTATACACCGGCCGAGTACATCAAGCCTTATCAATACGTCTGTCACAAAATTTTACCTATCACCCGACTTAAACCATCAAAATATAGTTCCTCCTGATGTTGGACATGGACCATTTTGGACTGCTCACCACTTGCATATATTCCCATACCCCTCGGACCAGGAACCCAACAACCACCACCTGTTACACACCATTGCTTGAAGGCTGTTCCACCATTATTAGCCCGGCTCCATACCAAACTCTAACATCAACCCTGCATATCTAATGCGACAGCACCAAACACGGACCGATCTACAATGAAACACAGACATTTACGATACACGAACATCGCCAGCATACGCGGTTATATACTCAAGCTTCGGCAGGTCGTTTAACTACATCCTCGGCCATTCTGTTTTCATCTCGGATGTCATTCGGCGAAGCGGGATGAAAGACAACGATGTTGAAGAAACTGATCCGAGATATGGCACGCGCAGAAAGTATTCCGTGGAGGAAATATTTAGTCTCAGGAAGAACATAAGACGGCCTGTTCTCTTTGTTCATCCTGTTATCTATCTATCATGCATTCTCCTTATCTCTGCTCGGTCATCGGTGATTTCGCACCAGTCATTCGTTATTGCCGATTCTCATTCTATTGTTATCTCTTGTTTTCCAAAACGTCCCCCCTACTATACTTGTTCGTATCATACGAATAAAAGTTCCCCGCTGTCCTACGAGGAGTGATCGGAGCCGCTGTGCGCACACCTTATTGTTGATGACCTGATGCCAATGCAGATGGGCAAGCGCTATTGTACCGGGTTCTAGGAAGATAAGGATCATCTAATTCTATGCCACATTGTACCCCTGTAAACAACCAGACTTCCAAGTCTTATGGAAAACCCTAAGCAAGGATAACCCGAAAATTATATGGCTGAGTGAACAGCCTACAAACCTTCATAAGAAGGTACTAATCCAACGTTTTTTTTACAGCTGTGACTTACCGTATGATATTAACTCTTCCTAATATGATACGGTAAAGTACAAGTGCAAGGGGTAGTGTTTTCGTACATGACAGGACTTGCCCTGCGGGGTAAGCTAAATCAACTATTGGAAAACATTATCCTTGAAACCTGTACTCTATTCCGGTAAGTACTGGAATACAAGAAAAATGTGAACGGCCATTGGAGCTCCCTTTCTTTGGCGGAAGCAAGGTGGCGAGCGCGAGGCTATCGTGCCTCATGTGAACTTGCCCCAGGGCCCGGAGCGAGTCACAGTATGTCACTCGCTGTTCTTTGGTATCGTGGACCTAGCGGCACATGAACAAAATATTCCTTTAACTGAGTCCTTAGTGGGAACGAGTAATTTATATAATACCTTAGCTACCTTCTAATTTTAGATCGCCACCCACGCATTGTCCGGGTTAGTGAAAGCTTATATCATCTTCTCTGTCAATGTCCGAATACCCCGCTGGTCTGCACTTCAGATGGTGGAAAAAGGGGGGGAAGGTGAATTGCGAAAATATTAAAGGAATAGCCGATGTCGAGAGAGGATATACTGTACAAATAAAAAGAAAGGGAGAAGGGAGCGAGGGTAAGGGGGATTTCAAGTCATACTATTTTTAATTTTAATTTTTATTCAACACAAGAACAATATCCCCCACCAACACCAAACTCTGGACTGTGAACAAGAACTGACAAATCCCGACCTGACTGCGTTAGCATATCCGTGTAAAGGTTTTGGCTGGTATTTCCCGGAACAGGAGGAGAAATATTTAAGCCACGAGTCTGTCGTAGGCATATTCCGGGGAGGGGGGGGACTGGTGGTAGGTGAAGGTAGTGATTAGAACAGCACGAAGAGTTTAGGTGCGGATGAGAGGGAGATGCGGTGGTGGGCGTACTAGTGGAGCTGTTGAGGTTCTGTGGGAATGGTGTATAGATTATCTGTATGTGAAAGTGAGAAAGGTAGGGAGGGGGGGGGACCCGGCCCTCATGCAAGGCTGGGGGAGACAGATTATGGAAGCTGGAGTAGCTCTACACTCCCTTGTGCGGGTCCCCCGCGGCCCTCCGGAGCGGTATTTAGCCGCCGCCGTTAGCTGGTTTGTCAGGGTCGATGTTGTCTCGTCCGTGGAGAATTTTACCACGCCCTCGTGACCATTGCAAGCCTCACCCGAGGGTGGTGTTTGGCTGTATTTACCTGGCTTCCCGGGGCTGACCCCTTCCCGTATCAGGGGCATTTTCTCCACTCCCTCGTGCACCACCAGCGGGATGGCGGACCCGGTGTTTGGCTGCGGCTATCTGGTTTGCAAGGATTATGTCGGTGTGTCTGGTTGAACCCCCACCGGAGTAGCCCTGAATCCGAATTTGAAGAGGAGGCGAATTCGGGAGTGCGGCGACATTACATGGGAGTCATTTTTGTTATTTTCCTAAGCCCCACAAATATATTTTTTCAATGCTAACCAGATCTTACCTCTAATTGAATTCAGAATCTGATAATTCGTGCGCGGCATATAAACGGCCCGGATGCCCCCACGGGCTAATCCGACATCTTGGCCGATGAGGCCCTAGGTTCTGCTGACACCCGGGGAAAATAATAACGGCGATATTTTAAATTGCGTAGAACTAGAGTTAAAAATACAAGCCATTAATGGAATATTAATTCTATGATACCAAAAAGTTTGTTCTCAAATCATAGTTTCGGGGGGTTTTCTGGTTAAACGCCACCATACAAAAAGGGTCCTAAGAGATTGCGCTATATGTAGGCAAGATTGAAAATATATAGAAAACCAGAAACGTCTCCAAGACATCAAACCCACTCTACATCCAACGCCAGATATCAACAAAGTGATAATGTTGGAAACTAAGGGTACTCGAGGTGAGAGAAGTACTGAAGCCACCCAACGCCAATTGAAAGAAGCGCACGGGGAGCGCTTCGGGATGGGAGCCCATAAAAAATACACAAAAAACTCAAGGTTCCGCACCATCCACTCTCTAGGAGCTAACGAAGCGGTCACCAGCGACAGGATTACGCTCAGGCCGACTGCGGGGATCAAGGACATCAAAAGGAGGAAACCTAGGCGTGCTCGGGGAAGGAGGAGTACTGCAATCTCGTAACTCCATCCCATAATAGCACAAAAGAGCGCTGTTGTGCTATCATTGTCCGATTTGTTGGGATTGACATCATCTCGTGCGAGGAGTAGTCTTACCACTCTCTGATCCCCAAAATAAGAGGCCCACCAGAGCGCTGTTCGACCATGGTTGTCTGAATGGTTGGGATTGACATCGTCTCGTGCCAAAAGTAGTCTCACCACTCTTTCCTGCCCAAAGCCAGAGGCCCAAAGGAGCGCCGTTCGGCCATTGTTGTCTGACTTGTCCGGATCGACATCGCCCCGTGTGAGTAGTAGTCTCACCACACCCTCACGCCCGGAGGCAGAAGCTAGGCTGAGTGCTGTCTGGCCACCGACGCGGAGAATTGCAACTTCCGGTGCTATCGGGTATCCCACCAATTTCTCGCGCCAACAGGGGGCCCGCCGGGGCACTGCCAAACCACCGCGGGTAGACTTATTGGGGCTGACATCACCCCGCTTGAGCAGTAGTTCCACAACCCCTTCATTCCCACGCCAAGCAGCCCACATGAGCGGCGTATAACCCATACAGTCTCTTTGGTTGATATTACAGCCTTCCATCTCCGTCAATGCAGCCACGACCTCCACAATTCCAAAGTACGATGCGCAGTGTAAACCGGTAAGTTGGCAGTGGGTAAATGAGGAAGAATTGTGACATTCTGTATGTTTGAAGAGTAAGGTGGCAGATATATGGTTATTGTACTGACTTAATAGCTGCAGCGCAAGCGATGTCGTGCTATCTGAAAGTCCCTCTTTCGCGTGGCTTCCCCAATACAAAGAGGAATATTCGAGAAACGACAGGTGGAAGCTTTTTGACATGCTCATAATTTAGATAGGTCAAGCATGTCTGCGCGAGTGTTTTGTGCGCATCAGGTAGGATACCAGGCTCCAAAAGGTATTCTTGGAGTGTGTAGTGGAGTAGCCGCACTGTTGATGTCTCTTCGTTAAGTACAACAAGCTCTAAGCATGACCGTAGCACCGTATCTTGCGGCCGGATGTTCTCCGGGTCTATATCCGTGGACTCCATTTCTACCGCCAGAGCGTGTTGGATTTCTCCGATCATCAACGGCCGCTCCGAGTGGGATACCCACATCAACACCTCGATCCCAAGGCTTCCTCGGCCGCCGTCCTGTTCCCTTATTCGCTGCAGTGTCTGAGCGTACACACTGTCTAAGTCCACGCCAGTCGTCGACACCTTTTGTAGCATTCTCTTCCTCCTCGCTAATGAGGTCTCACCCAAGATTGCATTGATATTTAATGAGACGAGCAGAAACCTTAGAGGAATATCAATAAGCAATCCAAATTTGGAACGGGGTTTCTTTACTTACATCCCAGAAGCCTTTTCCAAGATTGTTTTTGTGATCTCATTTTTCAGACTTTCCGTCATCAACCCTGGATCCCGGTCATCATCCCCATCCATTTTCTGGCTTAGGTATCGAGTGATATCCCCCTGATCAGCAACGATGTGTATAACGCGAACCCCCTTCTTGAGATGCTTGTCAAGTTCCCCGCGGATATACGGTCTCCCGGTAAGGAATAGCCGCGTATTCGGTGCTTCTCGAATGATCTGCGGTAATGCGCGAAGGAACTCCGATCGGTCATTTTCTAGCAGCTCGTCCACTGCGTCAACGCAGATGTATACTCGCCCAATCGAACTGATCACCTTGACGAATAGCTTCAACATTTCCGGTAATCGGAGGCCTTGGCCACCTCCCTTCCTCGCCTCTTCAAAAGATTTTTTGATTTCACCAGGAATTGCAGTCGCCCCCAGAGCCAGAGTAACTTGCCCGAGTAGGCCCCCGATAATATTCACTGTCGATTGGACCTTCCGCGCCTGGTAATCACAATAGAGAGATAGAACGGCGATATTCTGTCCATCTGCTTGCTTGCGCAATGTGTCTATCACTAATGAACTAATTTCATTGCATGTCAGCATCGTCTATGGTTTCCGGAAATACTCATGTACTCGAGTACCTTATATAGGTCTTGCCAACTCCTTGGCCCCCATAACACAACAATGTTGAATCCAGAGAGCTATCCCGACTCCATGACTCGAATTCATTCCTCCGTAGAACCCAATCCCCAACACCATCGAGCCGCCGGTTCCTCACATCTTGATGCCTTCTATGAGGTTCGAGTGGCGACAGCCATGCTTGGATCCGTAGAGACTCTGTCTCTGCTCCCACATTGATGGTTGTGTTATTGTAGCTGTTTGAAACGTTCCCAACGTGTGTGTTCGAGTCACCGCGGATGCTATTGGTCACGTTATGATCGGTACGAGTACGCGAGATGTCAGGCTGGTGAGGATGGCTGGTGAGACCTGATCCTCTGCCCCCCGTTGGTAATGTATCCATAGCGGATAAGGCTTGGTGAGTGGTGAGATGATAGTCTAGATGTATGGTAATTTATTGAAAAGGTTTATGGACCTCTCGTTCTGTTAGCCGAAGTACTCAAGTAGAGCGGGCCTCACTTTCTTGTGGTAGACGTGATGGCCATTCCATAAGCGAGGCAGCGAATCACCCAGATCCCCTAGAAACCATTTTTGTACCACATTAGACTACGCTAAGACCAGATTTGGCCACAGTCAGCCAAGTTTGGTCGGAAATACTCGACGAATCGCAAAGCTCGAACCGACCTAGGACAGGTTTAGCGTAGTTATGGTCCGAATTGTACTGTTTTACACCCCCAAGGGATTAGCAGTGTGCGGGGCGCTTCATGTTCTCATTCTAGGTGATTTGCTGTGAAATCTTGCGGATCGTTCACAAATATCTGCAGGGTGCCTGGGTACTGTTACGGTTTAAAATTGGCTGTTTTAACTTGCTGTTATCTAGCTTATCTCCGATTAACTTATGCTAAATAGATAGTTAGTCACGATCTTAGCTTTAGGAGGTTGTGCGGTTCTGCATGCAGGGGTGGTTGCTGCCTAGGCTTGGCGGACATGGGCTTCTATGTAAGTTAGGTTTGTCTTCTCTCACGCTTTCCTTCCCTCTTCCTTGCTGCAGAACAACCTCCCACGGAAGAGAGGATAACGGCAACGTGCATCGTGTGTTTGGAAGGAAATTAGACCTGTATTTAGATAGTCAGACAACCTGCTGGGTTGGGCTTTCTTTGGGACTGGAATTTTCTGTTTTGTGCGGTTTGTGAGATTGGTTTTGCGATATAGCTTAGTGGATTTGAATTGATCTTGACTAGTGAGGTTTTGTTTTCTCCTTGAGTGTTCTTTGTGAGTGACAGTTGGTTTCCCGTACTTCTCCGGTTCAGTAAAGTAGATACTATACCACCGATTTTCTTGTTCTGGAAAAATCAAAGAAACAATGGATCTGTAAAGATGATGTGCGACTCGAAAGCAAAGAAAAGGGGGCAGATATGATTGAAAAATTTCGAGCCATGCTGGTTTATTTAATACAATAGAAATATCCCCCACTAACACTCAGGCTCTGGGCTATAAAAATATATTGGTGAGCACTGACTGGACTACATAAGAAGATCTGTCGAGGTTTGGACGGGTATTTCCTTTGAGCAAAAGTAAAATATTTAAGCTAAGGCTCTGTTGTGTGCGTATTATGGGAGGAAGGGGGGAACGGGAATTAGCGCAGGGTGAGGACAGGAATCATGGGAGGACGTTAGAGGAGGTGAGGGGGAGGAGGAGATGGGGGCGATGGCTCCGATCCCTTATCGCAAGCTGGCGGCTGAAGATTCTCGAGGCTGGAGTAGCACTATTACGCTCTGATGCCCTTCCTCTATAGCCCGATCGAGTAGTATTTTGCCATCGCTATCTAGCTTTTAGAAGTTGATGTCGTGTCTAAGCAGTATTTTCCCCACTCCTTCTTGCCCATTCCAGGCAGCAAGGTAGAGTGGTGTTCGGCCGTTGATGTTCAGTTTGTCGGGGCTGACACCGCCTGCTAGTGGCATTTTCAATACTTCCTCGTGCCCGCAGCAAGGAACAATGAAGAGAGGTATGCGACCGTTGTAATCTTGTTTGTTGGGGTCGACGTCATCTCGTCTGGGCAGTATGTTCACTACTCCCTCGTGCCCATTAATAGTGGCCAACAAGAACAGAGTTTGGGCGTCGTTGTCCGGCCCGCCGGGGCCAACGTCGTCCCGTTTAAGTAGTATTTTAACCACTCCCTCACGCCCGCGTTCGGCAGCACCTCAGAGTGGCGTCCGGTGGTAGTTATCTGGTTTGTCGGGATTAACCTCGTCTCGTCCGAGTAGCATTTTCACCACTCCCTCGTGCCCGTTCGAAGCAGCCCAGAGTGGCGTTCGGCCCCAGATATCTGGTTTGTCGGGATTGACGTCGTCTCGGCCGAGTAGCATTTTCACCACTCCCTCGTGCCCGTTCGAAGCAGCCCGCCAGAGTGGTGTTCGGCCGTCGTTATCCGGTTTGTCGGGGCTGACGTCGTCTCGTCCGAGTAGCATTTTCACCACTCCCTCGTGGCCGCTCAAAACAGCCCGCCGGCCCAAATTATCTTGTTTGTCGGGATTAACCTCGTCTCGCCCGAGTAGCATTTTGACCTCCCTCGTGCCCGCTCAGAGCAGCCCGCCAGAGTGCTGTTCGGCCGTAGTTATCTGGTTTGTCGGGGTTAACCTCGTCTCGTCCGAGTAGCATTTTCACCACTCCTTCGTGCCCGTTCGAAGCAGCCCGCCCGAGTGGTGTTCGGCCGTAGTTATCTGATAGGTCGGGATCGACGTCGTCTCGCCCGAGTAGCATTTTGACCACTCCCTCGTGCCCGCTCAAAGCAGCCCGCCAGAGTGGTGTTTTGCCGTCGTTATCTGGTTTGTCTGGATCAACCTCGTATCGTCCGAGTAGCATTTTTACCACTCCCTCGTGTCCGTTTGAAGCGGCCCAATGAAGTGGCGTATTGCCCGAGGAGTCCATTTGGTTGAGATCACAACCTTCTGCCTCTACCAAACTAGCTACAATCTCAACAATCCCGAAGAAGGATGCACAATGTAGACCACTGAAGTGGGAAGGTTCATCGAAATCATTCGGATGCCAATACATCGGCTGTGCTGTCAAGAGGATTTTAATAGATATATGACGATTATAGTTGTCGAATAACATTAGCGCAGGCTGTTTGGCACAATCTGAAAGGTGCCTTTTTGCGTGAACTCCCCAATATAGAGAAGAATATTCAAGGAATGGTGTGTCTTGGAGATCGGGGGAGGGAGTAATCGAAAATGCCTTGACCTGCCGGGAATTTAGATAACTTAAGCAGATTTCGGCAATTGTCGAGTGAGCTGTACCGAGGAGGTCGGGATGAGCCCGGAGGTATTCGAGAAGGGCGAAGTGAATTAACCGGACGGTGGAACTCTTCTCTACAACAACGAGCCCTTGGCAACAGGCTAGTAAAGTATTTATTGAAGGAACATTGTCGGTATTAAGATTCGGCGACCCGATTTCTACTGCTAGGGCGTGGCACAGTTCATCGGCTTTCAAGGGCCGCTCCGCGTGGGATATCCACATCAAAGCGGCCATGCCAAGCCTCGCCTTCTCCCCCCCTTGTCCCTTTATCCTACTCAGCGTTGCCCAATAAGCATCACCCAACCCTAAGCCCTCGGTCATTGCCCTGAGCTTTTGCCGGCGGCGGTGGATTGTGGTTTCCTGTAAGACGGCGTCGATATTTAGCGTGACTAGCAAGAACCCAAATGTGTATCAGTGGATGCTTGAGATAGTTTTCCCTTGTGTTGCTATTTCTATAATATGATACATACATTTCCGAAACGTCTTCAGGAATTTTCTTCAGGATCTCTGCCTCCAGGCTATCGCTTATTGCATCTGGGGTTGTGTCATCTTCCAGCCTAGAGTGGAGATATTTAATAATATCTTCTCTCTTGGTACTGATAGATAAACTCTTCACTCTCCAGAAAGACGCCTTCCAATCTCGGGTTGGATGTGTGGTCTTCCAGTCACGAATATTCTAGTGCTTGGAGAATTTTGGAGAATTTCGTTTAGTGAACCCAGAAGCTTGACTCGATGTTCTGGCATACATTCATCAATTGCGTCAATGCATATGAATATGTGCTCTTTGGAAGAGGCAATCTGTAACATCTTCACAATATCGGAAAGCCGAGGTTCCCGTCCCCCGATAGCTTTCCTTTGTTCTTGGTATGCTCGCGATATCTCTGGCGGGACCTCCTCAAGTCCGGCAACTACCTGTTTCAGCAGGGCGCCCATTGTGCTCGCAGAGGACTGGTCCTTTTGGGCGGCGAAGTCGAAATAAAAACATGCGACCGTAGCACCTTGTTCTCCAACCTGATCACACAACCTGTCTATCACTAACGGGCTAGCATTGCGATCGGTCAGCGCTTGACTTTTTCTTCCCCTCTGCGAGATTCATCTTTGTTACCTAATATATGTTTTCCCGACCCCTGGATCCCCATAGCAAAACAAAACCGCGTCATTAGGTTCACCTACCCCACCGGTGTGCCAACTTCTAAATTCCGCCGTTTGTAGCAGCCATTCCCCTATACCTTCGACCCTGCGGCCTTGGATGTCCCGATGGCGTGACTTGGGGTCTAGTGGTGAGAGCCAGGCTAGGATATTAGATCGGTCATCGGCAGCTGTAAAGTTATTCGACACGCTAACATTGTAGCTCGTGTTCAAAGAATTGATATTATGACTGAAGGATTGCGACATTTTCTTCTTTTCGCGGGTTCGGATATTGGAGATGGTGGACGATGGAGAGAGTCCGGTAGCAGTGCTGAAATTCTCAAGGCTAGTGAAAGTGGGGTCCTTCGTGTAACCATAGTACAGATACCTAAGGACCGTCCCACCAGTAACTTGTCAATCTCCCTACAGCGCCCTGCATATACCTACCGCATCTGGAGTAAGAAATCTCCCCCTGTTTAAATTCTCTCCTGCTGTGCCCGTGTAGTACCGTAATGCACACCACAAATCTTGCGCTGCGATGCACGAATACCTTAAAGCGCCTGCAGTTGGATCAACCAGCTCAATAGATACAAAACAATCGCAGTACGAGTACTGCACATCAAATACTACCAATAGGTCAGTCCAAAACCCTACAGTAAGTTACATACCCCTAACTTAAATCGTTACAGTGCAGCTATTCCTAAGGTCGGTGAAGGTTAGTTTTAACATCAATCGCAACCGCTAATTACAGTAAATACGGCACAGTACTCGAGTACTCGACTCGAGCACTAGTACTACCTCGCTTTACTAAGAAAAAAAGCTACGTATACAAAGCAATAAATAGGTAGAGGGGCAACAGCTGCCTTCTCGGGATAAAAGAAAGCAATATTTTTATTTATTTACTTTTATTTTCTATTCTTTCATACGAGCTGAAGTAGGGTTAAGTTTTTTACAGCTGTGATTCACCGTCGGGCGTCAGCTATTTCCAATGCGGCAATGGATCCTATTATGGTATCCAAATACATGGGAAATACGCAATTCCCGATTCCCTATCTGGGGTGGAGGGAGGGTAGCCACTACAGACTCGCCCCCCGGTTGTGTCTGGGAGGGGGAAAGGCCAATAAAAAACAAGCGGGGGCTGACAAGATTGTGGGGTTTCTTTTGGGCAAGCCACCAGACTTAAGGGAGTCATAAAACATCACTCGCCGTTGTTGGGTGCTCATTGTAGCAACGGGCAATCGTTTCAACTGAGAAGTAATGATAGCCAACAATCAAGATCATAGATTACCGCCAACTATTACAAGAATGATAGTAAAGATATAAGCAAGCTATATAGTGTGGTGGTCTGGTTCCGCTTCACCAAGCTTCCACTTCCACCACAGTTCCGCAACAAAGAACAAAGGCATTGAAAGAAAGTATATAGGAACAAAAGGAATAATAAAGAAAGTGTAAAGAAAACAAAAAGTTGTACTCGGCTTGAGAATAATATAGAAACTTA
>Ga0307513_10003611_pt1 | contig 20931 bp, 19 predicted proteins | sample 15_EM_MG_FD_202174 | JGI IMG/M metagenome (GOLD analysis project Ga0307513, IMG submission 202174) | Populus trichocarpa ectomycorrhiza microbial communities from riparian zone in the Pacific Northwest, United States - 15_EM | ecosystem: Host-associated > Plants > Roots > Unclassified | place...
CAATGACCTCGGAGAGTCGGCGAAGGAAGTGAGTGCATGAGGCAGGGAATTGATCGCAACGGATGAACCGACGGTCGTCACCGAACTGTTGTATGATCCGGTCATCGTGGAGGATGATCAAAGCGATAGATGTCTTGCCGATTCCGCCAGGACCGATCAGAGCAACTGGCACAAGGCGTTCTGCGAAACCAACGATCTTCTCGATCAACTCGTCACGTCCAAAAAAGATCCTCGGCGGCTGCGGAGGGGATTCCCCAGGTGCGCTAGATGGAAACATTAGACGCTGGACTCAACAGCGGGCGAGGTCGCTGACCTATCCCGACTCTTCAGCATTCCGCGAATATCCGAAACCTTGGCGTGGGTGTCTGCAACTTCCCGACGAATATCAGAAACGGTGGCGCGGGTTTTATCGTCATGGCGGACATCGGAGGAGGTTCCTTGCGTATTTAACGGTGGGGGCAGTGAGTCGTTGGGCGCACTGAAGGCAAATATTAGACGATTCATTCAGTTATGGTTTATAACGCTGACCTGGCGTGAGTCTATGTAGTAACTGAGCGATTACTCGGTGACTGGTAAAGAGCGAGTGATACTTACAGCCTGACCCCGACCATCCTTATCCCCACGGGTTCCCAATGTGTTGCGATGGGTGTCGGAAATTGTGGTGCGGGTGTTCGCAACGCCGTCCCGGACCTCGGAAACGATGGCCTGGGTACCATGATGGATGTTGGGGACGGTGGTGTTGGCGTTTGAACTATCACGATGAGTATCGGAAACAATGTCGTGGGTATTCGCAACATCAGAAACCGTTGCACGTGTGTTTGTTGAAAGTTCTGTCTAAAGCAGAATGTTAGCAATGATCATGCAAAAGTGAACAGGATCTACGTTGAAGATTTGAAGAATCCTGGTGAGCTCCAGCCTCCAAGTGGCGATTGTCCTTTCATCGTTCTTCAGGAGGAGTTGAGAGACTGCACTCCGTTTCCCCCATTTGACGATCTTCCCCTGTATCTCCGCCACGGTCCTGCGATCCAAGGCATGATAAGTAAGTCGTGCACAAGATGCATCTCCGCTGGTCTCACTCACACTGTCAATTGCTCAATTGCCTGGAGAACGGACTGACTGAACTCATTCGATTCTCTCCCCTTCGTCTCCCGGCCGAGGGCCATGCAGACATCAGCACAGGCCAGCCCGAGGTCGACGCAGCCTACTTCGTTGATCATTGTGTCCTGCATACTCCGTTAGCCAGCGATTCATCAATGAGAAGGAAACGCACTCTTATCATAACGAGAAGGGTGGCGACGGAAGCAAAGGCAGCCTTGGCCTGCGTAACACTTGAGACTCCATTGGCGAGATTTAATGCCTCGACAGCCGTGTTCAGCGAGGAGAATGCAACATCCCGGCGGTTTGGTTGTTGGGATTTTGTGGCCATGGCCAGAACTTGAGGCAGTTGCGGGAAGCAACGTGGTGGGCGCGTTGTGAGGGAGGGCCGAACAGCCGCCCTGTCACGGTACGCCTCGCGCAAACAGATTCGTTTCGTAACGAAAACAGTATTTGTGGTCGAACCGTATGAGAGAACACGATCGGCCGATTACCCGGAATCTTTGTCTGCTCTCGTTCGAAGCAGCTTGACGAAATGCTCGAGGTTTAGCTTTATTCACCGGCTACTGGTGCAATGTCGCTTCTCCAACTTGACCCGTCAGAAGCACGTCCCTGAGGCATCCGCCCTCGCCGCCTCCCCGCAATCGTTGAACGTTGACCCCCTGTGTCCGTTCGTCGTGGTCTCAACGACCGATAACTTGAATCTCATCAAACTTCCTGTCACCACTCCGTCCGGTCGTGGGTTACTGGACTTTCTGACGTGGACTCTGTCCTCCTTGGCGTCACAGATCCTGCCACGCACTACCTTGAACGACAAAACAGGAAATTACAGGCTATGAGTGTGTCTCAATCTCCCGTGTCTGTCAGGTCGACCGAAGACACTTCGACTTGTAAGGGAATGGGGGTGACAAAACCGTACATGCGGCTGACCGACAGGCAACTCTACGAGACCTGAAACTCGGTCTTACCGGCTCCAGGACAATAGAGGCTATTGGCGAGGGCGCTTGGCAGGGTCCGCGAAGGTGGATACGAACAGCATTCGTGCGAATACCCTCTCTTCACCTTATGCGTTATGCGATGCGCTGACCCCAGTCTTCATTCACCCTCGGTCCATTATTAGCCCGCTCACGTCCGGACTGAGCGCGATGTCCTCCCAGAATCCAACTCGGTCGATCAAATAATTGTACTACGCGTACCGGAATCCGTACGTCCCTGAAACACCCATCCTCGTCACCTCTTCCCAATCATCGTCCCTCCGTGTCCGTTTGCCATGGTCCCAACGACCGGTGATGTTCTCATTAACACCCTCCGTCGTCTGTTCGTTCAGTCGCGGGTTACCGTACATCCAACACGGACTGCTTCCTACTCGACGCTACGGACCCCGTCATGCATTATCTTGGACGACAAAAGAGGATAATTGGGGCCGCGAGATTCCGTCGTCTCCGCGCCTCGACATCCCGAGTCTGTCAAAGTCAACCCAGACGCTTCAAGTAGTAAGGAGTCACAAAAGCGTATATACGGTCGACCAACCGCCAACTCAGCGTGACCTGAAACCTGGCCGGTGACCCCCCAGCGCCATCACTAAATCTCACATTATTTTGGTGTCCATTGCTATAGGGCCGTGACCTCGGGTTCTCTTCATCACAAGAAAGTTGTGGCGGAAGCTGCCATCGAGAGGAATTGGAGGTGCGTAATTGACAGTGTTGGCCAGTCCTCGCTCGTGAATTTGTTCTGGTGGTCACTGACCATTACCCTATGTTTCCAGGGGTGTGGCGGCCGAACAGAAGCTCACGGTTGACATGATCGTCCGATGAGCGGGGGCGGGAGCAGTTTGTCGCATTAGGCAAGAAGGAGGGTCCTTTCTTGCGCCTGAAGAAGGTTGATATGGGGTTGACCGACTTCGAGACAGTGGGGGTCATTGGAAAGGGCGCGTTCGGTGGGGTCCGCGTCGTGCAGATGATAGACACGGGCAGGATTTATACGATGGAGACGAAGAAGGGTATGTCGAAGAGAGACCAGGTTCGTTCACCACGCCTGGCTCTGTATGTTATGCGATATGCTGATCCTGCCTTACACTTAACCTCTGTCCATCGTCAGTTCCCTCACGTCCGCAGCGCGATATCCTAGTCGAATCCAACTCTCCATGGATCCCACAACTACACTACTCATTCCAGGATCCTACGTACTCGTACCCCATCGCGGAGTTCTTGACTGAAGGCGATTCAATGATGATGCTGATCGAGTGCGGCACCTTCTCGGAGGACGTGACGAGGTTCTATATCGTAGAGTGCGTTCTGGCGATCGAGGCCACGAATAGCCTCGGTTTCATTCATCGGCAAGTGCCGCCCGATTTATCCAAAGCGTAGGAACTAACTGTTTGTTCCTTTCTTTCTTGTTCTTATGTAGAGGCATCGAGCCGGATGACATTCTAATCGACAGGGGCGGGCACACCAAGCTATCTGATTTCGGACATTCCACGGAGTTCAACATGACATGACTGAGGCTATTACCAGCATCTCTTGGATTCCGCGAATGGCGTAGCGTCTCCAACGACTGCCAGTCGCGACACAACGGGTGAGGAACAGTGTGATGGTGAATGCGATCTATCTGGCGATGTCCAGCAAGGACCAGATCGCGACTTGGAAAGTGAACGTTGAACCGCAGGAAACTCGTAAGTTTTCTCTGTTTCCTACACCCTTGTTAATCTCCTTGAGCCATTCATCCGAACGGGTTCCCATCCCTTTTCTGACCCTCTCAATAGGTGTATTCGTCCGTGGCAGTAGGATGTGTCGCGGCCCGTCGTAGGTCTGGCGTATTTTTATTGCTTGGTTTCTACTTTCGTACCCATCCGATGCAATAAACCATAGTAGAGTTAACGAAATGCAAGAGTAATCAGACTGTGTTTGTTCATACATGAGAATCTCGTGCGAGAGCCCGTCCTTCCCCGCGAGGTCAATGTCGAAGAGTAGGAGAGCCGACAATTGAAGGCGTCATTTGTTTCCTCGGCCTCGCAGTCAAATTGAAGTCGATAATCTACGAGGCACGCATGCGTAGAACACATATAATACGGGACACAGATTCATATATCACTAACTGTAAGTCAAGGATGTCGATATGGGTTGGGACAACATTTACAGAACGATGCGCGTGAGCAGAGGTCAGTAAAGGGAGGAGATACTTGTATTTGAGTTGAAGGATATCACGGGGGACAGGATGGAATGTCGGTGACTCGCAGTGGAGTGCGTCTGGGGAAATTGAGACACCCGCCAATCCTATCATTCGGCTCCCTGAGGGTAGGGGGGAAAGGGGTTAGTACGCAGAGGAGGCAGCGCTGTTTCCAGGAGCTCACCGTCGAAACCCGATCTTCAAGCAACAGGGCTGTTCGTTCTTGCACTAAATCGATCGCCCTGAGGAGATCTCTACATCTCTCCAGGTCCTGCTCGGCCCCGAGCTTCTCAAAGACCTCGACCGCGCACAGAATCTCAGATTTCGCCTGCTCAAACCTAGATTGTCCATAATAAATGACAGCCTGGATAGACATCGAGAGGGCCAGGTCATGTGGGTTGTTGAAGGCGTGCGACTTGGCGTGTTCGGCGTGAGCATTTGCGTCGTCGAACCTGCGTTGGACAGAAAACAGCAGTGCCAGGAAGTAATGATACCAGGACAGATCATTGCGCCAGTCGAATGAGGATGCGATTCCGAGGCCCTTCTCAAAACGGTGAATGGCTTTCTCGATCTCGCCCTTGGATAGATATACCAGGCCAAGAGTACCGTGACACGTGGAGGTCCGATATTCATTGCCTTTCTCCGGGAGAAGATCAATTGCACGGGAGACAGCTTCTTCCGCGGCGTCGAGTTGCTTGTCGTCGCACAGCAAGAAACCGAGGGTTCTAAAACAACCAGCCTGTCCCACTACATCACCCAGCTGTTCGTAAGCTTCCAACGCTTCTTTCGCCCGTTGCATCCCTTCCTCGCGGAGGCGAAGCGCTCGGTTTGCCTCGGATAGGTGCTCCAACGTTCGAGCGACTTGATGGTCATCCCCCCGCTCCCTGCAGATCTCCAATGTGTGAGAGAGGAGCCGCTTGGACTCCGCATGATGGCCAACCGATTGAAGCAAACGTGAGAGTTGGAATAAACATTGTGATTTGGAGGGATGGCCATCCGAGAGCCCCTCAATCTTCGGCCCTAGCGAAACAAGCCGGAGCTTGTGCCAAGAGAGATGCTCCAGGAAATGGGCACAGGTATCCCAGATATCGCCCGACTCTGTATCGGCAGAAGTGAAGACATCGAGGAGGTGTTCGACATTTGTGTCTTCCAATGCGATCCACCGTGCTTCTTGATAGCTGGGCTTGTCAGGGTAAACATCGACCGACAGTCGGCGGGAGTAATGATCTTTGGTTGCAGAGGAGAGGAGACGACGACGGATCCTGGGGACAAAGGTAATCTCGAAGCGGTGCGAGCATCGTGACAATTCCATTGCTCCGAGATGTCAGGGAAAGGACACAGAACGTGTCGAAGATGTTTGCGATGTCGGGAATTGTGGGAAATAACCATCTGAGATTGTTCTCGTCGACCCCTTGGGGGAAGAACGCGACAATTCCAAGAAGCGCTCGCGCATCAGGCCCGAGTTCCTGGAACGTTGGCGAGGTCAGGGAGAGTTCGATCGTGGCCGCAAGGCTCTTTGAGTAACGTGTGCGAAGCATGCGCGTGCGTTGCCTTTCCCATTCCCTGGCCAGTCGGTCAGTGTCCCACTTGTTGTGTTGGGCCACGGTGGCGAGTAACGTGATCGAGAGTGGGTGGAAGCCGAGTTGTTCCAGAATGTTGTTAGCCAGATCTGAATGTTTGCCATGCTTGTAGATGCGATAGAAAGTGTCGCGTGCGGCCTTGATCGACAATGTCGGGACATCCATGGTCTCACAGTCAGGAGGGACTGCGGAGATCCGGGAGGTGATGCACAGGCAAAGGTTGTTGAAGTGACTCAGTTCCTCCATAACATCGTAGACCTCCTGTGCGCTGGTCCCCTGCAGATCCAGAATGGATTCCGCATTGTCGATGACGATGAGCATCTCCTTTGAGGATAAGAATGGTCGTAGGGGGGTCAGGTCTTCTGGATTTTCGATCCCTGCACCAATCACCTCGGAGAGTCGGCGGAGGAAGTGAGTGCATGAGGCGGGGAATTGATCGCAACGGATGAACCGACGGTCGTCACCGAACCGTTGTATGATGCGGTTGTCGTGGAGAAGGCTTAGAGCGATGAATGTCTTGCCGATTCCGCCAGCACCGATTAGAGCAACTGGCACAAGTCGTCCTGCGAAATCAACGATCTTCTCGATCAACTCGTCACGTCCAAAACAGATCCTCGGCGGCGGTGGAGGGACTTCTCCAGGTGCGCTAGATGGAAACATTAGACGCTGGACTCAACAGCGGGTGAGATCGCTGACCTGTTCTGAGCCTATCCAACCCTAAGTGTACATTTGGTGGCAGAGTACGAGTGTCACTCACTGATCGATGTTGACCGCCAGCCCCTTCCCGACTTTTCACCATTTCACGATGAATGTCCGAAACGATGGCGTGGGTGTCTTCAACTCCGCGATGAACATCGGAAATGATGGCGCGGGTTTTATCGTCATGGCGAACATCGGAGGAGGTTTTTAACAGTAGGGGCAGTGAGTCACTGGGCGCACTGAAAGCAAATATTAGACAATGGTTTCAGCTATGATCTATAACGCTAACCTGGCGTGAGTCTATGCAGTAATTAGGTGGTTATTCTGTGACTGGTAAAATACGGCTGGTACTTACGGTCCGATTCTGACCATCCTTATCCTCGTGGATCCTCGACGTGTTGCGATGGATGTCGGAAACAACTGTCTGAGTGCTTCCAACGTCATTCCGGATCTCGGAAACGGTGGGGAGAGTATCCGCGACTTCATGACGAACTTTTGAAACGATGGTATGAGTATTTGGGATATCGTGACGAGCTTCGGAAATGGCGGCATGGATATTTGAAATATCATGATGGACGTCGGTGATGGTGGCGTCGGCATTTGAACTATCGCGATGAATATCGGGGACAGTGGCGTGGAAGTTCGCGACGTCAGAAACCGTTGCGTGTGTGTTTGTTGCAAGTTCGGTCTAAGAGCGGAAGGTTAGAGATGGTCGTACAAAAGTGAGCAGGACGCACGTTGAACACTTGAAGAATCTTGGTGAGGTCCAACCTCCAAGTGGCGATCACCTTTTTATCATCCTTTGCGTGGAGGAGCCGAGAGGCCGGACTTCGTTTCCCCCACTTGACAATCTTCTTCTGCATCTCCGCCACGGTCCTGCGATCCAAGGCATGATAAGCCAGTCGCGCACAAGGTGCATCTCTGTTGAGATCACTTACAACGTCAATTGCTCAATCACCTGGAGGACGGACTGACCGAACTCATTTGGTTCTCTCCCCTTCATCCCCTGATCGAGGGCCATACAGACATCAGCACAAGCTAGCCCAAGGCCGACACAGTCCACTTCGTTGATCACTGTTTCCTGTATGCTACATCAGTTAACGGTTGGTCGGTAGGGGCGAGAAGGAAGCTCACTCTGATGATGGCGAGAAGAATGACGACGGAGCCAAAGGCAGCCTTGGCTTGTGTGACCCTCGAGTTCTCCTTCGCGAGATCGATGGCCACAATTGCCCCGTTCAATGAAGAGAAAGCACCATCTGGTCCTTTCGGCTGTTGGGACTTGGTCGCCATGGTCGAAACCGGAGGCAGCCGCGAGAAAATTGCGCGGCACAGTGGATGTAGAGAGGAACCCGAACGCTGGCGGCTATCTTGTCATGGCACGCCTCGTGTAGACAGACCCATTTGGTGAAGAATAACGTATTCGTGGTCGAACCACTTGAGGAGGCAATGCGGCGGGGGCGGCCGCCCGATTGACTGATCACCCGGAACTTTTGTTATTCTCGTTCAAAGAGATCCTCAAAGCTTTGAGCTTTATTCGCCGACCACTGGCGCAACGCCGTGTCTCCAACTCCACCCGTCACAACTATGTCCCCGAAGCACTCATTCTCCCCTCCTCCTCCCAACCGTCGGCCCTCCATGTCCCACCAACGTCCCCGTTTTGTTCTCATCCAGTCATGGGTTACTGGACCTCCGACATCAATTCCGTCCTCGACGTTACAGATTCGGCCATGCACCATCTTGAACAACAAACGAGGATGCTACGGGTCACGACGCCTTGGAGCTTTATCCTCTCTGTGCCTCGACCTCCCGTGTGTGTCAAAGTCAACCTAAAGCGATTCAAGTTGCGAGGGAATAGCGGTCACAAGAGCCTACATTCGGCTGGCCAACCGCCACATTGGTTTGGTGTCCATTGTCATACCACCGCGACCTCGTGTTACCTTCGTCGTGAGAAGGTTGCGGTCGATGCCGCCATTGAGGAGCCAGGGGTGCGTGCTTGACAGCGTTGATCTGTCCTCGCTTGTGAATTTGTTATGGTGGTCACTGACCACTTCGCTATGTTGCCAGGCGTGTGGAGGTCGAACGAATGTTCGCGGCTGACACGACGATGTCTGATGAGCGGAAGCAGAGGCGGTTGATCGCACTGAGGAAGAAGCAGGGAGTTTTCTTGTGCTTGAAGTGGGTCGAGATGGGTTTGACCAATTTCAGGACCGTGAAGGTTGCCGGGGAGAGCACATTCGGCGAGGTTCGCGTCGTGCAGAAAGTGAACACGGGTGGGATTTATGCGATGAAGACGTCGGAGAAGGAAGATATATTGAAGGAAGACCAGGTTCGTTCACTACACCCTCTCTTCGCTCTATACGTTATGCGATGTGCTGATCTTGCTTCCGACTCTCCCAACAGGCATATTCTGTCGTAACCGCAGGCTATATCGCAGCTCATTGTAGATCTGGCGTATTTTTATTGCTCAGTTTCTACTTCCGCCCCCATCCGATGTAATAAGCCATAGTAAAGTTAACGAAACGCAAGGGTAATCAGACTGTGTTAGTTCATACATGAGAATCTCGTGTGAGAGCCCATCTTTCCCCCCGAGGTCGGTGTCGAAGAGTAGGAGAGCCGACAATCAAAGGCGTCATTTGTTTCCCTCGCTTCGCAGTCAAATTGAAGTCGATAATCTACGAGGCACGCACGTGTACTAGAACAGATACAATACGGAACATAGATGCATATATCACGAAATGTAGGTCAAGGATGTTGATATCGGTTGGGACAACATTTACAGAACGATGCGCATGAGCGGAGATCAGTAGAGGGAGGAGATACTCGTATTCGAGTTGAAGGATATCACGGTGGACAGGATGGGATGTTGGTGACCCGCGGTGGAATGCGCGTGGGGAAATCGAGGCCCCCGCCGATCTTATTATTCATTCGGTTCCCTGAGGGTAGAGAAGAAAGGAGTTAGCACGCGGAGGAGGCAGCACTGTTTCCAGGAGCTCACCGTCGAAACCCAATCTACCAGAGACAATCAGGATTTTCCTTTTTGCCGCGAATCGATCAACCCGAGGAGCTGTCCACAACACTCCAGATCCTGCGTAGCCCCGAGTTTTTCGAAGACCTTGACCGCGCGCAAAGCCTCGGACTTCGCCTGTTCCAACCTAGATTGTTGAAAATAAATGACAGCTTGCGAATACGCCGAGGTACCCAGGTCGTGTGGACCGTTGACCCCGTGCGACTTGGCGTGTTCGACCTGAGCATTGGCGTCGTCGAACCTGCCTTGGGTGGAAAACAGCTCTGCCAGGAGGTAATGAAGGACGGACCGCTCTCTGTGCCAGCCAAAAGAGGATGCGATTCCGAGGGCCGTCTCGATATGGTGAATGGCTTTCTCGATCTCGCCCTTGGATTGATATATCTGGCCAAGATCAAAGTGACATAGGGAGAGCTGATATTCGTTGCCTTTCTCCGGGAGAAGATCGATGGCACGGGATGCAGCTCCTTCCGCGGCGTCGACTTGTCCGTTGTCGCACAGCAACCCAGCGAGGGCGTTCAAACACTCCGCTTGTCTCGCTATATCACCAGGCTTGTTGAAAACTTCCAACGCTTCTCTCGCCTGTTGTTCCCCTTCCTCGTAGCAGCGAAGCATCTTGTTTACCTCGGATAGGGATACCAACATTCGAGCGACTTGATGGTCATCCCGCCGCTCCCGCCAGATCTCCAAGGTGTGAGAAAGGAGCCTCTTGGACTCCGCATGGTTTCCAACCGATACAAACAACTGTGAGAGTTGATATAAGCATTGTGGTTTGGAAGGATGGCTATCCGAAAGCCCCTCAATCTTCGGCCCTAGCGAGACGAGCCGGTGCTTGTGCCAACGGAGATGCTCCAGGAAATGAGCACAAGTATCCCAGATGTCACCCGACTCTGTATCGGAGGAAGTGAAGACATTGAGCAGGTGTTCGACGTTCGTGTCTTCTGACATGATCCACCGTGCTTCTTGATACCCGGGCTTGTCAGGGTAAACACCGGCCGACAATCGACGGGAGTAATGATCCTTGATTGCGCAGAGGAGAGGAGACGACACTGGATCCTGGGGACAAAAGTAATCCCGAAGCAGTGCGAGCATCGTAACAAATCCATTGCTTCGATATGTCAGAGAATGGATGCAGAACGTATCGAAGATGTTTGCGATGCCGGTAATGGTAGGAAATAGCCAACTGAGATTGTTCTCATTGATACCCTGAGGGAAGAAGGCGACGACTCCAAGAAGCGCTTGCACGTCAGGGCCGAGTGCTTGGAATGTTGGCGAGGTGAGCGAGAGCTCGATCGTGGTGACAAAGCTCATCGAGCGATGTGTGCGAAGCATCCTCGTCCGCTGTCCTTCCCATTCCCTAGCCAGTCGGCCCGTATCCCACTTGTTGCGCTGGGCGACGGTAGCGAATAAGGTGATCGAGAGGGGGTGAAAATCGAGTTGTTCCAGGATGCTTTTGATTGGATCGGATTGTTCGCCGTGCCTGTAGATATGGTAGAAGGTATCGCATGCGGCCTCCATCGACAATATTGGGATGTCCAGGGCCTCACAATCAGGAGGGACTGTGGAGATCCGGGAGGTGATGCACAGGCAGACATTGCTGAAGCGACTCAGCTCCTCCACAACGGTGTAGATCTCCTTTGCGCTTGTCCCCCGCAGACCCAGAATGGACTCCGCGTTATCAAGGACTATGAGCATCTTCTTTGAGGACAAGAGTGGCTGTAGGGGGGTCAAATCTCCTGGGTTATCGGTGGATGCACCAATCACCTCGGAGAGCCGGCGAAGGAAATTATTGCGCGAGGCGGGGAATTGGTCGCAGCGAATGAACCTGCGATTGTCACCAAACAATTCTTTGACGCGATCATCGTGGAGGACGGTGAGAGCGGTGGACGTCTTGCCGATTCCTCCAGGACCGATTAGAGCAACCGGCTTGAGGCATTCCGCGAAACCGACGATCTTTTCGATTAGCTCATCACGTCCGAAGAAGACCCTCGGCGCCGGCGGAGGGACTTCTCCAAGTGCGCTAGATGGAAACATTAGACGTTGGACTCAACAGCGGGTGACCGACGAGACCGCTGACCTATCCTGAGTCTATCCAACGTTAAGTGTACGTTTCGTGGCGGAGTACGAGTGACACTCACCGATTGATGTTGACTGCCAGCCCCTTCCAGACTTTTCACCATTTCACGACGAATATCTGAAACGATGGTGTGGGCGCCTGCGACTTCACGATGAAGATCAGAGACGATGGCGCGGGTTTTATCGTCACGGCGGACATCGGACGAGGTTCTATGCGTATTCAATGGTAGGGGCAGTGAGTCGCTGGGCGCACTGAAGGCAAATATTAAGCGGTGGATCCAGTTATGGTTCATATCGCTGACCTGGCGTGAGACTGCAGTAATTAAGTAGTTATTCGGTGGCCGGTAAAGCGCGGCTAGTACTTACAGCCCGATTCTGACCATCATTATCCCCGCGGGTCCTCAACGTGTTGCGACGGATGTCGGAAACAACGATCCGAGTGCTTACAACGTCATTCCGGACCTCAGAATTGATGGGGAGAGTATCCGCAACGTCTCGACGGACGTCGGGGGCAGTGGTGGTGGCGTTTGATCTATCGTGACGAACATCCGAAACGGTGATGTGGGTGTTCGTAACGCCAGAAACGGCCGCGTGTGTGTTTGTTACAAGTTCAGCCTGGAGGCAGAAAGTTGGCGGTGGTCATACACAAGTGAACGAGACGCACGTTGAATACTTGAAGAGTCCTTGTCAGCTCCAACCTCCAAGTGGCGATCGCCTTTTTATCATTCTTTGCGTGGAGGAGCCGAGAGGCCATACCCCGTTTTCCCCACTTGACTATCTTCCTCTGGATCTCCGCCACGGTCCTGCGATCCAAGACATGATAAGTCAGTCGCGCACAAGGTGCATCTCTGCCGATGTCACTTACACCGTCAATTGCTCAATTGCCTTGAGGAGTGACTGGCTGAATTCATTCGGTTCTCTCCCCTTCATCCCGTGATCGAGGGCCATGCAAACGTCAGCGCAAGCTAGCCCGAGGCCGACGCAGCCCACTTCGTTGATCATTGTTTCCTGCGTACCACGTTAGTTAGCGGTTGGTCGGTGTGGACGAGAAGGAAGTTCACTTTGATAATAGCGAGAAGAGTGCTGACGGAGCCGAAGGCAGCCTCGGCTTGTGTGATCCTCGAGTTCTCCTTCGCGAGATCGATGGCCTCAATTGCCCCACCCAACAAGGAGAGAGCACTATCCGACCCTTTCGGCTGTTGGGACTTGGTCGTCATGGTTGAAACCGGAGGCAGCCACGAGGAAATGGTGCGGCGCAGAGACCGTAGAGAGGAACCTGAATCCCAGCGGCTATCTTGTCATGGTACGCCCATTTGGTGAAGAATAATGTATTCGTGGTCGAACCACTTGAGGAGACAATGCGGTGGCGGCCCGATTGACTGATCACCCGGAATTTTTATTTACTCTCGTTCAAAGGAATCCTCGAAGATTTATTCACTGACCACTGGCACAACGCCATGTCTCCAACTCCACCCGTCACAACTATGTCCCCGAAGCGCTCATCCTCCCCGCCTTCTCCTAACCGTCGACCAGGCTCCATGTCCATTTGCCGTGATTTCAATGACCGGCAACGATCCAGTCAACGTCCCTGGTCTTCTTTTCATTCGGTCATAGGTTACTGGACCTCCGACACAAATTCCGTTCTCCATGCATGACGTTACAGATTCGGCCGTGCACCACCTTGAACAACAAACGAGGATGCTACGAGCCATGACGCCTCGAAGCTCTATCCTCTCTGTGCCTCGACCTCCCGTGCGTGCCAAAGTCGACTCAAAACAATTCAAGTTGCGAGGGAATAGGGGTCACAAAAGCATACATCCAGCTGACCAACTGCCAGTCTAGCGAGGCCCGAAGCCTGGGGTCCAAAACGATATGAAGTTTAGTGATGGTGCCGGGAGGTCACCGGTCAGCGTTCATTGTCATACCGCCGCGACCTCGTGTTACCTTCGTCGCGAGGAGGTTGCGGTCGATGCTGTCATCGAGAGGAGTCGGGTGTGTGTGCTTGGCAGCGTTGATCTGTCCTCGCTCATGAGTTTATTATGGTGGTCGCTGACTGCTTTTCTATGTCGCCAGGCGTGCGGAGGTCGAACGAAAGCTCGCGGCCGACACGATAATGTCCGATGAGCGGAGGCAGAGGCGGTTGGTCGCACTGGGGAAGGATGGTGTTTTTTGCGCTTGAATAGGACCAGGAGGGTTGACCGACCCCAGGACCGTGAAGGTCACCGGGAAGGACGTGTTTGATGAGGTTCGCGCCGTGCGGAAGGTGGACATGGGCCGGACTCGTGTGATGAAGACGTTGAAGGAGATGTCGAAGAATGACCAGGTTCGTTCATTGTGCCCTGTCCCCACTCTATGCGCTATGCGATATAGTGACCTTGCCGAGATGGGTTTGACCAATTTCAGGACCATGAAGATTGCCGGGAAGAGCACATTCGGTGGAGTTCGCGTCGTGCAGAAAGTGGGCACGGGTGGGATTTATGCGATGAAGACGTCGAAGAAGGAAGATATATTGGGGGAAGACCAGGTTCGTTCACTACACCCTCCCTTCACTCTATACGTTATGCGCCCATTCACCCGTCCTCCGTCATCAGTTCGCTCACGTCCGCACCGAGCGTGGTGTCCTCGCCGGATCCAACTCTCCGTGGGTCGTGCAATTGTACTACTTATTCCAGCACCCTACGTACTTGTACCTCATCATGGAGTTCCCGGCCAGAGGCGACTCAATGACAATGCTTGTCAAGTGCGGCACCTCAGAGGCCTGATGTGACGAGGTTCTATATCGTAGAGTGCGTTCTTGCGATCGAGGCCGCGCATAACCTCGGTTTAATTCATCGGTGAGTGCAGCCCGACGAACTGTGACTTATCCAAAGCGTGGAAACTGACTACTTGCTCCTTTCCTTTTTGTTTTGATGTAGATACATCAAATCGGATGACACCCATCAAGCTATCCGATTTCGGACCTTCCACGAGGAAGATGGAAGAAAGAGACGAACCTAGACTGCCGCTGCGGCCAAGAAGGCCGGAATGTCGTCCCAGTACAAGTTTGCACCAGGGAACTCCGCAAGCACAAGCTTCCACACCCACTCGAACATAGTAGAGTAAGTGATATCGGAGCCACCAGTGCCTTTGTTGGTCCCGCCGGTGAGCAGGGAAACAAACTCGCCGAGGGGGAAGACGATGGTGGACCCAGAATCACCTCCCTTGGAGAACGTGCCAGTCTCGTTTTCGTGAGGAATAATGGGCAACTCGATCGAGTCTAGACTGCCGGTGGGGAAGTATTTTCGGACAAAGGACATAAATCTGGTGACTGTGCCGACGGTGGTGTTGGTAGTGAAGCCGCGCTTAAGAACACGACGAACGGGGTCGCCTTGGAGGTTCTTCGTGTCAGGGTTCTTGACCTGCTCGGCGGTGAGTATGCCTTGGAGAGGAAGCAGACCGTCTTCAGGGTACTTGAAACCGGACGGGACATCGTCGCGTTCATATAGTAACCCCTTGAGCTTGAACGGGGTGTACTCGGGACCTAGAAGAGATGTACATTTCAGATTAGCGCATTTGATGAGACATAACTAGCACCGCACCGAGACTGAGCACGTTCCCCATGAGATGCATGAACCTATCCTTATACAACTCAACCACGCAAAGGTCGCGCGTGTACTGGTGAGGTGCAACACCGACACCGATGGGGGGCGCCCAGACGACGTATCCAACGACACGCTGCTTGATCTTACCCCACCCTTTCTTGATGTTCACGTAGAAGTCCTTGAACACGCCAATCTTTGTGCGGATCTTCTCGAGCTCGGCCACGTTCTCGTCGAGCCTGGTCTGCGACTCTGGGAGGTTGATTCGATCCCGCACCCTGGCTGTGAGCGTGTTGATTTTTTCTCTCGATAGATTCGGCAGTCTCAAGGAGCGTTCCAACATGTGCCTGGATGGAGACCAGGTAATTCGTGAAGGCAGGGTTGCCCATCAGAACGACATCCTTCTTGGGTCCAGACCCTGAATGGCCAGAATCAGAAAGATCTCAGGTGCTCAAGTCGAAAGCAAACGTACCGTGGTACCTATATTCCGCGTTGCCCGCTTCGGGACGGAACATGTTATGACGGACGGTGATGGCAAAGAGCCTGTTGCCGGCGTGGAAGTAAGGTCCCATAGTACCTTGCATCGTAGTCTTTAAACCAGATATAGGAAGACTGAGTGCGACGGAGACATTGTCGATGACCTTCTTGAGAGGTTCGCCGTCTTCAATGGTAGGGAAGAGAGCTGGCCCGTGACCGGGTGAGGATTTTGGGACTGTCTCGCGATATGCGATGTCGATTTTGGTGACATTGAGACCGTCAAGGAAGGTGCGAATATCTTTGGTTACGTCGAACGCAGCGGTAGCGGTGAGAGCACCGGGCGCCACACCCACCCAGATGGTAGGGTTGGTGGTGAAACGGTCGCCGCCTTCGACAGGCATGATGGGAGCCATGGCGTCGTAGTCGAGATCCCCTTCATCGCCATTGTCGTCCTCGTCCTCTTCCTCTTCCTCGCCCTCGATCTCCTGGTCCTTCTTCTTGTTGAGCCAGGTGAACCGAATAAAGTCGACACATGTGGGTTCGATATTCTTTGCGTCGAGTAGCTCTACGACCTTAGAATGAACGTTAGGCAAGCAATTGCTGCGTCACGAGAAGGCCACGCACTTTATCACGAACCCTATCCCACAAGCCATCCTTCCCGAACTCATGATCGTCTGGAACGGCAACCAGTCTCATGAGTCGCTTGTATTCCTCGGGGCCAGAGGGTTCCTCATAGACGTCGGAGGAATCTCTGTAGATGAGCTTGGGCCCACGACCCTTTGAACGGAGACCCGCAAAGTAGAGATGAACTTCGATCTTGGAAGGTTCGTGGGGATCGATTTCAACCGTGGTGGCAGTGGATTCGCTGGTGGAGCTGGACCAGATGCTCTCGTTGTCGGAGGAATCACTGCTTTTGTCCGAGGATGAGGCGTGCACGTGTGCCTTTGGAGAGCACTCCTGGTCGAACCGGACAGTCTTCACGTAGTCCTCGAGGTTCTCTTCGACGGGAAGGTCAACCTCTTCGGCTAAGTAAAGAATACGGGGTGGATTAGTAGGGCTGAAGAGCAACAAAACGTCAGAAAAAAACTCACTGTTAGGGTCGAGCGGATTGGTGTCAGGTGGAGCAGACATAGTACGAAGAAAGAGTTTTCAAATCAAGTGAGCTAAGAGTTGATAGCGGAAGGCTGCACACGCAGCCGACACTAAGAGCGGCGACAGAGAGGACAATGGACTGGATTCGAGAGGGAAGTCCCCTGTATCTACACCACAAGTTTTGTCTTGGCCGGATCCTTGCTGGAGTGATCGCCCTGGTCACCGTACGGATGATCCCCTGAATTCCGACAGGATTTGATGTCGGTCCCACACCCTGATCGGCACATGGTTCTGGTCCGGGCGTGGCTGGGTTTTCCAGCCGGATTCCAGCGGCGGCAGGTTCGGCTCGTTTCGCAGAGGATCCTGGATCCCTTCGTTAATCTACGCCATAAGTTTTGCATCGGCCACAACGCCCCTTGTATTGTAGCATATGCATCGGCAAAAACCCGAAATCCATATGTCAGATCGACTGATCACCCGGAATCTCCGTTGCGCTCGTTCAAAACGTCCTGAAGAAATCCTCTAAGCTTTGTTCGCTGGCCACCAGTGCAATATCGTGTCCTCAACCCTGCCCGTCAGAAGTGCGTCCCTGAAGCATCCACCCTCCCCGCCTCTCCGCAATCATTGACCCTCATGTCCGTTCGCCGTGGTTTCAATGACCGGCAACGATCTCGTCAAATATCCCCTGTAGTCTCTTCGTTCGGTCGTGGATTATTGGACCCCCAACACGGACTCCGTTTTCCTTGACGTCGCAGACCCTGCCACGCACTGCCTTAACGACAAAAGGGGATACTACGGGCCATGTGCATGAGGCCTTGACCTCCCGTGTCTGTCAAAGTCAACCCAGACGCATCAAGTTGCAATGGAATTGGAGTGACCAAAGCGAACATGCGGCTGGCCAACCGTCAACTCAGCGAGACTTGGAGTTTGACCGGTGACCTCCCGGCGCCGTCACCAAATCTCACATCGTTTTGAAGTATATTGCCATAAAGCCACGGTCTCAGGTTATCCTCGTCCCAAGAAGGTTACGGTCAAGGTCGCCATCAAGATGAATCAGAGGTGCGTACTCGGCAGCGCTGAGCCGTCCTTGCTCGTGAATTTGTTCTGCTGGTCACTGACTGCTACGATATGTTTCCAGGCACGTTGAGGCCGAACGGAAGCTCGCCGCTGGCACGATTATGCCCGATGGGCGGAAGCAGAGACAGTTTATCGCACTGAGAAAGAAGGAGGGCGCTTTATTGCGCTTGAATAGGACCAAGATGAGGTTAACCGGCCTCAGGAATGTGAAGGTTATTGGCAAGGGCGCGTTTGGTGAGGTTCGCGTCGCGCAGAAAGTGGATACAAGCAAAATTTGTGCGATGAAGTCGCTGAAGAAAGACCAGGTTCGTCCATCATACCTCTCTTCGTTCTATACGTTATGCAGTATGTTGACCTTACTTTCTATTCACCCTTCGCCCATTATTAGCACGCCCACGTCCACGCCGAGCGTGATGTGCTCGCTAAACCCAACTCTCCGTGGGTCGTGCAATTATACTTCCCGTTCCAAGACCCTACGTACTTGTGCCTCATCATGGAGTTCTTGGCCGGGGGCGACTTGATGACAATGTTGATCAAGTACGATACCTTCTCGGAGGGCGTGACGAGGTTCTATATCACAGAGTGCGTTCTCGCAGTCGAGGTCGTGCATAACCCTGGTTTCACCCATCGGTCAGTGCAGCCCGACAAACCGTCAGTATCCAAACCGCGGAACCTTTTGACCTGGCCGGTGACACAGTCCCTTATCCGTGATCACGAGGGGAGCTTCAACCCAGCGGAACGAGAGATGGACGGTTCTTTACACCTTTCTACCACTCCATTCTACGATACGTGACGTTCGTGTACGTGATCGCGGGCTAGGTCGCGGCCCATTGCGGGCTTTGCGCAGTTCTCTTGTCTAGTTTCTCTCTCTTTGGCACCCCCACCTCCCCCACCTTCCCCTCCCCTTCTCACGAGTGTCAAGTGCTATCGCATAATCTCTTTCACGGACCCTTTTATCCCGTCTCCCCCATCTGGTGCAACAAAATGTAGTGGAGTTGACGAAAACGCGAAAGTGATTGGACTGTGTTTATTCGTACATGAGAATCTCGCGTGGGAGTGTAACCTCCTTGCGAGGTCGATAGTAATGGACCCTCGAAAGGGGAATATTTGTTTCCTCGGTCTCCCAGTCAAACCGAAGTCGATAATCTACGAGGTACGCACACGCAAAGATACAGCACGGGATATAGAGATGCATGTGACGGAATATAGGTCAAGGATATGGGTGGGACAGTACATGCGGAACGATGCGTGTGAGCAGAGGGAGGGGATGGTAGTTATATCGAAGGACATCATGGTAGACGGGGTAAAGGGGTGGAGTACCGGTGGCTTGCATGGAATACGCCTGAGAAAATCGAGGCAGCCGTCAATGTCGTCCTTCGGTTCCCTAAGCTTAGAGAAGAAATGAGTCAATACGCGGAGGAAGTAGGACTTTATCCAGGACCTTACCGTTGAAACCCGATTTAACAGAGGCGACCGGACTGTTCATTTTCGCTCCGAATCGATGCTCCTGAGGAACCGCCCGCACCCCTCTACGTCTTTCGTAGCCCCAAGTTTTCCATAAACATCGGCAGCGCGCAGAAGCTCGGACTTCGCCTCATCAAACCTCCGTTGTCGATACCAAAGTGTTGCCTGCATATACATCGCGTGACCCAGGCAGTATGTGTTGTTGACCTCGTGCAACTTGGCTTGCTCAATGTGGGCGTTCGCGTCGTCAAATTTACCTTGATTGGAAAACATGTGTGCCAGGTAGTAATGGTTCCAGAACAGCTCGCCGCGCCAATCGAAAGAGGATGCGATTCTGAGGGCTGTTTCGTAATGGTGAATGGACTTCTCTGTCTTGCCTCTGATACAGTATATCTCGCCAAGACAACGGTGACATTGGCAGACCAGAAGTCGATTGCCTTCCTCCGGGAGAAGACCAATGGCGCGGGATATGGCTTCTTCCGCGGCGTCGAGCTGTCTGTGGTCGCACAACAACCAAGCAAGACTGGTCAAACACCTCGCTTGTCCCACTATATCGCCGAGCCACTCGTAAACGTCCAACCCTTCTTTCGCGCATTGTATCCCTTCCTCGTAGAGGCAAAGCATCCGGTTTGCATCGGATAGGCGCCACAACGTTAGAGCAACCCAATGGTCATCACCCCGCTCTTTCCATATCTCCAAGGCACAAGAAAGGAGTCGCCCGCGCTCCGCATAATCTCCAAGCGATTTGAACAACTGTGAGAGTTGGTACAAGCATTGTGGCTTGGAAGGATGGCCATCCGAAAGATTCTCAATCTTTGACCCCAGCCCAACGAGCCGTGGTTTGTGCTGAAAGAGATGCTCCAGAAAGTGAGCACAGGTGTCCCAGATATCACTTGATTTTGTGTCGGTGGATATGAAGACATTGAGGAGGTGCTCGACATTTGTATCCTCTGACGTAATCCATCGTGCTTCTTCATGGCCGGGCTTGTCGGGATCAACATCAACCAACAACCGGCGGAAGTAATGATCCTTGGTCGTGCAGAGGAGAGGAGAAGACATCGGATCCTGTGGACAAAAATGATCCCGGAGTGGCGCGAGCATTGTGATGAACCCACTGCTTCGATAAGTCAGGGAAAGGATGCAGAATATGTCGAAAATGTTTGTGATGTTGGGGATGGTGGGAAAAAACCAGTCGAGATTGTTCTCATCAACCCCTTGAGGGAAGAACGCGACGACTCCGAGAAGCGCTCGTGCGTCAGGGCCGAGTGCTTGGAATGTTGGCGAGGTGAGTGAAAGTTCGATCGTAGCGGCAAGGCTCTTTGAGTGATGTGTGCAAAGCACGCCCGTACGCTGCCTTTCCCATTCCCTGGTCAGCCGGCCAGTGTCCCACTTGTTGTGCTGGGCGACGGTGGCGAGTAAAATGATCGAGAGGGGGTGGTAGTCGAGTTGTGTCAGGATGTTGTTGACCGGGTCAGAGTATTCGCCGTACTTGTAGATGCGATAGAAGGTGTCACGTGCGGCCTCCATTGTCAATGTTGGGATGTCCAGAGTCTCACAGTCAGGAGGGACTGTGGAGATTCGGGAGGTGATGCACAGGCAAATATTG
>Ga0307513_10003612_pt1 | contig 20929 bp, 28 predicted proteins | sample 15_EM_MG_FD_202174 | JGI IMG/M metagenome (GOLD analysis project Ga0307513, IMG submission 202174) | Populus trichocarpa ectomycorrhiza microbial communities from riparian zone in the Pacific Northwest, United States - 15_EM | ecosystem: Host-associated > Plants > Roots > Unclassified | place...
CGGCAGAACACACCAATAAACCGACTCGACGAAAATGAGGGAACAAAGAGAAGCTTGCGTCCCAGCAACGATGGCCACGTGAGGCTTCTCGCTTTTATAAGGTTCTAGGTGCCCATGTGCTGGAGAGCATTACATGTTAGAACTGCTCCATCGGAATCTCGTGGCACCGAGCTTACCCCATAAATAGTACCAGCCAAGGGCCCCTGACGCAGCAAAGAGTGATGTAATGGCCAAACAGCAAACTGAAGCTGTGAGCCTTACTGGCATGAACAGGGCCTTGACCGTGGTCATAAGATAGGCAAAGTGGGTGGGATCGTGAAGAAGAAGGGAATGAAAGTAACCGAGCCTTGCCGACTCCTGAAGCTAAGAGCCTGAGCCTCTAAACGATCAGAGCGGGGTGAGTAGGAACAGGCGGGAAAAGCGTAGCGATGCGAAGGTCGGCAAAGAAAACCGCGAATCCGTTACGGATTTATCTTCGGCAACCGCGGCTATACTTGGGACTTTCATATAAGTAGCGGAACGAGGGCGGGGTAACGGCTACGATGGTGCGAGAAACTTGAATTGCAGCTAAAGGGGAAGAGGCGCAGCTACGCGAGATTCTGACATCCGCAATAGTCGCGGAAGTATAATTCACGGACATATTGGAGGGTAACCGAACCTCACAGAAGGGGGAGAAAGCGGTCTTGGCGTCGACCTCGAACCCAGAGAGACTGCAGAGTTGTCACAAACACCCTTAAAACGTGGGCCCAGTGGCTTCCAAGTCCCATGGCAGTGAACAGTTCAATTCTCTTCGAAGCGAATCAGGCTGTCACCGCGTTATGCGGGGGCGGCTTTGCCCGAGGTTTCGTCGGGGGACAGGCCACTGAAGGAGGCACGTGCATAAATGCAGGTAGAGTGAGAGCCAGAGATGGGGTGCCTGGCATGCTATGCGTGCACGGGTCGAGGAGAACGTGGGCGACACATAAACGTTGAACATGCATTCAATTTTTCTGCAAGCAAGGTTCCAAGTTAGTATCTAGATCTGTCGATGGAAATGTTGAGCCATGACGTGAGGAATCGTTCATACGTGACATCACCACGTAGATGAAGGTGTCCGTTGGCGGTGTTCACAAGGCAGACCACGTTCACGGAGAGTGGGACGAACGCATAGACCTGGGGAGGACGGGACAGGTGTTCCCAGAACTTGGACAATGACGATGCCTGGTACCCGAGGTCGGTTTCAGATTCGGACCCCACATCGTATCCTGACGGAATCAAGGAGAAACCACATACGCAATGTTCCCACTCTGATGATCGCAGCTCCTCGCTTCTTCGATAGGGGGGTTCTGCCTGGAAGGCGGTGTAAGGCGTCAGCAGGGGGACAAGATGGTTCATTAGGAGGTAGGGGCGGCCCAATACGTCGACCAGGATCACTTCTCTTTTATCCGCAGGAGCCAAACCGACCGAGAAATCTACCCACCGTCGGCAGCCTGTTTTCCGAACGGGTAGAGGAACCCTATTAATAGTAACCGGTAACCGGCGGGGTCGGTCCCCCGATGCACCGTTTGGCATCAGGAAAATCTAGGGTCGAGTTTAATACGATTGTGCACTTCCAGGCGGTTCGGAGCGATCCAACCAGGGGAATCTCTCATAAACGCGTCCTTGCTGAGATGCTCGGTCCATGAAGCGCTTTGACGCGTTCCCCCAAAGTTCCATGTAGTGTAAATCGATGCTGATTCCGAGTACAAGCATAGTCCACTCCGTCTGAATCCGGGCCTGTGAAACAAGCTAGGTGAGAAATATACTCGGCCGCGGCTTTACAAGCTTCGACGCACCTGGAACCGTTCGTCAACACCAGAAGGGCTTCGGAGCGCTCGTGGAAGCTGATTCGGCATTTTCCTGATGGGATTCCGGTCCGAGTGATGCTAGGCCCCGATTTTCGACGCGACCTCCAGATCTCTGTGCACTCTCCCCTATACACGCGTCATTGCCTTCGGAGAATAGGCTTTCTAACCTTCCACGGATCTCACTCTCGGGTTATGACCTCACAAGTTATAATACAGCAGTTGGAACCTCTCCCAATGGATCTCGCACGACTCCGAACCCTCGCACACACCTGCCGTACCGTCTCACGAATCTCCATCTTACCCCCAAACGGACTTGCAAGATTCAACACATACACACCTGCCCAAATGAGACTCATAAAGCCCGACCGCAAATAACCTCTACTGTGCTGAGGTTCTGACCGGGTTTTGCATGGCTTCCGTCTCGTACCACTTCATCGGTGCCAGTACGCGACCCCCACAAGAATGCTGGCTGCCGCATTTGGATTCGAGTTTCCGCCAGTGACAATACACAATCCCACGAGGATCTCCCGTTCCGTGCTTTCTGGCAACACCCAGCCCGTGCTTTCCCCCAGCTCGGCCAATCTATCCTAATATCCCCATCGCTGAACTGAGTACCCTATAAAGGCACAATCACACGTCTAGCCATCCCTCAGCCCGATCCCGTGTGCTCTTTTCGCAATCCAGAAATGATCTCCCTCGCCACCAATGATCTTCCGGAGAGCTCAGCCGCCTTCCTGTGGAAACACCTCGCCTCAATGGATCGGCAGTCCCCTGATTTTCTTCCCTTACTTATAACCCTCACCGCTGCGGCCAATCGACCCTTGATGACAACGCTCCGGGATGACGATGCAAGGATCACTCTTAGCGCCATGGACGAGGTCAGTTACTCGTTCTCAGTGAAGGCGATAACTTATGTTGTTCCCTTTGCTCAGCTTTTTAGGGATGGTAAAATCCCGAGCGAACATAACCGTGACGCCCTCTCTGCGATGCGGATGCTTGCGTATAGTTCGGGTCAAATCCTCCCCCCCCCCCGTTATCAGGTTAATCAACACTCCTTGAGGGTGGGGGCGAACGTGATTGCCGATGGCGCTTTCTCGGACATTCGGAAGGGAACGTTAGGTGGAAAGACGGTAGCCATCAGGACCCTGAGGGTGGGCCCGTGGGCTGACTGCTCCAAGGCCCAGAAGGTTCGTGTCGCATCTAACCAATTCTCTGGTGGACATTAACGAGCGGTTCATTTATTCTAGCGCTTCTGCAGGGAGTCTATCTACTGGATGAACTGTTCCCATCCCCACATTTTACAGCTCATTGCCGTCGACATCAACCCTCACACCGGCCAGTACTCGATGATTTCGGAGATGATGGTGAACGGCAATATTAGGGAGTATATCCGCAATAACTCGGCAAATAGGCACCGTCTGGTATGATTGCCTCCCCGAGTTTATATGATTGATATTTAGTCTACTCCCTACTCAGCTCGAGGAACCGCCGCAGGTTTACGTTACCTCCATAAACGTGACATCGTCCACGGTGATTTAAAAGGGGTGCGTCCACCACTACCGACAGCATGCCGTGCCCTCACATGATCCGCAGAGTGACATTTTACTTACCAACGAGACACCCCCCCCCCCCCGAGCCCGCCCGGCCGACTTTAGACTTCCAACTCTCACCCCTGGCGAGCCGGGAGAGATGACAACGATTACCGCTGATGGCGCATCTGTCTACATGGCCCCAGAGCTACTGTGCCCTCGAAGTTCGGTAAATCGAGCACCCGACCGACGCAGCCTGCAGATATCTACGCTTTGGGGATGGTGATATATGAAGCCCCGATCGACCAGATCCCAGCCGCCTTACGGAAAAAAATACGGGTTTCTTGAGCTCACATACCGGGCGGTGTGTGATCAAGGCCGGCTAGGCCCAGTAATGCGGAGAAGGTTGGGTTTGGAGATGGAACTTGGGAATTGGTGGAAGAATGGTGGACGGAAGAGGCGACAAGAAGGCCGACGATCGATCAAGTATTCATCCACCTGAAACGTGTTGCCGCATTCTCGACGGTTGTGGATCCAACCCCTGAGATACCTGACGAGAGCGCTGAGAACTCTTTTGGGTTTGATTCTTCCAGTAAGTTCTTCATATTTCCGACCCGTGATAGCTCTTACCTCAACACACAAGGTCAAATAGGACTGTTTAGCTCCACAACGGTCAGCACAGCAAGGTCGGTCAACACGGTCAGCGAGATAAGGCCAGTCAGCACGGTCAGCACGGCCAGCAACAAGAACAGCGCATCTGGCGAGACAAGGCCGGTTAGTACAATTCCTGCGGCAAGGTCGGACAGCACAATTAGTGTGGGCATTATGTTGGTGTCTGCAGCGCTATGCAGCATGATATTGGTTCCAAGTATGGACGATAAAGCTCGAATACGGCTGCCTGGATCCACAAGGGCTATTGCCCAACGTAGGAAGGTGAGTAACACTTCTACACACCACCATAAAGTCAACCATTTGCATCAACCATTCCTCATGATCTCCTCAGATCAGTACAACTTTCATGGCTCAGCCGAGGGTCTGGGAAGCAAAACTCGCAGTTTTTTTGCGTGTATACGAGGCTGGGGATATCCCCAGTCAGAGAAGGCAAGCACAAGAATTTGTAGACAAGCTTGATGCGGTGTGTTACTCTGGAAGAGTAGTATATCCGGTCCTCTGACCATGCATCTAGACTCTCAGCAACAGAGATCTTCACATGCAAATACAAAAACAGCGTATGGAGTCTCTACGAAAGTTGTGTGATATCTTTTGTATTCTCCCATCCTCATTCGCACTCCCACCAAGATCCATTAAACGTGAAGCCTCACCATTTGCCTCAGGTGGTTTCTCAGATGTGTACAAGGCAATGTTGAAAGGCCGTCCCGTTGCAATAAAAACTCTCAAGGTCACCACTGGAGTAGATCACAAGAAGGTGCATTGAGTAAGTACCCTTGTTCAAAAAGCACCAATTAACGCTTACTCTAGATCCTAAGCTCCTCGTCAAAGAGGTCGTCGGTTGGAAATGGCTTCAGCACAAAAACATCCTGCCATTTTTGGGCATTACATCGACGCCCCCACTCATCTCCATCGTTTCAGAATGAATGGAAAACGGGAATATCATGGACTTCATTAGGGCCCACCCGAATCACAATCGTCTGGGTCTTGTGAGTGAAGGGTATATCTGCTCTCGTATCATACTGATTATTTGGACATAGCTTGCAGGCGCATTGGCCGGTTTAGAGTACCTGCACGGGCGTGGTATCGTCCACGGAGACCTCAAGGGGGTGAGCCCTTGATTCGCCGCACAGTTGGTAGCACTGACGTTAATCATTGCCACAAGGCAAATATCTTAATTGATTCCGAGTATTGTGCTCGCCTGGCGGACTTTGGACTTGCTGTTATCATCGACGAATCAACAGCCAGGAGCGCCGCTGATAACCGTGGGCTAGGGGGCACAGTTCGGTGGATGGCTCCAGAGTTATTGCTTCCCAATGAGTTCGGGTTTACTGGTCGTCTTCAGAAACAGCTCCCCTCTATGAGCACGGATATCTGGGCAATTGGGATGACAATCCTCGAGGTGAGTGCGTGTCTCTACCTTCAAAAATGCAAGACCCACCTCCCAGTAGGTTCTAACGGGGTGCCGTCCGTTCGACGACTGCACCAACAATTTTACTGTCATGTACAAAGTCATGAGTGGGAGTCAGCCCGATAGATCAGCCACACAGCTTCCCGACCTGTTATGGGAGTTGTTGGTAAGGACATGGGACACGGAGGGTGGTCCGGAAACTCGAAGACGTCCATCCGCGTCTATCGTACTTGACCAGCTGAAGCAAAGTGTTGATCAGTGGGGCGAGTCGATCATTCCGGTAATACCAAAACAGTGGGAAGAGAGCGGTAGGTATCCTACATGCCGAGTGGATGCTGTGCTTTACTCACGATCTTTCTATAGTGACAAGTTTTGACGGAGCAAACACCCGGACAGAGGTCAATGGTAAGTAACTTTTACGACAGGACCGGTTATCCCACCAGTTGACACGAAGTGTCGACCCCTTTCGAACGGTCTCCGCGTTACCTTTCTTCCATTCGCACCGCGTAGACCGAGACAAGACTATCCGACGGAGTTCATATCGGGTTGAGGGCGACACCAAGAAGAATACAAACCGTTTCTCACTCCTTTCGCGCTTGACCACCAAGGGGGGATGAAAAGCAGGTACCGCCACAGTGTGCAAAGTGTAACTACCAGTGGAAAAGTCAACCGCTGTCACTCTCTCTACGATGTGATTCACTCGCTGTCCTCTTATCAAACGTAGATGTAAGCACCTGGAATAATGGGAGGTGCCACAGAAGCGCCCCGAAACGCCCCTGGTATCGACAGTCGGCTCCAAGTGTATCGTTTCGATGGAAGTACATTCGTGAAAAAGTGCCCTGGTGGAATCGCTCCGAGCGGATGGAGCGTTCATCGGTCAGAATCGTTTCTGCGAATTTCACTCACTCCATAAAACCCGATACTTTTCCCGGACTCTCGCCAGTTTCCCGGAAGCTGACCCGCTAGTCAGAAACGCTGCCCGACCCCCATACTATCTTCTGAAGAATGCTTTCGTTTTGAAGGACAATACTATGTTATATATCAGTTCTTCTTTCCGCGGGGGGCCATTGTCTCCCCCTGAAAAAATCATATTCCGGTTCTACTAGTACACATGGGTGATATTGGGAATCAAGGAATGTGTTACCGGGAGGCCAGCTAGATCAGGTCGCCGCGGTCGAGCTTACTGACCAATACCTCCTACCTGCAGCGAACCTGAGTACCAGGTATCGGCACCATCGTCAGTACAATGTTCAAGCACAACGTTTGTGTGGTTCTGATAGTAGAGCCTAAGATGCTTCCCTCGCTCCCACTGGAATAAGGTAAACTGGAAGCCAGACCCGATACCTCCAACAACTTTAGTAACGAGCCCCCAGCCTGATCCGGTCCATTTGTTGACGACGATCTCGTCTTGAAGATTACGCCAGTACGCTTGAATCTCTGTACCGCCATCATCTAGCGTAAAGGCCACAGCACTGATAGGGCTTCTACCTGGTACCCTACCGGGGCTCCATTTGCCTGTGACAAAGTTTCGATTCCGCTCAGGTGGATGATATTTAACTGCACCGATAAACTGACCTGGGTACCACTCGTTGTTGTCGTAACAATGTTCCCCGAGAGATAGATCTTCGGTTTGGTAGTAAACACGGATTCGGGTCCCGCTACCCCAATCATGTATCACAGGCGCAATAACTACAGGCGCGATGCTTGTGCCGTCAAGAGCGTCCGGTAGGCGCAGCGATCCTTTGTACCAGTAACCATCGTGGCCCAACTCCTCGATGGCTCGAGACCCAATCCCTTCTAGGCGTTTCAATAAATGCGATTTTGGGACACTGGCAATGCTCACCCTGATAGTAGACACGAACGTGGACACCACCAGCAAGATCACTAAATTGAATAGCGCCGATGCGGGTGTTGGTGGATGCTCTAATGTTCATTTTGTCAAGATTTCCTCTAAACCAGCCTTTACCCTCAGTGTAGCAATGCTCTCGGAGAATGTATTCCCGGTCAAAGTAGTACACGCGAACCTACCCATCCATCCATCAGGCCGTGTACCAGGAATACGGGGGCCCACTCACCTCTTTCCCGTCCCCCCAGTTGATGGAAGCCAACGGGGTGAAAGGAACAGCGTCAATGATGGGCAGACCATGAAGGTGGGCCCATCCGCTGTTTGAGTGCACGCTCTGAAGGATTGCACCGCCAGGCACCTGGTAGAAGACTTGCATTGACCGATCTCTCGGGCTCACGACGGAGATACCGCTCCACGGGATGATAGTATGGACACCGTCGATAGTGATGGGATAGTTCCAGTAACCACTTGTTTTGCACTCGAAGGCGGTTGACCAAAACCACCAGTCCGTCTTGAACTTCCAGGCTAGACGTTTCTTAACATCCTGGCGTCTCTCCGAGTCAAAGGTAAACAATTTTGTCAGTGCCTGATTCGTGGAGCGAGCAGACTCCAGTGTTGGAGCAATCTTCCAGGCCGCGTAGGTAGAAGGCGAAGGAGCTTGTTTGGTCGAGTACGCGGTATAGATTTCGTCGGCAGACGCTTGGACTGCTGCGACACAGCGCTTCAAGTTTTCCGCGGCCACCTTGTCAAGTGCCCGTTTGTCGCCGTAACATTCCCAGCTTTCTCCAGCGGGGTCTTTAACTTGGAGCCCGATGGCGCAGTCTTCGTCGTGCATAAACTGGGAACATCTCGGCATATTAACAGGAGGGTAAGTCGGCTCATACCTTGGCACAAGCATCAGCTGTGATGTCAGGAGATTTGTGTAGGAGCCTGCGAGGTGTACGCAGGTGCCCCGACGAAAACGAGTCCTCCAGGAAGTGATCGGCAAAGGCGTTCAGTGTGTAAGCGCCCTCGAGATCACCGTTAATTGCCCTCTGGATTGCAGTGACGTGACCAGCGTTGTAAGTCGTCCGTGCATCATCTCCGAAGTGATCCCAGTTTCTCTGTGCTAATCCGATGTAGCTTGGGATACCATATCGACCGATCGTGATTTTTTCTAATTTCGCGGTCACGTCGGGAAGGGTGGAGTACGCGACGGATGGGTCTAGGTGGTGTATTAAAGCATTGTTGACGGCATCAACCTCAGTCTGTAGTACGGCGAGAATATCATTCGCTTCTTTGGGTTGTCGCGGGCTACCATGAGCGAGAGTGTCGTAGGCAGCCACAAAGCGGGCGGAACAGTCTCGGTCGCTCTTCCCGTCGCTGATTGGGTCGTAAGTCCCGTAGAAATCTCCTGCGAGTGCGTTGATCTGACCGTAGGTCAGAACGAGCCCGTTGGGGAGTCGGAACTTGTAATTAGATGCGGCCACCGGTTCACCATCAGCGAACGTGAGCTTTATGGAGTCGCCGATGTAGGAGTGTTCCATGTACTCGAAACCTGTTCTTTAGGTCAGACTACTCGGGTACGGGAGCCGATTTAGCTCACCGAGCTTCCCCTTCTTAGGGGGTTTGTTCTGGTCAGGGACAGGAACGACGACACGTCCGAAGACGAGGTCAAAGGTTGCGGACTGCTCAACGGCACCAGGGTCTGGGATAGATGGATCGATCGGCATGGGGATTGCGCCGTTTTGGAACGAGTGGTGGTGGTGGTGGTGAAGCGACGGAGTTGCTGGCGCTGACACTTGGCGTGTATCTTATATATGACAGCGGCGATTCGTGTTGCGCTTCAGTGTGCTCAGGTTAAAATTGGGAAGAGCTCTTTCAACATCGGACGCCGGACCTATCGATAAGGTGAATGAAAAATGTTGACGCTAGCCGGCAGATCGCACTTGCTCATGCATCTGGACAGTGACGTCCTTGGATCAGCGTTGAATTCGTTTGTCCTGAGTGACGTAGCCAGTCTGCTGAGCTCGGGCTCTCCCTCATTATTCGTCCATAGTATGTTTGATCCCTGTGACTAAGAGGGTTGATTAGTGCGGTGTGTGTGTTATGAGTTTAACGGCACGGCCAAACGCGCGGCTAGATAGCAACTTGTCCAATCCATCCAGAGCCTAGAGCACTGCCAACGTTCGTTGACGTCCCAATGCCTCAATTCGAGGGGCTAACGACCTTCGAGCTTTCACGCAGGGTTCAGAGGCGGGAGTTTCTCGTACGTAATTGGGTTTCTGGCGACTATCGAGACGTTCTAGTGTGGAATCGGCTACTTCTGGCCAATAGATGCAGGGACACGAAAAGCGTAAAAGTAGAGAGGGAATATCTAGAAGGACTCAGTTACCGGGGGCTAGGTCGCACTGTGGGAACTCGCGCGCATGACCGGCAGTACATGCCAGTACCGTCGCGTGTGATCTCGAATTTTTATTACTGACGGATCAGTACACATTCTTGCTGGAGGATAAGTACATCTATATCAGTACCACAGGTGCTTACTGTAGGTACTGAGGGACATTATAACTAAATACTATCCCAAATAAGAGGACGAGGTAGGTGCACAGCACGAAGAACTCCCGCACTGTCAAATCCAGTGCGCCATCCACGCCACTACCTACTTCCGCCACCCCCAGTTCAAACCCCCAGAGTCCAAATCCATCGATGGCTTTTCGCTTGTGTCATTTCCGTCACCACCACCCTCGTCGCCTGTCTTGTTACTGTGGGGTGGATTCCCCGGGGATAGCCTCTGACACCAACCTGGGTATCAGGCTTGGGGAGACGTCCCTCTTCGTTCATGTCGGGGTTGTCCGCTGCTTCGAGCGGAAGACAGCTGTCAGTCGCGCAAGTTGTGTTGTCTTGATGTTCGGTCGTGGTGAGTGCCGCTTCATATGGTCCATAGTCCTGACGCTAATCGTTGGGTAGCACAGGTTCATTCTCGCATGACCCCACCGGGAGCAGGTGCACGGACCATGACAGACGAGGGGGAGAAGGTAGGATGTCAAATTCTGATGTCCGTTCCGGGCTGACTCTGTCGGACTTGGCGTCTGTTGCACAGAAGGCAACTAATAGGCGTGTTGAACCGGAGGCTTCCTTTAGCCCTACGGTCCTTAGGTCACATGACCGGGTAACGCTAATAAGCGACCCGATGTCCGGATCACGCTCTATAGCGACCCGAAGGCCGGACTATATTAAATGGTCCGTGCGTTTGATGTAGATGGTCCGTGCACCGTGATGTAGGAGATGATGCGGCCTTAAGCCTTCCATCGGAACATCAGTCACACTGTCACTATGTGACCACAATAGATACCCTTAGATATATATACCCTAGGATATGGACCAGAATAGACAATCGCTCTTCTTCTCTCTTCCCCCACCAGCAACGCACTCAAACCTCTCCTAAGGTAAGACTTAGAGTACCTTGTGGTAGTTTAGAATATACCACCGCACCTGCTCAACAAGGCGAGTGTGGGATACCTTTGCTTATAAATCCGCCAGCCTTCCCTCCTCCCCGTGTCTCATCCCTTCAACTCCCTCACAATGGTGTAGACAACTGGTGACCCCTGGAAATAAACCCTGTCTACCGGAATGACTACGGCCCAGCTCCCAAGGCTCACAAATGCCGAGGATGTCCACGTGCTCCACTTGGACAGAAGGGAACAGTGAGTGCTTCGTGTCTATCACTCGTTCCTCTACCGTTGGTCGTTAATTCAACTTGTTGATTTGACAGAATGGTGGAAGGTTGCGCCGAGGGAAGTGTGGGCTGTGCTTGCTGCCACTCAGGCAATGGGTCACGACACACCCTGCCACCATGCCGAAACCCTCATTCCAAAGCCGCATGGTACCAGCGGCCGTTGCGGAGAGCTTACAACATCAGTGTATTTGTCGGTACCCCAACCCTTGCAGAAGCCCAGCCGCTTCTCAAAAAGGTGAATTCGATTGACACCTTCGGTTGTAACCCTCGAAGGTTCACTGTCCATGCAGGTTCCGACGCCAAGGTTTACGGACAAGTATCTAGTGGCTCATAGTCTACTCGCCACCGATACCCCCGTGATTGCCCGAAAGGAGGACAGTGTTTGGTTCCCCTTCGTCCTCACTCCCCCCGGGGATGTCGCCATGCGAGGTTGTCACGAATTTCACAGCCTTTGGTGCCCCTCCCACGTTCAGTGTGTTTGGAATAGCCGTGAAGTCCAGCTCTCTCTCATTGGCCGGGAGCAATTCTGCATTTGCGGGAATAGGAGGCGAGCGTGGGGGTATGAATGACAACGACGAAGGCGAGGACCCCTGTTCACATTCTCACCACACCGAATCAATTTGCTAACACCTGTTGAGACTGCAGAAGAGTTCCCAGTCATGAATACTTTCAAATGCGATTGGGTCATGGCTGAGATGGTCAAGCCATACCTCCGAAATATCCGCACGAGGCTACCGGACTTTCCGTGGTCACCTGGGAAGCACCCACCACAAAACCCGGAGCTGTGGCTGTCAGTAGTAGTGCCGGAGTTGGAACCGCTCAATGACTTGTATTTTGGTCATTCGGAAGACAATGTCTAGTTGGCTAGTACCCTTACTTTTGTAGTCTGAATCAATACAAGTGGTTTCGGTTCTCTAATCACCGGTTCAGTGCTTGATACTAGTACTGATTGCTATTGAGGTTTATCAGTGGGTATATCACTGTCGAAAAGTACCCAGAAATACCTGCATCCGTACTGACAGATCAGTACCTCCGCGTCTGACCATGAGTTGTTGTTGTACTGATTCCAACATTTTTTTTGTACTTAAAGTGCACCGAAAGCGACTGATACAAGTACATCCGGATCAGTACCTACACGCATTACCTCTCACACTGCTTACAGTATCACTCGGACTGATCGTGACACGTGGATGTACTGGTCAAATCACGAACAATCAGTACCTTCTCTTCCCACAGTGTCGGGGATCATACCACTTACCATATGGCGGCGTGAGAAATATGAGAGTCACGGATGTCGACGACCGGGTATTTCCCCACAGGCATGCCTTCCTTCGATCTGTTGGCTCCATCCCTCGCGTGTCCCTCTGTGATATTTGTAAGTGCTTGAGTGCATAAAACCAAAGGAAGCATACCGAAAATCTCCTCAACAAATAGGGGTTGGACGGTTGCCATTTCCCCTCCAGCATACACTCAGCCATCGTGTCTACGTCGGCCCAATGCAATTCACCCTCCTTGAAGTTAAATTGCTCCGGACTTGGGACACCCGTAGCATCCCTTGAAGATGTGCATCTGTGCAATCTTCCGTCCTGTTAAGCTTGTCGCCCGCGTCTTCAAACACGAGACCTCGGTCTACCAACATAGTTAGTCCACCTGAACGAATCAGAGGCATTCAAAGACCATTGACCACCATGTACCGCAGAAACAAAAATACTCCAGAATTGATTGAGGTCTTGAGTTTCGCTCTCTGACCCAAAAAGGCTCTCCCCTTCTTAGCAGCCTTCGTCTAGAAGTTGGGAATATTAGAAACATCTAGATCAGGTGTGGGGCCGACTTACTCTCCCCTAATCTAACACAGACTCGACAGACCTTTCGTCTCCCCGAGCTTGGTATATTTTGCTGTGGCAGCGTCAGATATGGGATAAAGACACCACGCAATGCGGACTCACTTGGTGGCAGCCTTGCCAATCTTGGCGTCTCAATAACTCTTCTTCTCGACGTGGGGTTCCTTTCTGGATTTGTGCCGGACCCTCACAAGGAATCTCTCACGGAATCCCACCCATCGCTGTCGCCACACAATTGTAGTGTATCTCCGGAGACCTCGTCCACGCCGAGAAATTTCTTCCGTTTCCTCCCCATCCCGTCGCCCATGAACTTGGGTTTCGTCGACCGGACAGCGAGGGAGGGCATGGTCAGCGGGGATCGGACCGCTTTCTCATAATAACAAGTCTGGTTGGCCGACAGCAGTTGTCGGCGTCCGTGTGAAGCAAAGAACAAGAAGAGTCACGCTGGGGTGGGGTGGGCCCCGAAGAAGTATGAATAGATACGCGAGTGGAATGAACCACTCCCCCCAAAAAGCGACGCACAGGCATGGACCCAAGCTTGCTACAGATATCCGGTGCCTCGTTGTCAAGTCCCCGGTTAGGATGCCCAGAGGAAGACCCGAGCCCCCTATTTCTGCGCAACGGAGATGAAAAGCAGCTTGTGAAGGTGTACATTCCCATCACGGATCTGCTGCGCTTGGACCGCGGCATCCGTGAACAAAAGGCCGCATTTTTAAACGGGACCTCGAGCGTCATCACTCAGAGGAAAACCACCAGAAAGCATGGAAAGGAAGGAGTCAGGCCCGAGCGAATTTCGAAATTTTCAGATGTCCACAGTCGTTTGAATAGCGTCAAGACGCCGAAATTCAACCTGTCAAAATGGATAACCGTCACCCGAACCGCCCCATCATGCATCACCCCCGAACAATCATTCCGATAATGAGGCTCTTTCTCACACGCGGCCCCCGGGCCCGATGTGGGGAGCTCACACCTGAAACTCAAAAACCGCAAGTTGGTCCGACCAGTCTGCCGAGAGCGGATATCAACGTTGCAGACACCGGATTGGCAGGTGATACCCAAGGTTGGCCATTTTGACGGGAGTTATCTCCGATGCTGTGATGTCGAATGTAGAGTCCGACTGGTGGGTTCGACGTTTCATCATTTTCTGATTGTGCTGGGAAAGCGCAAAAGCCCAGGTCAGCCACAGGACTGCCGAGAAATGACATGAAATGGGGTGGACCCTTAACACTCGAATGTATAAAGGTGTGCCGAAGGAGCTGGAGTGTGCCCCTTTTCTTCATGGGAATGCTCCAAGTACGCAAGCGGTGCGGCCCGGAAGAAACGCGGGACTACGGGCCTGGTCACTCACCTTACTGTTCTTTGATACGTCGACAAAAGTACAATGAAGGTATGAAACGTAATCAAGGGACAGAAGTCAAAGGTAATGATAACAAACCCTCGACTGTGGCCAGACAGGTCCAAACATCACCAACCTAAGCATGAATGGATTCTTCGTGAGCGATTGTCCACCAAAGTTACAGACAAAGTTAATCAAAGGCAAAGCCGCAGGAGACTCACTTGTTGTCGTATCTGTATTTTTGTCGCCCCGTTTCCGCCGTCTCGTTTCCTCCATCAATGTCTTATTATGTGCATCCAACAATGCGACGTAAGGTTTCAGCGACGTCTTCTCCCAATCTGTTCCAGCAACGGGACGGAGGAAAGGTGGTGAGCAATCAGCGATCAGACAATACTCCGACGACCGGGGTTTGTGAATGGGAGGTGTAGAAGTCAATAGGCATCATGGATCAAACACATTACTGTCATCCCTTCGCCTAGCTCGTGAAAACGAGCGACATAAACTGGAGATTACTTACCGGGAAGGTGCTGACCCTCTCCCACGCCGTCCTCGTTGTTGATCACCATTGCTTCATCAATCTCGTTCAGCAACTGTCCAACCGTCGGCACTTTAGCCGGATCAAATTCCTCAATCCTCGTTGGATCCACAGGCACACACACTCGCCCCGTCTTCGGGTGGACGCAAAAGGGTGCCTTGAGCAAATGGTTTCTATGTTTCGAGACTTCCGCATCGATTCGAGGCCAGGTGTATTGGAGGATGATGTCTTCCATCGCGGCCAAGAGGAGTCTCTACGGGAACGGATGGGATCACCACCGAGCCTCTTAGTTTTGAGAAAGGAACTTACCCCAGGTGGCGTTGTCTTGCCATGGATCTTGACCTGGTTCCTGATGTCATCCCATTTCTCTTCGGATGATCTCTCTGGGTCGGCCGTCCATTTCTTCCGCAAGGGTTCGATTTGTGCATTTGCCGGCAGCAAGGCGAGAAGTTCTTCTGCCCCAGCTTCACCAGCGAAACAGTCTTGGTCTTGGAGAATGAGTGGGGGGAATATATTTTGTAGCAAGTTGATGAATTCCCTGGAGAGCTTGAGTGGGATTTAAAGACGAACTGGTGGCTAATACTCACTGAATACCCGGAGGTAAAGGCTTTGAACCCTGTCTGACGTTCACTTTCTTCTTGGTCTCCTTCCCTCCTCCGATGACGGTCAAATAGTTGGCGACAGCCATCCGCTCTTCATCGCTGAGTTCCATTGCCTCTTGGTCGCTGACCCATAAGTGGATTCCACGCCGACCAGAGTAGACCCAAAGGAGGTGTTGGTAGCCAAATTGGTCGCGAATCGAGCGGTCGAGGACCTTGACGGCGGCGGAGATAAAGACCCAGCACCGAGAACAGATTTTTGCTTCAGAGCAGCAACGGCGGACGGAGTCGTAATCCGTCATATCGATATCGAACACGAGCTCGCGTTGGAGTGGTTTGAAGGCGGTGGGTCGCACAGTTCTCTTATCTCTTGGCTACGCACCCCGGGAATGAACGATTTACGGTTGGAAACCCGGAAGTGGATCGACACAACTCACTCTCGCGCTGTACACGGGCCCAATCTCAAACCTAGTCGGGTTGAGGGCACATACTTGCTTTTTCAGTTCATCTGCGTTCGAAAAGGAGTTGTAGCGGAGATACACGTCGCCCTGGAGCGTAAACGCGAATTCGCGATTGACAAAAAGTCTCGTGGGAGCTTGTTCGTGATTGAGCCAATGGAATATGGATTTAAACGGGTACAGGCGCCGATAGAATGCAAGCATCGCTTCAGGGGAGAGGCCATCGTCATGTATCGCCATCTTCGTTGGGGTGGGGGTAGGTTAGGTATTGGTGACACGCGCCCAGGTAAGGGAGACACGCGATCTGGCCATCATTTGCGCTTTCTCACGCGGTCGTATAGTATACCTTTAGGTTGTCTTCTACCATGGGGAACGGCAACTCTACGAGGCTCCTTGGAGTTCCCGAGAACCCAACGATCACCTTCGTCATTCACCTCTTACACATCCTCCCCGTGGTGGCTGAGACTCCAAGTCTGAGATTTAGCCTCGCGGTGGGTCACGTCTCGGCCAAGAGGTCCGATGAAATCCGACGCCTCTGCTATAGCCACACAACCGCGTAGCCGTAGCTGTAGCCATGGCCCTGGCTGCAGACGCAGTCGTAGCCGTAGCGACCGCTGAGGATCTGGCTATAACATAGGGGCTACCAATCTCCCTACTGCTGCCGCTGCGCGGCTACGAGTTACCTCGACACACCCGGTGGTTCAACCCCAACCTCATCTCTGGGCTGCCATTTCTATTGCTCGGTCCTGCAGTCCGTATGTATCGCTCCAGCGATCACTGGCAGGTAGTATGGTGATGTTAGAATGACGAACCACGGCCGGCTCTTTTACGAAGAACCTGGGTAGTTACCTCGCAGGATGAACACAACACCCACTAGGAAGTCCCCCGTTCGAACCTCATAATGATCACGCAGGCTCCTATGGGCCATGTTGTTCTGGCCCCGTTGCGCGGCCGGCGTGACTGTTGATGCCGTCGGCATTGCTGTCCGGGAGGTCTGGCCTTCAGGGTCTGACCGTGTCACCCCCTTATTGGGTTTTTCATGTTGGATACCCGCGGTAATTCGCCGATATATTCATTGGGTTTGACAGATAGAGAACGGCTTGACCACCAAACCCAGCGGCGAGGGCTTCGTGAGTGAACGGAATTCGTGCGCGACGCGGGTGCCTCATATTTCACCAGTATGTCCCAGGGTGACATGTATGGAGAAGGACTGCTATGACACGCATCACTATACAATACCCCCCGCGACGGATCGGAGGGACATTTTACCCTTACCGCACAGGTGCATTGGAGCGAGGGTGCACTGGATACCTGTTGATGATAGCAATATGATGGACAGGTGCTCGAAACGACCCACGAAGATTATCGCGGGTTTTTCGGATACTCTGGTATTTTTGTATCCGTCTTACTCGGCGCACAGCGCCACAACAACTCAGTGGATCGGCCCGATTTATGTGATGTCGCGGCGGCGCTGTCGAGTGCTTTCAGCCAATATTGAGCTTCTCTCGAAATCCACATTTTGGACTCTTGCGACCCCCAAACTTTGTTCGGTCTTCATCTGCTCAGCGTTCGCATTTTTACACTTGGGGATTCTTCTGGCGGTTTCTGGTGAGTGTGTATGATGTTGCTACATCGTGTTTTTGATAATCCACCATGCTTTATAGGTCTGCTGCAACTTCCGGCCACTGGGGTCTTCCCAGGTCACCACCCCCAGCCTCTCTCCGACCTCGGCCACCCTGGTCATCTTATCTTTGAGGGTTTGGAAAATCCGAAGTCGGAGTTTCTGGGAAAAAACTGGAAGCATCCATCGGCGTCGTCGCAATGCCACAAAAATGGAACAAGTTCGTTGAATACCCGAGATGCCGACCGCCGAGCAAGGCGGGCCCAAAAATACAAGAGTGGCCGAAAAACCCGTTGTGCCAGAACAGGGCAACTATCGCCGGACCACAAAATATCTCCCCTGGAGGCGGTTCTAATTGGAGGTCGGGAGACCGACGGGACTGGATAATGGTGTTGATATGACCGTGTGTGCCCGGACGGGCCCCACTGTCGAATTTAGCTGTGGGGACGGAGGGGATTGTGCATCCGAGAGCCTCGCTGCTCACTGAAACGACCACCCCGAACCCCCCGACCCTTCCTTTCTGGCGGAGGGTCTATTTCCGTTTTGGTACCTCCCTCAAGCGTTGGAGAGGGTTACGATGACAGTCGAAACGTATTTAAGAGCAGGGATATTGTGCGTTCTCCCCATCGCTCCCCATCCAATCTACTCTCAAATCCAGCCAACTCCCCCTTCTGCAAACAAATCCTCTACCTCAACAACTACAATGCAGTTCATTCGTGTCTTTGCCACCCTCTTGGCTTTTGGTCAGTAGCATCACCATAACACGCTTTAATGACTGGTCGCTTACCAGCCCTGTTTTTTAGCTGCCGCCTCCGCTTTGGCCAGCCCAATTGCTGCCGGTCCCCCCTCTAAGAGGGAAGTCAGCACCTTCAGACGCTGCAACGACGACCGCCGGGAGCCTAAGTCGAGGCTCGCGAGCCGCTCTGCGGGGAGCCCAACTAAGGGCATCGTCTGGTCGACACCACGGTTATCACTTCGAATCCACCCGTTCTACCTGCCAAGTTCTTATATTTCTGTTGACCGTCTCTTTTTTTCTTCTTTTCCCCACGACCGAGAGGGAGGAGGCTTTATTTTTTCCGATCAACTGTCTGAATGACCTTGTTAATTTAAGGTCATGCGAATTTGGTATCGTTTTTCCCTATAGTCCGACATGACTTGCAATTCCGCATGTGGGCCGCCGGACTGTGAGCTACAAGCGATCGTTAAGTTGACCCATTTCTCCTTGGCAGGATATCAGGGGGATGCTGGTTGGGAATATTGTGTGGAGTCTCTGGAGCCGCAGTTCAAGTCATTTTGATGCGAATTGTTCTCTCAGGAGACCTCCTTAGATGGCTTGCTTGTTTCTCGCGACCGAAACGGCGGTCGGAAGAATCGAGGAATGATCCCAGTCGTTCCGCGCTGAAGTAGCAAACAACTATGAAGCATGGAACCGAGAACGAAGTAAAAGAAGCGAAGCGAAGGACCACGATAAAACAATCAATGGGACGAGGGGGAAGATTGATAAATGTTGTAAAATGAACGCGGAGGGCGGCTGAAGAAAGAGAGCTCATCACAGGCGGTGGGTAGGACCATCCACGATTCGGTCGTGGGCCACGCCGCCTGGCGCCGCCATTGATTATCTGGCTCGGTGTTGGTGCTCCCCTTGTTTATTTCGGTTTTCACTGTACGTGGCAGGCTGGCGGAGTGGCCGCGGACGGGCCTGGTGCCCGTTCGGATGTGATCGAGCGAAAAACGCAGGGGGGTTAGTAGAGCCACAGAGCAGTTGGGACACTTTCTGGGGAAACTTTTGCGTATTAAGTTGCAGTGATGGTTGCATGGCCCTTCGCATATGAAAATGAACGCCCAGCCTTCATCCAGGTCAAAGCCGAACGTTGCCATATCGAGCAAGACAAGACAAGAACGAGGTGGCAACCCAGGCAACCTCCGTTGGAATGGAATACAACAAACAAATTCAAGGCACGGACGGAGATAACAAATAATAATCACCCGGGGAGAGTTGGTATTGTAATGTAATCAAGTACAGAGCGATGACAAGCGGGAAACAAAGATTGTGGGAATCGCGTCTACCAAACCGTACGATGGCGGCCGTGAACCCGTCGGGCCGAACGAACAGAGAACGATAAGCGACTCGTGAGAATGCACTGATCACGTCACGGGGGGAGGATTTCATGGATCTGGTGTGGCTGTTGACGTTGAGATCTTGAGGACGCGGGTCGCACCAGGAAGTGAACAGAAACATACATGCGGACTGTTTACCAGCTCTTCCACACCCTCTTTTCCGGCAGTTCTTCCTTCTTAACCAGACCCCGTTGCTGTACCTGTGGAGAGTGGGGGTGAGCACGCGGCGTGAGTGTGGGAAATGGGGGAGGACTGACCGGGGCAGCGAGGGAAGTGGCAATGAAAGCGGAGAGGATGATCACAGAGAAGAAACGCATCGTTGGTCTGGTTTGCAGAAGGGGAGGGGAGAGATTCTGGGTGAACCATGTCCCAGTGGCTGGGTTTTATACGCAGCCAAGGCACTCGGTATTTCTCATGCGTGGGAAGTTGAGTTGGGGCTGGGAACAATCATCATCATCCTGAAACCAAGACGTCAAAGAAAATGGTGCACAATTCCAAGACATATACCTGGGTTACCATCTGGTCCGCCATTTGTCTCCCAATCATCCTCTGGGATGCATGCTACATTTTCTTCCGGTCGGTTGCATCCCGCATCTTTTTGTTTTCCCGCCTTGACCGTCGCTCCGCAGCCCGAGGTCCATGGTGGGTGGAGATCTCCACTGGATCTGGACTGGTTATGGGATCTACCAGGAGGTCGATTATGTGAGCCCATTATCTCGCTAGTGGCACTCCCCATCGGACGCTATCATCGTCGCTGACGTCCCGGTGCTTTTTGTTAGATTTATGGCGTGAAGGCCCTACAAGAGGGCGACGGTTTCCCCAATGCTCAAGGTTCGTATCCACCCGGGCCATCCCGCCTTCAGAAAAGCAGTGACCTATTTTCCTCAGCCGCCCTCAACATCGTGGAACTCGTTGCCAACGTTCTTTACTTGTATTCTACTTATGCTCTTGATTCCCCCATCGCCCCGCTCTTTGGTTTCTCTTCGAACCTCATGACGCTCTCCAAGACTGTCCTCTATATCGGTCAGGAGTATTTCTGCGGTTTTTGCAACATCGGCCACAACACTACCAAGGATCTCATTCTCTTCTACGTCTGCACCAATGGGTGAGCGTGTCTTCGCGACCGTGTATCCTGTAGGGGCGAAGCGCTAATTTTTATTCCCAGCTTCTGGATCATCTTCCCCACTTTGATCACCATTCGGCTCGGTAGGGATCTCGCCACCTCTCTCAGAGTGGCCCAGAGCAGCGCGGGCAAGAAGAAGAGTCAGTAAATCGCTGCACGATCCTGCAGAGCCAGAGCTATAGAGTATCTAGTTGTAACCTGCTATACGTACATGATACCACTTTTCACAATATCAAGTTACCTGCGATCAGACAAAGGCGGTCTGATCACAACAAGTTACCGTCCCCGCCCACGCCCCT